>Ga0315268_10003306_pt1 | contig 17798 bp, 12 predicted proteins | sample C1_top_MG_FD_204535 | JGI IMG/M metagenome (GOLD analysis project Ga0315268, IMG submission 204535) | Sediment microbial communities from Yellowstone Lake, YNP, Wyoming, USA - C1_top | ecosystem: Environmental > Aquatic > Freshwater > Lake > Sediment | place: USA: Wyoming | collected 2017-08-01
ACGCCAAGGTGGTGGCGGGCTTTGGCGAGACCATGATCAGCGATCTCGGATCGACCAACGGGACCTACGTCAACGACGAACTGGTCGACAGCAAGCCACTCAGCGACGGCGATCTGGTCAAGATTGGCCGCACCATCCTGAAGTACCTGTCGGGCAACAACATCGAAGCCGCCTACTACGAAGAGATCTACCGGCTGACCACGATCGACGGCCTGACCCAGGTCTACAACCGGCGCTACCTCAACGAGCAGCTCGAGCGCGAGATTTACCGGGCGCGTCGCTACAGCCGCGACCTGTCGATCGTGCTTTTCGACATCGACAACTTCAACCAGGTCAACCATGCCTTCGGCCACCTGGCGGGCGACGCCGTGCTCTCGCAGATGGCCAAGCTGATCCGCGGCGGCACCCGGCGCGAGGACCTGGTGGCGCGGCTCGAGCGCGAGCTGTTCGGTGTCGTGTTGCCAGAGATCAACCTCAAGAACACGCGCCTCTTTGCAGAGCGAATGCTCAAGCTGGTGGCGAACTCGCATTTCGATTTCGAGGGGGCGGCGGTGCAGGTCACCATCAGCATGGGTTGTGCTGCCATGGACGCCAAGTCCGACGTGCAGACCATGGTCAATGCCGCCTCGCAGAACCTGGCCCTGGCCAAGCATCGCGGCGGCAATTGCGTGAGCGGGTAGGGCGTGCGGCGCTGGCTGATCGCACTCTGCATCGTCGTCGGCAGCGCATCGTTTGCTGCCGCTGACCGCTCGCTCGACCTGAACACGACGTCGATCGCGGTCGACGGCCGGCTGCCGGCTGCCGCCGACGTCGAGCAGCTGGTCGCGCCCTACCGGACCGAAGTCGAACGCGAGGTCAAGCAGGTGCTGGCGCGGGCGCCCCAGGTGATCGACAGCGGTCGCCCCGAGGGGGCGCTCGGAAACCTGCTGGCTGATGCGATGCGGGACGCCGCGGGCGAAGCCACCGGCACTCGGGTCGACATCGCCTTCACCAACTCGGGCGGCATCCGCAATGCGATCCCGGCCGGCGACGTCACGGTCGGCACCATCTTCGAGGTCATGCCGTTCGACAATTCGATCGTGGTGTTCGATCTGCCAGGCACCGCGCTCAAGTCCATGCTCGACTCGATGGCCGCGCGCGGCGGCGACCCGATCTCTGGCGTCCGCTACGCCATCCAGCACAGCCGGGCCAACCAGATCGAGGTGGCCGGCAAGCCGCTGGACGAGAAGGCGATCTACCGGGTGGCGACCAGCGACTACGTGTTCGATGGCGGCGGTCGCTACGCGGGCATGCACGCGGCAAGCCGCGTCGTGCGCACCAATGTGATGATGCGCGATGCGCTGATCGACAAGGTCAGCGCGCTGGCCAAGGCGGATGGCACTCTGACCGTCAGCGCCGATGGTCGCATCCGCGGCGAGGCCCACAAGTGAAGCTTGACCGCCGCAACTTCTTGCGCACCCTGGCGACCGGCGTGGCGACGCCGCTGCTGATCCCGGCGCTCGGCCGCGCCCGCGACGAGGCGCCGAGCGGCACCATCACGTTGCTGCACACCAACGACACCCACTCGCGCATTGATCCGTTCCCCGCTGGCAGCGGCAGCCAGGCTGGCCGCGGCGGTGTGGCGCGGCGGGCATCGCTGATCCGGCGCGTGCGTCAGCACAATCCGAACACGCTGGTGCTCGACGGCGGCGACTTCTTTCAGGGCACGCCGTATTTCAATCGCTTCAAGGGAGAGGTCGAAGTCAAGGCGCTGTCGGCGTTGAGCTACGACGCCGTCACCATCGGCAACCACGACCTCGACATTGGCACCGACGGCCTGGACCAGGCGCTTGCCCACGCCTCCTTCGACCTGGTCAACAGCAACTACGAGTTTGATCCCGCGCTGCCGCTGGCCAAGCGGGTCAAGCGCTACATCGTGCGCGAGGTCGGCGGCGTGCGCGTCGGCATCTTTGGACTCGGCGTCGCGCTCGAGGGTCTGGTCAACCTCAAGCACTGCCCGGGCGTCAAGTACCGCGACCCGGTGCAAACGGCGCGCGCCGTGGTCGAGGAGCTGCGCCTGCAGCACGGCTGCCACATGGTGGTGGCGCTGACCCACCTGGGCCACCGCGGCGTGCTCGGCGAACCAGGCGACCTGGACTGGCCGCGCGAGGTCGAAGGCGTCAACTACGTCGTCGGCGGCCACACCCACACCTTTCTCGATGCGCCGATCAACATCCGCCACACCCGCAGCGGTTGGCAGACGCTGGTCATGCAGGTCGGCTTTGGCGGCGTCAACCTCGGCCGCGCCGACTTCGTGGTCGACCGCGGCACGGCCAAGCTCAAGCATGCGTCGTTGTTGTCGGTGGGCGAGACGCGCGTCTAGTGGACGGGTTGCGAGGCAGCTGACGACGCCGGCGTGCGCTCGGCCTCGGCCAGCACGCTGGCCAGCTGCTCGAGCGTCAGCCCACCACGGTGCAAGCGGCCGTTGATGAGGTAGAGCGGCGTGCCGCGTGTCTTCAGCCGATCGGCGGCATCGATGTCCTGCTGCAAGGCGTGCTCGGTCTCGGCCGCGCTGAGGCAGCCCGCGAAGCGCGTGCGGTCGAGCGCCAGCTTGTCGACGAAACGATCGATCTTGTCGGGCCGCAGGTCGTGCTGCGCCAGGTAAAGCAGATCGTTCATCTCCCAGAACTTGCCCTGGTCGGCTGCACACTCGGCAGCTCGTGCCGCGGCGCAGGCGTACGGGTGAAACGGCCGGTCGAGCAGGTCATTGCACTCGATGTCGAGCGGAAAATGGCGGTGCTCGAGGCGGATGCGATCCGGCTGCTGGGCGACCGCGCGCCGGACCACGGAGTGGCTGCGCGAACAGAACGGGCACTGGTAGTCACTGAACTCGACGATGGTGACCCGCGGTTCGCGGGCGCCGATCCAGGGGGTGCCGCTCTCGGTGCGGCCGTTCGGCAGGCCCGCCGGTCCACCCGGCAGCTCGACCCGGTCGTGCCAGTAGCGTGGATAGTGCGTGATCAGCGCCGCGCCCGCTCCAACGAAACAGATGGCTGCAATCGCGCTGGCCAGCCACTGCCGGCGCAGCGCGACGACGTCGCTCCAGACCAGGGCCAGCGTACCGCCGCCGCTGCGCCGGGTCGCGACCAAGGTCGTGACCAGCAGCCCCAGGTTGACGACGTAGGTGCCGGTGCAGAGCACGCACACCGCTTGCACCACGAACCACGAGATGGCGGCGTTTTCGGCCGAGACCAGCACGAACAACGCGCTGATGCCGAGCAGCGCGCCGCGTGGCCAGGTCGCCGCCGGGCGCCGCAGCAGTCCGCTCAGCACGACGCCGATCATGACCAGGTAACCGAGACCGCCCCAGAGCGAGACCGGCAGTCCGAACGCCACCGCGTAGGGGCTGCGCTCGACCGCATCGCAGTTGACGGTCTCGCCGATCTTGCACCAGCTCTCGTAGGTCGGATCGGTGTGGATGCGGTAGTGCAGCAGCGTCAGCTCGATCGACAGCGCCAGCCCGACCGCGGCCAGCGCCAACACCCCGAACAGCAGCGGGCGCGACATTGGCTGCGCTGTCGACGGAGCGGCCGCGGGTGGCTGCTTTTTCATGGCCCCGGATTTTTACGCGTAACGCGCGCGCTTGGGTAGTGCAAAGTCAGCGCGCGCGTCGCCGGTTGCGTTGCCAGCGCGCGAGCAACGGGATCAGTAACAGCGGCAGCAGCGTCGGCGCGCCGCCACCTGCGCAGTTGCAGGCGTCGCGCCTGGGATTGGGCGGCGTCACCACGCCGGCATCGGGAATCGGGCAGGCCTGAGGCATGTGCGGCGTGGTGAACGAACAGTGTTCGCTTTCGCCGATGGTGGCCGGCAGCGCGCTGCACTCGGCGGGTTCGGGTCGGGTCGGATCGGGCGCAATGTCGAGCGCGCCGGTGCAACTGGCCGCGAGCGTGCTGTCGACGTTGACCGTGGCGCGGACGCTGTTGACGACGGTACCCGTACCGGTATTCCAGAAGGCGTAAAAGTAACTGGCGCCGCACGGCTCGCTGACCGCATAGGAGACCGGTTGCGGCACTGCGGGTTGGCCCATGCCAGGGGAGACCCGGGTCACGGTCAACTCGGCGTTGGCGTCGTGGACCACAGTGCCGCTGGCCTGGTGAAAATTGATCGGCGAACCGCGCTTGATCAGCACATTGAACGTGGGCGATCCACCCAGCATTGCCGTGACATCGTCGCCGGTGCCGCTCTCGGCCCAGTGCAACGTGGTCGTCGTCGCGCCCTTGGGCAAGTCGACCCGCACCTGCAACTCGGCAGCGACGACCGGTGTGCCGACATTGGCGGGGTCAACGACGGTCAGCTCGGCCAGCGGCGTCGACACGGCGGTGCTGCCGTCGGTGCTGAGCACGCGCACCACGCGCTTGCAGCCCTGCATGCCACGGCGCTTGAAGATGCAGGTAGCGATCTGCGCGGCGCCGCTCTCCTGGCCATAGGCCTGCGTCAGTGCCAGCGTGGTCAACTCGGCTGCCTCGTCGGACGTGGGCGCGGCTGACAGTCCGGCCATGGCGTCGTAGATCGCGCTGTCGAATTTGTCGCGGTCGCAACCGTTGCCGACGAAGACGTTGCGCAGGTCCCAAAGTGCGCCACTCCACGGCCACGAGTCGTCGTGCACCTCGCCGGTCAGATCGTCGGGACAGACCCGATCGTTCTCGGCGTCGCGGATGCCGGTCTCGACGCCGGTCGTGCCTGATCCAGCATACTCCCCGGTGACCGAGTCGTTGCTCAGGGTGGCCGCGAAGTAGTCGCCATAGCCTTCGCCCAGCGCTCCAGGTCCGCTGTTGCTACCCTGGTCGTCCAAAGTGTAGTTGCGGTAGTCGTTGAAAGTCCCCATCACCGCGTGGGTCATTTCGTGGTAAACGACGTCGCCATCGTAGCCATAGTCGCGCCGCTCGCCCTGGAACGTCACAATCGAATCGAAGTCGCGGTTGTAAAGATCGATCATGATCGGAATCGGGCCCGGGTCGGATGCCGGCATGTATGCGGCGTTGTCGACGCGCAGGTAGTCGTTGATGACGATCGGATCGTCGGCCGAGCCACCTCGACCCTGGCCGAGAGGAAACGGCAATACCTGAGTGATGGCGGAATTGAAGTCGGGCACGATCATGTTGGCCGTGAGGTGGAACGGCTGGTCCGGTAGCTCGGGCGTTCCGCCGTGGGCGCGCAGCAAGAAATCCGGATCGCCGATCTGGCGGATGTACGAGAAAAGATTTTGCGCGTTCCAATAGAGATTTGGTTCTGCGAAATCGTCCTCGAGCGCCTTGTCATAGCTGCCGGTGCCAGGCGGTGGGTCGATCGGGTCGAACAGGAAGCGTCCGTCGGCTGCCTTGGCCTTGGGAACCTCGTCGCAGGTGACCGTATCGAAATAGACCGTTGCTGGACCGATGCCGGTCGGATTGTCGATATTGCCTTGGACCCGGCTCTCGGAGCCGTCCGGATCGCAATCAACGTTGCGGCAGCAGTTGAAGGTCTCGAAATAGGTGCCCTGCAGGTGGTCGCGGTCGTTGGCAAAGCCATACGGCAGGATCGTCTGCACCGGTTCGCTGTCGTTGAGGCTGCCGCCCGGCGTCGGATTGAAGACGTTGGCGCAAGCGCTCGCGCTGGCGAAGACAACCCGGTTGCGGCTACTGCGCACACTGCCGCTGCCAGCGTCGACGATGACCTCAAAGCGCTCGAGCGGGTGCCAGCTGCGTGGATAGACCAGGAACACCGGCCGCAGCACCTGGCCGTCGTCGACCAGCGCGCGGCCGACCGTACCCGGGTTGCGCTCGACCGAGGGGTCGACCAGCCCCCAGCGCGGACCGCTGTGCGCAGCAGCGAGCAAGGCCGCGCGCGCGTCGAGCCGGAACTCGCCCTGCACGACGCGGTTGGCCAACCGGCCAGCCACGCGATCGACGCGGCCGTCGCTGCCGACGTGTACATTGATCGTCGCACCCAGCACCGGCATCCCGTCGCGCAACAGCGCGAACGGGACCCAGGCACCCAGCCGTGTCCGGCGCAGCGGCAGCGGCTTCAACTCGAAGCCCGCAGTGCCGAGTTGCGGGCCCTGCCGGTCGAGGAATCGCGCGGCCACCACGTTCGCCGGTTCGGCGGTGGTCGGTTCGTCGACCACGGCCTGAACGAACGGGCCGACCGCCGCAGCGGGCATGGAAACGACGATCTGGGCAACAGCGAGGGAAAGCATGCACAGGCTCATGGCAAGGCTCCGCAAGATGTGCGCTGAGTATAGCGCTGTCGCTGGCGCCTGGCACCTGGTGGCGCCGGGCTGAATAACGGGCTTGCTCCGGGCGTAGTAATCAAAGGGAGTGCGCGCTAGGATGGGCGGCCAAATTTGTGGGGGGGCGCGCACGGAGGATACTTGATGAAGCGGATGAACGTTTGGGGGGCATTGACCGCGCTGGTGCTGACCTCGACCGCTCGCGCGGCCGCTCCCAGCGATGATCCGATGTCGCCCGAAGACTTCCGGGTTTACTGCGGCTACCTCGAGGAGGCGCAGAAGCCCAACTACCAGAAGCTGGCGCCCAAGAAGCGCGACGCCGCGATCGCGGCGCGGGCGCACGTGGCTCCAAAGAAGTTCGAGAAGATCCTGGCCAAGGGTGCGGTCTTTGGCGACTCGTGCGACGCCATCGTCAAGGGCGCCGAGAAAACGATCACCGACGCGCTGCAGGAGACTCGCGTCAAGGGACGGGTCGAGTTCGTCGAGGTGACCGCGCCCGACTGGGACAAGGTGGTGGTGCGGGTGCGCTGGAAGGGCGAGGAGGACCGCTTTCTCGAGGAGGAGGCGGCGACCGTGGCGAATACCGTTTACAAGACGTTCCCGATGGTCAAGGAGCTCGGCGTCGCCGCCTTTGACCCGACCAATCCCGAGAGCAGCTGGTTCGAGGGGATCATCGGCAGTTTGCGCCTGCCCAACATCGAAAAAGACCGCATCGATAGCTTTGCCGATACCCGCTACATCCGTCTCTTCGACAACCGCAAGTTTGCAAATCCGCGCCCATAATTAGTTGCACCAGAGCTGCGCGGAAATTGACACTCCCTGGTCGTGCCAATAAGATTTTTCGGGGATACTAGTGTCCCGACGCTGGCGTTTGTCCAAAATCGGCGCCAGCGGACGGAGTATGTGTGGCAACACCCGAGCGCATCGACCGCTACGAGATCCTGCGCAAGCTCGCCACCGGCGGGATGGCTGAGCTCTTTCTGGCCAAGCAGACCGGGCTGGAGGGTTTCGAGAAGGTCGTGGTGCTCAAGCGCATCCTGGCGCACCTGGCGCACGACCAGGAATTTGTCTCCATGTTTCTCGACGAGGCGCGCATCGCCGCCATGCTGTCGCACGCCAACATCGTGCAGATCTACGACCTGGGCCGCGCCGACGAGACCTACTACATCGCGATGGAGTACGTCTCTGGCCGCAACATGGCAGCGGTCATGCGCAAGGCGCGCGAGACCGGCGTTGGCATTCCGATCGAGCACACCTGCCGCATCGTCACCGGTGTGGCCGACGGCCTTTACTACGCCCATACACGCAAGGACTACGACGGCCGTCCGCTCAACATCATCCACCGCGACATCAGCCCGCAAAACATCCTGACCTCGTTTCAGGGTGGCGTGAAGCTGGTCGATTTTGGCATCGCCAAGGCCTCGACCCAGCTGGCACAGACGCGCGCCGGCGTGCTCAAGGGCAAGTATGCGTACATGTCCCCGGAGCAGGTGCGCGGCGACAAGATCGATCACCGATCGGACGTGTTCGCGGTCGGTGTGGTGATGTACGAGTTTCTCACCGGCCAGCGCCCGTTCGAGCGCGAGACCAGCCTCAAGACGTTGAAGGCGATCGTCCAGGAAAAACCGCTCAACCCGCGCGAGATCAATCCCGAGGTGCCGATCGACGTCGTGCGCATCCTGTCGCGCGCGCTCGAGAAGAACCCGGACCGGCGCTATCCCAATGCGCAAGAGCTGCAGCTCGCGCTCGAGGACTACCTCGACCGTGCGCCGCGCAAGTCCAACAACGTCCGGCTGTCGCGCTGGCTGTACGAGCTGTTCGACGACGAGCTCAACGCCGACGGCGGTACCATGATCGTCAAGGGCATCGGCGAGATCATCGTGCCGACCGGCCAGTCGAGCGAGGAGGCCGAGAAGCCCAAGGTCGATGAGATCCCGGAGGGCACGGTGCGCGCGGCGCTGGACGAGATCCAGGCACGCCACGACCAGCCCGAACAGTCGGTCTCCATCGTCACCGACGAGAAGGTCAAGTCGCCATCCTTCGACCAGTCGTCGACCGACGCCATGGCGGCCGCGGTCTCGACCGATCCGGATGCGCGGGCAGCGGCCGCCCCGTCGATCGACGAAGAAACGGACGACGAGCAGACCGGACCGGGCGTGGCGGACGAGGACGAAATCCCGGACACGGTCTTGCAACCGTTGCCCGAGGCGCCGCCTGACCATCCGCGGGCGGGCAAGGGCAATGGCAAATCGCGGACGCGGACCAGCACCGAGCCGGTGGTCACGACCGAGCCGAGCGGACCGACACCGGCAGCACAGATCACGGGGACCGACAGCAGCGTTTCGGTGGTGACCGCGCTCACGCCGGACGAGCAGACCCCGGTGCCGGCCAAGGCCGACGCCGGATCGGATCAGTCCGGTGACGATGACGACGAGACCCCCAACGACTTCGACGAGACCCAGCCACCGACCGTCGAACTCGACCGAGCAGCTCTACTGCGCGGAGACATCGGTCCGCCACGCACGCTGGCCGCGGACCTGCTGGCGCCGGCAGGATCGCCTGCCCAGCCGGACGCGGCAGCTAGCGCTGCGGGCGTGGACGGAGCGGACGGGCCGGACGACGAGGACGGCGAGGACGAAGCGAACGGCGGCGCCGAGGAGGAGATGGACGGCGCGACCATTCCGGCCTACGACCCGGCGCAATTTGGCGTCAAGGTGCGGCCGGAGGATACCGGCGCCCAGGCGGTGCCCACCGAGGACAGCGCGGCGGTGGAGACCGTGGCTGGCGCCCCGGCCCTGCGCTTGCCGCCGCGGCCGGCGGCCGCAGCCAGCGTGCCGGAGCTGCCGCATGTCGAAGAGGCCGAGACCGCGTCGCTGTCGCCGGCCGAGGTGCGACGCATCCTCGACCGTGTCGAGACCCTGCGGCAGCAGGCTGCGGCCAGCGATGCGCCGGCGGCCACCAAGGCCGATGTTGGCAACGAAGCAGCGGCGCCAGAAGGCGCCGACGACTCTGACGCCGAGGAGACCGCTGCCCACGCATCGGACGAGGGGCCCAACTATTCGGCCAACACGTACGATGCGACGGTCGCGCAACCCGAGCCCGCGCCACCCGGCAAGGGCGGCAATGGCGAAGGTCGTCGCCAGGTCGAATACGACCCCGAGAATTTTTTCACCGTGCCCGAAGAGACACTGGGCTTCGAGACCACCGAACCGGGCGAATACGACGAGGGTGGCAAGCACACCGGCAAGGCGGTCGCCACCGCGGGCGCCGCGGCTCACGCTGCAGCCGACGCTGGCGACCAGGTCGCTGCCGCCGGAATCCGCATCACGCGGCGGCGCGCCACCGATGCCGAGATCCGGGATCGGGTCAAGTCCGCCGAGCAGAGCGGACACCAGCTCAACGTGCCGCCGATCGACGCGGCCATGCCACCACCAGCAGCGCCGTCCAGGCATGGTTCGGCGCCCAAGGTGGCGCCGATGACGCCACCAGACGACGTGGCACTGACGCCGCCGCCGCCGCACGCACCGCCCGCGACGCCACTGGGTACCTCGGCCGAGCCAAGCGTGGTCGAGGAGGTTAGCCATCCGAACATCACGCGGTCGACGCACAGCGCGGCCAATGCGCGGCTGTTGCTGGTGCTCATGATACTGCTCGCGGTGGCAGCGGGTCTGGTCGTGCTCTATGTCGTGCTGTTCTCGAGTCAACCATCCGGACAAGCCGCTGGCGGCGGGTCCGAGCTGGGGTCGATCGTCTTGCAGACCACACCGCCCGGCGCTCAGATCTGGCTCGACACACGCAAGCAGGATGGTTTGACGCCGGTCCAGATCGGCGGCATCACCTTCAAGCAGCAGCACATGCTGCGCTTCTCGCTCGAAGGCTACGACGAGGAGAAGGTGGTGTTCGAACTGACGCCGAGAGATGTGCGCGCCAAGCTCATCGAGGTCACATTGACCAGGACCAAGAAGTGACCGCCCGCGGTCGCCGACCGGTCAACGATTCGTTTCGCCGCCGCCAACAAAGGACACACTGCCGAGCCAGGCTCGAATTTCCTCGGCCAGCAGCGCGCGTTCATCCTCCATCAGCGTGACAGCCACCACGTAGCCGGTCTGCCCGTCGATCACGATCAACGCCTGCTGGCTTACCGGCGCCCGCCCACCCTGTGGCAGCGGGACATCGAACGCATCGCGCAGGTGAAAGCCGCGCCGGTTGTCGCGGCGAATCGGTTCGACCTCCAGGTGGCGCACGGCGATTTCGCCCAGTGCGCGCTTTTGCGACATCCGGTTGGCGACCAGGTAGTCGGTCGGCGTGACCGACGCTGGCAGCGCGCTGTCGCGATAGACCTCGACCCGCGGCAGCACCGCCGAGTTGGAACCGGAACGCTGCCGCTCGCCGCTTGCCACCAGTTGCGTGTGATCGAGCGTGACACCGCCAGCGAGCGCGCTGTCGGCCGCCTGCGACGCCGGCCCGCTGGCCGAGCGCGGCTCCTGGATCGCGGGCGCGGGTGCCGCTGCGACCTGCCAGGTTGCCGGAACCCGCCAGCATAGACTGGTGCCGGGGATCGCGCTGCAGGGCGGCGGCGGTCGTGAGGCGTCGGTGCCGCGGTTATCGTCGTGGCAACCTGCCACGGCGGCCAGCCATGCCACCGCCAACACGATGCGACCCAAACTCCTCATCTGCACCTCCGCGAACGACGAGACGGGCCGCTTCCCGGCCGCTTCGCAAACGCGCTTGGGTGACGCCGACGCAGCGAGTATAAGAAAGCAGTCCGCCGAGGTCCAACGATCGATGCCGCGGCGATCGCAGGAGCAGCCGCGCAATGCCGCCAGCAGAGCCAGGCCGGAAGGTTTTCTCGATGCAGCCAGCGGTCGAGGTGGTGCTGGTGCGGCCGCAGATCGCACCCAATGTCGGCAATGCAGCGCGCACCTGTGCCGCTTTCGGTGTGCCGCTGCACCTGGTCGGACCGTTCGGCTTTTCGCTCGAGGACGCGGCGCTGCGGCGCGCCGGGGTCGACAGCTGGGCGCAGCTCGAGTTGCATGTGCATCGGCACCTGGTCGAGGTGCTGGCTCTCACCGGTGGCCGCCCGGTCGCCTTCACCACCGGCGGCGACCACGTGCTGTCCCGGTTCGAGTTCCGCCGCGGCGACCTGCTGGTCTTTGGCTGTGAGCCCAGCGGGCTGAGCGCCGAAGATCTGGCCGATTGCCATCCGCTGCGCGTACGCATTCCGCACGGACGCTGGGTGCGCAGCCTCAATCTCTCGACCAGCGTCGGCATCGGCCTCTATGCAGCGCTGGCGACACTGGGAGCGCTGGATCAGCCGTCGGCGAGCGTGTTGTAGATCAAGCGAACTCGACGCGCCAGGTCGACGTCGATCGACATCTCGAGCAGCTCCCCGCACTGGAACAGCGCGAAGAACAGCAACTCGTTCAGCGCGTCCGAGATCTGCTGCACCGGGTCGGCGGCTGCCTGTGCGGTCAGGTTGCGCAGCACGGTCTCGTCGGAGATCTGGTCGTCGACTTGCAGCTGGACCTCGTGAAAAAGACCAGCGTAGACGCCCTTGGGATCGGCCAGGAACGCGTTGATGGAAGCTGCGAACGGTTCGGCCACACCCGCCTTGGCGACCTCGGCCCGGATCTCCTGGAGAGCCATGTTGAACACCTGGATCACGTCGCTGACACGCGATCCATGCGGCCGCTGCATACTGTTGCCGGGGCTGAGCGTCACCTGCCGGACCGCGCCGGACTGGAGCAGGGTGTAGGCGAGGCGCAGCAGATCGAATTCCGCGCGATGCAGCAGTTTCTGCAGGTCGGCGACGCTCGCCGGCTGCTGCGCTGCATCGAGGAACGCCCGCTCCTCGTCGTTTTCGCCGACGGCCCCTTCCGCAGCCTGCAACACGACCTGGTTGTCCGGGATGCGACGACGGATCAGCGACATCTCGTCGGAGCGCCGCACCGCTTCCATCAACAGACCCTGGGTGCCGAGCGATGGCGATGGTGGGTAGATAAAACCCTCGGCGATCCGGTAGACGACGAGGTGGCCACTCGACCAGGTCGCCACGTCGCAGAAGAGCTCGGTCACCTGGCGTTGGATGGCACGCCAGAGATCGTGGCTGCTGATCAGACCCGACTCCACCAGCAGCTGGCCGGCGCGGCGGTGGGCGGGATTGGCGGCGGCCAGCACCGCCTCGAGCCGCTCGCGCTCGACCAGCCCCATCCGGATCAAAAAATCGCCGATCCGGTCGTGCGCCTCGTTGGACGCAATGGTGACGACGTCCCCCTCGCGAAACAACAGCACCCGCTCGATGCCGCGGCGGACCGCGATGATGCGCACCGAAAGCCGGCTCTGCGACACCATCCCGAACACGTCGATCGGAGTCAGTCCGCTGATGTCGACCGCCACGATCGCGCGCTCATCCGGCACTGCGGAGGGTGGCGATTCCAGACCGGCGAAGGTCAGGACCACCAGCTCCGGGTGCGAGTCGTGCAACCAGTAGCGGCCAGCGCGGCCGGCCAGCAGCGCAGTCTCCTCGCTGCCGACCGTGCGGGTCGAGCCATCCGGCAACACGTCGATGAAGCGGCGTTCTGCCATGCCCTCCCCGCGAGTCACAGACGAACAGACCATGAATACCGCGTCCCGGATCCGAACGCCAGTTGCCCGGCGCCGACGTGCGTTGTATGCCATGCCACCAACGACGATTCTTGCTGATGCCTGACCGTCTCATCGCACTTGCGTTTTTTTTCTCGGGAGCCGCCGGGCTCGTGCTCGAAGTGGTCTGGTGCAGGTTGCTGCACCTGGCCTTCGGCGCGAACGCGCCCGCGGTCAGCACCGTGCTGGCGGTCTACATGGGCGGCATGGCGCTCGGCTCGTTTCTGGTCGAGCGCTGGAGCTGGCTGCGCCGGCGGCCGTTGCATGCGTACGCCGTGCTCGAGTTGCTGGTGGCGGTGTGCGCGGTGCTGCTGCCGGGCGCGATCGAGGCGCTGGCGCCACTGCATCGCTGGGCGACCGGCGGCCTCGAATCGAGCGGTTCGCTGATGGCGGTGATGTTGATCCGCGCCCTGATCGTCGGCTCGCTGCTGGTGCTGCCGACGGTGGCGATGGGGGCGACGCTGCCGCTGCTGTCCGAGGGCGCGCGCGAGGGATTTTCGGCCCGCCGGGTCGGCATGCTCTACGCGATCAACCTGGCCGGTGCCGTGGTCGGCTCGGCCGCGGTCGGCTTCGTTCTGATCCCCCAGCTCGGACTTCACGCCAGCAATCTGATCGCGGCCGCGCTCGACCTGACAGCCGCGCTGCTGGCGCTGCGCTCGGCGCGCGCCTGGCGTATCCCGGCCGTCGTCGTCGCCAACGCTGCCGCGCCACGCACCGACCTGCGCATTCGCGGTCGCCATGCCTGGCTCGCGCTGTTCGGTCTGGCCAGCTCGGGCCTGCTGGCGATGCAGCTGCAGGTGCTGTGGTCGCGCGCGCTGTCGGTCGTGATCGGCTCGTCGACCTACGCCTTCTCGCTGATTCTGGTGGTGACGTTGTTTGGCATGGCGGTCGGCGGCCGTCTGGTGACATCGGGTGCGCGACCAGGAATGGTGCGCCGCCCGTTGCTGCGGCTGGGTTGGCTATTCGCGCTGGCCGCGCTCGGTATCGCGGTCGGCAACCAGCTGGTCGACCGGCTGCCGCTGGTGATCCGGGACGCCGCGCAGGTGCCCCACTTGACCGCGAGCGTGCTCTTCACCGCCGAGTTGATCATCGTCGGTGCGGTCGTGCTGGTGCCGGCCACGGCGCTGGGCGGAGTGCTGCCGGCTGTGCTGCAGGTGACGCAGCGGCAGGTGCGGCGCAGCGCCGGTCAGTACGTCGGGCGCGCCTATGCGCTCAACACACTGGGCGCGATCATCGGCAGTGTGCTCGGCGGGTTCGTCACGCTGCCGTTGCTCGGCGTCGACCGCGGCATGCTGGTCAGCGCCTCCTGCTACGGCGTGCTCGGTGCGGTCACGCTGTTCGCGGCCGTGCGGCCGAGGCAGCCGCCGCTGCGGCGCTGGGGCATCCCGGCGCTGGTCGGTGCGCTCTCGATCGCGATCCTGGCCGCCCCCGGTTTCAACGTGCTGCGCTGGAACCTCGGATTCTTTCGACTCTACCTGCCGCGGACCCACGGCGGCGACGATCTCAGCCGCAGCCGGCTGCTGTTCCATCGCGACGGCATCGTGTCGACGGTGACCGTCGAGGACCACGGCGAATCGATCGCGCTCAAGGTCAACGGCAAGGTCGATGCGTCATCCAAGGGCGATATGCCGACCCAGGTCCTGTCGGGCCTGCTTCCGCTCTGCCTGGTCGACACCCCGCAGCGGGCGGCGGTGATCGGGTTCGGTTCGGGGGTGACCGCCGGCGCCATCCTGGCGGCCCCGATCCAGGAACTGGTGCTGATCGAGCTCGAGCGGTCGGTGGTCGAGGCGGGTGCGCTGTTTGCCTGGGTCAACGAGCGGCCATGGCTGGACCCGCGGACCCGGCTCGTGGTCGACGACGGTCGCAACTACCTGGCGCGCGCGGCGGCTCACTTCGACGTCATCATCAGCGAGCCGTCCAACCCGTGGATGAGCGGTGCCGCCAGCCTGTTCACGCGCGAGTTCTGGCACCTGGCGCACGATCGGCTGTCCGAGGACGGCGTCTTCTTGCAGTGGATCCAGCTTTACGAGCTGGATGGCCAGCGCATCCGCTCGCTGATCGGAACCTTCGCCGGTGAGTTTGAACATGTGCTGATGTTCGCCGCCCACGCCGGATCATCGGACACCTTTCTGATCGGATCGCGCAAGCCGCTGCGCCTTGATCTGGACCGCGCGCGTGCGTTGTTTGCGAATCCCCGGATCGCGCCATTTCTCGAGCGCGCCGATGTGCACTCGCCGGCCGAGCTGGCCGGCCTGATCCTGTTTGGCGACGACGAGGTGCGCACCTTTGCGGCCGGGGCGCCCAACAACAACGACGATAATGCCTACGTCGAGTTTCACGCGCCGCTCGACCTGATCTCGTATGCCGAGCGCGACGCCGACCTGCCGATGCTGGGCCAACTGGATGGACACCGGCAGGCGCAGATCGAACGCTACACGGTCGGCCCGCTGGTACCACCGCTCAGTGGCTGCGACGCCGACCTCGAAGTGGCCAACGTGCTGACCGGGCAGGGCCACCTGGAAGACGCGGTGGACTACCTGGTCCGCGTACTCGACCGCTGCGGCAAGGACGCGGCGTACCGCGCGCGGGCGCGCCGTCAGGGCGCGGTGGCCGATGTGCTGTTGCAAGCCGCCAAGGAGTCCGTGGTCGATCCGGTCGAGGTCGAGATTGGAGACGAGCGCTACCTGCTGGCGGTCAAGGCGATGATCCAGGGGCGCGAGGAGCAGGCGCTCGAGGATTTTGCCCGGCACGTCGACATCGATCGCTCGCGCCCCGCCTGGCTCTACCTGTGCGCCTATCTGCTGTACCAGAATGACGAGGTGGAGGAGGCGGACGCGCTGTTACAGCGGGTGCTCAAGCAGCCCGATTTCGTCAAGCGCATGCCCGAGGTCTACTATTATGCCGCCCGCGTCGCGTACGATCGCGACCGCTGCCGCGACGCGGCAGAGCTGGCGCGCTTTTTCGTCGAGGCGCGGGCGGTCGAACGCGGCTGGGACCCGCTGCCCGAGGTGCTCGAGTGACGTGACGGGCTGCCGGGTAGCCGACGGGAGACATCGTGGTGCAATTTCGCTTTGATCAGATCATCAACCATCCGCGCCAGCTGGTGTTCGAGACTTACCGCGATCGGCTGCCCGAGCTAGTGCCTTATCTGCCCAACCTCGATCGCATCGAGGTGGTCGAGCGCAGCGATCCGGGCGACGGCAGCGTCAAGCTGAAGAACCTGTGGTGTGGCAACGTCAAGATCCCCAAGGCGGCGCGGCCCTTCGTCAAGGAAGAGCTGATGTCGTGGTACGACCATGCCAGCTGGAACCCGCGCCAGTATACGGTCGACTGGGTGTTCGAGCTGCGCGTCTTTGCCGAGGCGGCGAGTTGCTCGGGCCACAACAGTTTCGAGGACCTCGACGGCAAGCGCACGCGCTACCTGCTGACCGGCGAGTTGCTCATCGACCTGGGTAAGATGCCGTTCATCCCGCGCATCTTCCGGCCGCTGGCGCCCCGCGTCGAGCAGTGGCTGATCAACAACGTCCAGCCCAACCTCGAATCGATCGGTGCTGCCGTCGGTCAGTTCCTCGACGACCAGGCCAGGCCGAAGAAACGCTGACCAGGGTCAATTGATCGTGGTGAACTTGAGCGGGATCTCGATCTCGAGCGGCTCGCCGGTGAACTCGGGAAAGCGCCAGACTCGCGCCTTGGTGACGAGACAGCGGCCGAGATCGGTGGTGCGCTGATCCGTCTCGACCACCCGCGCACCGCTCACCTTGCCGTCATTGCCCATGGTCAGCGCCAGGTTGAGCTGTGGCGGCAGCTTGATGCCGCGTTTGGTCTCCTGGTTGGCGCAAAACTGGATGCCGCCCTGGTTCTCGGCCACGACCTTGCCGACCTGCTCATCGGTCAGGCCGCCCTCGGTGCGCGTTGGCATCCGGATCTCGGGAATGGTCGGCTTGACCTGGATCGTCGCTTGCTGCTTTTGCTCGAGCGCCAGCAGCTGGCGCAGCTGCGTCTGTTGCTCGGTCGAGAGCTCGACGCCACCGCTGGCGGTCGATTCGCGCCGCCTCACCTCGTCGCCGGCCGGCGCGCTGGTCGCCACCTGGTCGCTCAGGTCGATGTCGACCCCGATCTCCTTGGCCCGGCGGCGCGCCTGCTCCTGGACCCGGCGCACCTCGACCGCGTTGCCCTCGAGCAAGGCGCGGCGCAGCGCTGCGCGCTCGTCTTCGCTGAGCATGCTCTGCCAGCCATGGCGGCTGCTGACCTCCGGTTTGGGGTGAGCTGCCACCACGCGCTGGGTCGCGACGACCGCGGTGTGCAGGAACGGGATGCGCACGGCATCCACAGCGTCGAGCACCAGCGCCGCGGCCAGGACGGCCACGAGCGCAATCGCAACGGCAGCGATCACGCGTTGCCTGGCGGCGAGGTTGGCCAACCCGGCCTCCTCGATCACCATGCGCGTGGTCAGGCTGACGACGGCAGGCGCGTCGAAACCGTGTTCTGGGCTGACCGCCGGTGGCGCGGCCATCGGCGCGGGCGCAACCGGTATCGCCACTGACGTCGCAACCGGCTCTACAGCCGGCGGCGTTGCCGGCTGGCCTGGCACGACCAGCGCGCTGCCGTCGACCGTGTTGATGTGGCTGCAACGGCGGCAGCGGATCTTGAGGATCTTGCCGGCGGCGCGCTCGTCGGGAAGAGCGTACTTGGCTCCGCATTCGATGCAGAAAAATTGCATGGTGGCATAGCCAATCACAATTGCGGCGGGCTGTCACACCCAACGCCTCGGCCAGTGCCGCAGACTTGACCAGAAGTCGTAGGACCTCAGATTAGACGACGACGGGGGACACAGTTCTCGGCCGTCGGCAGTAAATTCGCATTCGGGGTCAGTGACCATACATCTGGCATTTCACGGCGCAATTTCGGT
>Ga0315268_10003307_pt1 | contig 17797 bp, 18 predicted proteins | sample C1_top_MG_FD_204535 | JGI IMG/M metagenome (GOLD analysis project Ga0315268, IMG submission 204535) | Sediment microbial communities from Yellowstone Lake, YNP, Wyoming, USA - C1_top | ecosystem: Environmental > Aquatic > Freshwater > Lake > Sediment | place: USA: Wyoming | collected 2017-08-01
AACTGCATAACGTGGCGTTCCTGCTTTTTCACCTTGGCCAAGAGTTTTTTGTCTCCTGTTTTTCTGGCCTTCAAGGAATCTTCTCTCCATTCCTTGATTTCTTTGGTCCAAGCCTTGAGTTGCTCTCGGTTTGTAAGAAACCGATTGGTTAGTGAGGTGGCAAAGGAAACTGCAAAGGACAGAAGCACTATGAACAATGTCGAATATGGAATGACAGCCAACCATTCAAATGCCATAGATTACCCTCCAAAGAAGCGTCGTAGAGCTGGATACATTTCGGAAACACGTTCTTGCACCAGTATTTGATAGTACTGGTACAGTATGCCAACGGAGAGCAGAACACCCATGCCGCTTCCAAATACGCCGAAGAAGTCGGCTACAGAGGCAATAAGTCCAACGATTGCTCCGCCCAGAATAGTGACTGTTGGAATATAACGCTTCAAAACTTGCTCGATGGGTTTTTCTGAACGCCTGAAACCTGGAATCTGCATGCCGGAGTCCACAAGCTGCTTTGCAACAGTGGATGGCCCTAGACCACCTACCTCGAGCCATGTGAGTGAAAAAATGATTGAGAAAGACACCAGTATGGCTGTGTAGGCCACAGCTCTAACTGGGTCAGTTTGAACTTCGAGGAGGCTTCTTGGTGAAATTACATAGTACACAAGGCCTCCCGAAGGCACTGGACCGCTGGTGCTACTCGCTTGGGTATATTGCCCGAGAAGATTTAGCCAAACATTTGTGTTACTCCTATTGTAATTGCTCCACACCAATTGTGAGATGAAATACACGTTGGCGAACAGGGCGGAGGCAAAGATGACGGGCAAGTTGGACACGTAGAGCAGTTTGATTGGGTAGCGTCCTCGATATCCACGGTAGCCTGCGTAGGAAATGGGCATTTCAACGCGCACGCCTTCTACGTAAATGACTATGATGAAGACGGCAACGGTTGTGAAGAACCCGAGCAACCCAGGCAGATTAGATACTCGAATGAACACTTCGCTAAAGTTTCTGTCGCCTAATGCGGTTTGTATTGTCGCTACGATGGCGCCGTAGCTTTTTCCATCTTGATGTAAGAAGCCTGGGGTCACTGCAAAGCTGTCCCAGACTACGTTTTGGGCGACTCCGCCTAGGATGAAGAGACTGATGCCGCTTCCGAATCCCCAGCCTTTTTGGATCATTTCGTCCATTAGCATGAGGACTAGTCCTGCGATCATGAGTTGTATGAATACTAGGACTGAGGCTCTGGGATCTAGTACTCCGTAGACTCCTCCGATTATGTAGGCTGATGCTTGAACTGCGATTAGGATGAATGAGAATACTTTGCTGGCTGTTGTGAAGAGGCTGCGGTCGTCGGGGTTGGACATGTCGCAGCCTACCATGTTTGAGCCGGCTAGTAATTGTAGGATTAGTCCGGCGGTTACGATGGGTCCTATGCCCAGTTCCATGAGGGAGCCTCGGTGGCTGGCGAAGATGACTCGGAGGTAGAGGAATGGGTCGCCCTGCGTGGGGTCGTATCTTATTCCGTAAAGTGGGATTTCGGTCATGATGAGGTAGAGGGCTAGGGCTAGGCCGGTCCAGAAGAGTTTTTCGTTGAAGCCTACTTTCCGTTCTGGTTTGCCCACTTCGGGCATGAATCTGGATAGGGGTTTGAATAGTCCTAGAAATCTTCCAGCCATGCGGTGTCTTTCATCCTTTTTTCTTGCTTAGGAGCAAATCGTGTTGGATGGTAATTAACTTTTAGGCGTTTCTTCTGCGGTTTTTTCTGTTTCCTGGGGTTCTGTTTCTTCGGTTTCTTGTTTGGTTTCGGTTCCTAGGATTTGTCCGCCTGCTTCTTGGATTTTTTTTGCTGCGTTTTCGGAGTATGAGTTGACTTTGACTAGGATTGGTTTGGTTAGTTTGCCTGTTGCTAGGAGTTTTTGGTATCCGTGTGTTGCGAGGTCTATGTAGGGTTTGCCTTGTTTTTTGGTTAGTTGTTTTTCGTGTGTTAGTTTGTCTATGAGTTGGTCGAGTTGGCTGATGTTGATGGTGTTGAATTTTGCCCGTATGCTTTGGGGGGTTTTGAATCCTCTTTTTCCGAAGTAGTTGGGTTCGTATTTGAGGACGTAGCTCCAGAGGTGTTTGTGTCTGCCGACTTTTCGGCCGCCTTTTTCTCCGTGTTTCCTATGTTGGCCTACTTGGCCCCAGCCTACGGTTCTTGTGCCTCTGCGTTTACGGGTTTTTCTTAGGTCGTGTGGTGACATGACTCTGATGCTTCCATGTGATGTTTGTGTCATAGACATGTTGCGAGGGTTCCTTTTATCCTTAACCGTAAAGAGCTGAGGGAACGGGATAGGCTTAGTATGAGTGTGTGAAAAGAATTTTTGTTTTCGCACAGTAGACCCCCTAGTCTGCTATATGATCCAAATATGCCTGTTTGTGTTTTGGGTTGTGTTTGCTGTTTTGTATGGTGGTTTGGGCTCTGTTTGGAGCGGGTTTGGCGCACTTTCAATGTTGTTAAAAGCCACTTTCAACTACCCAAATGAACTGTTTGGGGAGCTGACAGGGTTAGCATCTAAGCATGCTGTTAATGTTTTGCCATCAGATTTCGAGGGTGTTCTTCTGCGTGACGGTTATGGACAACTCTTAGAGCGAGCTAAGAGAATGTCAAAGAGTAAGGTTACATGTGGCAGATATGTCGCTGAGCAGATTGTTGAACATGGAAAACCTATACCTAAAGAATTCTGCGAAGTCATAGAAAAAATAAGCCAGAAGTCACTTGCCAAAGACTAGCTATTGCCATGTCCACCTCTTTCTAGAATAGTAACCTCAAAGATTGTGAACTAGGTAAAGTGATGACGAAAGGGGATATGGTGAAGCACGGCTAAGTTGCTTCTGTTTATGATAGTTAGACTGGTAATACTGAGAAGATGGCTGAGGCTGTTGCTGAAGGCGCCCCCACACATTGTATGATGTATCTGAGCATGTTAGTCTGGAATATATACAATTGTGTACAAAGGTAAACCCACATTATTAATAATGATTCATCCGAAGTGTTCAGACTACTTGTTGAATCAAAGATGAAACAAGCTGTAAACATAGGAGAATAAAATTCCAAAAATTTGAGAGGAGATTTGCAAATGAGCAGAATAAACAAGAAGCATTTGACATCAGCGATATTGTTAGCAGCGTTTATCGCACTTCTCTTAACGCAGATGGTAAGAGCAAACCCAATATCAATTACCTCTATTTCTCCAACTATCGGACCCGTTGGAACACTAGTCACCGTCACGGGTGAAGCCGACACACCAGGCGGCCTAGTTAAGGCATACTTTGACGTTGACGGTGACGGCACCATAGATCCTGAAGAGTTTCGGGGAAGCAACACGGCAAGTGAGACAGCCCCCTACACCTTTACTGTCCTCATATTAGTGCCTCCATCTACAGCTGGCACGCACGCCATTATCGTAAACGATGTGGACGCAGGCACCAGCACCGGCTCAGACTTCACCGTGACCCCGCAAATCACCATCAATCCAACACTGGGTCCTGTTGGCACAGAAGTTACTGCTGCAGGCACTGGATTTGATCGAGCTAGCGCTGTCACCATCACGTTTAAGGGCATAGACGTCACTCCCTCACAGGCTCCAGCGACCGATGAAGTAGGAAGTTTCACCACAAGCTTCTTGGCCCCGCCCACAATCGCGGGAGTCCACCTCATCACAGCAACAGACGAAGCCCTCAATTCTGCCTCAAGCAGTTTCACGTTGCTTGGAGTAACAGTGTCCATCGACCCAAACAGCGGACCAGTTGGAACGCTTGTGGCAGTCACTGGAACGCAAGCCACACCCAATGGACTCGTCACAATTTGGTGGGACGATGCTACCGTAGATTCTGTCACAGCACTGCAAGATGGCACGTATTCATCTGACTTCACAGTATTCACCGCTACAGCTGGAGAACACACCGTAAAAGCAGAAGACACAGAGTCAACAAACACCGCATCCGAGACCTTCACTGTCGAGCCACAGATAGTCCTGAGCAAGACGGAAGGTTCTGTCGGAACGCAACTGTCTGTGACGGGCACAGGATTCGCCGGCGACTCCTTTGTCGACATCAACTTCGACGCAATCCTTGTGGTAAACGACTTTGCCACAGATTCGACAGGAAGTTTCACAGCCGATTTTGAAGCGCCTGCCAGCGTTGCCAGCGGTCACTCTGTAACAGCAACTGATACAGCCAACCCAACAATCACCGCCTCTGCCCCATTCACCGTAATTCCAAAGATCACAATAGACGTGACAGAAGGCCCCATCGGCACTACAGTTGGGGTAACCGGAACCGGATTCGCCGGAACCAGCAACGTTATTTTCACATTTAACGGCATCGACGTGACTCCCTCTACACCTCCACAGACTGATGATGTGGGCAGTTTTACCGCAAGCTTCGAAGCCCCACCAGCACCAGCAGGAGATTACACAGTTACAGCAACCGACGAAGACGACAACGAAGCCACGGCCACGTTCACACTCTGGGGGGTAACCATCTCTATCACTCCGACTAGCGGTCCTGTGGGAACAATTGTAACTGTAACAGGAACCTATGCCACCCCAGAGGGTTCAATCATAATCCGGTGGGATAGCTCAGACATTGTAACTATCACAGCAGAACCAGACGGAACCTATTCATATGATTTGACAGTGCCTGCATCTGTGACTGGAGAACACACCGTAACAGTGGAAGACGTAGACTCAACAAACACCGCAACTGAGACCTTCACAGTTGAACCACAGATAATTCTGACCCCAGAAGACGGACTAGTCGGCAACTCAATCACTGTTACTGGCACAGGCTTCAGCGGAACCAGCCAAGTTGACGTGTACTTCGACATAAACAAGGATGGACTCCTTAAAGAAGAGGAAATGATGTTAGACGATGTTCCAACCGACGAGTTCGGCTCGTTCTCTTCATCATTTACTGTTCCAAGGGTGTCCACCGCAGGAAACTACTTGGTAACAGCTGTCGATGAAGAAGGAGTAACGGACGATACTACCTTCACAGTGCTATTCGTAATGTACACGGGAAGCGACGAATACTTCCAAGGAGACTACCCAAGCTTCTTCATTCAAGCGGTCACCTCAGAGGGTGAACCCCCAGAAGAAGCGACCGTGTTAATAGAGGTTCACGATCCGAACGGGTACTTGCAGTACAAAGGTATCACAGTAACAGTCGGCGATGGCACGGTGCCCTATGATATGCAGTTCTTCAATTGGTGGATGTTGTACTATATGGACAGCGTTGAGCTTACGCCACTGCACTTGTCATCTGATGCTACTGTTGGAACTTGGACGTGGACCGCATTGGCCGACGGACTAACAGTCAATGGTTCTTTTGAGGTAGTTGAACCTGTAGATTTAAGGACACTGCTTGACAAACTTGATTAGCTGCTTGACGGGCAGCACGACATAGCCGATCTGATTGTCTATTACGGCGATAAGCTGCAACTTGAGCACGGCGAACTAGCGGAACTCATTGCCGCCGTTTCCGACAAACTGCAGTTGAACCACGAAGAATTAGTTGACCTTATCAATCAAGTAGCTGAGCAGCTTCAACTTGGGCACGAAGACATCATCGACCTGATCGCCACGCTGAGTGAAAACCTCCAACTGAGACTGGACAGCCTGTCAGCCTTACTGACTGAAGTGGCAGATAAACTGGAATTGGACCACCAAGAACTCATTACGCTCATAAGCGAAGTGACTGATGAGCTGAAGCTAGACCATCAAGCCCTTAGTGAACTCGTTGAGAGTGTATTCGATGAGTTAGAGATCAAGCTCGACGACCTAAATTCAGACATTGTCGGAATAGAGGAGAAAGTCGACGGACTATACTTGGTAATTGGAGACCTTGACGTTAAGCTCGAAGACATCGAGGCTAAACTCACTGACATCCAAGACGACATCGCCACCATCAACACGACGTTAGGCGCGATTCAAGTCAACGTCGAAGACATTAACGCAGAAATAGTTGACATCAAAGGCGACTTGGCTACTATCACAACTGCAATAGGAACTATCGAGGTAAAACTGGACAATATCCAAGCAAAGTTAGTTGACATCCAAGGAGACCTTGCTACCATCACAACTACGCTGGGTGAAATCGAAACCAAGGTTGACAACTTGAGCGCGGTTTCGCTAGAGGAGATCAAAGAGGACGTCGCCACCATTCAATCAGACATCGGAACAATCAAAGTCAATGTTAACAACATCAACGCAAACATAACTTCCATCAAAGGAAGACTCGTCACCATAGAAACAACCGTTGGCACCATCGAGGAAGACATAGCCGACATTAATGGAAAAATAGTCGCTGTCGAAGGAGACATAGCAACAATACAGACAGACATCGGGACAACCAAAACCAGCCTCACCGACATTAACGCTAAAATAAAAGTAGCTAACGACAACATAGCCACAATCCAAACAGACATCGGAACCATCAAGGGAAGACTCGCCTCAGTTGAAGGAGACATGGCTACCCTCGAAACAGACATCGGAACAGTAAAGACCAGCGCCAAAAACATAGAAACTACAGGGGAATCAATAAAATCCGACACAGGTCTGCAACCGGCAACCGTGGCTTTATCCTTAATTGCTGCCATCGGCGCAATAGCGGCAGCCGTAATGGTGCTTCGAAAAGTATACATGAAATAACCGACAACCTTGCATCCTCAACCCTCCCTTTTTCTTTATTGTAAAATTATCATATACAACTATGGTAACCTAGTTTCATCACAAACAATTCATCAAAAGCGAAAGAATTAAATAGTTAAAGGTTTGCAAACTAATGCTACCCACGACTGAAGCCGATGAATAAAAAAAGGATTTTATAAGGGGAAACAATGCGCAAGCCCTCATAATCGAAGGTTCCTAGCAGCCAGAGAACCCCTTGTAAGCAAGCTGCGCAACATCGCAAAAGCAAAAAACATAACCCTGTACGGACTAGCCAACGAAATTCTTCAACAAGCCATAAACGCATACGATCTAGGCGAAGAACTATCTGACATTATCAATGTCTATCGCATTATCAAGATGGCTAAAGAAAACAGGTCAGTGTTGATACCCGAGAGAATATGGTACCCAATACTAGACAAGGCTCTAGAAAAAAATGGCGACCTATTCAAAGAGACCTTTTATGATTCAGGCCTGTGGTACGGAAAATACTTTTCCACAGTTTTAACGGAAACCAACTCTCTTGAGGTAATTAGAAGTCTATTTAAAGGAATTTTCTGGAACGCTTCAAGCTTGGAGATTGAACAAATCGGCGGCAAGACCATTCTGACGTGCGTCGAACCAGACTCCACCGACTTGCACACGGAGTTGTTGTCAACGGTGTTTGAAGGAATCATGCACTCCCTGGGCTACCAGACAAACGAGAAAAACGTCTCCAAAGGGCTGATGATGCTAACCTTCAAGAAAAATATGTTAGGAAAGGAGGACGATGCCCTCAAAGAAAGGTAAGAAACTCATCCTGATTCAAGAAGACTTACTGGGAGAGGTCCTAAAGATAACTGCGAGGGAAGGCAAAACCGTCTTCGCTTTCACCAACGAAGTTTTTGAGCAAGCGCTCAAAGCCTACGAAATGCAGACCACTCCAACAGAGCTAGTCGAGTTCTACACGCTCATGAAACTTGAAAAAGACAGAGGAGCAATGATCGTACCTATAGACCTATTGAACACCTTGACGAAAACAAGCTACGACACCGATAAAGAGGACCTGCTCCAAAAATGGTACGAATGCGGCCTGTGGTACGGAAAATACCTGTCGATCAAGTCACAGACTGAAAACTGGTTCCAAGTATTCGAGAAGCTGATGAGGAAATGCGCGTGGAACATAAGCGACTTCTCCATAACCACGCAGGGAGAAAACGTCAACGTCAAATGCGTCTCGCCCAGCCTCACAATCGAGAGCACAGAAGCGTTCGCAAAATTCCTCGAAGGCACAATGCACTCGGCCAACTATAAAATTGTTAAGAATGACCGCCTAAAAGGAATGATCCTCCTCAACTTCAAGAAACAAGAATAAACCAATGAACAGCAGATCAGCATTAACTCTCTCGTGACTCAGTTCTGCCCACGTAAACAGACTTCTTGATCTCCAAGTACCTGTAATAGACCTCTGACGCAGCCAAGCACGTCCCTATAGCCAACACCAACAACACCATCTCAACAAACGCCAACGCAGAGTTCGGCTCATACACAACGTTTTGCTGCCCAAGCACGCTCGAGTACAAGAAATAGAAGGACGTGGCCGAAGAACCCACAGCTATGGCTAGGCCCACCGAGAACAGAATAAACTTTGCCCTGTTCTCCAAAACCCACCACTTTAGAGTGGTCTATTTCGGATATCATGATATATTCCTTACGTATTTCCCATCATGATTTTGACTCTGCATAGCGCGACATGGGAAAACTCATAAAGCACACTGCTGGAACAAACGAAGGAACAGCAATCTTAAAAATTGTGAACTTAGTAATGAAGGGACAAGAAGGAGATGTTGCGATGGTGAAACTGCTGATAATTTACGACAGCCAAACCGGCAACACCGAGAAGATGGCTGAGGCTGTTGCTGAAGGCGCTCGTTCGGTTCCTAGTGTAGAAGTGATGTTGAAGTATTATGCTCGTCCCGAGGAACTCGCTGAGGTTGACGCTATAGTCTTTGGTGCGCCAACGTACTATCATGACATGACATTGCCGATCAAGCAGATGATGGAAGAGGCTGCCAAGGCAAACGTGACGTTGAAAGGCAAAATAGGCGCAGCATTCGGTTCATACGGTTGGAGCGGCGAGGCAACCAAGCAGGTTCTGGAAGTGTTGAAGAACAGGTTCGGCATGACCTTGGTGGAGCCGCCCATCGCCGTTCTGTACGAGCCGAACAAGGAACAGCTTGAGCAATGCCGAAAGCTTGGAAAGACTGTTGCGGAAAAAATAGCGGGCAAATAGGCGTTTTATTGAAATGGAGAAAACTTCCGAAGCCAATACACTCGACAGCATCTGCCAAACCATTCGTGTCGAAGGCGAGGTTACAGACAGTCACGTAGCAGAGCTTGTAGATAGGTTTGGTCAAAGAGCCGACAAGGCGTTAGAAGCCTTCAACGAGAGCCGAATCAAAAAATACGTGTTTCAACCCAGCGGACGCATAGTCTGGATAGTCGTCGGCAAAGAACGCGACTACCTAGTCATGCCGTCCATCGGCTACTGCAGCTGCGACGACTTCTACTACCAGTTCGACCACGGACACATCTGCTACCACATAATCGCGCAGAAGCTGGCAGAGGCAACAGGCCGATTTGACTACTTCGAAGACGACGACCAATTCTATGACGTACTAATCAGAGAATGGAAAGCACCTGAGGAGCAGCAACCCAAAGAGAAGAAGCTAGAGGACAGCGAAGATACGGTTTAAATAGTCTCCCCGAATCAAATATGGAAAGGCAAGTGACCTAAAATGGCAATGGAAATCGGAGCCTTCTTCGAAAACGTCATCGTAACATTCATCCTAGTAATAACCTTCATAATTCTAATCCTAGCCTTCCTATACATGATCTACGGAAGAGAAGAAACAACCGCCGCCACAACGACTGCACCAGCGCCGAAGACTAAAACAACCTAACTTTTACTCGCCTGTTTCCGCATCCAGACAAACACAGCAAAACTGATTATCGTCAACACGACAGCGATAAGAATGGCATAGAAGGCGTAGGGACCAGACCCAAGCACAATGGGAATGAAGCCCACAACAATAACTACACCAGTACTAACAGAAGACCCACCGCCTCCAACCAAAGCAGCGATTACTAGCACGATGATGCCAGCAAACATCAACAAAACGCCCACAAAAAACAGTTTGAATGGAGTTGCGGACACGGAGCCTTCTTCTGTTCCCCGCGTTGCCAAGCTTAAACGACTGTAACACTGCGAGCACACTCCCTCTTGTTGTTTAAAATGCTCCTCGCACACTCGACGCTTACACAGCCTACACGTCTGCAGAGCCGCCGCGAGTTTCCCGCACATGTCACATTTCTCAATCTGCAATGGCAAGTCCTCTCTTCATCTAAAAATGTTCGGCCAAAACACCGTCAAAATCAAGAGCAAACCCACCAGAATAATTGACAACAACAGGATAATCTTAACCGACTCCTTGTCTGTGCCAAAAATGATGGGAATCGGACCGATAATTATGGCGCCTCCTCCCTTAACCTTACCTTTCCCACCTTTCGCACTCGAAAATACAAGCCAAAACACAGCAATGAGGGCGATGACAAATCCTACGAAAATCAGCGAGATACCAACGTTCCAAAGAAGCTGCTCAGCCATGAAATCTACACTTCTACCTAGAATAACTGCAAGTAGGTTTAAATAAAATTTAGCTGCGAAATAGTGTAGGCGCGAGAGAAGTGGATTTGGAACAGATTGTTCAGCAGATTCTGATGGCGAGACGCGACCTTTCAAGAGAAGACGTGCTCAAGAAGATTATCGAAAGGAAACGCTCAGCTGAAGACTACTTCCTCGACGAGGTGGCAGCGCGGCTAGTGGCAAACGATTTAGGCGTCGAAATCCCCAACAATGAAGATGCCTTTCACACTGAAATCGCCGTTAAAGACCTAGTCTCTGGCTTAAACGATGTGACAATCGTCGGCCGCGTCATCGTTGTCTATCCAATCCAGACTTTTCCACGCTCCGACCTCACCGAGGGCAAAGTTGCTCGACTGTTGCTCGCAGACAAAACAGGCTCATTAAGACTAGTCTTATGGGACGACAAAATCCACATGGTGGAATCAGGAAAGCTTCAGCAGGGACAAATCGTCAAAGTCCTACACGGCTACGTGCGAGACGCCATAGACGGAAGACTCGAACTACATCTGGGCAAAAAAGGAGGCATCGAGACTTCACCATCTAACGCAGTTGAGAGCGACTACCCGCAGATCAACGACTTCATCGACAAAATACGTCAACTAACGTCAAACAAGAAGAGAGCAAGCGTGCAAGGCGTGGTTAGCGAGGCTTTTCCACCAACAGAATTTCAGAGGCCGAATGGAAACCTTGGAAAGGTCAGACGGTTACGCCTCAAAGACGACACAGGCGAAACAACACTTGTCGTCTGGAACCGGAGAGTTGACGAGTTAGGAGAAATCCAGAGGGGCGACTGCCTACGCGTAATGGACGCCAGAATAAAGACACAACCTGATGGCAGAATAGAATTGCATATTGAAAACTCTACGCAAGTCGAAAAACTAGCCGATCAAACGCTGCCACAACCTCGTTCAGCAATAGAGGCAACCATCAAAGTAGCAGACGTAAAAGAGGAAGGCGGCCCATTCAACATCGAAGTAACAGTTGCGTCAACACCCGATGTTAGGGAGGTAAAAACAGCACAGAACGAGCAAGTTTTGGTGTCATCTTTTGATTTGGCAGACGATACAGGAACCATTAGGATTTCACTTTGGCGAAAACACGCCGAACTAGCAAAGGAACTATCAGTTGGCACCAGAATCCGTGCGAAGAACATCTATGTCAAGAGAGGCTTCTCCAACCTCCTGGAACTCACATCGCGCGCATCAACCACGATTGAGGTCATTTCCAAGCCAGAAACTGTAAATGCATAGAATAAATTTGAATAAACTCAGAAAAACGCAAAAAAACTTATAAGCCAAACCGCGCAATCAGTTTGGCTTGGGCTTTGCAAAACCCAATTTTCGCCCAGAAAGAAAAGCTTTCCAGCATACTCCTTTCCAATGAACACTTAGAAAAACTGAAGACAACAGAGCACAGATGCAAACTGTTCTCAACACCTGAAATGCAAGCACTAGCCCGCATAGAAGCCGCCTTGCTGCGAGGAGCAAGAAAATACTTCGACGCAAACAACTTCACCGAAATCATAGTACCACATTTGACCAGAGCAACTGGCGCGTGCGAAAACGTGGCTACAATGTTCACGGTTGACCACTTCGGAGAAAACTGCTACTTAGCTCAAACAGGACAACTCTACCTAGAAGTCTTAACGCCATTCTTGAAAAAGGTATGGTGCATCGGTCCTAGTTACCGCGCTGAACCATCAGTTGACGAGAGACATTTAACAGAGTTCACGCTGATCGAACTCGAGTTCGAAGGCAACTTGGCGAAGCTGATGGAACACATCGAAAACGTCATCGACTCAATGGTGCAAGAAGTGATCAAAACCAGGCAAGAAGACATGGAACTGCTCGGAATCGACAAACAAAGGATAAACGTGCTACCACCATTCAAGAAAGTAACCTACACAGAAGCCGTCTCGCAGTTAAGCGGCTACGGAGTCAAGTGGGGAGACGACTTAAAAAGCCTACACGAAAAGACACTAGTTGAAATCCACGGTAACCAACCTTTGTTCATAACACACTATCCAAAGGCCATCAAATTCTTCAACATGAAGACCAACGAGAAAGATTCAACCATAGTCAACAGCACAGACCTCATACTGCCATTCAGCGGAGAAGCCGTAGGCGCAGCTGAGAGAGAATACAAGTACGAACCATTGCTAAAAAGGCTTGAAGAATCCACCATGCTTAAGCAGCTAGTTGAAAATGGCGGAGGCATCCACGACTTCGACTGGTACCTCGAATTCTACAAGCTAAACGGGGGCACACCGCACGCAGGCTGCGGCATAGGACTCAACAGAGTCACACAATACGTGCTCGGCAGCACCGACATACGAGCAAGCACAGTGTTTCCAATGAACAAGGAAACCATGGCATAAGAACGAAAGACACAGCCACCAGTCTATAGACTGCAGAGGAGTCTCAGCTGGTTCTCTACCGAAGACTATCTCAAAACTCTAGACAGAACCTAGTTAGAGCGGCTTAAAGCACGAACTTCTTTTTGGCAACGCCAGCCTTTCTTCTTTCTTCAGCGGTTAGCTTGAAGAGTTTTCTCAACAGCTCCACATCTTCCTTGGTCTGTTTCACACCCCTTCTTGAAAGAACCCTCTCCTGCGTCTTAATAGCCGATTCAAGCTCCAACTCCACGGGTTTCGCTCCAAGACTCCTCGCCCAAATAGTGAAGGAGGGTGTATCATCGGCTACGAAGCCATGAACGTGAGAAGCCACACCTATCTTCTTACCTGTGTAAATCTGTGTTCCAATCGAAGCCTTGACATGATCGCCAATAAAACATCCAACCTTTGTTGAACCCGTGTCAACCTTCTTCCCTCCAGCAACCACCTGAACATTCCCATAAGTGTTCTTCAAGTCAGAGTTTGTCGTGGCAGCCCCCAAGTTTACCCATTCCCCAATATAGGCATGTCCGATAAATCCCGTGTGATATTTGTTTGTGTGACCCTGAATGATTGTTTCCTCCAATTCGCCGCCGACACGACAAACGGGACCTATACTGCAACCCTCTCGAATGAGCCCACTTGGGATTATCACTTTGTCTCCTATGTATGTTGGTCCAGTTATTCTGGAGCCCGCATGCACTGTAGCGCCTTTACCAATGTAAATTGGACCCTCGCGAGCATCCAACAGAACAAAGGCTTCGATCGACGACCCTGCACCAACGTAGACTTTTCCCTTATCGCCATAGATCGCTGCCTTATCGTCAATCGTTCCCTCACTTTCCAATTTACCGAGTCCAGAGTAATCCTCTTTGGTCAACTCGGCACAGCGGTTCACCAGATCCCAGGGGTAATTGAGCAAACGCAGCTTGGAGGAAGACTCCAGTGTCTTGCATTTCTTAGCCAACTTTTCCAACGCCAGACCTGTGAAAGGCTTGCACAATTCCTCCGCATGCTTCTTGACCAAACCCTCACTAAAGTGAGCGAGAGCCATCCTCCCCTGCTGTTTGATCAAAACGTTCCCAGAAAGCTTCGTCTTCACCAATCGCTTCACCTCTTCATCGACAATCAGGGTCCCATTAACCAAGAGCAACTCATTATCGATCGCATTAGGCTTATTCACAGGATATGAAAACCGCTTTCTAAGGGTGGGCACCAAATAGTCTCTTGTGAACAGAACAAAATCAGATTCTGAAAACATTCTCTGAGCGCGCTCGAGAAAACTGAACATTCCGCTCCTGCAATCAAAAACAGGCCTCGTGTAGGTCAGCGGCAAGAAATTTGCACAGGACTCATCTTCAAACAAGGCTACAATCATCTTGTAATCCTTCCTCCATCTTCAATGCCCATGCTATAGTGAACTGTTTTTCTAAAAAGCTTATAGGAACTCCATTCGACTATATGTATCTCCATACCCAATCGAGAAGTACGAGATCATGATGCAAGTCATCATAAAGAGAGAAGTCTGAGGCCACTTATATGGTTGGAATATTTGGCTGTGTCTTAAAGGACGGAAATGCAGCCCCAGTTGCTCACGCAGCATTGAAGAGACTTGAGCACATAGGCTACGACTCCGCCGGTGAGGCAACGGTCCATGAAAACAGACTGTTCATGAAGAAAGACTGCGGCAGAATCGACGACGTTCACGCTCGATACGATTTAGACGATCTTCCCGGCAGAGTGGCAATAAGCCACATTAGATGGGCCACGCACGGGGCCCCCTCCCGCGAAAACGCTCATCCCCACGTCGACTGCAACGAGCAAATCGCTGTCGTTCAAAATGGAATAATCGAAAACTACGCAGATTTAAGAAAAGAACTTGAGAACCTTGGACACATCTTCAAATCCAAGACCGACAGCGAAGTTATTCCTCATCTTATTGAGGAAAATCTGAAAAGGGGCCGACCATTCCTAGAAGCAACCCGCGACACGATAAATCGTTTAGATGGATCCTTCGCAATCGCCGTCATTTATGCCAAAGAACCTGACAAAATCATCTGTTTCCAGAAAGAAAGCTCTCTTACCCTAGGCGTCGACGAAAACGCCATTTATGTCGCGTCTGACATTCCAATGTTTCTTCCGCTGACCAAGAAGGCCATTACCATTGATAATCAAGAACTTGCCGTTGTTTATGATGGAAGATATGACATCAGAAACGTCACCGATTGGAGTTCAGTTCACAAAGAACCCAAGCTCGTTAAGTGGGTGCCCGAGAAGGCCGAGAAACAGGGCTTCGCCCATTTCATGCTCAAAGAAATCCATGAACAGCCAGCCTCTCTCCGAAACACGCTTAGACTGCAGGATCAGTACTTGGACCTTATGACCACGTTCCTTGATCGCGCCAAGGAGGTCTTCCTAGTTGCATGCGGCACCTCTTATCACGCCTGCCTCGCAGCGTCGTACATGTTCTCTAAAATGGCGTTCCTGTCAACCCATCCTATTGCAGCATCGGAGTTTGTTGAGCAACAGGGAAAATCCGTCAATATTGACAGCACGGTTCTCGCTGTTAGCCAATCCGGAGAAACAACGGACACGCTAGCCGCCGTCGAGCACGCCAGGCTACGCGCCGCAACAATCCTAGGACTGACCAACGTCCTGGGATCTAAACTAACCCGAGTCTCACGTGTTTACATCTGCCCACAGTCTGGTCCCGAGACGGCAGTGACGGCCACCAAAACCTTCACCGCCCAGCTGTCTACATTTGCACAACTTGCGGTGAGACTCGCCAAAATGAGAGGGAAGATGTCCCACAAAGAAATAGACTTGATCGAGGAAAAAATGCAGCAAGTCCCCGACGCAGTCGAAAAAACTTTACAGATACAGGAGAGGAAAGTGAGACAAATCGCCAAGAAGTACCGAGACAGAAAATCCTTTCTGTTCCTCGGGCGAGGAATAAGCCGAGCTACTGCTCTTGAAGGCACGTTGAAACTTTTGGAAACGAACTATATCCCATCGATGCCCTTCGCCGCCGGAGAAAAAGAAAATGGTCCAATGAGCTTGATCACGCAGGGTTTTCCAGTGGTTTTCATCTGCCCCAACGACGAGACCCATGAAAAGATCGTGAATGACATCAAAGAAGTGAAGGCTCAGGGAGCGTCGATCATTGCAATCATTGAGGAAGGAGACGAGAGAATCAAAGCGTTAGCTGACGACTGGATAGAAATCGCAAAAGACATGCCAAAAATCGTTTCACCCATCCTCTGCGCGATCCCACTGCAGCTCTTCGCATACTACATGGCAGTTGAAAGAGGACTCGACCCAGACAGACCAAGGCACTTAACCAAGGCGGTTACCGTCAAGTAACGATCCGCATCGGCTAAGCCTATCGGAAATCTTAATTCCTCGACGCCTCCATAATATGCGCTTTCTCCCAAAATCGAAAAGGGCGCAAATCATATGGAGAAAAATCAGATTTCTTTACCCGTTGACGAGCTTCCCAAAGAGTGGTATAGTATACTTCCTGATTTGCCTGAGCCGTTGCCGCCTCCAAAGGAACCCGAAACTGGACCATCTCGAATGGAATTCTTAGGCAAAACGATGATACACGAATGCCTGAAACAAGAAATGTCAGACCAGCGTTGGATTCCAATACCAGACGAGGTGCGCGAACTCTACATCCAAGTTGGACGCCCGCGACCATTGTACCGTGCCAGAAAGCTTGAGCAATTTCTCAAGTTGAAGAAGACAAGAATCTATTACAAACGCGAAGACCTGTCGCCCACGGGCTCACACAAAACAAACACAGCCCTAGCGCAGGCGTACTTTGCAGCAAAAGAGGGAAAACACACGCTGGCAACTGAGACAGGTGCTGGACAGTGGGGCACCGCGTTGACTCACGCCGCACGGTTAATGGGTTTAAACTGTGTCGTCTTCTGGGTTCGCTCGGTTTACGATTGGAAGCTTGACAGACGCACTTTCATGCATCTCTTGGGCGCAACGGTGTACTCTTCGCCTAGCAAGGAGACCGAGACTGGCAGAAAACTGTTGAAGGAAAACCCCAATCACCACGGCTCACTTGGAATCGCTGTTTCCGAAGGCTTAGAGTACACCGAGAAACACGAAGGAACCGTTTACAGCTTAGGCTCCGTGCTAAACCACGTTCTAATGCACCAATCAATAATCGGGCTAGAAACCATCAAACAGTTCAAACTCGTCGACGATGAACCCGACCTAATCGTAGGTTGCCTAGGCGGAGGCTCCAACTTCGGCGGCATCGCATTACCCTTCGCCGGAGAAGTCTTGAAGAAAAAACGAGAATGTCAGTTCTTAGCTTCTCAGTCTCAAGCGGCACCTAATCTCGTTAAGGGCAAGTATGAATACGATTTTGGTGACGTAGCCGAGCACACTCCACTCTTGAAAATGTACACTTTAGGACACAAAACCGACATGCAACCAATAAAGGCGGATGGTTTGCGCTACCACGCAGCCGCGCCGGTCATGAGCGCACTCAGGCACCATGGAATAGTTAACGCTGTTTCCTATCCAGCTGATGAGAAGGTAATATTCGAAGCGGCGAGAACATTCCTCCAATGCGAAGGATGGCTAATAGCTCCAGAATCCAGCTACGCCGTGCGAGCGACAATAGACGAAGCTTTGAAGAACGAGAAAACAGGCGAAGAAAAAGTCATATGCATGAACATAAGCGGACACGGATTCCTAGACATACCAGCCTACAGAGAAAAACTCGGAATATAGATGCTATAACATGTCAGACATCTGCAGCCCATTTTAGCAGACTAAATGTGTTAAGAAATGGTTGTTGAGTTTGTAAAAAAAAAAGAAAGAGGGAAGGGTCTTAAAGGCGGCGCAATGATCGCTGCACTTCCAAAATGGTCTGTGCGCGTCTGCAGTCAGACTCCGTCATGATCGTTCTGTAGGTTTTTGAGGCTTGGTAAGGAAGGCAATTTGAGGCAAGCATGTCCAAGGGTATGCTACTATCTCTTGAGGTTGGCA
>Ga0315268_10003308_pt1 | contig 17794 bp, 18 predicted proteins | sample C1_top_MG_FD_204535 | JGI IMG/M metagenome (GOLD analysis project Ga0315268, IMG submission 204535) | Sediment microbial communities from Yellowstone Lake, YNP, Wyoming, USA - C1_top | ecosystem: Environmental > Aquatic > Freshwater > Lake > Sediment | place: USA: Wyoming | collected 2017-08-01
CTCGACGCCAAAGCTGCAAAAGCCGTGCTCGTCCGGCGGGCTGACCTGGATGAGCGCTACATCGAGAGGCAAGATGCCGCTGCGGAATAGCCCTGGAATCTCGGAAAGGAAACACGGCGTGAAATCGGCACGGCCCTCGTTGACGGCCTGCCGCACATTCGCGCTGATGAACAGCGTGTTCACGCGGATGTACTTTTCCATGCCCGGCGCAACATAGTCGGCGCTGCCGACGGTGAGCACCTGCGCGATCTCAAGGGGGCGATCAAAATTGGGGGCATACTCCACCAACGCAGCCATCACACGTTGCGGCACCGAGCAGTTGCCCGTGAGAAAGGTGCGCATCCCGCCCTGAATTGCTTTGATGGCCTTGTCTGCTGTGGTCAGCTTGCTTTGATAAATTTGCATCCATCCGTTCATATCGGCTTCCTTGTCAGGTAGGATCAGGCGTGCATAGCTTCAGCCAGGGCCGCGTTGACGATTTCCCCATTGCGCGTGGCGACGCCTCGCTTCAACTCCGGCCGAGCCTCGAGCGTGGCATCCAACCCTTGGCGGGCAATCTGCTGGACATAGGGCCAGATCGCATTGTTGAGCGTGTGTGTAGCCGTGCGGCCCACGACGCCCGTCATGTTCGGCACGCAGTAGTGAAAGATGTTCTCTTCCACATAGGTCGGCGTGCCGTGGAAGGTAGGCCGCGAGGTCTCGACACAGCCGCCCTGGTCAATCGCAACGTCCATGATGAGCGAGCGAGGTCGCATCGAGGCGACCATCTCGCGCGTAACCAGGATCGGTGCGCGAGCGCCGGGCACCAGCACTGCGCCGATCAGCACGTCGGCGAACGTGACGACCTTGCGAATGTTAAAGCTATGGCTCATCATCGTCGTCACGCGGCCGCCGAACAACTCGTCAATGCGGCGCAACTTGGGCAAGTCATGATCGAGAACATGCACCTTGGCCCCGACCCCCAGAAACGCGCGGGCGGCCTCCGTACCCAGAGTCCCTGCGCCGAGGATGACGACTTCGGCCGGCGGCACACCAGGCACACCGCCAAGCAAAACGCCCTTGCCGCCCTGGTCATTCTGCAACAAAGTCGCTGCGATGTGCGGGCACATGCGTCCGGCGATCTGGCTGATGGGAGCCAGAATCGGCAGAGCGCCTTCGTCGTCCTCCACCGTTTCGTAAGCGATGGCCGTAACATGCCGCTTGAGCAACAGCTCTACCTTGTCACGGCGCGCGGCAGCCAGGCTCATGAAGCTCATCAGAACCTGGCTGTCCTGAAGCCACTCGAACTCTTCCACCGTCGGGCGAGTGACCTTCAAGACCAGCTCGGCTCGGCCATACACTTCTTCGCCGGAATAGACAATGCGCGCGCCGGCTTTTTCATAGTCGCGGTCGGAAAAGCCCGCGCCCAGGCCCGCGCCCAGTTCGACGTAGCAGGTGTGACCTTCGGCAGTCAGCAGTTCGACGCCTGCCGGCGTCAGTCCCACACGGCTATCGTATTGTCGCCGCTCACGCGGCACGCCAATGTCCATAATGTCCTCCGTAATTTAGTTCGCTCGCACCAGGAGCACTGGGCAACTCGAGGTACGCAACACACGGTCGGCCACACTGCCATACGCCCAGCGGGCCAACCCCGAGCGGCCATGCGTGCACATGGCAATCAACTCAATCTTGTTCTGGGTCGCATAGGACAGAATCTCGTCCGCCGGAGAGCCAAAGCGGATCACGCAGCGGACTTCTGCCCCCATCTGTTCAAAATCGCGCGCAATGTTGTGCAGGTAGTTGTTCAACTCGTTTTCGATGCGCTGGCGTTCCGCATCCTCGTCGGCCAGTTGCTCGCGGTATACATACAAGGGATACAACATCACCGCCGCTGCCGCGTTGTCAATCACCGGCGCGACAGACATGAGATGAACCCGTGCGCTCCGACATTCGACAATCGCTTTGACGTGCGGAAGGACTTGCTCGGCCACTTGCGATCCATCCAGCGGGATAAGGATATTGCCGACCATCTCTATCTCCCCCTTCCCATCGAAAAATGATACCTTGCGGGAATGGCCGTCCGGCAGTGGCAAATGTCGCATTTATCGCGGATAATCGTCACGACATGCGCAGGAATCCGCGTAGTTTTTTCCAGAAGATCGGCGGCCTGGGCGGACGCGCCGCCCTGTTGCGCAGAACGATCAGCTCGGTCTCGTGCGCGTAAACCGCTGCCATGCCAGCCGCCAGGCAAGCGTCATACTGGCGCACATCAAACAGGCCAACATGACCGACCTCGGGACACAACAACACATCAGGTGGGCATTCGGCCAGCTTGCGTTTCAAGTGCCCGTCTTGCATGATGGCCAAGGTGCGCTCCACTACGGCCCAGATGTTCGCCACACCACCTCGAGACGCGAGTTGCCGGACAAATGGCTCCGACTCGCCAATCAATGTCTCATTCTGAAAAAGCGAATGCCGATGAAAGGAAACACTGCAAGCGATAACATGGTCCGCGCCCAGATGACGCGCCACGTCGAACGGGACATTGTTGAGCACACCGCCGTCAATGAGGTAGCGTCCGTTGCAGCGCACTGGAGCAAACACGCCCGGAAACGCCGAAGTCGCCAGCAATGCATCAACCACCGGGCCAGAATCGAGGATGACCTCAGCCTCGGACTCCAAATCCACAGCCACCACTGCCAGCTTGCGCGCAAGTTGTTCAAAAGTCACATCGCCCACAACCTGATGCAACCAGCGGACAACTTTATCGCGACCAAACAACCCCAGGTGACTCTGTTCTCGCGAAGCCAGAACAGTGAGGCCGGTAGCGCGAAGGTGCGTCTCGATGCGATCCACGCTCAGGCCCGCCGCGTACATCGCTCCGATGATGCCGCCCATGCTGGTGCCGACGACAAGGTCAGCTTTGATATCCAGTTGCTCGAGGGCGCGGAGAACGCCGACATGGGCAAAGCCCTTCGCGCCTCCGCCGCCCAGTGCTAAGCCAATCGTGGACATGGTTGTTTCTATTCTACACCCAAATAGCACGACGGGGCGCTGGTTAGCGCCCCGTCAGGCCATCACAACATTAGAACCCGCGCTGCAAGCTCACTTGAGTTGCGCGCGAGCCACCTCTGCACCCTTTTGAAGCGCCAGCTTGTTGCCGACGAGCAACTTGCGAGCCTTGGCCGGCAGGTGCTCATCCAGCGCCTTGGACACCGAGTCGAGCGACACGGCGTGCGTCGCTTCCAGCATCGCGCCGAGCAGCACGACATTCGCCATCTTGGTGCTGCCCGCTTCGGTCGCCAGGTCATTGGCAGGGATCCCAATGACGGTGATGTCCTTGCGAACGGCAGGCTTGACGATGAGCGAGCGATTGATCACCAGCACGCCACCGGGCTTGATGAGCGGCTCGTACTTGTCCATCGAAGGGTTATTGAGCACCATGGCCGACGTTGGGTAACGGATGATGGGCGAGCCGATTTCCTCGTCAGAGATGATGACGATGCAATGCGCCGTGCCGCCGCGCATCTCCGGGCCGTAAGAAGGAATCCATGTGACGTGCTTGTCTTCTCCCAGCGCCGCATAGGCGAGAAGTTGTCCGGCGAACAGCGCCCCCTGCCCGCCAAAACCGGAGAATACCATTTCATGTTGCATGTTAGCTACCTTGCTATCAGCGACCAGTTACTCAGTCACACCTTCAATAGATCGTCTGGCTTTGCATGACCGATTGACCGATCACTGATTATTAGTCGCCGATCACTAATGGACCACAAGCGACTTGACGGCGTCCATGATCTTGTAATCGCCAAGCGGATAATACGGCACCATCTTTTGCTCGATGAACTTTAATGCGTCGGCAGCGGGGAGGCCCCAGTTGGTCGGGCAGGTCGAAAGGATCTCGATCATGGAAAAGCCCAACCCCTGCATCTGAACCTTGAACGCGGTCGTGAGCGCCTTCTTGGTCTTGCGGATATTGGCGATGTCGTGAACGCTGCGGCGCACCACGTAGGCCGAGCCGGTCAACGTCGCCAGCATCTCGGACATGCGCAGCGGATAGCCTTGCAGTTCCACATCGCGGCCATTCTGCGACGACGTCGAAACCATGCCAGGCAAAGTCGTCGGGGCCATCTGCCCGCCGGTCATGCCATAGATGGCATTGTTGACAAACACGACCGTGATGTTTTCGCCGCGCGCGGCCACGTGCACGGTCTCGCCCGTGCCGATAGCGGCGAGGTCGCCATCGCCCTGATAGGTGAACACGATCTTGTCGGGCTGGGCGCGCTTGATACCGGTCGCCATCGCCGTCGCGCGTCCATGCGCCGCTTCGGCAAAGTCCACATTGAAATAGTTGTACGCAAACACTGAACACCCCACCGGCGCAACGCCGATGGTATTGCCGGCCACGCCCAACTCGTCCAGCACTTCGGCCACCAACCGGTGTATGATGCCATGCGTGCAGCCGGGGCAATAGTGCGTCACCGTTTCAGACAGCGGCGCGGGCCGCTTAAAAACCACTTCCTCTCGGACCATCTGTGTACTCATCTCACTTTTCTCCAACTCATCCATGCTTCGGTATAGCGCGAAGCGACCAGACTATGCCACTGCCATCTCTTCACGAGGCCCTGTTGTGATCAACTCGTCGTTCATCTCGTGGATGACCTTCATCACTTCATCGGGCAACGGAACGATGCCGCCCATGCGTCCATAGAACTGCACCGGGCAACGCCCTTCAACTGCCAATTTCACATCTTCTACCATCTGCCCCGCGCTCATCTCAACCGTCAAGATGCCATGCACCTGATCGGCCAATTCGGCGATGCGCGCATCGGGGAACGGCCACAACGTGATGGGCCGCAGCAAACCGACCTTGATGCCTTCGGCGCGAGCCTGCTTCATCGCCGTGTAGCATACGCGTCCCATCGTCCCGTAGGCGATAAGCAAAAGCTCGGCGTCCTCAGTCATAAACTCTTTCCAGCGCACCTCGTTCTGGCGAATGACGTTGAGCTTGGCCTGCAAACGCAGATTGAGTTGTTCCATCTGCTCGGGGTCGAGGTAAATCGAGGTGATGATGTTCTTGGGCCGACGATCCGCGCCAGTGAGCGCCCAGCCCGGGCGCTGCTTGGCGAGCGGGCGCATCGGCGGAAGCTCGGCCGGTTCCATCATCTGACCCAGCGCGCCATCGGTGACGAGGTAAGCCAGCGTGCGGTACTTTTCGGCCAGGTCGAAGGCCAGCACGGTCAGGTCAATCGCTTCCTGGATCGTTGAGGGAGCCAGGCAGATCGCCTTGAAATCGCCGTGTCCGCCGAACTTGACAAGCTGGTTATAATCGCCCTGCGATGGTTGAATATTGCCCAGGCCAGGTCCTACGCGCATCACATCCACCAGCACCGCCGGCACTTCCGACCCGGCAATATAGCTCAACCCTTCTTGCATCAGGCTGATGCCAGGGCTGGACGAGCTGGTCATCGCGCGCGCGCCCGTGCAGGCTGCGCCATAGACCATGTTGATCGCCGCGAGTTCCGATTCGGCCTGGACGAAAGCGCGTCCCAGTTCTGGCATGCGCCTGGACATGTACTCGAGCAATTCGGTCTGCGGCGTGATGGGATAGCCAAAGTAGGCTTCGCATCCCGCGCGAACCGATGCTTCGGCTATGGCTTCATTGCCCTTCCATAATTCTTTTGCCATTCACAACCCTCCGGGTGGCTTTGCCATGATGAAAGTGCCCTGCGACCGCGCAGGGCAACTAGACAGGCACCGCCATCGCCTGCTTGACCGGGATCTCACGGTACACCGTGATGACGACATCCGGACACACGAGCGCACACAGCGTACAGCCGGTACATTCGTGATCCGGGTCCACCAGTTGCGCCGGGCGATAGCCCCGCGCATTGACATAGTCCGCCATGTGAATGATCTCTTTGGGACATACGGTGGTGCACAACTCACACCCCTTGCACCGCTCCTCCGCAATCTCGATCCGTCCTTTCGCCATTGTTCCTCCTAAACCTCCCGGTTACAAAATGGTTCCAACACCAACGCTTGAACTCTGCACGTGCATACGATTGACAGAACTCGCGTAACAAAGATACAACACTTGCGCATTGGGCTTCCAGTGTTAGATGTCATCATCGAGGCGCGACAAAGGTCATTCGGCCTGCCGCAGAACAGAACAGCCCGTGCAAGAGGACGGGCTGCCATGCAGGACGGTTGCGCCTCTACCAGTCAATCTGACAAAATTATAGCACCCCCAGAATGGAAAGCAAGTTCATCAATAGATGAACTCGCGGATGTCATAGGCAGCGAACTTTAGCGGACCAGCAAACTTGAGTCTGGCCTCGATTTCGCGTCTTTGCACGCGCATCTGCTCGACTGACAGCGGTTCGACCTGATCGCGTTCGGCGAGATGACCGTAAGGCTGGCCGGGCATGGCGACAAATTCGGAAAAGTAGACCAGGTCGCCCGCGCCCAGGCCCATTGCATTGATCGCCTCGATGGTATCGCGCACGTGGCCCTCGCCAAACTTGCTGCCGCCCGCGCCCAGCAACACGATGACACACACATTCACTCCGCCCGCTTTAATCGCTTGCGCCGCTTCAATCGCATCTGCAACGTAACCAGGTTTGTGAAGCCAATGCAGCAGTGGATCGTGTCCGCTCTCCAGTCCAATGTAAACGCGTTTCAATCCGAACGAGGCGAGCGCGGCGTAATCGTCCGACGATTTTTTGCGCCCAGAGAACCCATCGAGGAAAGCGAACAAGGACTGAGAACGCGCATCGCTCACGTCATCTCTCAAAACTCGGAGCAATGCAACGAGTTGCTTTTGCGGAACGACGAGCGCATTCGCGTCGGCAAGAAAAATTCCTCGGCGCAGAGCAAGCGATTCACCCATGTAATCGCGCGCGGCAATTACGTGAGCGCGGAACTCGTCAAGTGATTTGATGCGGAATGGCCGGTCGCGGTAGAACGTGCAAAAGGTGCAGGTGTTGAACGAGCACCCCTCGGTCAGTTGCAGGACGAGGGCCATGTATTGGTCGGGGGGAAGGATGCCGATCGGCTTGTAAACCCGAAGAAAATGCGCGGCGTCCTGACGAGCAGTGGCCGCTGTGAAACGTCGGGCGCGGTCAAGGAGAAGAAGCAGTTCTTGGCGGACAAGTGGCGCAGCATCAAACTTCGCACTATCAGCCAGCGCGCCGATCAAGGCCGCCGCGCGATCCACGACGAAATCAGCCTCGCTCGCCCACAACCGTCTGCGCTCGCGCCGACTGCGCTCCGTCCACTTGCCGAGGAGGCCGCCATCTAATCCGCGCCGGAACGTACTGCCGTGAAAGAACGCGCTCCACAGCCGCCCAGCGCGATCATAGGCTAACACGGTCTGCTCGTCAAAAGCCACCGTCAATGAACCGGGCTGAAGGTTCAGCGTGAGGGGTTTGTTATCGCGGGTTACAGCACGGACAATCATTACTCGCACAACGTGACCCTGACGCCGCTCGCCAGGGCAAGTGTGTGTAAAACGCACAGCGCGACGATCTGACGCTTCACATTTTACATTTGACGTTTGTCTTCAAGCAGCCGAATCAAGGCATCCAGCATGTCTGTCTCGGAGATGATGCCGACGAGGCACTCCCCATCTACAACCGGCAGTCCACCGATCTTGCGGTCGCGCATCAATGCCGCCGCCTCCGCCAACGGCGTATCCGGCGAGACGGCCACCACGTCGGTCGTCATGCAGGCATGGACAGGCGTCTCGTCAAGCAACGCTTCGTCGTGCCACCGCTCGCGCAGGACGAGCGGCGGCACGCGTGTTCCTTCATCAGCTCAATAGCGCGCCTCAGCTTGTCGTTCGGGCTGACGGCGGCCGGCGCACAGGTCATATAATCGGCTACTGTATGAGCCATTCTTATTGCTCCATACAAAAAGCGGGGACAGGTCGCCCCGTCCCCGCCAACCCAGCTAGAAGGCCGCCGCCACTTTACGCTAGTTCGTGATTACGCCGAACGGACTCGATCGCACGGATCAATCGCTGAGAGTCAATATCTTTGAGCACATAGCTGGCCGCTCCAGCCCGAAATGCAGCTTGCCGTTCGGCTTCGTCCATGTAAGAAGTCAAAACAATCACATGGGATGCCGGGGCAGCTTCTACAATGCGACGGCAGGCATCCAGGCCCGACCCGTCCGCCATCTTGATCTCGAGCAAGACGACGTCCGGCGCAAGCGTGCGCACAGCTTCCATGCCTTCTTCGGCCGAGCCAGCCGCGCCGACCAGTTCGATTTCAGGCGCATGGCTCAAACGGTCCTCCAAAGCTTGACGAACGGTTTCGCGATCATCAATGATCAGCAACCTTGTCCTGGACACCGTGCGTCTCACCTCTTTCGATCCGATTTGAACCTGCGCTATACGCCGAGTTGATTCAATACCTGCCGTATGACTTGTTAGCATGATACATCAGTATAGAGAAGGCTATGGATACCAGCCAGTGTCATTTGTCCCTTATCGAACGTTATTGGTGTCACCCAAACAAATCGTGCCGCTCCAGCAAAAATAAACATTCTCCCCGAAAGTTGCACCTTCGGGGAGCGAGCGAATTGCTTGTGAGTCTGACAACTCAGACGCCACGCCCGCCAATCACTTCAATCGGCACGGACACGGTGATGATCGTGCCTTGGCCGACCTCGCTATGCACCAGGAATTTGCCCCCAAGCAAACGCGCACGTGCTTGCATGTTGAGCAAGCCGTGTCCCGCATAAGCCTTGACTTGCGAACGGTCAAAGCCGCGCCCATTGTCTCGAATCGTCAAAGTCACCTGCGATCTTTCACGTTCCAGAGCAACCGATACCAATCGGGCGCGCGAATGTTTAGCGACATTCGCCAGCGCTTCCTGCGCAATATGAAACAGCCCGGAGGCCTGGCTCTGTGTGAGGCCAAGGTCGCCTTCGGATTCCACTCGCAGATCGGCCTGCATGAGTGTATTGGCCCGGAACACACGGATCATTTCAAACAGTGCAGCCGCCAGGTCCTTGCCTTCAAACTGCTGCGGGCGCAAATCGAGGATATAGTTACGAATATCACGGATGACTTCGTTGAGGCCGGTGATGGCTTGCTTCAGTTTGGACTTGGCCGAGGTCGTGTCTTCGTCCAGCAAAAGATTGCTGTATTCGAGCATCAAGCCGACGGCGTAGATGGACTGGATGATGCCGTCGTGCAAATCCATGCCGATGCGCTCGCGCTCTTCCAGCACAGCCAATCGCTGAACCTGTTGGTAGAGACGCGCGTTCTCAATGGCAATCGCCGCGTGTGCTGCCAGCATCACGATCAACCGCTCGTCGTCTTCCGAAAACTCATCCGCGCCGTTTTTGTCCGCGAGGTAAAGTGTTCCCAGCAACGACCCTTTTGAAGTGATGGGCACACCCAAGAAGCTCGTCATCACCGGGTGGTTTTCGCAAAAGCCGACCGAGCGCGGATCGTCGGCGATGCGAGCTACGCGGATCGGCCTGGCCGAACGCATCAATGCGCCCAGCAGGCCGAGGCCGCGCGGAAGGTGCGCCGTCTGGGCCAACTGCTCCTCGTCCATCCCCGAGGTGATGAACTGCTCCAGGCCGCCGTTGCCATCCGGGATGCCCAGCGCCGCATAGCGAGCATCCACCAATCCACGCGCAAGGTCAACGATTCTCTGCAACACGTGATCAAGCGACAACTCGGCCGTGATTGTCAGAGTTGCTTCGTTAAAGGCACCAAGTTGAGCGCGAAGTTGGTCTATGGTCGGCTGCACATTTGAGGACGTTACCATCGCACGTGATTATAGCACGAGTCAGCCTACACCGCCAAAACAAACGATTGACTTTTAGGCAGAGGGGACTAGAATACCTCGGCAGCTTGCCCACGTCTATAGAGGACTCGATTCTTTTGATGGCGCTTCACACCAACACGCCGCTGGGCATGATCCACTATCATTCCCAGCAGAAGGCCAAAGCGCTGTTTCGGCTGGCAAACAGCCTGTCAACCCTCACACAAGCTTTAATCGCAACGTCGGGATGACATCGCTAACGCCCGACAGGCGACGATTATCACATGACGGCCTGTATTGGCTAGTCTATAATCTGTCTTGCGCGATGGCAAGACGGGCACTCTGCGCCGAATCGTATTCATCATTCAACATAGGAGGCTGTATGACCACTGACCCGAAGATTCAAGAACTGCACCAGTTGCGCCAACAAGCCAAGCTCGGCGGCGGGCAGGACCGCATTGACGCGCAACATGCCAAAGGCAAGATGACAGCGCGGGAGCGAGTCGAGGCGCTGCTCGACCGAGGCTCGTTCCGCGAACTGGACATGTTTGTCGAGCATCGCACCACTGACTTTTCCATGGCGGAAAAGAAATTCCTCTCCGACAGCGTCGTGACCGGCTGGGGCACGATTGACGGACGATTGGTGTACGTGTTCAGCCAGGATTTTACCGTGTTCGGCGGCAGCCTGGGCGAGGTCCATGCGGAAAAAGTCTGCAAGATCATGGATCTGGCGATGAAGAACGGCGCACCGGTGATCGGCTTGAACGATTCGGGCGGCGCGCGCATCCAGGAAGGCGTCGTGAGCCTGGGCGCGTATGCGGATATTTTCCTTCGCAACACGTTGGCCTCCGGCGTAGTGCCGCAGATTTCGGCCGTCATGGGGCCGTGCGCGGGCGGCGCGGTCTATTCGCCCGCGCTGACCGATTTCATCGTCATGGTCAAAAACACCAGCCACATGTTCATCACCGGGCCGGACGTGGTCAAGGCCGTGACGCGCGAAGAGGTGACCTTTGAAGAGTTGGGCGGCGCAGGCACCCACAGTACCAAGAGCGGCGTCTGCCATGTCATGGCCCAGGATGAAAACGAAGCGCTGGAATCCATCCGCTTGATGATGAGCTACCTGCCCTCGAACAATATGGAAGACCCGCCGTTCGTGGACACGGGCGACGATCCGAATCGCATGGAAGAGCAACTCGACACGATTGTGCCCGACGAGGCTAACCGGCCTTACGACATCAAAGACGTTATCCACATGGTGGTGGACAACGGCGAGTTCTTTGAGATTCACGAACATCATGCCCAGAACATTGTCGTCGGCTTTGCGCGGCTGGGTGGATACACTGTCGGCATCGTGGCGAATCAACCCGCCGTGCTGGCCGGCGTGCTGGATATCAAGTCATCCATCAAGGGCGCGCGCTTTGTGCGCTTTTGCGACTGTTTCAACATCCCCATCGTCACGTTCGAAGATGTGCCCGGCTTTTTGCCCGGCGTGGATCAAGAGCACGGTGGCATCATCGTCCACGGCGCCAAGTTGCTGTATGCCTTCTGCGAAGCGACCGTGCCCAAGCTCACCATCATCACGCGCAAAGCGTATGGCGGCGCGTACGACGTGATGAGCAGCAAGCACATTCGCGGCGACTTCAACGTCGCGTGGCCTTCGGCGGAAATCGCCGTGATGGGGCCGGATGGCGCGGTCAATATCATCTTCCGCAAGGAACTGGCCGAGGCCGCCGATCCGACCGCTCGCCGCACTCAACTCATCGAGGAATACCGGCGCAAGTTCGCCAATCCCTACGTCGCGGCGGCGCGCGGCTATCTCGACGACGTGATCGAGCCGCACGAGACGCGCCCGCGCTTGATCGAAGCGCTCAAGATGTTGCAGAACAAGCGCGATAGCAACCCGGCCAAAAAACACGGGAACATCCCGCTGTGATTGAAGGAGGGAAATCCTATGCCTGACAAAACTTCGATTGACGAACTCGCCGCCGTCCTGACCGCACCGTATACTCACCTTGAGCTTGGGCAGGTCAACGACCACGCGGCGTATGTGTTGCACTTTCAGGGCGAGTTTCCGTTCCATCACCACACGCAGGATGAAATGTACATCGTGCTGGAAGGCGAGGTCAGGCTCGAGTTCCGCAACCAGCCGTCCGTCACACTCAAAAGGAACGAATGCTGTGTGGTGCGCGCATATACCACTCACAGCTCAGATTCGGAAGGCGCACTTGTATTGATGTTCAAGCCGAAAGAAATGTTCGGCAACATTACTGAAAGCGATTGAGGTATGACCATGAGCAAGTACCCCGTGATGATTTGTGAGACCCTCTTGCGCGATGCGCACCAGTCACTGCTCGCCACGCGCATGAGAACCGAAGACATGCTGTGCGTGGCTTCGCAGATGGACAAGATCGGCTACTGGTCGGCCGAGGTGTGGGGCGGCGCGACGTTCGACAGCGCGATCCGCTTTTTGGGCGAAGACCCGTGGGAGCGATTGCGCGTCCTTCGCCGCGAAATGCCCAACACCCGTTTGCAGATGCTCTTACGCGGACAGAACATTGTCGGCTACAAGCACTATCCCGACGACATCCTGGAGCATTTTGTCGTGGCCGCCAAGCGCAACGGCCTTGACGTGTTCCGCATCTTTGACGCGCTCAACGATATCCGCAACATGGCGCCCGCCATGCAGTTCGTCAAGCGCGAGGGCGGGCACGTCCAGGCCGCCATCAGCTACACCATCAGCCCCGTGCACGACATCCCCAGCTTTGTCAAGATGGGCCGCGAGCTGGCCGACCTGGGCGCGGACTCGATTTGCATCAAGGACATGGCCGGCTTGATCTCGCCTTACGCGGCTTTTGAGCTGGTTTCGGCGCTCGAGAAGGACGTCGGCCTGCCGGTGCAATTGCACACGCACTATACCAGCGGCATGGGCACGGCGGCGCTGCTCAAAGCGGCGGAAGCGGGTGTGGACGTGATTGACACCGCCATCTCGTCGCTGTCGCTTTCGACCTCGCAGCCGCCCACCGAAACGCTCGTAGCCTGTCTCAAAGGCACCGAGCGCGACACCTTGCTCGACCTGAACAAGCTGGCCGACATTTCGCGCTGCATGACCGAAGTCCGAAAAAAGTATGCCAGCTTTGAGGCCGGCATCAGCGCGGTGGATGTGAACGTGCTCCAGTTCCAGGTGCCGGGCGGGATGCTTTCCAACCTCGTGAGCCAACTGCGCCAGCAGGGCGCGATGGATCGCTACTATGACGTGCTGGACGAAATCCCGCGCGTGCGCGCCGAGTTGGGCTATCCGCCGCTCGTCACGCCTTCGAGTCAGATCGTCGGCACGCAGGCCACGCTCAACGTGATGGTGGGTGAGCGCTACAAGGTCATCCCCGAAGAAGTCAAGCAGTACATTCGCGGCTATTACGGCAAGCCGCCCGCGCCGATTGATCGGGAAGTGCAGCGCAAGGCCATTGGCGATGAGCAGCCCATCACGTGCCGTCCCGCCGACATGCTCAGCCCCGGCTGGGACAAGGCCAAAGCCGAAATTGGCGATCTGGCGAAATCGGAAGAGGACATTCTGGCGTATGCGCTGTTCCCGCAAATCGCGCGCCCGTTCCTGGAGCGACGCGCCAAAGGTCTGGGCGGCAAGGAGGAATTTGCAGCCGCCATCGCAGCGGTGCTGTTCCAGCAAGTCGAGGCCAAGGCCAACCAACTCAAGACCGTCACTGCGCCGGTTGCCGCTGGTGCACCATGGAAGATGGCCGGGCGCAGCGCCGGTCTGCGACGAGGAGGCTGGTGATGATCAACAAATTCAAACTGGTGCTGGAAGGCGTGCCCTACGAGATCGAGCGCAAGGGCGAGTTGATCCTGGTCAACGGGATCGAGTTTCCGTGGGCGATCAATGACAACGCCGTGACGGTGGGCGGCAATCCGCATTCGGTGCAGGTGCAAGGCAAATCGGCCACGGTGGATGGCATCGCGCTCACGATTGACCCGCAGGGATTGGAGGAACCCAAGCCCAACAAGGCGCGCAAGGCTGCTTCGGCTGCCGCTGCCGATGAAGCCGGCGCGATCACGGCGATTATGCCGGGGCTGATCATGAAGATTCTTAAGAAGGAAGGCGACAAGGTCGAAGCGGGCGAAGTCGTCCTCATCCTCGAAGCGATGAAGATGCAGAACGAGCTGCACGCCAAGCGCTCCGGCACGCTCAAGCAGATACACGTCAAGCAGGGCGAATCGGTCGAGATGCGGCAGGTGTTGGCCATCATCGAATAGCAGTCGCAGGGTTCAAGAGGAACGATGCCGATTGACACACCCATACCCAAGCCGGTCAAACTCACGCCGATGGATGGCGTGTTCACGCTGACTGCCGACACGATCATCGTCGCCAGCGGTGCGGCCTTGACCTTCGGTCACGCGCTGGCGCAGGCGCTCGCTCCGGCGACGGGCTACTGGCTCACCGTTGTGCCTTCGCACTCGAGCGTGCACTCGATTGTGATCGAAATTGCCCCAGACCTCGTACACCTCGGCGCGGAAGGCTACCGGTTGAACGTCACGCCGGAAAGCGTCACTCTGCATGCACCACAACCTGCGGGCCTGTTCTATGGCGTCCAATCGCTCTTGCAGCTTTTGCCGCCGCACATCTTGCGCCAAGCCCAAGTAGACAATGCTGCGTGGACAATCCCCTGCGTTGAAATTGAAGACTATCCCGCCTTTGGCTGGCGCGGCGCGATGCTCGACGTGGGCCGCCACTTTATGCCCAAGTCATTCGTCAAGAAATTCATTGACTTGCTCGCCCTGCACAAGCTCAACACCTTCCACTGGCATCTCACCGAAGACCAGGGCTGGCGCATCGAGATCAAACAGTATCCGCGCCTGACCCAGATTGGCGCGTGGCGCAAAGAAACGCTCCTCGGCAAGCCGGACGAAAGTAATCCGCAGAATGACAGGTTCGACGGCAAGCCGCATGGCGGTTTTTACACACAAGACGACGTGCGCGAGATCGTCGCTTATGCCCACGCGCGCCATATCAACGTCGTGCCGGAAATCGAAATGCCCGGGCACGCTCAAGCGGCGATTGCGGCCTACCCGGAACTGGGCAACACTGGGCAGCCGACCGAGGTCGGCACGACATGGGGCATTTACAAGAACGTCTATAACGTGCAGGAGAGCACACTCCAATTCCTGCAAAACGTGCTGACTGAGGTGCTGGCGCTCTTTCCCAGCCCGTTCATTCACATCGGCGGCGACGAATGCCCCAAGGCGCAGTGGAAAGCCAGCTCGCAAGCTCAAGCGCGCATGAAGGAACTCGACCTGAAGGACGAAGAAGAACTGCAAAGCTACTTTATTCGCCGCATGGATCAATTCCTCACAGGCCAGGGGCGCAGGCTGGTCGGATGGGACGAAATCCTCGAAGGTGGACTCGCGCCGAATGCGACAGTCATGTCGTGGCGCGGCGAGGCCGGCGGCATCGCAGCCGCGCGCGCCGGTCACGACGTGGTGATGGCGCCGAACACGAGCACGTACCTGGACTATTACCAATCCGAGGATCGAAGCAAGGAGCCTCTGGCGATTGGCGGCTTTGTATCGCTTGAAAAAATCTATGCCTACGAGCCGATTCCGGCAGAGCTGACATCGGAAGAGGCCCGGCACATCCTGGGCGCGCAAGCGCAGTTGTGGACCGAATATATGCCCACTACTCGCCACGTCGAGTATATGGCGTTTCCGCGTCTATGCGCATTAGCTGAGGCCGTGTGGACGCCGAGCGCAGGCAAGGATTATGCTGACTTTACTCGCCGCCTCGGGACGCATCTCAAGCGGTTGGGCATTTTGGACGTGAACTATCGCCCGCTGGACAAGTAGGTATCAGGACGAAAAACGCGGCTCGGAACTTGATAGAGTGAGGCTCGGAGGTCAAAGCGCAAGGCTTAGAGGTCGGGGCGCAAGGCAATGAGCACGAAGGGCCCGGCTCAGAACCCAACAGAAGCGAACTGGAGCTTTGAGTGCAGACCTGTTGTCTGGGAGAGTAGACTATCACGCCACAAACATCACGATGGAGGACAACGATGAAGAAATCACAATTGGCAACCATTGCGCGACGGCATAGCCAATCCCTCAAACCAGGCAGAACGTTTGAGAAGCTTCGAGCAGAGGACCGTGCCAGGCTGGCCGATGAAAAGTACGATCAGCTATGGGAGGTGATGAAGGATCTTGGCCAAAGAAAAGGCAAGGACTATTCTGACTTTCTCTCGTATGAACAAGGGCTGATTACGCTCAAATTTCTCGCTGGTGAAAATGTATTTGGCGTGATACCCACTTCAGGAGGCAAGTCCTTCACTTTCCAGATAGTCGCTCACATGACAGATGGACTGACCATCGTCATTTCTCCGCTGATTGCCCTAATGAAAGATCAGGTGAAAAACCGAGACGATGACCGTCTTGATGGAGACTGGCTTTACACCGCCAAATCCAAAGAAAGAGATTGGTTATACTTTAACTCCGACCTGTCTCCCAATGATAGGCGAGAGGTAAAGCGACGAATTCGAGAGGGGCGAGTCCGCCTCCTATATACCTCACCAGAGCAACTCAAGTCATCTGCTTTTAGAGAACTGCTTGCTTCAGCCAAGCGACGCGTCCGACGTATTGTGATTGACGAGGCGCACTGTGTCATCGAATGAGGCTACAGCTTTCGAGTCAAATATCTGCACATCGCCCCAGAGATTGAAGCGTTTGAGGAAAAGATCGGCAAAAAAATCCCGGTTTTGCTCCTGACAGCAACAGCAACCCCCAGTCTTCAACGCAAGATAGCAGAAAAACTCCGAGTCCAGATCCCAGCAGGGAACTTTATCGTTCAAAAAAGCAGTGCAGACCGTCCTGAGTTGCAAATAGAACTGCATGAAGCAAAGAGCAACGAAGAGAAAATCGGCTGGGTCGCCAGACAACTCCAGGAGGGTGGCAGATTTTACAAAAGGCCAGACGGGAAACGCAAACGCGGCATTATTTTCAGCACATTTGCCGACGGTGGCGAAGCTTTTGGTGCGCTCAACGCTAAAACCATCTGTGACAAGCTGACTGAATCAGGCGCGAGGCGCATTGGTTATTATCACGGGAAAATGGACATGGATGAACGCCGAGATATCCAAGACAAATTCCAAAGTGGCAAGTTGAGTGTGTTGGTTGCTACCAAGGCTTTTGGAATGGGCATTGATTTGCCCAAACTGGATTTCATCATCCACTTTTATCCACCGCTCAGCTTGGAAGAGTACTGGCAAGAGGCTGGGCGCGGCGGGCGGGGGATGAATGCAAGGAAAGGCGAACACTGTGATTGCATAGTGCTGCATCATCCCCAAGACAAAAAACTCTTGCAAAGATTCCCGAATGTCGCCAGTTTCGAAAAGATACTCTGCACCTTCACAAGTGCGGCACATGAAGAACTGTGCTTCAATGTCGAGAAGGTAAGACCAAGTGGTGCCCTTTGCAAATTGCTCGACCACTTGCGTAGGCTCAAAGACATCAGACCGCTAACGCCAATGCAGATAAACGGTGTGAAATTGGGACGCTGGAAATTGCTCAAGCCGGCGGACGAAATCTTGCAGGATATCGAGGAAGCCCAGAAAAGTGGAGTGTGCAAAAAGACCAAACAGGCCAAACGCTTGTATAACAATCTTCGAATAAGAGCTGAACGGACAGGGTCTGTCATCCACGTCGAATGTGGCACCAAAGACACGGGCCCTAAACTTGAATACTATGCCCTGGAACTGAACTGGCTGACCGAACCTGAGATTGGCGCTTTGGAAATGCTAGATGATAAACCCATAAACGGGAAACGGTACTCCTGCTTTCAAATACTGAAGAGCAAACTCTCGCACCAACATATAGAAACACTGGCCGACAAGATCAATTCTTATCGTAGCGAGGGCTATGACAAGTTAAACTCAATAGGTGCAAAACTAACCTACTGGACTTTGGCAAATAAAACTTGACACAGGGGCCACCTTGTGGCAAAGTTGGGTCACCACAACACCAACGAGCCCAGGAGGCAC
>Ga0315268_10003309_pt1 | contig 17792 bp, 17 predicted proteins | sample C1_top_MG_FD_204535 | JGI IMG/M metagenome (GOLD analysis project Ga0315268, IMG submission 204535) | Sediment microbial communities from Yellowstone Lake, YNP, Wyoming, USA - C1_top | ecosystem: Environmental > Aquatic > Freshwater > Lake > Sediment | place: USA: Wyoming | collected 2017-08-01
CAACTGCCCGGGCATCATCTCCCCGGGCCAGGCCAAGGTGGGAATCATGCCGGGCCACATCCATCAGCCCGGCCCCATGGGGCTGGTGTCCCGCAGCGGCACCCTGACCTACGAGGCGGTGCACCAGCTCACCCTCCTGGGCCTGGGCCAGAGCACCTGCGTGGGCATCGGCGGCGACCCCATCATCGGCACCAACTTCATCGACATGCTGCAATTGTTTGAAGCCGATCCCCAGACGGAGGGCATGGTGCTCATCGGCGAGATCGGCGGCACCGCCGAAGAAGAGGCCGCGGCTTTCATCTCCCGCCAGGTCAGCAAGCCGGTGGTGGGCTTTATCGCCGGCCAGACCGCGCCGCCGGGCAAGCGCATGGGCCACGCCGGGGCCATCATCTCCGGGGGCAGCGGCAAGGCCTCGGACAAAATCGCCGCCCTCACCGCCGCGGGCGTCACCATGGTGGCCAACATCGGCGAGCTGGGCCAGGTAGCCAAGCGGGTGATGGGACATCGGGGTTAGGTGGCTTCCTTGGCGTTCTTGGCGTCTTGGCGAGCTATATTTCTCACGCCAAGTCGCAAAGACGCAAAGAGAATGCGGCATTAGAAAATGAAGATCCTGCTGCACATCTGTTGCGCCCCCTGCACCATCTATCCGGTGGAGGCCTTGCAGGCTGCGGGCCACCAGGTGCGAGGGTTCTTTTTCAACCCCAACATTCATCCCTACCAGGAGTTCGCCCGCCGGGCCGCCACCCTGGAGGAGTACGCCGCCCAAACCGGGCTGCCGGTGATCTGGGACCGCAGCTACAGCCTGGAAGAGTTTTTGCGCCGCGTCGTCTTCCGGGAAGCGGAGCGCTGTCGCTTCTGCTATCATCTGCGGCTGGCGGCCGCGGCCCGGATGGCCCGGCGAGGCAAGTTCGACGCCTTCACTTCCACCCTGCTGTACAGCAAATTTCAGAACCACGAGCTGGTCCGGGAGTTGGCCCAGCAGGTGGCCCGGGAAGTGGGGGTGCCGTTCCATTACCAGGACTTCCGCCAGGGGTGGACCGCAGGCCAGGCCCAGACCAAAAAACTGGGCCTCTACCAGCAGCAGTATTGCGGCTGTATCTTCAGCGAACGGGACCGTTACCTGCCCGCCTCGCAACGGAGAGCCGGGGCGGCGCCGCCCAGGAGTAAACCCGGCCAGAGTTAGCTCGATGGCCCGGCCACTTAAAATAATCATTCCCCAACCGGTGCGGCCCCGGGGGCTGCCGGCCACAAACTGCTCAAGGAACCGGGGCGCCGGCCGAATAATATGGTAAATTGAGAGCTCTGAAAAAGGCTTAGTCGAAATCGGCAGGCGTTAATCATCCCCCTAAATCCCCCTTTAGAAAAAGTGGACTTGATATGGGTTTCCATGATTTATCAGGGCTTATCCTTAATTACCCCCATTTCTTAAAGGGGGGGAGGGGGGCTTACAAGACCTTCCAGCCGCGAGAATATTGATCTTGATACCTTTGCAGAGGTCTCAACTTGGTTAGGGCGCGCCGAACCTTCGCTACCCTAATTCAGGGCATCCGGGTATAATAATAACGATGGTTTCACGTCTGACTCTGAGCAACCGGAAAGAGAACCTGAAGCTGCTGCTGGATTTTATCCGCAACTGGGGCAAGGACCTGAGGCTGCCGCCCTCCCGGCGCAGCAATCTGGAACTGGCCGCGGAGGAGATCTTCCATCACCTGGTCACCCATGCCTACCGTCCGGGCCAGCCCGGCTCCATCGCCATCACCCTGGAAGAGAAAGGCCCCCGGCTGCGCCTGACCTTCGAAGACGATGCGGCCAGCCCCACTTCCGGCAGCCTGAATCTGCCGCAGGTTCAAGGCGGCCATGATCCGTCGGGCGGCTGCCCCCACCTGAACGGGGTGCTCCAGGTGGCGGAGAGCATCGTCTACTACCGCACCGCGGACCGCAAGAACCGGCTGGTGGTCTTTATTTCTTAGAAGCTATTGCAGAACCCCGAATACACCTTCATATGTCCCCTTACCCCCAAAATCTAATTTGAACTGTGAGCATCTAAATTCTGAAACCAGAAAACCATTCTTCCCCCACCGTCTACGCCATCTCCCTGGGTTGCCCTAAAAACCTGGTGGACACGGAGATCATGCTGGGCCGGCTGCGCGAGGCGGGCTGGGAGGTCGTAGGCAGCCCCGAGGCCGCCCAAGTGCTCCTGGTAAACACCTGCGCCTTCATCGCCCCGGCCTGCCAGGAGGCGGTGGACACGGTGCTCTCCCTGGCCCGCCACAAGGAGGCGGACCCGGAAAAACGGCTGGTGGTGGCCGGCTGCCTGGTGCAGCGCCACGGTCGGGTGCTGGTTACGGAACTGCCGGAAGTGGATTACTTTATTGGAGTCAACGATTTTCCCTCCTTGCCCCGGATTTTGGCGGGGGGCGAGCCGGGTGGGGGGCGCCTGTTCCAACAGGCCCCGGCCTACGGTTACGCCGCCCCGGAGGCCCGTTACGGCGCCACCCCGCCGCACCTGGCTTACCTCAAGATCGCCGAGGGGTGCAGCCACCGCTGCACCTTCTGCGTCATTCCCCGGATCCGGGGGCCCCAGCGCAGCCGCCCCCTGCCGACCCTGGTGGCCGAAGCCCGGGCCCTGGCCGCGGCGGGAGTCAAGGAATTGGTTCTGGTGGCCCAGGACACCACGGCCTACGGCCGAGATTGGGGGGGCCGCCCCGGCCTCGCGGCACTGCTTAAAGCCCTGGCGGCCATTCCGGAATTCCGCTGGATTCGCCTGCTTTACAGCCACCCGGCCCGCATCACCGCAGAGCTGCTTTCGGTCATGGCGGCCCAGCCCCGCATCTGCCCCTACCTGGACCTGCCCATCCAGCACGGCCACGACGAGATGTTGCGGCGCATGGGGCGGGGCTACACCCGGAGCCAGGTGCTGAACCTGACCCGGCGCCTGCGGGAGCGGCTGCCCGGGGCGACCCTGCGCACCACCGTCATGGTGGGCTTTCCCGGAGAGACCGAGGCCCACTTTGAAGCCCTGGCGGACCTGGTCCAGGAGGTGGGCTTCGAGCACCTGGGGGTCTTCCTCTACTATCCCGAGGCCGGCACCCCGGCGGCCCGCCTCCCGGGCCAGGTGCCCCGGCGGCTGGCCCGCCGGCGGGCCCGGGTTCTCAAGGAATTGCAGGCCGGCATGGTCAAGGAGCGCCTCCGTTCCCTGGTGGGCACGGTGCAGCCGGTGCTGGTGGAAGGGCGGAGCCGCGAGAGCGACTACCTGCTCAGCGGCCGGCTCATCAGCCAGGCCCCGGAAATCGACGGCCAGGTTTATCTCACCGCGGGGCAGGGCCAGGTGGGGGAGATCCAGCCGGTGCTTCTGACCCGGGCCCTGCCCTATGACCTGGTGGGAGAAATCGTGGCCGCGGCGGACCGGGCCACCGGGCGACCAAGCGACAATGGTTAAGGGCAATTCCGCCTGGTCATTTTCATTGGGGCAGGTCACCCCGACCTACAAGGATTCCGTCGGAGTAAAGGGCATAATCATAGCCTACATTCTCCATCCGGTTTGCGCCTCGTTTTTTCCGCGCCGGATTTTCCCTTAAAATTGGTTAATATAATAATAACAACAATTTTGATAACCAGGTTTTGACCACGTTGACAGGGTCAGGGATTCAATTCATAATGATCTTAGACTGTTTGAGTTCCCCCCCGGCCATTTCCCGGGCTCCTTTTGCCGGAGTTGAGAAAGGCCATATGGAGGCTATCCCGCGTTGGACATTAGATCTTGGATCCAAAAGATAAATCTTCCCGATAAGCGTACCATAGTCATCGCCGTCGCAGTGCTGGTGGCCGCCCTGGTCCTGGCGGGATACCTGCGCAGCAACAGCCGCAACCGCGAGGGCTTCCGCACGGTCCCGGTCAAACGGGGGGATTTGCAGGCGGTGATCAGCGCCACCGGCACGGTGGAGCCGGAAGAGGTAGTGGATATCGGGGCGCAAGTGGCCGGCAAGATCGTGGCCTTCGGTGAAGATAAGAATGGCAAGCCCGTTGACTACGGCTCCGCCGTGGAGGCCGGGACGGTGTTGGCCCGCATCGACGATGCCCTCTACGCCGCGGATGTGGACCAGGCCAAGGCCACCCTGGGGCAATCCAAAGCCGCTTTGCAGCGGTCGGAAGCCGACCTGGGCCAGCTCAAGGCCAAACTCTACCAGGCGCAGCGAGACTGGGCCCGGGCCCAGAAGCTGGGACCTTCCGACGCCCTGTCCCAGGCCGATTATGACGCGGCGCAGTCGGCCCATGAGACCGCCAAGGCCAACGTCGAGGTGGGCAAGGCCGCCATTGCCCAGGCCAAACAGACCGTCAGCCAGTCCCAGGCCGCCTTGCAGCGGGCCCAGCAAAACCTGAGCTACTGCACCATCGTGTCGCCGGTGAAAGGGGTGATTATCGACCGGCGGGTCAACATCGGCCAGACCGTGGTGGCCAGTCTCAATGCCCCCAGCCTCTTTTTGCTGGCCAAGGACCTGAAGCGCATGCAGGTTTGGGTCTCGGTCAATGAAGCGGATATCGGCCATATCCAGCCGGGCCAGCCGGTCACCTTTAGCATCGATGCCTATCCCAACGAGGAATTCAGGGGGGAGGTGGGAAAGGTGCGGCTCAACGCCACCATGACCCAAAATGTGGTCACCTACACGGTGGAGGTGGTTACCGATAATTCCAGCGGCAAGCTCTTGCCGTATCTGACGGCCAACGTCAAGTTTATTGTGGGCGAACGGCATAATGTTCTCATGGTCCCCAACGCCGCCCTCCGTTGGAGCCCCCTGCCGGAACAGATAGTGAAAGAGTTTCAGGGAAAAACCAAGAAAGACCAGGGAGCGGCATCGCCATCCCCGGATAAGTCCTCTCCGGAGGCTGCCAAGGCGGATGCCAAGCGAGGGGTCGTTTGGGTGCCTCAGGGAGCCCGGGTGTGTCCGGTTAGGGTCACACCGGGTTTGAGCGACGGCAGTATGACGGGGGTGGAGAGTGCCGAACTCAAGGAAGGGACCCCGGTAGTGGTGGGCGAAATGGAAAGGCAGGAAAACGCCAAGTCTGCTCCCGGCTCCAGCCCCTTTACCCCCCAACTCTTCCGGAAACCGTCTGGGAGTTAACCCCAGGGCTGCTAAGCGCGGCATGCACCGAAGACTCTGGGTTTGAGGGCTACTTGCGAGAACTCCATGGAATTCATTGAACTGCAGGATCTTTATAAGACTTATCACCTGGGCGAGATCGAGGTGCCGGTGCTCAAGGGCATCTCGCTGACGGTGGCTCGGGGGGAGTTTGTTGCCCTCATGGGCACTTCGGGTTCGGGTAAGACCACCCTGATGAACATCCTGGGGTGCCTGGACCGCCCCAGTTCCGGGGCATACTGGCTGGAGGGCCAGGATGTGGTGGCCCTGTCGGCCGATGAGTGGGCCCAACTGCGGAACCAGAAACTCGGCTTCGTATTTCAGACTTTTAACCTGCTGCCCCGGACCAGTGCCCTGGAAAACGTGTTGATGCCCTTGTCGTATACCGCGGAGAACCTCTCCGACCGGGAGGCGCGCCAACGGGCCGAAGATTTGCTCCAGCGGGTGGGCCTGGGGGACCGCATGGATCATGAACCCTCCCAACTCTCCGGCGGGCAGCAGCAGCGGGTGGCCATTGCCCGGGCCCTGGTCAACCAGCCCGCCATCCTGTTTGCGGATGAGCCCACCGGTAATCTGGACGCCAGCACCAGTGAAGAAGTCCTGGAACTATTCCGGCGCCTCAACGATGAAGAAGGGGTTACCGTCATTCTGGTGACCCACGACGAAAACGTGGCGCGCTACGCCGACCGCATCATCAGGATTTACGACGGGACCATAGCGGGGGAAGAACGCCGTCCGGCAGAGGCCCCAGGCGGCAAGGAAAGCCTGGTTGCGGGCCCTGCGGCCGAGCTGCGCGGGGGGTGGTCGTGGCTGCGCCTTCAATGGATGGGGCGGACGGCGCTGAAAGGCCTGCGGCGCAACGTCCTCCGGGCCGCGCTCACCACCCTGGGCATCATCATCGGTGTGGCCGCGGTCATCGCCATGATGGAGATCGGGAGCGGGTCCGCCACTGCCATCCAGCAAACCATTGCCAGCATGGGGGCCAATATCTTGGTGGTCCGGGCGGGCACCGCCTCCAGCGGCGGCGTGAGCTTCGGGGCCGGCAGCGTCATGACTCTTACTCCCCAGGACGGCGAGGCCATCCTGGAGGAGTGCCCGGCGGTCAGAGCCGCGGCGCCCATAGTCCGGGCCCGGACCCAGGTCATTTACGGCAACCGCAACTGGGTGCCCACCTTTATTTACGGCAGCACCCCCGCCTTCCTGGAGGTCCGGGAATGGGACCTGGCGGCGGGTGACGGCTTCATGGAACGGGATGTGCGCAATGCCAGCAAGGTCTGCCTCCTGGGTCAGACGCTGGTCAAGGAGCTTTTCCAGGGCGAGTCCCCCCTGGGCCAAGAAGTGCGGGTGCAGAACGTCTCCTTCCGAGTGGTGGGGGTCCTCAGCGCCAAGGGCGCCAATATGATGGGGATGGATCAGGACGACGTCCTGGTGGCGCCCTGGACCACCATTAAATTTCGGGTGACCGGCTCGTCTGCGGCCACCGTCAACCAGAGCGCCGCCGCCGCCGCCAGCTCCAGCACCTCGCAGACGGTGAACACCCTCAAGCAGATCTACCCCACCACTCAAAGCAAACTATATCCGGAGCAATCGGCGACCCAGGCCGCCGACACCCCGCTGCCGGTGCGGTTTATCAACGTGGATGAGATCCTGACCGCGGCTCGCACCACCAAGGAGATCCCGGTGGCCGTTAAGCAGATCAAAGAGTTGCTGCGGGAGCGGCACCGGATTCGCTTCGGTGAGGTCGATGACTTCAACATCCGGGATATGACCGAATTTACCCGGGCCCTGTCTGCCACCAGCACCATGATGACCAGGCTCTTACTGGCGGTGGCTCTGATCTCCCTGTTGGTGGGGGGGGTGGGCATCATGAATATCATGCTGGTGTCGGTGACGGAGCGGACCCGGGAGATCGGCGTGCGCATGGCGGTGGGGGCCTGGGCCCGGGATATCCTCCAGCAGTTTCTGTCGGAAGCCGTAATTCTCTGTTTCTGCGGCGGGATTGCGGGCATTATCGCGGGCCGGGGGGTATCCATCCTGGTAAGGATATGGCTGGGCTGGCCCACAGAATTGTCTCTCAGCGCTATCTTTGCGGCTTTCGCGGTCTCAGTGACGGTGGGCATCATTTTTGGCTTCTACCCGGCGTGGAAAGCCTCGCGTCTGGACCCCATCATCGCCCTGCGGTATGAATAGGCGGATAGCAGGATTGCTCCGAACCCTTGAGGGAGAAACGGGTACTGAATATAAAATCTTGGGAACCGGGAGAACCTTTAGAGGACCAGTCTGAGTAGGGCACAGCCTGGAAAGGCTGTGCCACCAAAGAAAGTGAAAATGCTCATGACAATGGCGGAAACCGGAACAAACAGCAATAAGGTTTTAGTAAACTTAGTGCTGGCTTTTTCCCTGCTTACGGTGGCGGGCTGCGCTGTGGGCCCGGATTACCGCCCGCCGGAGACCAAGGTGCCGGAAAACTGGAACGCCCAGGAGGTCGTCACCGCGGCCCAGCCCAGCAAAACCACCACCGATTCGGTGGCCCTGGTGGCATGGTGGCACGCTTTTAACGATGCGACCCTTTCTTCCCTGGTGGAAATGGCCATTCGCTCCAATCTGGATCTGCGCCAGGCCGAGGCGCGCATCCGCCAGGCCCGGGCGGCCCGGGGGGTGGCCGGGGCGCCCCTCTGGCCCCAGGTGGAGGCCTCGGCGCTTTACCAAAAGAGCCAGGGGTCCAGCGAAGCCGGGGGCGGCGGCGCCATCGCCACCGCCGGAGGGCTCCGGGAATTATTTCAGGTGGGCCTGGATGCCTCCTGGGAGTTGGATATTTTCGGGGGGACGCGGCGCAACCTTGAGGCCGCCACCGCCGATCTCCGGGCCGCCCTGGAAGACCGCCGCGATGTCCTGGTAACCCTGGTGGGAGACGTGGGGAACAACTATCTTGGCCTGCGGGGATTTCAGCAACAGATCGCCATCGCCCGCAAAAACCTGGAGGCGCAGCGGCGTACCGCCGAAATCATCCGCAAGCGGTTTGAGGCCGGCTTCGTGGGCGCCCTGGACTTGGCCAATGCCAACGCCCAGGTGGCCACCACCGAAGCCCAGATCCCGGTGCTGGAGTCCTCGGCCCGGGCGGCCATTTACAGCCTGGGGGTCCTGCTGGGCCGGCAACCGGCGGCGCTGGAGAAAGACTTGATCAAGGTCTCGCCCATTCCGCCCACGCCACCGGAAGTTCCCGTGGGGCTGCCCTCGGACCTGGTGCGCCGCCGCCCGGATATCCGCCGGGCCGAAGCCCAGCTCCATGCGGCCACGGCCCGCATCGGGGTGGCCACCGCGGACCTCTTCCCCAAGTTTTCCCTCACCGGGAGCTTCGGCTTTTCCAGCAATGACCTGACCAAGCTGGGGAATTTGGCCAACAGTAAATTCTGGTCCTTCGGCCCCAGCGTCACCTGGCCCATCTTCGCCGGCGGCCGCATCTACTGGAACATCAAGGTTCAGGATGCCCTCCAGGAGCAGGCCCTGGCGGCGTATGAAAAGACGGTGCTCACCGCCTTGAAAGACGTGGAAACCGCGCTGGTGGCTTATGCCAAGGAACAGGAACGCCGCAAGTCCCTGGCCGCGGCGGTGGCCAACAACCGCCGGGCCGTGGACCTGGCCATGAAGCTTTACATCGTGGGCAAGACGGATTTTTTGAACGTCCTCACGGCCCAGCTCAACCTCTATACTTCCGAAAATGCCCTGGTCCAAAGCACCAGCACGGTGGATACCAACCTGATTGCCCTTTACAAGGCGTTGGGTGGTGGCTGGGAACAGGAACCGCCAGCAACTGAGGTGACCAAAGCCAGGGAATAATTCCCCGCTCAGGAAGCAGCACTTTTTCGTATGGGCGACCGTGATGGTTGCCCTTTATTTTTTTAGTTTTGCTTGGTCTGGTCACTCCTTGCTATCCTTTATTTAAAGGGTGCCTTATAATTTTTCTAGGATAAGCAAAGAGGAGGCTTTATGGCGGATATCCATCGATTTCTAGATGAACTGGGGCCGGCAAAAATCATCCATGTTTATGAACCCTCGGTAGAGCTGAGGGCGGTCTTGGTGGTGGATAATGTGGCCGCCGGACCTGCCCTGGGGGGAGTGCGCATGGCCCCGGACGTCACTACCGAGGAATGCTTCCGGCTGGCCAGAGCCATGACCCTGAAGAATGCGGCCGCCGGGTTGCCGCACGGCGGGGGCAAGGTGGTGCTCTGCGGCGATCCGAAGATGCCCAAGCCAGACAAGGAGCGCCTGATCCGGGCCCTGGCTTGCTCGTTGCGGGATATCCAAGAATACATCTTTGCGCCGGACATGGGCACGGACGAAGAGTGCATGGCCTGGGTCAAAGACGAAATCGGCCGGGCGGTGGGACTGCCAACTGAAGTCGGCGGCATCCCCCTGGACGAAATCGGCGCCACGGGCTGGGGGCTGTGCCAGGCGACGGAGGTCGCCCTGCAGTATTGTGGAGCTTTCTGTGACTTCAAACTCGAAAAGGCCCGGTTGGCAATTCAGGGCTTCGGAGCGGTGGGTAAGCATGCCGCCCATTTCCTTGATGCGAAAAACGCCATCCTGGTGGGCGCGGCGGACTCCCAGGGAGCGGTCTACCATCCAGCCGGCCTTGACGTAGAGGATCTCATCAAGTTGAAGGAAGCAGGTCAGAGCGTTGCCGATTATCCCGGGGGCGAGAAATGCGACCGCGACGCCATCATCGACTTCGACTGTGACATCTTCATCCCGGCGGCGCGCCCCGATGTCGTGCATGAGGAAAACATGGACCGCCTTAAAGCCAGGCTCGTGGTTCAGGGGGCCAACATCCCTCTCACCTACGGCGCCGAAAAATACCTGCACGACAAGGGGGTCCTGTGTGTGCCGGATTTCATTGCCAACGCCGGGGGGGTGATCTGCGCCGCCATGGAATATCGCGGCGCCAGCCAGACTGAGGTTTTCCAGACCATTGCCGAAAAGGTCCGTCATAATACCCGGTTAGTGCTGGAAGAGGCGAGAACCCGAAAAATCCTCCCCCGGGATGCTGCCGTGGGGCTCGCCCTGCAGCGGGTGAAGAAAGCCATGGCCTTTAAACGCTGGTCGATATTTTAACCGCCGGCAGAATAAGTTTTGGGGGGCGCCATGTATCGCATCCGTTTTCACGGCCGCGGCGGCCAGGGCATGAAGACCGCGAGCCGCATTTTGGGTACAGCTTTCTTTCAGGAAGGCTTAGAGGTCCAGGATGCACCCCGCTATGGGGCGGAACGCCGGGGGGCGCCCATCTTTGCCTATGTCCGCGCCTCCCGGACCTCCATCCATGAACGTGGCATCATCCATCAGCCCGACCTGGTCCTGGTGGCGGATGACACCCTCGTAGCGGTCGCGGCGGCCGGGGTATTGTCGGGGGTGACGCCCCACACGGTCCTGCTGATCAGCAGTGTCACAACTCCAGCCGCCTGGAAGGAAAGGCTTAATTTCCCCGGTCTGGTGCTCACCTTGCCTGCTGCCGTCGAACTGGAAGACCCGCTCCAACTGCGGTTTATCGGCGCGGCCTGCGCCGGCGCCGCCGCCCGCCTGGTGGGCGTCATTACCAGGAACTCTCTGGCGGAGGCAATTCGTGACGAACTTGCCCCCCTGGGGGCGGCAGTGATTGACCGGAACCTGGAGGCAGCCCTGGAGGCTTACGGGCTCATGGAGAGCCACGCCGGGTGCGTGGCCCAGGGAACGGACCGTCCGGCGGACACCTACGAGAAGCCGCAGTGGATCGATCTGCAGTTTGAAGACGCCCGGGTTTCGGCGCCGGCCATCCATGCGGCGGCGACCAGCGACCAGGTGGAGACCGGCCTCTGGCGCACCGTGCGCCCGGTGATCGATTATCCCCACTGCAAGCGCTGTGCGTGGATCTGCAGCACTCTGTGCCCGGACGGGGTCATTAACCTGAATGCAGCAGGCTATCCGGAGATCGATTACGCCCATTGCAAGGGTTGCTTGATCTGCATGGCGAATTGTCCGTCGCATGCCATCAGGGCCATACCGGAGCACGAGGCGGCGTAAGGAGAGAAGCAGTATTTGAGGGAGGGGGCTCAGGACTCTTTCGTAAGTGGCCCTCCCCCCAAAACCCATGCAGGAGGCCGGTCATGAAACGGACGTTGCTGACGGGCAATGGGGCGGTGGCCTGGGGGGCTCGCCTGGCCAAGGTGGATTACGTACCGGCCTTCCCCATCACGCCCCAGACGGAGATCATCGAAACCCTGGCGGCCTGGAGCGACGCCGGGGAAATAGACTGCCGCCTGGTCACCCTGGAATCCGAGCATTCCATGATCACTGCCGCCGGCGCCGCGGCCGCCACGGGGGTGCGGGTCTTTACCGCCACTTCCAGCCAGGGGCTGCTGTATGCCATGGAGATGCTTTATACCGTCGCCGGTTGGCGGGTGCCCTTGGTTCTGGTGAACGTCTCCCGGGGCCTGGCCGCCCCCCTCACCCTGGAGCCCGACCACAACGACGTGCTGGCGGCCCGGGACAGCGGTTTCCTGCAAGTGCATTGCTCCACCTGCCAGGAGGTGTTGGACAGCGTCCTGATGGCGTTTCGCCTGGCCGAGGACCGCCGGGTGCGCCTGCCGGTGATGGTTAACCTGGACGGATTTTACCTCTCGTTCACCCGGGAACCGGTGGAGATTCCCGAGGCCGCCGCGGTTAACCGGTTCATCGGGCCCTTTGACCCCGAGAGTCTCAGCTTCCGGGCCAGCGCTCCCGTCAGCCAGGCGGTGGCGGTGCTGGGCGGCTCGCCGTATTCCTATTTCCGGTACGAAACCCACCTGGCAAATCGTAATGGGCTCACCGTCTATAACGAGGTGGCCGCGGAATTCGCCCGGACCTTCGGCAGAACCCATGACCCGGTGGAAGCCTACCGCAGCGACGATGCGGAAGTCGTCTTCTTTATCATGGGCTCCTTTGCCACCAAGGCCAGAGCTGCCGTAGACCAGCTCAGGCTCGCCGGCAGGGCCGTGGGCCTGGTGCGGCCGCGCCTGCTGCGGCCCTTCCCGGAACCGGAGCTGCGTCGAGAGTTGGCCGGAAAAAAGGGAGTGGCGGTCATCGATCAGAACCTCTCCATGGGTAAGGGCGGGGTGCTTTTTGCGGAGCTGGCTTCGGCTCTTTACGGCCTGAAAGACGCGCCGGTCCTGGTCAGTTTCATCGGCGGCCTGGGCGGCCGGGATATCAGCCCGGAAGAGTTCTACGAGATGGCCGCGGTCACCCGCCAGGCCGCGGCCGCGGGCGTAGCGCCGCCGCCGCGCCTCCTCTACACCGAGGACGAACTGCGGGAAGTCCGCAAGCTCCAGGCCATCGCCCAAGTGGAGCGGCAGATATTGGGAGAAAAGCGATGAACGACAAAAGATTTCGCCATCCTAAACCTCTCCCCTCCGTCCATCTGCTGGGGACCGGGACGCCCATGTGCGCCGGCTGCGGGGGGTTGGAAGTGCTCCACGAGGTGTATGACCTCCTGGGCGCCAAGACCGTGTTTGTCAACGCCGCCGGCTGCCTGACGCTTTTGGCGGTCTATCCCTTCACGCCCTTCCGGGGCTCCTGGCTCTACACCGCCATGGCCTCGGCGCCGGCCGGGGCCCAGGGGGTGCGGGACGCCCTGGACCTGCTGCTCGAGAAGGGGCGGCTGAGTCCGGCCGAGGACCTGGAGGTGGTGGTGCTCACCGGGGACGGCGCCGCCTACGGCATGGGGCTTTCGGCCACCTCCAGCGCCATCGAGCGGGGCCTCAATTTTCTTTATCTCTGCTACGACAACGAAGGCTTCGGCAACACCGGGCAGCAGTTCTCCGAGGCCACCCCCCACGCGGCCCGCACCGCCACCAGCCGGGGGCTCAGGGGCTTTGCCGGCTACAAGAAGGACCTCTTCGCCATCTGGACGGCCCACCGGCCGGCCTATGCGGCCACGGCCGCGGGCGCCGAACCCCTGGATTTGGCCCGAAAAATTGAGAAGGCCAAAAACCGCCAAGGACCGCGTTTGCTCCTGACCCTGGCGCCCTGTCCTCCGGGCTGGGACTTCGATCCCAAAGAAACGGTGGCCATCGGCAAGCTGGCAGTCAGGACCGGCATCTGGCCTTTGAAGGAATACGTTGACGGCAAGGTGGTGCACACCAAAGTTCCCCACCCGCGCCTGCCGGTGGAGGAATACCTGAAAACCCAGGGGCGCTTTGCCCATCTGTTCCATCCTGAGCGCAACCAGGCCCTGATTCAGGAAATTCAAAATATGGTGGACGCCTACTGGGCCACAGTAGGCTGATCCCCGGGGGCGCGGCCGCGGTTAGCCGTGGGCCAGGCCAAGACCACCTTGCCGTTAACCTCCTTCCAGAAGCTCATTAGCAAGTCTCCTGATCCCCGGTTTCCCCCTTGGCGGACCAATCGATTCTCTCCCAAACAAGGTGAATCCACCAGAGAGCAGGGCGCCGAAATGAGCCGGTGGGAATCCCGCGGCCAGCCCCGGACCTTCCTAAATAATTGACTTCCCGGCGGAAGTAAGTTATTTTGTTCACATGCATCAAGCCCCGGCGGACAGGCGCAAAAGCGCTCTCAAAGAGCTGGAAAGAGAGGTGGCCGCGGTCAATCAGGCACTGGTGGCCAACCTCCAGACCCACGTGCCGCTCATCGCCGAAGTGGGCCGGCACATCCTGCTCAGCGGCGGGAAAAGGGTGCGGCCCCTGCTCTTTCTGCTGTCGGCCCGCATGTGCGGCTGCCAGGGCAACTATCTGCACGACTTCTCTACCATCTTCGAATACCTGCACGCCGCCACCTTGCTGCATGACGACGTCATCGACGGCGCCAGCCTGCGCCGGGGGGCCAGCACCGCCAACACCATCTGGGGTAACCAGGCGGTCATCCTGGTGGGGGACTTCCTCCTGGCCAAGGCCCTGTCCCTGGCGGTGACCACCAACAGATTGAAGATCGTCAAGGTGTTGTCCCACGCCACCACCTTCATGGCGGAAGGCGAGATTCTGCAACTGCTCCACGCCGGCAACCTGGAGATCACCGAGGAGGAATACTTCGAAGTCATCACCCGCAAAACCGCCACCCTGATGTCCGCGGCTTGCCAGATCGGCGGCATCCTGGGCCAGGCGCCGGCCGCCCAGGAGGAGGCCCTGGCGCAGTTGGGCCTGAACCTGGGGATCACCTTCCAGGTGGTGGATGACATCCTGGATTACACCGGCGACGCCAAGGAGCTGGGCAAAGAGGTATGCGCCGACTTGAAAGAGGGGCGCATCACCCTGCCCCTGATCCATGCCCTGGCCCAGGCCGATTCCCCGGATCGGCAGCGGCTCCGGGAGATGGCCCGGGACCTGACTCCGGAAATGACCCCGAGCCTGCTGGACTTGCTGAATAAATACGGGTCATTGGCCCACGCCCGCAACCTGGCCCGCCACTACACCCGCCAGGCCCAGGAAAACCTGGCAGATTTTCCCGTCTCCCAGGAGAAGGCTTACTTTGGGGCCATCACCGAGGAACTGCTGGAGCGGTCGCACTGAAGTCGGGGCAGCGGCTGGTTGGTCCGGAAAGGGCGCAGCCGGCTCGGCCGGGACGAGGTTAATTTTCCTTGACAGCAGACAATGATATAGTTAAATTCTTCTAAGGGATAGCATGTCAGACTGAGGTCAGGGTTGCGGCCCTGGGTAAAATCGGAAGGGTATGCTAAAGGCCCTTCCGTTTTTTTTTTGGCCTGGCTGCTGTCGCGGTCCTGCTCTGGGTGGCAGGAAAAGTTCCACAATTTTCAGGAGGATTGTAAGTCAATGAGGGAAACTGGCAAGGTTAAATGGTTCAATGACGCCAAAGGCTTCGGTTTTATCTCCCGGGACAACGGGCCTGATGTCTTCGTGCATCACAGCGCCATCCAGAGTGACGGTTTCCGGACCCTGGCCGAGAACCAGGAAGTCGAGTTTGAGGTAGTCCAGGGTCAGAAAGGACCCCAAGCTCAGAACGTCACGAAGATCTAACCGCCGGCGGCGGTTGGCAAACACTTTTTCATCATCGGTCAGACTGAGCCGCTGGCCAAGGGTCTGACCGGCGGCACTGGCTGGATTATTCGCGGCGGTCAACGGTGCAGCCTGACCTGAGGAAGGGAACCCTTTATCGACATAAACTTAACTGGTCTGAATTGTGAGAACTCCGGCGGCCCCGCGGACCTGGAGTTCCCATATCTTTAGCCGTGGAGGCGCGCGGTGGCACGAAACCGTTATGGCTGGGAAAAGCGAGCCAAAGAAATAGCCAGGAAACAGAAGCACGAAGAAAAATTGAAGCGCCGCCGGAACAAGACCGGGAAGGAAGAGGTGGCCGAATCGCCAGAGAACACCGAGGCCGCGGCACCGGAGGCTCTCCAGGCTGAAAAAGAATAATCCCTATTCCGGGGAGGGTGGGGCGACGCCGCACCTGGGGACGTTGAGGAAATTGCGGCCCCGGACTCTGGAAGGACTTAGTCGCCAGTGAAACCCCTCCGAATTACTGCTGAGGAGAATTGATGAGCATCAAATTGTATGTGGGAAACCTCCCACCGGAAATGACTGAAACCGAATTAAAGGACCTCTTTACCGAAGCCGGCAATGTGTCTTCCGCCAAGATCATCACCGACCGCCAGACCGGTCAACCCCGGGGCTTTGGCTTTGTGGAGATGGAAACCAAACTGGAAGGCCAGAAAGCCATCTCCATGCTCAATGGCCGGGTGGTGGAGGGCCGGAGCCTGGCCGTCAACGAAGCCAGGCCGCAAGCCCAAAGGAGAGGCGGTTCCTTTGGCGGCGGTGGCGGCCGCGGCCGCGGCTACCGCTAATCACTGCGGCGTTGCGGGCCACCCGCGGCCCAGCCAATCAGGCTGGCCCCCCGGTGGACCTCAACGCCATACCAACAGGTGCAAAGGGTTGCCGCCAAGGTCCTCGCCTCTGGCGGCAATCCCCCGTAACTGCTCCCCGGCAAGGCTGACCAACTCCCCTTCCCCGGTTCCAAATTCCCGGCAGGTGCGACGCCAAGCGTCGGCTTCCGGGGCCCCCTAATACCGAGTTGCGGCCAATCGAATTTTTTTCTTCCAACTTTTCTTGGTGGCACAGGCGTCTCGCCTGTGCGACGCAGGCTAAACGACCATGACCCGATTTGGGCCACCCCCAACAATGAAAGCCGCTGTAGGGGCGGGTTTTAAACCCGCCCCTACACCCGGACTTTCACGGTAAAGCCTGCAGCTACAAAAACAACCGTTTGAACGCAACCCGGTACTGCCCCCAACGCTCCTTAAGCTTTTTGACCCCTTCGTCGCCACGCTGGCGGTAAGACGCCGAACCCGTTTTGCCGCCTCAATCCCGGGCTCTGACGGCAAAAAGCTCCTGGAAGAATGACTGCAGGTATCTCCAGGAGCGCCTGGCGGCCGGGGCGTCGTAAGCCGCACCCCGGGCCTTATCGCTGCCGGCTGCGGGGTTGGAAAAACTGTGCACCGCGCCGCCGAAGCAGATCAGCTGCCAGTCCGCACCGGCCTGGCGCATGGCGGCCTGCCAGGCCGCCACCTCCCCGGCAGGCACGTGGGGGTCATCGGCCCCATGGAGGACCAGGATCCTGGCCTTGAGGTGCTTCATCTCCCCGGGCTGGGGCAGGGGCAAACCGCCGTGAAAGCTGACCACCCCCATTAGATTGGCGCCGGAGTACGCCAACTCCAGGACCGTGGTGCCGCCGAAGCAAAAACCGATGGCCGCCAGCCGGCGGGGATCCACCAGGGGGTTTTCCGCCAGCACCTTCAGAGCGGCCTGGGCCCGAGCCCGCAGCACCGGCTTGCCCTTTAACTCGCCGGACCATTTGGCGGCTTCCTGGGGATCGCCGGTGACGGCCCCCTGGCCGTACATGTCCGCGGCCAGGGCTACGTATCCCAGGGCCGCCAACTGCCTGGCCCGCTCTTTGGCGTAATCGTTGAGCCCCCACCACTCGTGCACCACCAGGACCCCGGGACGCCGGGCCCGGCTCAAGTCATCGTAGGCCAGATAGCCCTCAAAGACTGTGCCGTCCTGGTGATATGCCACCGTCTGGGTCACCAATTTTGCCTGGACCGGCCCCGCGACCATCAGCGCCAGGATAATCGTCAGAACCTGCTTCATGGCCTGAACCTTCCTTATCATACGGTGTTGGATTTTGCCGCAGCCGGAAAGGCGGCCCCGGCAATGGCCGGTAACCCGTTATTTATCCGGCTTGGCAAACTGTTTGGCCACCACCTTGCCGTTGACAAACTGGATGGTGATGGTGGTATCGCCGTGGCGCCAGGTGGCAGTGGTCCCGGAAAAACCCGCCACATCCAGGCTGGACGCTTCGGTGGCTTCCCCCAGGATGGCCCTCACATCCGCCTGGGTCATACCCACCTTGACCTTGTCGAAGTTTTCCTGGCTGATTTTGGCGCCGCCGCAGGCAGACAGGAAAATCAGGCAAGCCGCCAGCGCCGCCAGGACCGGCTTGGAGAGTCGATGCCGCCGCATGGAACCTCCCTCCTGAGAAATTCATTGGGGGGCAGTGGGTAGGGGCCGTCGGCCCCTAGTACTTCATTGCAGAAATTGACGCCACCCAAACCAGGCTAGAAAATTCCCCCCTTTTCTAAAGGGGGGTCAGGGGGGATTTGAATAAGCGCTTGATAAT
>Ga0315268_10003310_pt1 | contig 17792 bp, 13 predicted proteins | sample C1_top_MG_FD_204535 | JGI IMG/M metagenome (GOLD analysis project Ga0315268, IMG submission 204535) | Sediment microbial communities from Yellowstone Lake, YNP, Wyoming, USA - C1_top | ecosystem: Environmental > Aquatic > Freshwater > Lake > Sediment | place: USA: Wyoming | collected 2017-08-01
GGTCTCGCCAAAACCCGCCACCACCTTGGCGTGCTGGCGCGAGATCGCTTCCTGGTCGATCTGGATGTCGCACTGGGCCGAGCGCCCGATGGTCAGCTGCCCCTGGGCCAGCGTGTACTTGCGACCCAGTTCGTCGCCGTAGATCATCACCAGACAGGCGTCGCTGGTCTTGCAGCGCTCGGCAATCTTGCTGATGACGGTGACCGCCGTCTTTTGCTTGCGCGCGATCATCCCGACCACCCGCCACCCACCACCCCCCTGTCAGCCCAACGGCCCCCAGGAGGCGATTGTACAAAATTCTGGCTCTAAAAAAAACTCCACGCTGGGTGTCGGTTCCGACCGATCCAGCCCCTAGATGCCAACCAGCAGGCGCGCCCCAAAGTTGTACGACAGCCCGGCGTCGATGATGCGCTGCTTGGCCTCCTCGACGTCGTACTCGACTCGCTTGTAGCGAAAGGTGCTGGTCTCGGTGTCGAAGATCGAACAGCACGCCCGGTTGTCGTAGTCGCGCGGCTGTCCGACGCTGCCGACGGTGATGATGTACTTGTGGTCGCGCCGCAACCCGAAGCCGGGCGCCACCACGTCGACCGCGTCGTCGTGCGCCAGCGCGAACGAGCGCGTCAGGTGCGAGTGGCCGATGAACGTCACCCGCGCCAACCGGTCCCAATAGGGCAGCAACTCGCGCGCCTTTTCGCGAGTGAACACGTACTCAAACTCGCTCGGGTAGATCGGCGAACCGTGGCAAAACTCGATGTCGCCTTCGCGGTGCGAGTACGGCAGCCCCTTCAGCCAGGCCAGGTTTTCGCCCGAGACCTGCTTGCTGGTCCAGTCGAGCGCATTGCGCGCCGCGTCGTAATAGTACGAGTAGTCCATGCGGCCGGCGACCGCCGCGTCGTGGTTGCCCAGGATGGTCATGTCGACTGACTGGCGCACGATGTCGGCGCACTGATCCGGGTTGGCCCCGTAGCCGACGACGTCACCCAGGCAGATGAAGCGATCGATGTTTTCTTCCTCGTACGCGCGCATCACCGCGACGAGTGCCTGGTAGTTCGCATGAACATCGGAAAAAATACCGTAGCGCACGTACTCACCGCAGCGCAGCGAACCGTCGGGTCAACAGCGCCAGAGAAGTCAGGAGCAGCAACACGACCAGGGAACCGCTTGGCGATTGCTGCTGCCGGCAACCGCACCCGTCATCTGCATGCTTGATCGTGACCGCGGCCGCGCTGTACGCCACGGCCGTGCCCGCGCCGGTCTGGTAGCGGCCGTAGACGTAGTAGCTGCCGTTGGCGACCGCGCGCGTATCCCAGCTGGCGCGAGTCGGACCGCCCGGTACATTGAGGCCGCCGACGACGGGCGAGCCGTTCTCGCCGCTGCTGTCGGTGTCGTAGTAGAGCGCGACCTGGCCGGGCACATTATTGTGGGTGAACGCGATCTCGACCGACTCGTCAACCTCGCCCTCGCTGCCGTCGGGCTTGACGATGGTCAGCTGCGGCGCCGTCACCGGCGGTGGTTCGACCGTCACCGCACCCGCGGCGTAGGCGTAAGCAATGCCGCCACGGTAGTCCACCGCGCGGCCGAGAACGTGGTAGGTGCCAGCCGGCACGCCGAGCGGCGTCCAGGTGTAGCTGCCCACCGGGTCCAGCCCGTCAACGATCAGGACACCGTCGTTGGCCCGGTCGTCGGTGTCGTAGAGCAACGCGACGGTCAGCGGGTCGTTGTCGGGATCCGTGGCACTGTATGCGATCACGACCGACGGTCGGGCCGTGGTCGCGCTGCCGGGCTGGCTGAGCGCGATCGTCGGTGGGTGCTGCGGACCGGCATCGTAGGTCGCGGTGTCATAGCCCGGAACGTCGCGACCGGCCGCGTCCTGGCCCGGACCCACATCGACGCCGCTGGTGTCAGGTCGCGCAGTATCGGGATAGCCGGCGTCGGGCGGTGGCAGACAGACCGCGCTGGCCGAGCTGGTCCCACCGTCCTCGATCACACCCGCATCCTCGCCCCGATAGCACCAGCTGTTGCCACGGCCGGGGCTACCGTACACGGCGCCAGCCGGGCTGACAGCGTAGGATGCGCAGCTCGACGTCGAACCGGGCGACACCGACCAGTTGCTGCCAATGTAGTTGTCGGCGCCGACATCATTGAGCCGCAGCGACACGCCATCGCCGGTCGCCGGGAAGCCGCTCTCGAGGTAGCCCACGATGTCGAGCGGCGTGGTGTTGACGACGTCGGTGGTGCCGGCAGCGAACAGCGCGATGCGCGGGTTGTCGGCACCGGTCGCGTTACTGTTGGTGAGGGTCAAGTCGCCCTCGAGCACGATGGTGACGCCCGCGGTGCGGCAGTTGGCGCCAAGCAGCGCGCTTTTGGCGAGCACGGCATAGGCGCCCGCGGCCAGCGGCGCGGCGCTGGCTGGTACATTGGACAACCGCGGGTTGCTGGACGTCCGCGAGTCGATGACCAGGCCCGCAATCGCCAGGTCTCCCGGTCCCGGATTGTAGATCTCGAACCACTCGTACGCGTTTTCCGAGCTGCCCGGCGGGTTGTAAAAGATCTCGGAAATCACGGGCGCTGCCGCCAGGGGCGCGCTCAACACGAGTGCGGAGACGACTATTGCGGCCACCCTATCGAGCCGTCGTTTCATCGTGCACCACGTCATACGTCGGGACAAAGGGCATCGCGCGCAACGCCTGCCGGCCCCGAAGTGGTCAAACGCTACCATGACGGTATGAGCCACGACAACAACTTCGCACGGTTAGCCGTCCTTGCGCACGACCTGAAAGACCCCGGACTCGACGAAGATACGCAGCAGGTCCGGGTCGAGCGAGCCGCGCTTGCACTCGTCTTGCAGGATGTTGATCGCCTTGTCGTGCGGCACCGCCTTCTTGTATGGGCGGTCGGACGCGGTCAGCGCATCGTACATGTCGGCGATGCTCATCATGCGGGCCTGCAGCGGGATCTGGTCGGCGTGCAGGCCGCGCGGGTAGCCCTCGCCCGACAGCTTCTCGTGGTGCGCGTAGGCGATGGTGGGCACGTTCTTCAGCTCGCGCGTCCACGGGATCTGCGACAGGAACTTGAAGGTGAACTCGACGTGCGACTCGATCTCGTGGCGCTCCTCGGTGTTGAGACTGCCGCGCCGGATCGACAGACAGCCGATCTCCTGGGCCGTCAGCAACGGCCGCGCGATGCCACGCGCGTCCTGGTAGGTGTACTCGCCCAGCGCCTGCAGCTTCGAGAAATTGCCGTCGTCGAGGACGGTCGGCCGGTTGCTTGCGATGACCAGGTCGAGCGCGTCGTCCAGCGCCTTGAGCTCAGCCGTCACCGCGTGCTCCAGCTCCTGCATCCCGGCGTGGGCAGCGTCGAGCGTACCGCTCTGCAGCAGGTCGATGCGCTTGAGCGCATATCTGTGCTCGATGGTGCGGCGCACGAAGTCGAAGCGCGCGCTGATCAGCGCAAACTCGTGCGGGTAGAGCTTGTTCTCCTTGAGCAGCACATTCTCGCGCACGCCGACCTTGCCAAAGTCGTGCAGCAGCGCGGCGTAGCGCAGCTCGCGGATCACCTCGTCGCCAAGCACGATGCCCACGTATGGGCCACTGGTGACGTGCTCGAGCGAGCGGGCGAGTTCGACCGTCAGCTCGGCCACCCGCTCCGAGTGGCCGTGGGTGGTGGGGTCTCGAGCTTCAATGGCGTACACCGACGCCTTGATGAACGAGTCGAACAGCCGCTGTATCTCTTGGTGCAGGAATGCGTTCTGCAGCGCGACTGCGGCCTGGCCGCCCAGGGCGAGCAGCAGGTCCTGATCGGCCGAGTCAAACGGCAGATCGTCGCGCTTGTTGAGCACCTGGATCACGCCGGTGATGTTCCCGGCGTCGTCGACCATCGGCACGCACAGGATGTTGCGCGTGCGGTAGCCGGTGGCGCGGTCGACGTCGCGATTGAAGCGAGCATCGGCGTAGGCGTCCTGGATGATCAGCGGCTCGCGCGTGCGCGCCACGAAACCGGCAATGCCCTTGCCGATGGCGAGCCGGATTTTCTCAGCCTGGCCATGTGCGATCTTGGACCAGAGCTCGCCCGCCTCGCGGTCGTAGATGTAGAGCGTGCAGCGGTCGGCCTCGACCACCCGGCGCGACGCCTCGGCGATCAGGTCGAGCAGCGCGTCGAAGTCGCGCTTGGCGCCCATGGCGCGCGCCACGTCGAGGATGACGTTGAGCTTGCGCACCTGGCGCTCGATGTCCGAGCCGTGCGCCTCGCTCTCACCGCTCGCAGCTGTCGATTTTTGCTCGGTCACACCAGCGCCCTCTGCACTTCCCGCTGCCAACGTAGCAAAGTCCGGGCCCGGCGCAAAGCGACGGTTCAGGTGTCAAACGCGACCAGCTGGCGCAGCTTGGACAGTCGCTGATCGATCTCGGCGCGGGTCAGGTGCAGCAGCCGCTCGACACCAAAGCCCTCGCAGCAGAAGGCGCCGAGCACCGACCCGAAGGCAGCCGCGCGGTGCAGCGTCGGCAGGTCAATGCGGCCACTCGCGGCCAGCGTGCCGGCGAAGCCGCCGCCGAACGAATCGCCGGCGCCGGTCGGATCGATCACGGTGGTGAGCGGAAACGCCGGCACCAGCCGCAACTCGCCGTGCCACCAGAGCAGCGCGCCAAATGCGCCGAGCTTGACCATCACGATCGGCGGTCCCATCGCAGCGATCGCGCGCGCGGCCGCGACCAGGTTGCGTTCGCCCGACAGCTGATGCGCCTCGCCTTCGTTGACGAACAGCGCCTGCACTCGCTGCAGGACGCGCCGCAGCAACGGCAGTTCGCCGCTGATCCAGAAATTCATGGTGTCGGCAGCGACGAACTCGGGCGCGCTGATCTGATCCAGCACGTCAAGTTGTAGCTGGGGATGGATGTTGGCCAGAAACACGTGCCGGGTCGCGCGATAGCTGTCGGGCAACACCGGCTTGAAGTCGGCAAACACATTGAGGTCGGTGGCCAGCGTCTCGCGCTCGTTGCAGTTGTCGCCGTAGCGGCCCGACCAGTGAAAGGTCTTGCCGGCCACCCGCTGCAGACCAGCGGTCGAGATGCCGCGGCTCTCCAGCGCGGCCACGTGCGCGGCCGGAAAGTCGTCACCGACGACGCCCACCAGCTGCACGGGCGTGAAGTGGCCCGCAGCCAGCGAGAAGTAATTGGCGGCACCGCCCAGGATCATCTCGCGCCGACCGGCCGGCGCCTCGATCGTGTCGAGCGCCATCGAGCCGACAACCAGAACCGTCATGTCGCGACTGCCTTTCTGGAAGGGTCTGTCAGAAGTACTTTCCAAACAGCGGAGCCAGCGCTTGCTTGCGCTCGGCCGGGATGCGATCGCGAGCCGTCATGATCGCGGTGCTCGCCGCGTGTTCGCAGATGCAACCGCGGTCGACCTCGATCATGGGCACCGCCAGCCGGATGATCTGCTGCGACATGGCGACGTTGCTCTGCAGCACCGCCATGATGGCCTCGATCGAGACATCTTCCTCGCTCTCGTGCCAGCAGTCGTAGTCGGTGGCGAGGGCGATGGTGGTGTAACAGATCTCGGCTTCGCGGGCGAGTTTGGCCTCGGTCACGTTGGTCATGCCGATGACGTGGCCGCCCCAGCCGCGGTAGAGGTGGCTCTCGGCCCGCGTCGAAAAGGCCGGCCCCTCCATGCAAACGTAGGTCCCGGCCCCGTGCACGCAGGCGCCCGCCTGCTGCGCGGCCCGCACCACCACGTCGTGCAGGTGCGGGCAAATTGGGTCGGCAAACTGCACGTGGCCGACCACGCCATTGCCAAAAAAGGTAGCGACCCGCTCCCGCGTGCGATCGACAAACTGGTCGACCACGACGATGTCGCCCGGCTTGATCTCCTCGCGCAGGCTGCCCACCGCCGACAGGCTGAGGATGCGTTCGACGCCCAGCTGCTTGAGCGCAAAGATGTTGGCTTGATAGGGCACCTCGGTCGGCAGAAAGCGGTGGCCAACCCCGTGGCGCGGCACGAAGCAGACCGTGCGGCCGGCCAGCGTGCCGCGAATGATCTCGTCCGACGGCGAGCCAAAGGGCGTCTCCACCTTGAGCCGCTCGACGTCAGTGAGGTCGGGCATGCCATACAGGCCGGTGCCGCCGATCACCCCGATCACAGGTTGCGCCATCGACTTCCCTCGTCAGATAGAAACAGACTCAATAATCAAAAGGCTGCACCACCGGCTTGTCGGGTTGCTCGGGCTTGTGGTCGCCCGGCTTGTCGATGGGCTGGTCCGGCTTGTCGATCGGCTTGTCCCCTGGCTTGTCGGCCGCGGCCGGCGCAGCGCCTGCGATCTTGACGTCGACGCTGGGCGTGGTCTTGACCGTGCGCGCGGCCAGGTCGACGTCCACTTTGTCAGGCGCCTGGTTCATCCAAAGCACCAGGGCGAGGAACGGGACGCCGCCGAGCAATGCGCAACAAGGAATTGCCAGGAAGCCAATCCCCTGTGACACGACGGCGACCACTGCACCGACGCCTCCCCCGACACAGGCACCGCCCAGGCAGCCGCCGATGGCGCCGCCAAGCGGCATCCAGGCGATCGGACCGCGCGAGACATCGGCCACCAGCGGCTCGCTGCCCTCTTTTTCGACCTTGACCTTGAAGCTACCGCCCAGGCCATTGCCGACATCGACGTTGGCAGTGCCCTCGCCCTTGGCCACGCCGTCGACGTAGATCTTGGCGCCCTGGCCGGCGCTGATGGTGGTGGTGTGCGAGCAACCGGTGGCAATCAGCAGCACGCCGATCGCGACCGCGCAAATCAATGTCAAACGCTTCATGGTGTCACCCTCGGTCGTGTGCGACCGCGATCAGTACGGAACCCAGGCGTCGTCGCTGCCGCTTTTCTTGTCGTCCTTCTTCTTGGTATCTTTTTTCGCATCGGGTGCCGGTTTTTTTGCGTCAGGTGCTGGTGTTGGAGTCGGACCGAGCTCGGGTTGTGGCAACAGCGCCGAGGACGAAGCGGCTTTCTTGTAAGCACGGCCCCAGGCGTTGATCGAGGCGGTCGGGGCGATCCAGTACTGCAACCCGATCGGGACCACCAGGCAGGCCAGGCTCGCGCAGGGGCCGCAGCCGGCACAGAGCGCGCATGGTGGAAAGGCACTACCGAGAACGGTGGCCACGGCCAACCCTGCGATCAAACCAACCGTGAACGTCGGCGCCCACAGGCACAACACCGATCCGGCGCCGGTGAACATCGGCACCAGGTAGGGCACGATGACGTCGCCACCGACGGGCGGACGCCCCTCGGTGGGCAGCACGACCAGCGGTCCCCACAGCCCGCCGAACGGCAGCAGACTGAGCAGGTAGATGATGACCATGTTATCGTCGACCGGTTTGGCCAGGTCTTTGTCGGGAAAGAACGGAAAGTACTCGCTAAAAAATCCGGGCTGGTCGACCGGCTCGCCCGCGCTGTCTTCGGCCGTGCCCTGGTCGGGCTGCGGCGCAATCTGCGCTGGCGCGACCGGCAACGGAGCTGCGCCTGCCGTGACGACGAGACCGGTCATCGCGATCAGCGATGCCAGCGTCGCCAGGGCGCGACCGCGCCTCCGATCAATACCCATAAGCCTCGCCTCCGCCGCTCTTCTGCTCGCCGGAGCCGCCCTCTTTCTTGCCGCCGCCCTTCTTGCCACCCTCCTTGCGGTGCATCTTCTGGCCCGGGTGCTTGTAGGCCCAGTCCCAGGCGTTGAGCGACGCGGTCGGCGCGATCCAGCAGTACGGAATGATCGACAAGCAGCCGATACAGCTGATGAGGCCACAGATACCACCGGTAAATGCGCCAAGCACGGCGCCGGTAAATCCCCAGCCCAATCCCCACGCGATCGCGATCGAGGCCGGCACGAAATAGGCCAGCGCGATGTCGCCGGTCATCTCGGGCCGGTCGTCGAGAAACAGCAACGGGCCCCAGAAGCCGCCGGCCGGGATCAGATTGATCAGGTAGGTCGGCACCACGATGTCGTCGACCGACTGGGTCAGCTGGCTGTTGAGACCGAACGGGAAGTACTGGGTAAAGAACGACTGCTTTTCGCCCTCGCCCGCGTCTGCTTCGCCCTCGGCAGCGAGGACCAGCACAGACTGCATGGCCCCGATCATCGGACCGGCGCTTGCGCTACGAACCGTTGCCAGCATCGTCACGACCACGAATAGCGGTAGCCACCAGCGCGTGGACATCGTGCTCCTCCGCATTCCAGGCCCGAAATGAGGGCCATCCACTTCTAACTTGGAATGTGGCCGAGCAGCAACAGCGCTGTGACGACGGGCGGGCTAATAACCGTAGGGTTCGTTGCCGGTCGACTTGTCGGGCGGCGTGGCCTTGGGCTTGGCATCGGACTTGGAGTCGGATTTCCCGTCGGACTTGGACTTGTTCTTGGAGTGGCTCTTCGGGCGATTCCCGGCGTTGGGGTCTTTGTAGGCGCGATCCCAGGCGTTGAGCGATGCGATCGGCGCGTTCCAGAGGTAGGGGACGATTCCGAGGCAACCGACCACGCCGCAGATGCCGCCAAACCCGCCGATGGGAATGGTCACCAAGGTGCAGACCCCGCCGATGAGACAACCCCCGACCACGGCAAAACCCCAGCCGCTGAGCGCCGGCACCAGATACGAGATCAGGATATCGTTGTTGAACTTCGGCCGGTCTTCTTCGTCGAGAAAGAGCAGCGGTCCCCACAAGCCACCGGCCGGCAGCAGGTTGATCAAGATGATCGGCACCATGATCTCGTCGATCTTCTCGGACACGCCGTCGGCGAGGCCGAACGGAAAGTAGCGCTCCATGATGCCCATCTCGTCGTCCGGACCGGCTTCCTTGTCTCCTTTTTCGGCCTTTTCGGTCTTCGTTCCGCCGCCCTCTTCCGCGGCGAGTGCGAACGTCGGAACGCACAGGGCGATGACCAGTCCCAACAGGGCAAGCGTCTTCATCAGCGCGACTCCTCGAGCGGCCGTCCTGGCTCGTGCTGTGGCTATAGCGTGCGGCAGGTGCGCCGGCAACCGGCGCCGCTAGTAGGCGTACTGGACTTGGCCGTTGACCGTGGCCAGCGGCTGGGCGTTGACCGGAACCACCGGATGGAAGTCGGATGGCTTGGCCTCGGGCGCACCACCGGACTTGATGGCACGATCGTAGGCGTTGAGAGCGGCCACCGGCGCGATGTACAGGTAGATCGGGATGCCGATCAAGAAGCACGAGGTCACCCAGCCCACCGCAGCCGGCACCAGGTACGAGACGATGACGTCCGAGCCGATCTTGGGCGGGTTCTTGAGCAGGAGCAGTGGCCCCCACAGACCGCCGGCGGGCAGCAGGTTGAGCACCAGGGTCAAGATGAAGATGTCCTGGATCTCGGGGCTCACGTTGTCGGCCAGGCCAAATGGAAAGTACTTCTCCATCACGCCCAGTTCCTTGCCGCTGTCGGCCGGCTTTTCGCCAGCCACGGTCGTCAGCTGCTGCGGCTGCGCGCCCAGGTCGCTGGCAGACGCGGTCGCGCCGATCAGCATGGCGCCCAGCACCAGTCCCACCACTGCCCATCGCATCGTCATCGGTTTCTCCTCGTCGCCCCACATGGAATGGTCGACGCAACGTAGAACGATCACAGCCGCCGCGCAATCGACATCGCGCGCGATCTGCTACCCCCGGGATTGCGCCACCAGCATGCCGCAGGCGGCCGCGATCTCCTGGCCGCGCGGCTGCCGCAGGTAGACCCCGACGTTGTGCGCCCGCAGGATCCCCTGAAATGCCTCGACCCGCGCCGCTGACGGCCGGGCAAAGTCGGACAGCGGGTGCGGATTGAACGGGATCAGGTTGACCTTGCAGCGCAGCGGTGCCACGGCCCGCGCCAGCGCGCGCGCGTCGTCGTCGCTATCGTTGACGCCCGCGATCAACACCACCTCGATGGTGATACGGCGCCGCCGCTTGATGGGGAGCGCGGCGCAGGCGGCCAGCAACTCGGCAACCGGATTCTGGCGGTCGGTCGGCACCAGTCGCCGCCGCACCTCGTCGCGGGCCGCGATCAGGCTGACCGCCAGCTGCACGTCCACGTCATCGAGCAGCCGCCTGAGCGGCTCGATCAACCCGACCGTCGACACCGTGACCCGGCGCGGCGAATAGTTGTGGCCGTCGGGGTCGGTCAGGATGCGCAGCCCGGCCACCGTGGCGTCGTAGTTATGCAGCGGCTCGCCCATGCCCATGAGCACTATCGTTCCGACGCGCGAGTCAGTCCGGTCAGACGACCTGCGGGGTCCTGTCGCCGGTTTTCCCCGACTCTCAGGTTCGTCGGGGGCCCCGACCGGCGCCACCCCTCCGGTCGTCAGTTCTCTTTTTTCCGCCAGCCACTTGTTCGCCACGCGCACCTGCTCGACGATCTCCGACGCCAGCAGGTTGCGCCGCAGCTTGAGCGTCGCGGTGGCACAAAACGCGCAGCCCATGGCGCAACCGACCTGGGTCGAGATGCAGAGCGCGTGGCGACCTACCTTGGCCGCATCCGGGATGAACACGCTCTCGATGCGTTCGCCATCGTGCAGCCGCCAGCACAGCTTGGCCGTACCGTCAGCCGCCTGCTGCACCTGATCCAGCACCACCGTGCGCAGCACGCCGCGCTCGGCCAGCCTCCCACGCAGCGCCGCCGGCACATTGCGCATCTCGTCGAGCGAGGAGATGTCGTGCCGGTGCAACCAGCGCAGGATCTGCGCCGCGCGAAACTTCTGGGCGCCAAGCTCGACGACGAGCGCTTCCATGGCGGCCCGATCGAGCCCGCGCAAGTCTATCAATGGGCCCACCAACGCCTCGACCTCACCGCTCACCACCAAGATCACGACCGGCGGGGGGCCGGCGGAAGACTTTTTTCGTCCCCTTCAGGGACGAGAAAAAGGCTTACGCCGATCAGCGGGGCCCCGCCGAAATTTGACCCAGTAAATAGCAGCGGTCCCGAGAAATGTCAGTCGATCAGGGCTGGGTCGGGAGGCACGCCGTGTCGTAGTCGGCCCGGATCCACTGCCCGCGCTGCGGCACGCTGCCCGCGTTGAACACGATCGAGTTGGACGCGCCGTCGTACCACCAGCCATTGGCCGCGCCCTCGCTGGTCAGCGCCACCACGGTCCCGCCACGCTGGTTGCACGGCCCGGTAAAGCCGGTCAGGTCCTGGTTCGACACACAGACCTCGATGGCGCCGGCGCTGGCCGCGCCGCGCGACAGGAAGAACTGGATCTTGAGGCCGAAGGAGTCGATCGCCAGGTTGTTCATCAGGTTGGTCCAGTCAGTCTCGCAGATGCTCTGGAACAGCCCGCCCATGGCCGTGGCGACATCGCGATAGCGCGCACCGTCGTCCGAGCCCAGTCCCTCGGTGGTGGAGCCGCCGTTGCAGCCGCCCTCGGGGCCGGCGATGGCCGAGAAGTTGACCATGCCCTGATTTCGAAAACCCTTGAGGCTGCGGTAGAAGTCGACATACAGGTCGGTCGGCCCGTCCGACTGGTCCTCCTCGTCGCTGACCACGATCACGTATAGCTTGGCGTCGTCGCGCAAGAAGCCGCCGTTGGCAGCTGGGTCGGTGCTCTTGGGCGGCGACAGGAACAGCTTGGACGCGAGCAGCCCGCCCTCGGCCTCGTCCGAGGTCGGCCGATCGGGATTGCGGTTGCTGGTGGTGTTGGCGTTGCACTCGAACTGCTGCTCTGGGTTGCTGGTCGTGGTCGTGATCCACTTGTCGTTGCCCGAGCACGCCGTGTACAGGCCGGCCTTGTCATGCGGCGGCTGCCCGGCGCAGCTGTCGTTGGGGTTGGTGAAGTCGGGCACACAGCCCTCGCGCGTCAGCGTCGTCGTCACCGCGATGTGGAAGTCGACGTTGTTGATGGTCGTCTGCGAGAAAAAGGTCGGGAAGTTGTTGGCCAGCATCTCCTGCTCGCCGCTCATCGAACCCGAGTCGTCGACCACCCACAGCACGTCGACCAGCGGATCGGTCAGCTGCTTGAAGACGTCGGTCTGGTGGGTCTCCAGCGTGCCCTCGCCCTGCAGCGGCACCGTGAACATCGGCACCTCGCTGCTGCCCTCCTGACCCCAGATCACCAGGTCGGCGCGGTGCACACCCTGGTGCCGGGCATAGAAGCGGACGTTGATCAGCATCGGCTGTCCACCCGGTTGCACGTCTTGCGGCACCACCGCCGCCGTGACGCGGAACTCGTCTGGATTGCTGACCGGCGTGATCTCGAGCCGGGTCACCCGCAGCACGCCGGTGCCGGTGTTGTAAATTTTGATGGTGCGTTCCTCGGCGCCGCAGCCGACCGTGATCAGGCCCCAGTCCAGCTGGCCGGGGATGACGTCGATGGCGGGCGTCACCGGCTTGCCCATGAAGCCGACCGAGAAGGTGCCTGGTACCGCGCGCTGGCCGGTGACCGACTGGTCAGTGGCGGTGTCGCTGGTGACGACGTCAACGCCGTTGCCCCACAGGCACGGCTGGTTGAGGCAGGTCTCGCTCATGGTCATGCCGCCGGTGCGCGAGCCGCAGTAGCCGCCGGACAGGCAGTTGATGCTCGGCATCGGGATCGGCGAGTTGTCGACCGCGACGTGGGTCGGCTTAAAGGTGGCAAAGTAGGTGGCAGTCTCGCCCGGATGCACCGTGCGGTTGACCGTCGCCGGCAGCGTCATGGCGGCGTGGTTCTCGTCGGCAAATCCAAATTCGTTCTGCGTTGTCCACGGCTGGCGCCAGACGATCTGGTTGATGGCGCAGTCGATGTTGCCGATGTTCTCGAACGTGATCGGCTGCTGGTGTTCGAAGTAGACGTTGACGTTACCAAACTTGACCAGCCCCCAGCGCTCGATGGTCGCCTTGGACGAGAAGTCGAGGCTGCCGGCGTTGGGCTCGTCCGGCGCCTCGGGCGTCACCTTGAACTGGCAGTGCGGCGCACCGCCACCATCGGCCTCGAGGTTGACCCGCGCCGGGCTGTTGACGACGTCGCTGGAGGTGACGTCGAAATGACCGCGCTCGACCACCGGCGTGGTGCGGGCCGGTACGGTGTACATCACGGCCAGCGTGGCGGAGTTGCCGGCCGGGGTCTGCGGCGACGCGGTGCAGCCGGTCGACGTCGGCGCACTGCCGGCCAGGTAGAGCGGCAGCGTCGGTGGCGTGGGCAGCGAAAACGCACCTGGAGCGATCGGCGCCACCTCGTCCATCACCACCGGGGAGATCGCGCTGACGGCGCAATCGCACTCGCCGTTGTTGCGCAGGATCAGGTCGCGGGTCGGGTTGGTGCCGGAAGCGACCGCACCGAACTGCAACGTGGCCGGCACGATCGCCAGCTTGCAGCGCGGCCGCTCGGCACCGGTGCCCTCGAGCACGACGAATTGCTCCGAGGCGTATGGCTCGGCCGTGGCCAGCCGGACCAGCCCCTGCATGGCGCCGCTGTAGACGCGGACCTGTTGCGGCCTGAAGGTGAACTCGGCGTCAAAGCCCTCGCCCGGCTGCAGCGGCAAAGGCAGGGTGGGCAAGGTGCCAAGACCAAAGACGCTCTCGGGATTTTCGGCCAAGTCGATCGCGCTCACCTGGATCGCGCGGTTGCCGCAGCTCTCGAAGTGCAGCACCGTGTGCGAGGTCTCGCCCACGAATACCGGGCCGAAGTCGAACTGCTGCGCGTCGTAGGGCACGGTGCAGAGCCGGCCGCCCGATCCCAGCGCGCTCAGCGTCACCAGTACCTGTGCCTCGTCCTCGTCGTTGCTCTCGAACGACAGGCCCATGCAGTGCGGGCCAGCGCCGCTCGGGGTGAAGTTGATGCGGATGTCGCGTTCTTGCTTGGGCTCGAGCTTGAGCGGGGTGGCGCGCTCGTCCTGGGACACGAAACCAAAGCCGCGGTGCATGCCGGCGCAGGTCGTCTCGTCGAGGCCGGAATCGAGCAGCCGCAGCGACGTGATGCGCAGCTGGCCATTGCCGGTATTGCGCACGCGCACCGTGCGCTCGAGGTGACCACCGATGTCGACCGCTCCGAAGTCGATGAACAGCGGCGCCGCCTCGTTGCTGGTGCCGGTCTCGAGGTCGACGACCTCGATGTCGGGTCTGGGCAATGCGCCCAGGTTGGTGTCGTCGCAACTGCAGCGCGGCAACAGCGCAAGCGCCGCCAGGGCACCGCTCATTCCAGCCAAACGCCATAGGCGTAACATGCGTCCTCCACCAGTTGGGCGCTCGATTCTCCTTCGTACACGTCGTTGACGCGACCTGTCAATGCGACCCTATGATGCCGACATGCGCGTGCGCTGGTGGGTCGTGGCGGCAATCGGTGGCATGGGCGGTGTCGGCTGCGCCATGGACTCATCGCTACAACCGGCCATGGCAGACTGGGGAGGTGCCCACTCGCTGCCGCCAGCGCTGCCGTCGACCGAACCCGCGGTACTCGACATCCAGGATGCGGACATCAGCGCCGAACCGGTCACCAACGCCAAGGCCGCCGCCACCGCAGTGGCGCGCATGGGACCCGACATCGACCGCGCCCTCGCCCACTTTGTGGCAGTGCGCACCAACAACCCCAAGGTTGACGAGCGTATTCTCCCGCCAGCCTACCTGAGCCAGTGGCAGACCGCGATCGCATCGCTCGACCGCGCGCTCGACCGCCAGCCGTTGCCGCCCGACCTGGGCGCGCTGATCCGGGGGCGCGTCACGCTCGAGGTCGAGATGGACCACGACCGCCAGCGTTTTCCCGACGTGCCGCACGAGCTGACGGTCGCCTACGTCGAGACGCTCGAGAAGATCGACCAGCGGGTGCGCGAGCTCAAGGCGCTGACCGAGAGCTCGGCCGTTGCGCACCGAGTGCCGGTGCCCAAGGGGTCGCTGCTACTGCATTGGCCGCTTAGCCAGGTCGTTCCGAGCAGTTCGTTTGGGTACCGGCGCGATCCGGTCAACGGCTCCCTGCGCTTTCACTCGGGCATCGACCTCTCCGCGCCACCCGACGCCGCGGTCTATGCAGCCGCGTCGGGGGTGGTGGTATTTGCCGCCTGGAGCGGTGGCTACGGCAAGTACGTCGTGATCGAGCACGGCAATGGCGTGCGCTCGCATTACGCGCACCTGCAGCATCTGTTTGTCGAGGCCGGCAGTCCGGTCGACCCGCGCTCGCCGGTGGGGACCGTGGGCAGCACCGGCCGTTCGACCGGTCCGCATCTGCACTACAGTGTGTCGGTCAACGGCTACTACGTGGATCCGACACTCTATACCGAGATCCCGATCGCGCCCGACGGCACGGTACCTGAGAGCTGAGCAATCGAGCGCCGATGCTATAATGGGAGTGTGCCCCGACCCTCGCTCCGATCATTGACGCTGACCGCGCTTGCGCTGAGCAGCGGCTGTCTGGTGATGCTGGACGCGCCCAGCGTCGGGACGCCACCGCCAGAGACGAAGAGCGGCAGTCTGCTGACTTGCGCCGGCGCCGACCAGCAGGTGGTGCGGTCGTTGCCCGCGACGCTCGACGCGCAATGTAGCCGCCTGCTTGCCAGCGCCAGCTCGGACACGCTGTGGCGCCAGACCGGTGGCAGCCGGGTCACGCTGCAATCGGCGGTCACCACGGTCGCGCGCTTTGCCGCTCCGCTCGGCCCGGACGCGCTCGACTTTCAGGTCGAGCAGCAGACGCGAGACGCCAGCGGCCTCGACCAGGCGCGTATCGAAGTCGTGAGCCGCGACGCAAAGTCAGCGCCGCTGGCGATCGGCAGCGGGGACATCGTGGCGCCGTCGGACCGCGTGTTGCTGGACGCATCGGCAAGTCTTGCGCTGCTGGGCGGCGTGGTCACCTATCGCTGGCGCCAGGTCGCCGGTGCACCGGTCATCATCGACGCGCCGGAGAGTGCGGTCACCGCAGTGACGATCGGCGCCCTCGCCTCGACTGCGGCCTTTGCGGTCGAGGTCCAGGATTCGAGCCTGCTGTGGTCCGAGCCCGAATTCGTGGTGCTGCACCCCGCCGGCAGCGCCGCCGTTCCAACCACGCCGGTGCTCAGCGCGCCGCGCGTCGTGACGCCCGGCGCGCTGGTCAGCATCGAGCTACCGCCGGCCAGCAGCGGCGACGGCTCTGGCGTCTGGTTGCGGCAGTTGCGCGGCGAACCAGTCGCGCTCGACCGCAGCGACCCGCAGCGCGTGCGTTTCGTGGCGCCACGCGCGCCGCAGCAACTGGTCTTTCGCTGTGACGTCGAGCGGCAGGGTGTGCGCGCGCGGCCGGCGGTCGCGCTGATCCGGGTCTCGGCAGGCGTCGGCAACCGAGCGCCGGTGGCCGAGGCGGGACCCGACCGCCGAGTGCGTCCGGCGCAGACCGTGGCCGTCGACGGGAGCGCGTCCAGCGATCCCGACGGCACGGGCAGTCTTGAATACCATTGGTCGCAGACCGCGGGACCGCTGGTCGAATTGACCTGCACTGCCGCCCGCTGCTTGCTGCAGACACCGGCTGGCGCCGGCTCGATCGCGCTCGCGCTGGTCGTCAGCGACGGCATGGCCGATTCGGCGCCGGACGTCGTGGTGCTGACGATCGACCCGGCTGCTGCCAACCTGCCCCCGGTTGCGAGCGCCGGTGGCGAACGCTGGGCGTTGCCAGCCAGTGTGGCGGTCCTCGACGGCAGCCGCAGCGACGATCCCGACAGCGGCGCCATCGCCAGTTTCTTGTGGCGCCAGCTCGACGACGGATCGCCGCGGGCGCAGCTCGACGCGATCGACCAGGCCCAGCTCCGCCTGATCGCGCCAGCGACCAGCGGCGACCTGTGGTTCGAGCTCACCGTGTGCGACACCGACCAGGCGTGCGCGGTCGACACGGCGCTGCTGCACGTGCAACCCGCCGGCCCCTACGTCGACGCCAATCTTGGCCAGGATACGGGCGATGGTACGGCAGCTGCACCACTGCGCACGGTCGAGCAAGGGCTGTTGCAGGCGACCCGCTTTGGCCTGCCCGCGGTGCGCATCGCCGCTGGCGACTATCTGCTGGCGGATGCACTGACGGTTCCGGCCGGTCTGGCGCTGCAAGGAGGCCTGGTGCACGACGGCGCTGGCTACCGGCTGGAGCCGACGGCGGTCACCCGGCTGACGGTTGCCGACGCCGAGGTCGGCGTCGTGCTGGAGACCGGTGCCAGCCTGGAGCGACTGACCGTCGACAGCGCGGCAGCGATCACGGCGTTGACCGAGCGCCGGCTGATCGTGCTCGGACCGCGCACCCGCTGCAACGACCTGGTCGCGACCGGGCCCGACACTGCGGCAACCGCGATCGCGGTCGACGTGCTCGAGGGGGCGAGCGTGTCGATCGCTCGCAGCGATCTGCGGGGCGGAACGGCAAGCGGTGCCAGCTACGCGCTGCGCGCGCGCAGCGACAGCGCGGTCGAGCTCACGGGCTCGAGCATCGGCATCGGTAGTGGCGGTCGGTACAGCGCAGGCATCGTCGGCACCGACAGCGCAATCGCGATCTCGTCCTGCGCCCTGCACCTGCAATCCGCGGCCGGCGGCGCCAGCGCTGCCAGCGTCGTCGGCCTCGAGCAGCACGGTGGCGTGCTGGGCATTTCTGGCAGCGAGATCTCGCTTGGCACGATGCCGGCAGCACCAGCGGTTGAAAGTGCTGTCGCCGTGCAATGCGACGGTTGCGCCCTGCAGGTGGACTCGGGCAGCGTCGTGCACGGGCCGCGCGAACTCGCCGCCGGTGCGCTCGGCATCGGCTGCCGGCTGCAAGGGGTTGTGTCCGCCGTGCTCGACGGGATCACGGTGGGCGGCGCGGCGAGCCCGGCAGCGACCTTGATTGCCCTTGATCTGCAAGACGCAACAGTCGACCTGCGAGCTGCTCGGCTCAGTGCGGCCAGCGAC
>Ga0315268_10003311_pt1 | contig 17787 bp, 16 predicted proteins | sample C1_top_MG_FD_204535 | JGI IMG/M metagenome (GOLD analysis project Ga0315268, IMG submission 204535) | Sediment microbial communities from Yellowstone Lake, YNP, Wyoming, USA - C1_top | ecosystem: Environmental > Aquatic > Freshwater > Lake > Sediment | place: USA: Wyoming | collected 2017-08-01
ATTCGGCAGAGCCGAATTTTCAAAACAGAAAATTTTTCTTTCCTTTGAAAAAAAACGGGGGGGGCGCGAAATTTTGAAAAAAATGGAGGAAAAATTTTCGGTTTTGGACTCCGATGAAATCGGAGGCGGAAGCAAAAAGGGAAAATGTTGGAGAAAAGGAAAGTTGCCCTTGCCCCAAACCCACCCGTGCGCGGGCAACGCTTTGCTCCCTTGTGGTATTATATGACAACATTGTATTTCAAGGCAAGTGGTTATATTATTATAAGTAGAAAAATATGCAGGATATATCAAAAAAACTAGGAGAAAATTTGAGAAAAATCAGGTTAAAAAAGAAAATGTCGCAAGGCGATATTGCGAAGCTTTTAGATGTGGATAGAGGCTATATAAGCAAAATTGAGAATGGGAAGAAAAATTTGACGTTGACGACAATCGCAAAAATTGCCAAAGTTTTAAAGATTTTGCCTGACCAATTATTGAAGTTATAAAAATGGAAAATCGTGAAATACCAAAAAACAAAACCACTTTCGAAAAGCCTATAAGTCAAACTAGAGGAGAACAGAAAACCAGTAGATTAGATCAGATCAATCAAGAGCTGAAAACTTTTAACATTGCAGTTAAGTCGCCAGAAGAAAGAAGGCAAACAGGAAATGAAAGAGGCAGAAAATTTCAACGCAAAATAGACGAGCTCGAAAGCACATTGGGTCGTCTTGGAAAAAATTCCAAAGAACTGGTCTATAAAAATATCGTTGATGATGATATTGAACATGCGCTAAGAGATAATAAAAGGTTTGACGAATTGCAAAGAGAGAAATCATCTTTGGAAGGAAAAGAATCAACTGAGTCCGATGCATTTGATCCGGATGAAGAATTAAAAAAAGTTTCTGAATTCACCGAGGAAGAGATGAAAGATACAACTTCTAAGGAGAGATTGGCAATTAAAAGAGTGCGCCTAGAGGAATACAAAAAGATGCTAGCCGAACAAAAAATAGGGATTGCTAAACTTAATGCTGAATTAGAAAATAAAATTTTAAGCAGTGAAAATGTAAATCGTAAAGATCTTGAAGAATATATTTTGAATCAGGCTGGTGATTGTAAATTATCCAAGAATCAGCTGGAAAAATACAGATCTGTTTTAGATAAAATAGAAAAAAGAAATTCGACAATAAGGGAATTTGCTCAAAAATACAAGGGGAAAGACGAAGAATTTTTTGAAGCCTTGTTCGGTAGAAAACCGCTTGGAACAGTTAATATTGAAGCAAGCTCGATATCATTCGTTGTTTCTTGCAAGGATAAAAGGGATTATGCTTGGGTCTGGAACGCAAAATTTATGGAGCCGGGAAGCGCTGATGCTAACGACGATGAATTACGAGAAACTGAATCGTCTCATGGTCATGCAAATGAAATATTTGTCAAGATACCAGAGTTAACTCATTCCGTTGTGACTATTAACGAATCACTTATAGCATCTCACTATTCTGAACCCAATAAAAAAATAAAAGAAATTGCTGATCATGAAGTTAAGCATATTGCCAATCGAATAATAAATGGAGAATTTCAAGAGTTATCATCAGCACAACGGGGTTTAAGCGGGAATGAGGCTTCTGCAATGGATGAAATCCTTTCATTTATGAAAAGTAATGATAGCATAGAGGGAATAAGGAGAAATTTATTGGGTAATGAAGCCTACGGCTATTTTGAAAGAGACAGGGCGAGATTCGAAGAAATGAAAAAAGGCTTTATTTCAGATACAAAAATTTCGGAAGAATCGAGGGGAAATATTTTAAAAATGCTTGATTCTGAACTAAGGAAAATTGAGCAAGATGAAAAAAAGTTCAAGAATCATATTGAAAAAGCGCTTGATGTAGTAGCAAAATTGGAAAAAATCGGATTTTCGAGAGAAGAAATGATTGGTCTTTTGCAGACAGAGCGCCTAAACCAATGGAGCAAAGCCTTTGAAAGAATAAAAAACAGCGATGACTTCAAGGGGAAAAAGGCAGAACCTGTAGCAAAAATAAACGAAAGAATCAAAGAAGTTGAAGATTCTATGAAAATAATAAAAGGCGAGATACGGGAAGTCGAAGAGTACCGAGAAGTCGAAAAAAATCGTTCACCGTTATCTAAATTTATGCGAGCAATATTTCGAAAACCAGAGGAGTCAATATTAAGAAGAAAAAAGCCTGATCTCTTAAGGGAACAACTAGCCTCAAATGAGGAATCGCTTGAAAAACTATTAAAACAAAAAGAGGATATAGAAAGGATGTAAGTTATAAGTTATGGGAAGATAGTTCGTATTACCAAATTATAATAATTTTACATAAATATATGCCAAAAATTTATAATTATTCTTGCATTCCAGCTCCTGCTTACCAGCGCGATAATAGCAAACAATTGAAAAAGATTTACTCAAAGTCTTGCGATTTTAAAATAAAAGACGAAGGCCCGCATGTATATTTAAAATTAGATGGTCGTGAAATTGGGTTAGACCAGCATGATTTTGTTGCAAATGCTGAGACTTTAGCAAAAAAATCATTTCGTGAATTGGTTGATAACGGAATGATAATTTACAAGAAGGAAAAAATATGTCTTAATTGCTTAAAATTTGAAGAAGATTGCATATGTAAAAATAAAAAGTTAATATCGATACACGAGCTTGAAGGTATGAAATGCCCCAAATGCAAAGAAGGTAAAATTAGTAAAGTTTATATTGCAATTTCATAGTTTTATAATTTCAAATGATTATTAACAATTAAGTTAAAAATATGACGCAAGTGAAAACTGAGACAATTAAATGCCAGTGCGGAAACGATGTTGAAGTTGTTTTGCACAGTTCAGTAAATGTGACATTAAATCCTGAATTGAAAGAAAAAATTGCAGAGAGAAAAATAAATAATTTTGAATGTCCAAAATGCGGGAACAAGAACGAGCTTGTTTATCAATTTCTTTACAACGATATGGAGAATAAAAAGCAGATTTGGTGCTATCCAGCTAACAGGAAAGAAGACAAAGAAAAAATCGAAGCAATGTTAGCCGAAATGGGGGTACAGTTCGAAAAAACAACTGGACAAAAATATACAAAACCAATGCTCGTTTTTGGATATGATGAATTGTTAAAACTGATTTGATTATGAGCGAGGGAAAATATTTCAATCAACAACCAATCAAAAGCCCAGAAAATGTTGAAAAAAATACTCTAAAAAGTGGCGAGAGCGATTCTAGTTTGTCATGGGGACATAAATCCATAAATACCTTTGATGATATTCGCAATGAACCAAAACAGAAGATATCTACTTTCGATGATATCAGGAACAAAAAAAATGAAAATGGAGTCAGAACTTTTGATGATTTGCGAAAAGAAAATAATTCTTCAAAAAGTGAATTGGGTAGCGAAAAAAGTGAGCATGAAATAAAGGAAACAAACAATACCCATGATAAATGGGATATGGTTACAAACAAAATAGAAAATACTGCTGATATAGAGGGATATCGGATTGATGAGGGTATAAAGGAAGCTGTTATTGCTTTGAATGCTTTTGAAATAAATACCGGCCAATCTTGTGAGGGGCATGTCGATAATGGCATGAGTGCCCCATGGATTAGAATTGAAGCGCCAAATGAACCAGGAGAAAGATTTGTTGGTCAAAATGAAACTTTTGAAAAGGTTGCCAAAAAATACAATATGCCAGTTGAAGAAGTAAAAAGAATGTTTGATGTGGATGCTTATTGGGAAGCAATGCATGAGTGCAAAGACAATGGCGAAACAGAAGAATTTTTAAAATGGAAATCAGCAAGCGAAAAACTTTTATATACAACCAAAGAAATTTTGAAAGATTTTTATAATAATCGCGAGGTTTCTGATGCCGTAAAAATAAAAGTTGATACCGAAAACATTGAAGATATGTCAGGGGGTAGCTTTGAGATTTTCAACGGCGGCGATGATTATAGAGATATCAATGATATAAAATTGTCCAAAGAAGAAAAAGAATCACTGGGCAAAAGATTGGAAGGATATAGAAAAGAAATGCAAGAGCTTGCTGGATTTCTTAAAGATAAATTCTTCAATCAGGGTGATGAGTATATACGCGAAAAAAGAAGCAAAGCTCAAGAAATAATTGATCAAGAAAAAATGAATAAAATAAAGGAAAGATTAAAAGAAACAGAGACCGAAGCTTATACAAAAGAAAATTTGAAAAATTTTGAAAGCTTCCAAGTTAAAAAGCTGTCAGATTTGCCATATTGGAAAAAGATAGATAAATTTTTAGCCGATAAGGGAATTGCAGATAAAGAGGTTATTCTTATTGATGATGAAAAAAAATGGAAGAGTGTTTATGGCTCGAATGATTCCAAATCGTCATTCAAGCCAAAAGCTATACTTTTAAAAAAGGAAGTTTTCAACCAAGAGAATATTTCTGATGAAAACATCTCTTGGCTTATTCATGAAATCGGACATATAGAATTTTACAAAAACCTTGGAGATAAATTAGATGATTATATGGATAATTTCTCCAAAAGTGGTGAATATACCAGCTCTACTATGGAAAGCGCTGCATTTCAGTTACAATTTGAATATCTCAAAAGCGTTGGCAAAACAAAAGAGGAATGTTTGAATTTCTTGCAATTATATATGGATGAATCTTTTGGTAGAGATGAAGATATTGACAATGCGCAAAAGGATCTAAAACATAAAGAACTTGATCAATTAATACGATATTTGGATAATGCATATACTGGCTAGTGTAAAGAATTAAGAAATTTAATGCTACGGGATTATTTCTTTCGTATTTGGGAGTAAGGCGTTGTGCGCGAATGGGTGGAGTGGGTCAAGCACAACCTACATATCTTTGAGCCCGTGCTTCCGCCTCCGATTTCATCGGAGTCCAAAACCGAAAATTTTTCCTCCATTTTTTTCAAAATTTCGCGCCCCCCCGTTTTTTTTCAAAGGAAAGAAAAATTTTCTGTTTTGAAAATTCGGCTCTGCCGAATGCGGAAGCAACGGGCGAAAGATAATCAGGAATCCGGATTTTGCTGAAAGTGGGTTCTAACTTTTTCCAACAAACACCAAAAATAAAATACTACCCTATATGGTAGTATTTTTTCAGTCTATGCGTTCTTTAGTCAATTCTTTTCCTCACCACCCCCAAATAAACCAGTGGCGCGACGGCCCAAAGGAATTTATAGAAATCGGTCGTGAAAAACTGCCGACTGGTAGGCGTGATGATGTCCGTGAGTTCGCGCGGCGAATACCAGCTCAAGATTATCGAAAGCGACAGTCCAATCACAATGGCGGTTCCGACCACTAGTTTCACAATAAGCGTCGGCCCGTGGCCAGAAACGTTGGCATGGATGAGGCGAGAGAAAAAGACGATAAAGCCAACCAGAACAATCAAAAAAACCAGAGTTTTATTGTTCGGGGTTTTAAGAAAATCGAAATTCGAAAGATTGACTACGGCGTAGGCCGCGTAAACTCCCAGGAGCGAAACCAGCAAGCGGTGTTTCCCCAGGGTGAAGGAGAGCACAAAGCTCAAGAGCAAAAACAGGATCAAAAATGACATATCACCGGCGAGATTTCCTTTAAAGCCGAAGCTATTGATAAGATTGTTGAGATTCATTTTTGTTTTTTGTTTATGGATTATTCCATTCCTTGTAGCCGTTCAAAAAGCTCTCTCTCCTCCCGGCTCAAATTCTTCGGCGTCAACACTTGAATTTTAACATATTGATCACCATGCCCGAAATGCGACAAATGCTTGATGCCTTTCCCTTTGAGCCGAAAAATCTCCCCCGATTGGGTTCCGGCCGGAATTTTGAGTTTCACCTCGCCATCCACGGTTTCCACTGCGATTTTGTCGCCGAGAGCCGCTTGTGAAAAGGAAATTTTTTCTTCAGACCGAACATCGTCCCCGTCGCGCTCAAATTTTTGGTGCGGCTTCACGTGAACCCGGACATAGAGATCCCCGGCCTCGCCGCCACGCTCTCCGCTTTCGCCCAGCCCCTCAAGCCGAATTGACTGGCCATCTCCGATTCCAGCCGGGATTTTTATTTTTATATTTTCATTTTTTTTCTTAGTCCCAGATCCCGCGCAAATTTTACATTTTTTCTCTGAAATCTTGCCCTCTCCGCGGCATTCGGGGCAAGCACTCACTTGGGAAAAAGTTCCTAGGATTGTCCGCTGGGAGGTCCTGACTTCGCCCTGGCCTTGGCAAGTCGGGCAATCGATTTTAGCGCTCCCCGTTTCAGCTCCCTCGCCGCTGCAGCTCGGACATTTTGATTTTTTGAGGAGATTGAATTCCTTCTCGGCTCCGTGGGCCATCTCCAAAAAATCTATTTCTGCGTCAATCTGGATATCCTGGCCGCGCGGCATTTTTGATCTCCGGCCGCCTCTGCGCGAACCAAAGCCGGCTTGGGAAAAAATATCGCCGAAAATATCTTCAAAGCCTGAATAGCCGCCTCGACCACCGCCCGAGCCAAAATTGAAATCAAAACCCTCCGCGAACGAAGAAAAATCGCGGAATCCTTCAAATCCGCGGAAACCCCCTTGCGATTGAGCTTGCTCGAATGTTTGGCCAAATTGGTCGTATTGGGAACGTTTTTCCTTGTCCGAGAGAACCTGATAAGCTTCGTTGACTTCCTTAAAACTTTTTTCATCTCCGCCGGGTTTGTCAGGATGATGCTTGTGGGCCAATTTGCGATAGGCTTTTTTTATCTCATCGTCCGAAGAATTCTTCGACACGCCGAGAGTTTCATAATAATCAGTAGGCACAATATTTCTCGATAGAGCTCAAAAATTAGATAGAATAATTTATAACTTTCACTTTCCTTGTTTCTGTTCTCAAATCAATCGCTCCCCAGGCAATCAGTATTTTAATAATACCCAGAATCACAAATCCGAGCAGAATATCAACTCCGGCGCCAATCAGACGAATGGCCAGGAATAGCCCCAAAGCCATAATCAGGGCGACATAAAAACTCTTTGAAAACGCCTCCTGGAGAAAATTGTTTTGTTTTGTTTCGATGAATTCAGTCAGCACTTCCCTGACTTTTTCGTCACCTTGCACCGACACCCCCAATTGCTCGGAAATATTTTTTTTGTATATCGCGAGCATTTCGTCGCGCACTTTGCCGTTCACCATCTGCCCAACCATGCCAAGCGATCCATCCGCTCCCGAAGGGCTTCCATTGATTCCTGACGTGCCGGAAAATTCTTCCGGATTCAGACCGCTCAACTGATTTTCAATCAGATAGTCGTCGACGGTCATTCCATTTTCTATATTCGCCACCAGATCTTTCTTTTCCGGCATCGCGAGACTCGTGAATTTCATGCCCCAGTCTATTTCTTCATTAAGCGTCTTTCTTTCAATGTTAGGGATCGTCAGATTATCCCGATTCGTCAGTGAAAAATAATAGGCGACAGCTGCCACGACGCACACCGCCGTCACGAAATATTTGAGGCTCAGGTTTACTACGCGGTAAAAATGGATCCTAATGCCGATCGAGAGCTCTTTTTTGACTGATTTTTCGGTTAGATACAAAAGGGCGAAGGCTGCCACGAGAACCAGGCTCGACCAGCCAAAGTCAACCAGGACGAGATAACCCGCGAGTGATGCGATGTAGGTTCCGAAAAGCCAAAATCTGTTCTTCGTAAAAATGGTCGCGAGACTGAAAGACACTGCCCAAAAACTGAAAGCGAGGATCGGCGCGCTCCAGATGAAATTCCCGAGCCTCCCGTCAAAAGCCCTCCCTAAGATCCACCAGGCGATCCAGGCCAGCGCGATATTGAGAGCCAGAATGAAATAGATTGTTTTTTTGTTTTTCACCGAGCATTGAAATCACAACCTTCTCTTTAAGAGAGAAGAATTGCGAAAAAGATATTGTGTTTTATACTGTTGCTATTTTATACCTTTTTTTCTTCGTCAACAATCTCGCCTTCTTTGACGTCTGATTTTTCATCTTTTTTCTCGCCATCTTGCGCTGCTTGCTTGTCCGCCGCAGCTCCAGCAGAGGCGGAAGCCGCTGCATAGAGCTCCTGCCCGATCTTCTGCGCTTCCTGCGATAAATCCTCTGTTGCCTTTTTAATAACGGAGATATCGTCCCCATCCTTGACCTTCTTGAGCGCTTCAATTTTTTCCTCAACCGGTTTTTTCTTGTCGGCTGAAATTTTTTCACCGGCTTCCCGCAAAGCTTTTTCGGTCGTATAGACTAAGGTGTCCGCGAGATTTCTGGCTTCAACCAGCTCTTTTTTCTTCTTGTCTTCTTCGGCGTGCAATTCGGCGTCTTTGGCCATTTTTTCCACTTCTCCCTTGGAGAGACCAGTTGAAGCTTCAATCCGGATCGATTGCGATTTTCCAGTGGCTTTGTCTTTAGCCGTCACGCTCAAGATTCCGTTGGCGTCGATGTCAAATATGACTTCCACTTGCGGAACTCCCCGCGGTGAAGGCGGAATTCCATCCAAGATAAATCTTCCCAAGGTTTTGTTGTCGGCCGCCATTTCCCGCTCGCCCTGCAAAACATGAATCTCAACGCTCGGCTGGTTGTCGGCCGCCGTAGAAAAAACCTGCGACTTGGAAGTTGGAACTGTCGTGTTTCTGTTGATGAGAGCTGTTCGCACGCCTCCCAAAGTTTCAATTCCAACTGTGAGTGGGGTGACATCGAGAAGAAGCACGTCTTTCACGTCTCCGCTCAAAACTCCGCCCTGAATAGCAGCGCCGAGAGCCACAACCTCATCGGGATTCACGGTCGCGTTCGGTTTTCTTCCGAAAAATTTCTCGACGGTTTGCATAACCAGCGGCATTCTGGTCATCCCTCCAACCATCACGACTTCATTGATATCTTTGGTGGATAATTTCGCATCCGCAAGCGCTTTTTTAGCCGGTGCCAGAGTTTTTTCGATGAGATCTCCGACCAGCTCTTCGAGTTTCGCGCGCGTCAGTTTCATAACCATATGCTTCGGTCCACCAGAATCCGAGGTTATGAAAGGCTGGTTAATTTCAGTTTCCACAGCCGTCGAAAGCTCGATTTTGGCTTTTTCCGCCGCCTCTTTGATTCGCTGCAGGGCCAGCGGGTCTTTGGCGAGATCGATTCCTTGGTCTTTTTTGAATTCCTCGAGGATCCAGTTGATTATTTTTTGGTCGAAATCGTCACCGCCGAGATGGGTGTCCCCATTTGTTGATTTCACTTCAACCGTGTCGTCGCCGACCTCGAGGATTGAAACGTCGAATGTTCCGCCACCGAGATCATAAACCGCGATTTTTTCGTTCTTTTTCTTGTCAAAACCGTAAGCCAGCGCCGCCGCGGTTGGTTCATTGATGATTCTTTTCACCGTGAGCCCGGCAATCTCACCCGCTTCTTTGGTCGCTTTTCTTTGCGAGTCGTCGAAATAGGCGGGGACCGTGATGACCACTTCAGTGATCGTTTCACCAAGTTTCGCTTCCGCGTCAGTCTTGAGTTTTTGCAGAATCATCGCCGAAACTTCTTGAGGCGTATATTCTTTGTCGCCCATTTTCACTTTCACTCCGCCGTTGGCTTTCACGATTTTGTAGGACATCAGCTTCACGTCCCGCTGGACTTCTTCATCCTCAAACCGGCGGCCGATCAGTCGCTTGATCGAAAACAAAGTATTTTCCGGATTGGTGACGGCTTGGCGCTTAGCCAGAAGCCCAACCAGTCTTTCGCCGGCTTTCGAAATCGCGACAATCGAGGGCGTAGTTCGCGCGCCTTCTTTGTTCTCCACAATCTTTGGCGATCCGGCTTCCACCACCGCCATCGCGGAATTGGTGGTGCCGAGATCGATTCCTAGTATTTTGCTCATAATATTTTGATTTATAAAAATTATTAAACTTCCACTTTCGACGCTCGAATTACTCTACCGTTTAATTTATATCCTTTCTGCAAAATCTTTTTTACGCTCTCTCCTTTCCCCGAAAAAGCCTCCTGAATCTCTGGATCAAACTTATCGCCTACCTTCACTTCAATTTCTGAAACTCCGTTATTTTTCAGAACATCCTGCACTTGCTTTTGTATATGCGTTATTCCGGTTACCCAGCCGGATTTTTTCTGATCCTCCGGAACGTGCTTGAGCGACGCTTCAAAATTGTCGAGAACCGGCAAAATCTGGGAAATCACATCCATTTTTGCGAATTTCAAAAACTCTTCCCGCGATTTAGCTTGATCTTTTTTATAATTTTCAAAATCAGCTTGGCAGCGCTTCCAGGAATCAACAGCGTTTTGATTCCTCAAGTATTCTACAGCCTTTATTAACATTTGTTTTTTTCTATCATAAAACATGTTTTTCCCATCGAATTTTTTTATCGCGTCCTCAATATTGAGCCATTCAAAACTTTGATGCTCGTCACTAAGTTTCACCTCTCCGTTTTTATAAAAAGCCAAAAAACCAATCCCTATAGTAAAAGTTTTAATTTTATTCTTTCTTTCCTCGTCAAGGGCATATTCTTTTTCTGAATCGGAAACGAAAATCACCGGCCCAACCTCGACTATCAGATTAGTTTCTTCTTTTATCTCTCGATCCAGAGCATTTATTACGCTTTCGCCTTGTTCCACTGTTCCACCTGGAAAATCGTATTTCTCTGCGCTTCGTATATTACCTGAGGCCCGTTTAAGCACCAGGACTTTGCCATCTTTCAGCACAACCGCTTTTACGGGAACTTCAAAAAGTTTTGATTTTATTTTTTCTTCTTTTTCTGACATAAAATTCTTAATTCATAATTCTTAAATCATAAATCAGCATCCCGCTAGCTCCTATAAAAATTAATATCGCGGCTGACGATCCCAGCAATTTTTTCATATATTGAATCAGCGATTTGTTTTTGGCGTAGCGCATCCGCTTCGGCCCGATGAGCGCTAGAATTCCTTTTTCTCCGGATTTGGTGCGATAGGGCGAGATCATCATCGAACAATTCGAAATTTCTTTGATCGGGTTTTCTTTGCCGATAAAAATTTTGACTTCGTTTTCTTTGAGGCCCTTCATCAGATTGGCAGCCCGCTCGTCAATATAGTCAAGAGTTTCCGCGAGGCGGCAAAGATCGTCCATCTCCCGAAATTCCGGCTCGTCGAGGAGCTCCTTCATTCCGAAATCATAAAATTCATCTTTTCCCAAAACGCCGGTGATCGCCAAATTCCCGGAAAGGCCGGATAAGAGCTTGGCCGCGGTTCGCGTCAGTCTCGTATTTTTCGCCTTGAGTTTCAAAAGTTCCGCCTGCATTTTTTTCTGTTCGGCTTTCGACAAATCCCTATCCGGCATGATTTTTTCGACGAAGTAGCGGTAACCTTTGTCCGTAGGAATCCGACCGGCGCTGGTGTGGGGCTGGAACAAATAGCCAGAGTCCTCCAGTTCGTTCATTTCTGACCTGATCGTGGCCGAGCTCAACTCAAAGCCATAGTGTTGGGTCAAATGTTTCGACCCGACAGGAATAGCCGTCTCGGTGAATTCCTTCACCACGGCGGATAATATATTTTTTTGGCGGTCGCTAAGCATATAATAATTATATAGCTTAGATTAGCACTCGTCAATATCGAGTGCCAATTACCATTTTATAATACTAAAAAAACCTGTCAAGGCTTTCACCCCGAACCAGTTTTGCCTAAGCCATTCTATTTATAAAGTTATCGCAAGATTTCACTTCACCGGATCATTGCCTCCCTCACTCCAGGGATGGCAGCGAGTGATTCTTTTTATTCCCCACCATGCGCCTTGAAAAACGCCGTATTTGTCGATAGCCTGATAGGTATATTCGCTGCAAGTCGGATGGAAACGGCAAATCCGCTCCGAATAAAGGTATGACAAGAAGCCCTGATCCAGCGACAAATATTTCTGATAGGTGCGGATTGTTTTCAAGATCAGCCGTTTCATGGTATAATCATAGCATCCTAGGGGCAAAATAAAAATTCGATTTCATTCGCGATTAATACCTGCCTACCGACAGGCAGGTATTCTAGAATTCGCGAGTTATCATTATGAAACAAATAAAAACATCAAAACTGACCTGGATAGATTTTTTGGAACCGAGCGCCGATGAAGTCCAGTGGCTCAAAAGAAACCTGAAGCTCCATCCGTTGGCTCTCGAAGAGTTTTCGATGCCTTCCGCCCGCCCGAAAGCCAGTCAGTATGGCAATTGTCTCTATCTGACACTTCATATTCCCCTTTTCGACCGAGAAAACCGGCGAACTTTTCCGGGAGAGCTCGATATCGTAATGACCGAAAAATATCTGATTACCGGCCATGACAGGGACATCTATCAATTGCGTGATTTTTTCGGGAAGATAAAGCGCAACCAAAAAATGCAGGAAAAATACATGAACCAGTCACCGGGCTATCTGCTTTATTACATAATTGAAATGCTTTTGGAATCATGTTTTCCAAAAATTGACCACGTCAACAAGAATCTTGACCATATTGAAGAAGAGATTTTCAAAGGTAATGAGAAAGCGATGCTCCACGAAATTTCGTTTGTGAAGCGCGATATCCTGAATTTCCGGCGCACTTTGAAACCCCAAAAGTCGGTGCTTGAATCCTTGGCGCGAGACAACTATCCACTGCTTGAGCCCGAACTGCGGCCATATTACCAGGATCTTATCGGCACCAACATTCGCGTTTGGTCGGCGCTTGAAAACGCTAAAGAAACCGTCGAATCGCTCGAGGAAACGAACGACGCTCTGCTTTCGGACAAACTGAACACGACCATGAAAGTCCTCACCATTTTTTCGGCTGTTATGCTGCCGATGACCGTAATTTCAAGCATTCTCTCAATGACTATGAACATACCTCTCGCCCACAGCCCCCATGCCTTTTGGATTTATGTCAGCGGAATGCTTGTTATTTCAACGATCACAATCGGAATTTTCATATGGAAGAAGTGGATTTGACTTACCCAGCCAACCAGCTTATTATATAAAAACGATTTAACAATTCTAAAAGCCATAACAAAGAAGTGTGCGCTTCGTTTTTCTGCCTCATCGGCAGAAGGCTTAGAGAAGAACTCCGAAAGGATAGTAAACCTCTACGGTCCGACCCGTAACATCGGAAATATAAAGTGTCGCGTTACGTGTTTCAAGTTATGCGTTTCGCGAAATTGAGGTGGAACCACGGAAGTCCAAAAGATCTCTCGTCCTTGAAAGAATACTTTTGCGAGTATTCGAGTGAAGGCGAGAGTTTTTTTATTAAAAATATTTTTCTTGAAAATACTCCACTACTACGTAGTAGTGGAGTATTTATCGGAATATGTGAAATAAAAAATTATGGACAATATACTGGAGCTTGTCGGCAATACGCCGATTGTGCGGATTAATCGGCTCAATCCAAACGAAAAAGTAAATATTTATGCCAAGCTTGAGGGGCAAAATCCCGGCGGCAGCATCAAAGACCGGATCGCCCTAAAAATGCTTGAACAAGCAGAATATGACGGCAAACTTATTCCGGGAAAAACGATAATCGAAGCGACCTCGGGAAATACCGGGATCGCCATCGCTATGATCGCGGCCGTAAAGGGCTACGCCGTCGAAATCGTTATGAGTGACGCGGTTTCGGTCGAACGAAGAAAAATGATCGCGGCTTTCGGCGCGAAAATAACTCTCACGGACGGAAAATTAGGAACGGACGGCGCCATCAAAAAAACTCGGGAATTGGTTCAGGAATTTCCAAAAAAATATTATTATCCCGACCAATTTTCGAACAATAATAATATTTTAGCGCACTATGAGACTACTGCTGCCGAAATCTGGCAGCAAATGGATGGAAAAATTGACTATTTTGTGGCGGCAATCGGAACTTCCGGAACTTTGATGGGAGTGGGAAGATATTTGAAGAAAAAAAACCCGAACGTGAAAATTGTGAGCGCCGAACCGGTCAAAGGACACTACATCCAGGGTCTCAAGAATATGAACGAAGCCATAATCCCCGCAATTTACGACCGCTCCAAGCTCGACGATATCATCATGGTGGAAACCGAGGCAGCGTTCGATATGGCGCGCCAAATCGTTCGAAACGAAGGAATTTTTTGCGGGATGTCTTCCGGCGCGGCCATGTTCGCGTCTATTAAAGTCGCCAAAAAAATAGATTCCGGAAATATTGTGACAATTTTCCCGGATCGGGGTGAAAAATACTTGAGCACTTCCCTTTTTGAGTGAATGAGATAATATATAGACGTATGCTGAAACTTTATAATACCCTCACCAAGAAAAAACAGGAATTCAAACCCCTAAATAAGGGAAAAGTTTCCATTTACACTTGCGGGCCCACAGTTTACGACTTTGTCCATATTGGAAACCTGCGGTCCTATCTGACCGCGGATATCTTGCGACGCTACCTTGAATATTCCGGCTACGAGGTCCGGCACATCAAAAACATCACGGATGTCGGCCATTTGACCGAGGACGACATCGCCCAGGCTGACACGGGCGAAGATAAAATCACAAAAAAAGCGCTCGCCGAGAAAAAAACCCCGGCAGAGATCGCGAAATTCTATGAAGAAGCGTTTCATAGCGATGAAGACGCGCTCGATATTTTACGCGCTCATTATTTCCCGAAAGCGACAGCCCACGTTCCGCAGATGATAAAAATCATCAAAACGTTGATTGAAAAAGGAAATGCTTATGAAAAGAACGGCAATGTTTTCTTTGACGTGACCAGTTTTCCGGATTATGGAAAACTGTCGGGAAACACTTTGGAGCAACTCAAAGTCGGAGCGCGCCTTGAAGAGCACCCCGACAAAAAACATCCCTGGGACTTTGCGCTGTGGCTCAAAGCCGACCCCAAGCACCTCTTGCAATGGGATTCCCCGTGGTCATCGGGATACCCAGGCTGGCATATTGAATGTTCGGCGATGGCAACCGAATATCTGGGAGACACGCTGGACATTCACACCGGCGGCGAGGACAATATTTTTCCCCATCACGAGGCCGAAATTGCCCAATCCGAATGCTTTTCCGGCCAGAAATTCGTGAATTTCTGGGTTCACACCCGCCATCTCCTAGTCGAAGGCGAAAAAATGTCAAAATCCAAGGAGAATTTTTATAGACTTCAGGATATCACGGACAAGGGCTACGACCCCATGCACTTGAGGTTATTTTATTTATCCTCGCATTACAAAAAACAAACTGATTTCTCCTGGAAAGCGCTCGAGCAAGCCAGAACTAATTTCGAGAGAATAGCGAAGTGGGTGGAAAAACTGAAACAATTATCAAAACCAAATCCACATAAGTCCGCGATCGCAGAGTTATGTAGAAAGAAATTTGAATCGGCAATGGATGATGATCTCAATACTCCTCTTGCTCTTGCCACGCTGTATGATTTAATTACTGAAACGAATAAAAAAATTACGGAAAATAATCTATCCGCCGAAGAGGCGGGACAAGGCCTCGCAGTTTTCGAAAAAATGAACAAAGTTTTCGGTCTAAAGCTCCCTGAAAAAACCGCTAAAATTCCCCAGACCTTGAAAAAATTGGCTGAAGAAAGACAGCAGGCCAGAAAAAACAAAGATTTTGCGAAAGCTGACGATTTGCGGAAAAAGATTGAAAAAATGGGATATATCGTGGAAGATTCAGATGAAAAATATAAATTAAGGAAGAAATAGGCGCTTGCTATCAGCGCGCGCTTATTCACAAGTTACGAGCACTCGCGAGTGGCTTTTTTATTTTATTCTGATATAATACCCAGACTATGGCGAAAGGAAAAAAGACAAAATTCAATCTTGGCAAGACTCGGTTGCCGCCCCAGAATATCGAAGCCGAAATGTCCGTTTTGGGTTCCCTGATGCTCGACAAAAACGCGATCATAAAAATCGCCGACCTGGTGCGACCGGAGGATTTCTATAAAGACGACCACCGCTTGATTTATGAGACGATGCTGGAGCTTTATGAAGATCGAGAACCGATCGATGTCTTGACCCTCTCAAACAAACTTGAAGAAAAAAAACAGCTGGAAGCGGTCGGCGGATCGAGTTATCTCGCGGAGCTCGTGAATACCGTGCCCTCCGCCTCGAATGTCACTCATTACGCCAAAGTCGTCCAAAAAAAATCGCTCCTGCGCAGACTGATCGCGGCGGCGGCGGATATTTTGGAGCTCGGTTATGAAGAAGCTGAAGACGTCGAAAAAGTCTTGGACGAAGCCGAGCAAAAACTTTTTCAGGTTTCGCAAAAATACGTCAAGGCCGATTTTGTTTCGCTCAAGACTTATCTCGAGTCGGCTTTCAACCGGATTGACGAGCTCCACAAAGGCGACCGCAGCATCCGGGGCGTCCCTACCGGTTTCAATGATCTCGACAATATCCTGGCCGGATTTCAGAAATCGGATCTCATTATCTTGGCGGCCCGGCCTTCGATCGGAAAAACGTCTTTGGCACTGGATATCGCCCGCTCGATGGCGATCAAGCACAAAATTCCGGTAGGATTATTTTCACTTGAGATGTCCTCCGATCAGTTGGTCGACCGGATGCTTGCTTCCGAAGCGAGGGTTGACGCTTGGCGGATCCGAACAGGACGACTGCGAAGCACCGAGGGCGAGGACGATTTCCAAAAAATTGGCGAAGCTATGGGAATTCTGTCAGAAGCCCCGATTTTTATTGATGATTCCGCGCGGGCCAACGTGATGGAAATGCGTACTCTCGCCCGCCGATTGCAAGCCGAGCATAATTTAGGGCTCATTATTATCGATTATTTGCAATTGATGGAGGGACGAACCAGCGACAACCGCGTGCAGGAAGTCTCGGAAATTTCCCGCTCGCTCAAAGGTTTGGCGAGGGAACTCAATATTCCGGTTCTGGCTTTGTCGCAGCTTTCGCGCGCTGTCGAAAATCGCAGCCCCCAGGTTCCGAAGCTTTCAGATCTTCGAGAATCGGGCTCGATTGAGCAAGACGCTGATGTGGTAATGTTTCTTTATCGCGAGGACCGTGAAAAACCGGAAACTCCCAATAAAAATGTGATCCAGGTTATTGTGGCGAAACACCGAAACGGCCCGCTGGGCACCGTCTCTCTATACTTCAACGACAGCATCACCAGCTTCTCGTCGCTTGAGAAAAAACACGGAGAATAAATGTTTCCCAAATCTTTTCAAAAACTTATCGACCATTTTTCCTCTCTACCTTCGATCGGGCCGAAGCTCGCCGAAAGGCTGGTTTTGTATTTGTGGAAATATGATCGCGACAAAATCGAGGATTTCGCCGAAAGCCTTAAGAATTTGAAAGACAAGATAAGATTTTGCCGACAATGTTTCAATATTTCTGAAGAGGAATTGTGCCTGATATGCGCGGACAAAAAGCGCCGCCAAGACCTCATTTGCGTGGTCGAAGAACCGCTCGACATCATCCCTATCGAAAAAACCAGATTAATGGCCGGACTTTATCATGTCCTCGGCGGGAACATCACCGCGGGAGCAAACCCCGATTTGAAAATCAACGAGCTGAAAAATCGCCTGAAGAGCGGAAAAATAAAAGAGATTATCATTGCCACTAATCCAACAACGGAAGGCGAAACCACCGCACTTTATCTCGCGCGGATAGTGAAACCGCTCGGCATCAAAGTTACCCGTCTCGCCCGCGGGCTGCCGACCGGAGGCGATATCGAATACGCGGATGAAGCCACTCTAACCGGCGCGATTGAGGGAAGAAGAGAAATGTAAAATCCCGGTTAAAAAACAGGCGATTATTTACGCCTGTCTTTTTTATTTCTAAAAATGAGAACTTCAGCTGAGCTTCAGCTCTTTTTTTACTTTACCGACCAATTCCTCAAGTTGCCACTTCGATTTGATGAAATAATAGGCCGGACCGCTTTTGAGAATTTCATCCAGAG
>Ga0315268_10003312_pt1 | contig 17783 bp, 20 predicted proteins | sample C1_top_MG_FD_204535 | JGI IMG/M metagenome (GOLD analysis project Ga0315268, IMG submission 204535) | Sediment microbial communities from Yellowstone Lake, YNP, Wyoming, USA - C1_top | ecosystem: Environmental > Aquatic > Freshwater > Lake > Sediment | place: USA: Wyoming | collected 2017-08-01
AGGAAGGCCCGGGCCTCCTGGGGGTGCTGGTCCTGTCCATCATCGCGCCCCTGGCCGCGATGCTCATCCAGCTGGCCATTTCCCGGTCCCGGGAGTACCTGGCGGACGAAACCGGGGCCCATCTGGCCCACAACCCCGAATCCCTGGCCCGGGCCCTGGAGAAGTTGCAGTTGGGGGTACAGCGGGCGCCCCTGGACGCCAGCCCGGCCACCGCGCACATGTTCATCGTCAACCCCTTGAGCGCCACCACCGTGATGAAACTGTTCAGCACCCACCCGCCCATCGAGGAGCGGGTGGCGCGCCTCCGGGCCATGCGCAGCTATTAAGGCCGGGGCGAAAAAGTGCCGGAATAAAAAAAGGGCTGCCGCCCCCGGGCCGGTGGCCCTTAAAATTTGCTCCCCAAATAAATCATTTCCGGTAAAATTGAACCATGGCTCCAAGCGGCTTAAGACCCCTCGGCAGGAGAGCGGCAATGAAAGGCTGGCCCCGGATTCTGGTGGTGACGTTGTGCCTGGCCGGGGCGCTCCCGGCCTGGGCCGGGCAGGCTTTGCTGATCCAGGGCATCGAAGCCCAGAAGGCCGGGCGCAACGAGCAGGCCGTGCAGCTCCTGGGCCAGTACCTGCAAAAGTATCCCCAGATCGCCGAGGCCCGGCGCTGCCGGGCCCTGGCCCTGTTCGCCCTGGGGCGCAAGGTCGAGGCCCTGGAGGAAGTGACCCGGGGCTTGAAAGACAACCCTCGGGACTGCGGCCTCCTCCTGGCCTATGGGAAGGTGCTGGCCGGCATGGAGCGGCGGCCCGAGGCCATCGCCGCGTTCTCCCAGGTGGTGGTCCTGGAACCCAAGAATGCCGAGGCCTTCAAGGAAAGGGGCGAGAGCCAGGCCCAGGAAGGCTGTTTCCCCGAGGCCATCGGGGACTTCAACCGGGCCGCGGCGTTGGCCCCCAAGGACCCGTGGGTCTACAACAAACGGGGCATGGCCTGGTTCTGCCAGGGGGAGTTCGACAAGGCGGTGGCGGACTTCACCACCGCCATCAAGGTGGCGCCGGATGCGCCCCACGCCTATTTCTTCCGGGGCAACATCTACAATTTTCACTTGCATCAAATGGACAAGGCCATGGCGGACTACCGCCAGGCCTGCCGCCTGGGCCACCCCCTGGCCTGCCGGGAACTGGAAAAGCTGGCGGGCCCGCCGGAGAAATAGGGAAATATGCAAATCATGGGGTGGCACTTTTTTAAAATTTTAATTGACATTCCAAGATAGTGGAGGTAGTGGAAACTTTGAGATATTAGATAAAAGAGGGTCTACGTGATGAGCCTTCAACGGAACCGCGGAATGGCCCACCTTTTAATTATTTCTCTGCTGACCTCTACAATAGTTTCTTGCGCCGGGGTCCAAGCCCCCAAGCCCAAAGTAATCTTACCTGCCACCGCCTATCCGAACTCTGCCTCGACGTCCGGGGTATCCATAGCGGCAATTCCTTTTGACCCCGAACGAGATGTTTACGCCAACCCTAATGACCCTAGGCCAAGACGACCTGATTTTAACTGGTTCAAAGCAGGAGTTTGCCCTACCAGGCTTATTTTTAACAATAACTCCGGCAAGGCTATCATCGTTGACCCCACTCAGATAACTTGCATTGATTCTGCCGGAGTGGGTTATCAACCTTATGATGCCCGAGAAGCCGGAGATGCAGTGGTGGCATCAGAGGCTTTTAAATCCTATGTGCGAGGTGCTATCGCGGGCGCAATATTGGGTGCCGCCATTGGCGCCGGGCTTGGTGCCGCCGTTGGTGCGGCTGCGGGCGGAAGGGGTTGGGCGGGTCGTGGCGCTGCTATTGGCGCGGCTGCCGGAGGTACTGAGGGGCTGGTTCTTGGGTCGGTGGCTAACAGACAGGCGATGGAAACGAGAGTTAGAACTATTCTTATGTCTAATAAATTGCCTAACAAGGTTTTATCCAATGAAATGACCCACGATGGTTTGATTTATTTCCCTGCGGTTGATATCAAGACCGTGAAGGTACTGCTTCCAGGTGTGGGGGGCCAAGATGCGATCAAGGTTGAAATACCAGTGATCATGCCGCCCCAAGAGAGGTTGGCTAGAGAGGAAGAGAAACTTAAAGAGACCACAGACCCCCAATAAATATCCTTTGCAAAATGCTCGCGGGCGGGGATACCCCGCCCGTTTTTTATGGAGGCAGGGGCAGGTGACCTGTATAATTATTCTGATGGATGAGCAAAGACATTCCGCTGGTTTATGACTGGAGGAATAATATGATGACCAGGAAATGGCTCAAGGTAGGGCTGGTGCTTCTCACCCTCTGCTTTCTGTCTTTGTGGGCGCTGCAGCTGGACTCCTGGGCCCGGGTGGGGGGCGGCGGCTCCATGGGCAGCCGCGGCTCCCGGTCCATGACGCCGCCCAAGCCTTACAGTGCGCCCACCGCGCCCAAACCGACCCAGCCCTCGCCGGGGGTGACCCCACCCCCGCAGACCCAGCCCAGCAGCTTCTTGCGCGGTCTGGGCGGCGGCCTCCTGGGCGGCCTGCTGGGCGGCTTGCTCTTCCGCAGCCTCTTCGGCCCCATGGGCGGCATGGGCGGCCTCCTGGATATCCTGCTGCTGGCAGGCATCGCCTATTTGATTTACTACATGGTCACCAAGAAGCGGCGGGAGGCTGCGGCCGGGGCTTACTATCAAAGCGGGGGCACGGTGGAAATGCCGCCGCCCCTGCAATACCCGCCGGTTTCCGACCAGCCCCGGGCCGCGCCGGTGGATGCGGACCTGGAGCGGGGCCTGGCCAATATCCGGCAGTTTGACCCCTCCTTTGACGAGGCCAAGTTCCGGGACCGGTGCCTGGACACCTTCTTCCAGATTCAAGGGGCCTGGGCCAACCGCGATATGGGCCCGGTTAAGAATATCCTTACCGACGAGATGTTCCGCCTGCTTCAGGAAGACGCGGAACGGCTGAAGTCTAAGGGGGTCATCAACCGCCTGGAGAACATCGCGGTGCGCTCGGTGGATCTCACCGAGGCCTGGCAGGAGACGGGGGTGGACTTCATCACCGCGCGCATCTACGCCAACCTGCTGGACTATAACGTGGATGAGCGGACCGGCCAGGTCCTGGAGGGCAGCAAGACGGAGCCGGTGAAGTTCGAGGAATACTGGACCTTCACCCGGCCGGTGGGCGCGGGCGCCTGGCAGCTTTCCGCCATCAATCAGGCACCTGAGTAAGCAGGGGTCAGGAGTCAGGGGCCAGGGGTCAGAGAATAGGGGTCAGGAAGTCGCTTCCTGGCCCCTATTTTTTCTTCTTGGCAATTCACGGTTCGCGCTGCAGATACCTGACATTTGGTAATTTAAGAAACCCATTCTGAAAATTTCTGGTGGCACCGGCATCTTGCCGGTCTGTAGGGGCGGGTTTTAAACCCGCCCCTACATGGTCATTTTTCATAGCTTTGATTGTCCCCAAGGGAAATGAAGGACTGCAAGAACCCCCTTTGGTCATCCTGAGCGCAGCGAAGGATCTCGTAGTTACTTTTTGTTATGAGATTCTTCGGTCGTTTCGCTCCCTCAGAATGACAGGGGTGGAACCTTTGGCACAGGTCTCAACCTGGTTCCTTATTTCCTGACCCCTGACCCCTGTACCCTGTTCTGTCCCTGGCGCCTGACTACCCCAATCGCTGGGGGTGGGTGTAGACGTTCAGGCGTTCTTCCCGGGCGAAGCCCACCAGGGTGAGGTGCAGTTCCCGGGCGAGTTCCAGGGCCATGGTGGTGGGCGCGGAGACCGCGGCGACGATGGGGATGCCGGCCCGGGCGGCCTTCAGGGCCATCTCGAAGCTGAGGCGGCCGCTCAACAGGGCCACCATTTGCGTCAGGTCCCGGCGCTCCAGCAGGGCCCGGCCGATGACCTTGTCCATGGCGTTGTGACGGCCCACGTCCTCGGCCAGGAGAAAAACCCCGCCATCCACGGTGGCCAGGGCCGCGCCGTGGGTGCCCCCGGTGGCCTGGAACACGGCCTGGGCCGAGGTGAGGCGCGCGGTCAGGGCCAGCAGGGCTGCGGGGGAGATGACCAGGCTGCTCGTCACCGGCGGGACTTTACTTCTGATTTCGGCCACGGCCTCCTTGGCGCACAGCCCGCAGCTCGAGTAGGCCACCTCCAGGTGGCGCCGCCCCCGGCGGGCCAGGGCCGCTGCCGTCAGTTTGACGTCCACCACGTTGGGGGGGAGCAGGGGGTCCGTGGCCGTGCCGCAGAAATGCGCAGTGATGACTTCCGCCAGGTTCCGGATAATGCCTTCGGTGAACAGAAATCCCAGGGCCAGCTCCTTTTCCGCGCCCGGCAGGCGCATGAGGACCTGGTAGGGCTCGCCCTGGAGGCGGATCTCCAGGGGTTCTTCCACGGCCACCTGGTCCGTGGTTTCCTGGAGGCGGCCCTGTTTAAGCCGCCAGATGGGGAATTCAAGGATGGCTTCGGTCATGTTGCGCCCTCAAAAGCAGAAAGGGACCGATGCAGGTACCTTTCTAAAGCCCCAAGCAGGAGCTTGGGAACGAGATAACTTAACCACCTTACTCCTGCTCACTGCTCACTGACCCCTGCCCCCTACTTGCAAGGGCCGCCCATTTCCCCCCAGCCCAGCTTGGTGCGCAGCACCTCGAAATGGCTGCGGTAGGGGGATTTGACCAGCTTCAGGTTGTAGGGGGCGCTCCTGACCTCCATCCGGTCCCCAGGCTGCAGGGCTTGCCCCACCTGGCCGTCCAGGGTGAGGTACAGGTCCTGGGCCTTTTCGTCCAGGGTGACGGCCACGGTGACGGTCTCCGGCAGGATGATGGGCCGGTTGCTCAGGGTGTGGGGGCAGATGGGCAGGAGGATGAGGTGGCGCAGGGTAGGATAGACGATGGGGCCTCCCGCGGACAGGGTGTAGGCCGTGGAGCCCGTGGGCGTGGCCACGATGAGGCCGTCCGCCCGGTAGGTGGTGAGGTATTCCTGGTCGATGAAGGTGGTGAGCTCGGCGATGCGGGCCAGGGCCCCCTTGTTGATGACCGCGTCGTTCAGGACGTTCTCCTGCCAGATGGCCCGGCCCTCTCGCAGCAGGGTGGCCGTCAGGACCAGGCGCTCTTCCACCTCGTAACTTCCCGTGAGGACGTGCTCTTCCATGCAGGCGTAAAGCTCGTCCAGGGAGATCTCGGTGAGGAAGCCCAGGCCCCCCACGTTCACCCCGAAGACGGGCAGGCCCTGGGCCCCATAGTGGCGGGCGACGCTCAGGATGGTGCCGTCACCCCCCATGACCACGATGAGCTCCGCGCCGGGGGGCAGGGGCGGCCTCAGGGGGTCGGGCTCGTTGATGAGATGGTGGGCCTCTACACCCTTAGCCTGAAACCAGGCCTTCAGGGCCGCCGCGGCCGCAAAGGCGTCGGGCTTCTGCTTCTTGCTGATGACGGCCAGACACTTCAAGACTACCCGCCTCCCACGGTTGACAATTATCATAACCTCCGGTAATTATCAAAGGGTTGTTGACTTGGGGGCAGGGGTAAGTGTCGTCGGCCCCTGTCCTCCCGCAAATCTTCAGGAAGGAGTGGACCAAAATTGCAGCTAGCCCGACGCATCCGCCAGATTCCCCCTTCGGCCACCCTGGCGCTGAACGCCAAGGCCAACCAGCTCAAGGCCCAGGGCCTGGACATCGTCAACTTCGGGGTGGGGGAGCCGGACTTCGACACCCCGGAAAATATCCGGGAGGCGGCCATCCGGGCCATCCGGGAGGGGTTCACCCGGTATACCCCGGTGGGGGGCATCCTGGAGCTCAAGGAAGCCATCTGCCTGAAATTCCACGAAGACTACGGGCTGAGCTACCGTCCCAGTGAGGTCCTGGTTTCCTGCGGCGGCAAGCACGCGCTCTACAACCTCTTCCAGGTGCTCTTCGACCCGGGGGATGAGGTCATCATCCCCGCGCCTTTCTGGGTCTCCTACGTGCCCATGGCCATGCTGGCGGAGGCGGCCCCCCAAGTGGTGCCCACCCGGGAGGAGAACGGCTTCAAGATCACGGCCGCGGAGTTGAAGGCGGCCGTCACGCCCAGGACCAAGGCCCTGGTCCTCAACAGCCCTTCCAACCCCACGGGCATGGTGTACACCAGGGAGGAGCTGGCGGCCCTGGGGGAAGTGGTGCTGGCAAAGGGGCTTTACGTGGTCTCCGACGACATCTACGACAAGATTTTGTTTGACGGGGCCCGCTTTTGCAACCTGGCCATGCTGGGGCCGGAGCTCAAGGCCCGCACCTTTGTCGTGAACGGCGTGTCCAAGACCTACGCCATGACGGGCTGGCGCATCGGCTATGTGGCGGGGGCGCAGGCGGCCATTGCCGCGGCCACCAATTTGCAGAGCCAGAGCACTTCCAACCCCACTTCCATTGCCCAGATGGCCGCGGTGGAGGCCCTGAGCGGCCCCCAGGAGTCGGTCCAGGCCATGGTGGCCGAGTTTGCCTGGCGCCGGGACGACATCCACCGGCGGGTCCTGGAGATCCCCGGCGCCAGCAGCACCCGCCCCGGCGGCGCTTTCTACATCTTCCCCAATTTTTCCGCCTATTTTGACCGCCTGCAGCCGGCGCCGGGCCAGTCCCACTCCCAGGCCCTGGCGGACTACCTGCTGGAGGAGGCCCTGGTGGCCGCGGTGCCCGGGCAGGAATTTGGGGAAGACCGGTGCCTCCGGTTTTCCTTTGCCACCTCCCGGGAGCGCATTGCCACGGGCCTCAGCCGTATCAGGGAAGCTTTGGAAAAGCTGGGAAAATAAAGGCGGGGAAAAAAGAAAAGCGCGGCCGATTCCGACAGAGTCGAGCCGCGCTGTCCGTTCAACGCTTGCTTAGCGGCCGGCGGCGCTGCGCTTGGAAGCCTTGAGGGGGTTGAGCTTCACCTGGGCTTCCTTTTTGCCGTTTTTTACGTGGGTCGCCAGGTTGCAGGGACCGCGGCGCCACTTCATGTCGGGGTCGGGAAAAGAGCCGCAGAAGCTACCCAACTCCACCTGCAGGGTCCGTTCACAGCCGTTGCAGGCTTCCACCACGGGTTTGCAATGCCCGCCGTTGAACGAACAGCCTTTCTTGGTCATGAAGGTGCAGTCAATACCCGGTTTGATGCTTACACAGTGCATGGCTAGGGCCCTCCTTTGGCAGCCAGGATTTTTGCATTAACTTTTAATTTTAACTTCCTAAACATGAATGTCAAGATTTTATCTGCCGGTGTCCACAAAAATTTGCAGGCTAAGCTGGGTTCCGAGTCCATCGATTGACAGGGGCACCCCGGTGGTTATCTTAAGAGCAGGAAATTTAAGGGAATAAAGGCGGTTCATGGACCCTGAGAAACTCAAGCAATACCGGGCCAAGCGGCGCTTCGGCAAGACGCCGGAGCCCAGCGGCGGGCCCGGGCAGGCCACAGGAGGCCCCATCTTCGTGGTGCAGCAGCACGACGCCTCGCACCTGCACTATGACTTGCGCCTGGAGGTGGGGGGCGTGCTCAAGTCCTGGGCCGTGCCCAAGGGCCCGTCCACGGACCCCCGGGACAAGAGGCTGGCCGTGCCGACGGAGGACCACCCCCGGGAGTACGCGGACTTCGAAGGGGTGATCCCGGCTGGCGAGTATGGCGCGGGCACGGTGCTGGTCTGGGACCTGGGCCCCTTTCGCAATATCACGGAAAAGAAGGGGGTGCCGGTGCCTCTGGAGGAGGCGGTGGCCCACGGTCACGTCAAGGTGTGGCTGGAGGGGCGCAAGCTCCGGGGCGGCTATGCCCTGACGCGTTTTAAGACCGGGCGGGACGAGGCCTGGCTGCTGGTAAAGATGGAAGACGAGGAGGCGGCCCAGGGGCGGAACCCGGTGAGGGACGAGCCTCAATCGGTGCTGAGCGGCCGCACCCTGGAGGAGGTCGCCCGGGAAGGCTGAGGCGGCCTTGGACCATGACGGCAAATAACTCCGGCGGGGGTAAGTTTATCCGGGTGGCAGGGGCTGAGGTCCCGGTCACCTATCTCGAGACCAAGGTGAAAAAGGGCCTGGTGTTGGTGATCACCGGCCAAGGCAAAGGCAAGACCACCACCGCCCTGGGGCTGGCGGTGAGGGCCTGCGGCCACGGCCTCAGGACCTGCATCATCCAGTTCATGAAAGGCGACCTCTACGCCGGCGAGTGGGACGGAGTCAAAAAGATGGCCTGCCCCATCGAGATGGTGGCCACGGGCAAGGGCTTCTGCGGTATCCAGGGGAACCCTTATCCCTGGCGGGAGCACCGGGACAACGCCCAGGAGGCCGTCAAGTTGGCCCGGGAGAAGATGGCTTCGGGGCGGGTGGACCTACTCATCCTGGACGAAATCAACAACGCCCTGAAGTTGAAGCTGGTGGATCTGGAGCAGGTTCTGGAGCTCATCCGGGCCAAGCCCCCCTTGATGCACCTGGTGCTTACGGGCCGGGACGCCCATCCCCAGGTCGTGGAGCTGGCGGACACGGTGAGCGAGATCAAAGAAATTAAACACGCCTACCGGCAAGGCATTGAGCCCCAGCCCGGCATTGACTACTGAGGGTGGGGGTTGCCCGGACAGGAGGGGAAAAAAGATGAAACATCTGGCAGTAATGGTGGTACTCATCCTGGCGCTTCTGGCCAGCGCCCAGGCCCAGCCCCCGACCCCCTTGCCCAACCTGGAAGGCACCTGGAGCGGTCAGGGCGAGGGCATCCGCACGGACGGCAGCATGGAAAAATTGAACCTGAGCATGATTATTGACCAGCAGGTGGGCCAGCTGTTCATCGGCGGCATGCAGGTGGAGCGGCTGGACGCCGAGGGCAAGGTCGTGGACCAGGAGAAGCTGCTGTTTACGGGCCACATTAGCGGGGACATGCGCATTGCCATGACCCTGACTCCCTGGCCGCCGCCCTCGGAGGAACCCATGGGGCCGGCGCCCACCGCGGCCCTGATGAACGGCACCTGGTCGGCGGACACCATCACGGGAGTATGGGAAAATCTGACCTTCGGCAACACCGGCTGGGGTACGCTAAAGAAGCAAACCCCTTAATGCCCCCTGAATGACCAGGGCGAGGGGGGTGGCCCCCCAAAGCCACCCCCATTTTTCCCGCGCGCTATTTAATGACCAGGTCGGGCGTCTTGGGATTGAGGGACTTGGCCTGGTTGTAATCCCGGCGGGCGTGCTCCGTGTCCCCCTTAAGATTATAAATAAGCGCCCGGCGATAGTAGAGCCAGTAGTAATCCGGGCTCAATTTGATGGCCTGGTTATAATCCTGCAGGGCCTCGTCATAGTCCTTTTTTTGGAAGAAGGCAGTGCCTCGGTTGGAAAAAGCCGCACGATCAGCCGGTTTCAGCTCAATGGTCCGGGTGTAATCCTTGATGGCCTGGTCGAAATTCTGTTGGCGGAAAAAGGCATTGCCCCGGCCATTGTAGGCCGCGGCAAAATCCGGTTTAAGGGCAATGGCCCGACTGTAGCTGGCAATGGCCTCGTCATATTTCTTCTGGTCCACATAGACGTCGCCGCGCATGTGGTAGGCCAGGGCGAAGCCCGGGTTCAGGGCAATGGCCTGGTCCAGGTCCCTCAGGGCCCGGTCCAAGTCCTTCTGGGTGTAATAAATATACCCCCGGTTGTTATAAGCCACCGCATTCTTGGGGTCCAATTCCAGGGCCTTGGTGTACAGGGCAATCTTTTGCTGGGGATCTTTTTCCTGCAGGGCCTGCTGGACATAATCCGCGGCCGTGGCGGCCTCCTTGGGGGCCGGTGCCTTGGCGGCCGGGGCCCGGGAAGTTGAAGCTTTGGCCGCCGGCGCCCTGGCCGTTGATTTGCCGGACTGCAACTTGGTGTCGTAATAGGCGTAGAGAGCCGCGCCAATAAGCAACGCCGCCCCGGTCCAGCCGACTATGGGCCTCCAGTTGAGGCCGCGGCCCAGGGTCCGCTCCGCCACCCCGCCGGCGGCTGGACGGGGGGCCGCGGGGGCCACGGCTTGGACCGCCTCGTTGATTTGGCGCTCCAGTTCCTTGGGGAGGGCCACCGCGCGGAGACTGGTCTCCCGGCCTTCATTATCCACCACCACCACCGTGCCGCATTTGACCAGGGCATCGATGATATGGTCGCCGACCACGGCAATCAGGCCCAGTAACCCGCGGACACTGCCCGAACTAATGAAAGTAATGGAAAGGTAGACCCTCTCGATCCCGGACAGGGGCAGGTCTAGGGGCTTCAAGCTGAACGCGGCCAGTGCCCTGGGGGCTCGGCCGATGATCCTTTGGTCGGTGACGGCAATCTCGGTCTTGAAATAATCATAGAGATATTTGACAAAAATATAGGCAAAGGTACCGGAGAATAACAGGACGAGAAAGAGGGGCAGAATAATCTCAGAGGGGAACGGTCCCTTGATGATCGCCCAGTCAAATTTGCCGAGATAAGCGATGATCTCGAGGGCGAGAAACCCCAAAAGAGGAAGGCACATTATTCCCAGGAGGCTATAAAATACCAGGAAGAACCTGGACAATCTGGCTTGATAGATGATTTTTTCGCCGGGCCGCAGGACGGATTCGAGATAGGAAGACATCTTCACTTCCTCTGTCAGTAAGAAGCTCCTTCACAGGCGGTAAAGCACCCGGGGCCCGATTCGCATTTTCCCCCAGAACCCCTGGGGCACCTCCCCGCAAGGATCAATGTATCATTACACCTGTGATTTCTTATTGCAAATTATTACCACCCATCAAAGCGACTGGCAATAGAAGCGAATCCCGCCATCCCCGCCCGCTATTTTTTAAAGAAAGAGCCTGAGCAGGGTTCCCTGGCCTGTTCTTCCCGGCGTGATTATATTTGCACTATGGAGCTGGTAGCGGCCTTGATGAATCCCGGGGCCTGGCCCGAGCCCACCTCCCGGGTGGAGCTGGTGCAGACCCACATCTCCTGGGTGTTCCTGACGGACAGGTTCGCCTACAAGGTGAAGAAGCCCGTGGACTTGGGATTCCTGAACTTCACCACCCTCAGGCGGCGGCACCACTACCTGCACGAGGAGCTGGTCCTGAACCGGCGCCTGTGCCCGGAGATTTACCTGGCGGTCCTGCCCATCGTGGCCCACTATGGCAAAGTGGAGGTGGGCGGCAAAGGCCATGCGGTGGAATATATCTTGAAAATGGTGCGGATGCCCCAGGAGCGTATGATGGACGAAGTGGCGGACCGGGGGGAGCTGACCCTCACGCACCTGGACCGCATCATCGGGCGCCTGGTGCCTTTTTACGAGGCCGCGGACACGGGCCCCCGCCTCAACAAGTTCGGGGAGCCGGCCATCATCGCCTACAACCACGAGGAGAACTTCACCCGTACCGAGGGCCTGGTGGGGGATTTTTTATCAGGGGAGACCTTCGCCGCTGTCCGGGGGTATGCCCGCTCCTTTCTCCGGCGCCACCGGGCGCTGTTCCTGCAGCGTATCCGGGAAGGGCGCATCCGGGACTGCCACGGTGATTTGCACATGCGCAATATCTGCCTGGCGGACGGGGTCTATGTCTTTGACTGCATTGAATTTAATCCGCGATTCCGCTATGGTGATGTGGCGGCGGACATTGATTTTTTGGCCATGGACCTGGATTTCCACGGTCTTCAGGAGTTCAGCCGCTATTTTGTCAGGCGCTTCGCCGCAGCCGCCCGGGACCCGGACCTGCTGGTGATGCTGGACTTTTACAAGTGTTACCGGGCCTACGTGCGGGGCAAGATCAACGCGTTCACGGCCCAGGAGCCGGAGGTGGACCCGGAGACCCGGGAGCGGGCCAGGCTCGCGGCCCGGGCCTACTTCGAGCTGGCCGGGCAATACGCCGAGGAAGGGGCCCGGTGGGCCGCCTAGTGGTGGTAATTTTTGGTCTCATGGGCACGGGCAAAACCACCCTGGCCCGGGACCTGGGGGAAGCCCTGGGCTGGCCGGTGATTCACAGCGACGCGGTGCGCAAAACCCTGGCGGGGCTCACCCCTACCACGCCCACGCCAGTGGAGTTCGGGAAGGGGATTTACGACGAAAATTTCTCCCGGAGAACTTACGAGGAAATGCGCTGCCAGGCCGGGCTGCACCTGGCCGCGGGCCGGAGCGTCATCCTGGACGGCTCCTACAAGCGGACCGGGGAGCGGGAAGGGGTGCGGCAGCTGGCCCAGGCCGGCGGCGCCCGGGCGCTCTTCGTTTACTGCGACTGCCCGGCGGCGGTGGTCAAAGAACGGCTGGGACTACGGGCCTGGGACCCCAAATCCATTTCCGACGGCCGCCTGGAGCTCATGGAGGCCCAGGCCAAGGACTTCGACCCCCTGATGCCCGAGGACCGGCCCCTGCTGCGCCTGGATACGGGCCGGGAATTGCCCGCGGTTTTGGCAGAGCTGAAAAGTTTCATTCAGCCCTATCTGGACCCAAACGGTTTTTGATATATGAAAGCGGTACACTGGTTCAGCAGATGGTAGGGGCGGGTTTAAAACCCGCCCCTACAACTGCCCAACCCGCCTCAGGGGCTGAAATTCTTGGAGCCGGGAGGGCCGGGTCGGCGCGGCAAGCGCAGCGCCCGCCGCCATGGGAGCAGAAGACATTGATGGAACCGGAAGCAGTAATCGCGGCAGTGAAGGCGAAGGCCAAAAAAAATTACAAGACCGGGCTCAACTGAGCGGAGTGCGTCTTTGAGGCGGTCCTGTCTCAAATCGACACCGGCCTGCCCCCCGCCACCATGTGCGTCATGACCGGCTTCGGCGGGGGCGGCGGCCTCTTCGGCGACACCTGCGGGGCCCTGGTGGGGGCCATGGCCGTGCTGGGCGCGGTGTATGGCCGGCGGGAGGTGCCCACCGACGCCAGGGCGGCCGGGGAGGAACTTTATGGCACCCCGGGGCTTTACCGCCTGTTCAACCGGCTGCCCAACGAGTTCAAGGAGCGCTTCGGCAGTACCCAGTGCCGGCTGCTCACCGCCCAGTGGCGCAAGACCTGGCTGTGCCGGGACCATGTCCTGTTTTGCCGCCACCTGGTGGTGGAGATGGCCGGCCTGGCCGCGGAAATGGCCTTTCCCAAGGACCTGGCCCGCTGGGGCTCGCTGCCTTTGGGGCTGCAGCACCCATGATGGAAAAAATGGCCTATTTCTGATATCTTATCTTCAATAACTGAGCAATAAGGAGGGTGCGTGATGGACTATACCAACGTCCTGGTGGAGAAACGGGACCACATCGGCTTTATTACCCTGAACCGCCCGCAGGCCATGAACACCTTCAACGTCCCCTTTGCCCGGGAGCTCAACGACGCCCTCTGGGACCTGGAGAAGGACCCCGAGGTGCGGGTGGTGGTGATTGACGCCAACGGCAAGCATTTCTCCACGGGCATTTCCCTGGACGAATTCAAGGGCAAAAGCAGCAAGGAATACCAGGAATTCATTTGCCTGATGGACGAGCATAACCACACCATCGCCAGTATGAAGAAGCCGGTGATCGCTTCGGTGAAGGGCTATGCCCTGGCCAACGGCGCGGGCCTGTCCTTTGCCTGCGACCTGACGGTGGCCGCAGAGGACGCCAAATTCGGGACCACAGCCATCAATGTCGGTCTCATCTGTCTCGGACCCGCGGCGCCGCTGGCCCGCAACGTCGGCCTCAAAAAGGCCCTGGAAATGGTGCTCACCGGAGATATCATCTCGGCCGCCGAAGCCCAGAGGTTGGGACTGGTCAACAAGGTAGTGCCGGCCGAAAAACTGGAAGAAGCCACCCTGGAACTGGCTACCAAGCTGGCTGCCAAAAGCCCGCTGGCCTTGCAGGCCGGTAAATCTGGCCTCTATACGATGCAAAATGTTCCTTACCCCCAGGCCTTGAATATGCTGAGCGACCGTTTTGCGGCTCTTTGCAGCACCGAAGATGCGGAGGAAGGGGTAAGGGCGTTTCTGGAGAAGAGAACCCCAGAGTGGCGGGAACGCTAAGTGTTGTTTTTTTGAAGTCACTCGCATTAGTCAGTGGTCCTTTCCCCTCCCCCTTCGAGGGGGGAGGGCCAGGGTGGGGGTGGCTATTTCTTTGGTATTCCCAAGGGGTATCACCCTCCCCCCCACCCCCTCCCCTCAAGGGAGGGGGAGTTTTCCCTGGGGAATTTTGTCAAGGTAATTGGGAAACGCCACAACAGGTGATCAATGATGAATGTCGAAGAAGTAATGAAAAGTCATGGGTTCAATCTCTCGGCCAGCTGCGCCGGGAAAGCGTCATATACGAAATGGATAAAATACCACGGCAAGCGCGCCTATATCACCGTCCATGACGCCGGCGGGGACAGCTTTCCCACCACCTTGGAGGAACCTGTGCGGGTGGCCGTGCATGACCTCAAATCCGGGGGCGAACTGGAAGCCCAGGAGGTGGACTCCCTGAGCTCTTATTTGGCTTCACTCCAGGAGTGATTGGCAGGGAGGACCAGGCCCGGGCAGATAACTGGGTCCTCAAGCTTTGGCGAATCTTGGCGCACGCACTTGCAAAAGAAGGCTGCTTCAGGTAATTTTGCCGCGGCAGCAGGGGGGTATTTTGCCTTCCTGCCGGAGTGCGAACCTTTCGGCGAGAACGTGGAGGTACTAAGGTAAAATGGGACAGCCGACGCGCCCCCGCATCCTGAGCGGCATGCGCCCCACCGGCAAGATGCACCTGGGCAACTATTACGGCGCCCTGGACAACTGGGTGCGCCTTCAGGACGAATACCAGTGTCACTACTTCGTGGCCGACTGGCACGCCCTGACCACGGAGTACGAGGACCCCAAAGACATCGCCGGCTACATCCCGGAGATGATCGTGGATTGGCTGAGCGTGGGGCTGGACCCGGAGAAATCCACTATCTTCGTGCAGTCGGCCCTCCCGGAGCACGCCGAGCTCTACCTCATCTTCGGCATGTTCACGCCGGTGCCCTGGCTGGAGCGCAACCCCACCTACAAGGACCAGCTCCAGGAGCTGGCCCACAAGGACCTGGCCACTTATGGCTTCCTGGGCTACCCGGTGCTCCAGGCCGCGGACATCCTCATGTACAAGGCCGACGCGGTGCCCGTGGGCATGGACCAGGTGCCCCACGTGGAGATGACCCGGGAGATCGCCCGGCGCTTCAACCACCTGTATAAGCCCATCTTCCCGGAGCCCAAGGCGCTGCTCACGGAGATTCCCAAGCTCACCGGCACCGACGGCCGCAAGATGAGCAAGAGTTATAACAACTGCATCTACCTGAGCGACCCGCCGGAGGTCATGAGCCAGAAGGTGCGCCAGATGGTGACGGACGTGCAGCGCCCCTTCCGCAAAGACCCGGGGGAGCCGGATCGTTGCCTGGCCTTCCCCTTCCACCGCCTGAACCTGCCCAAGGAGCGCCTGGACGAGATCACCGAGTCCTGCCGGGACGCGGCCTTGGGGTGCGTGGAGTGCAAACAGCTGCTGGCCCAGGCGTTGCTTACAAATTTGGCCCCCATCCAGGAGCGGCGGCGCTATTATGAGGCGCATCCCCAGGAGGTCCTGGAGGTGCTGCATCAGGGGAACGCCCGGGCCCGGACCGAGGCCCGCCGGACCATGGCTGAAGTCCGGGAGGCGATTCAATTCAATTTGGCTTTTCAATTGTGGGGACGGTAGAGCGCCTGCAGAAGTTTCTGGCCCGGTGCGGGGTGGCCTCCCGGCGGGCCGCGGAGGACATTATCCGGGCCGGCCGGGTGAAGGTCAACGGCGTCGTGGTGGCCACTCTCGGCGCCAAGGTGGACCCGCAAAAGGACGTGGTCCGGGTGGACGGCCGGCGGGTCAGGCCCCCGGCCGCGGCACCGGTGACCCTGATGCTGCACAAGCCTTCCGGCTATGTGTCCACCACCCGGGACCCCCAGGGCCGGCGGGTGGTGACGGAGCTGGTGGGCGGCCAGTGGGGCCGCCTCTACCCCGTGGGGCGCCTGGACTATGACGCCACGGGGCTGCTGCTGCTGACCAACGACGGCCAACTGGCCCACCGCCTGATGCACCCCCGCTACCAGGTGCCCCGCACCTACCGGGTGACGGTGAGCGGGGAAGTGAGCCGGGAGACCCTGAGGCGGCTGGCCGCCGGGATGGAGCTGGACGGCCGCCAGGTCGCGGCTGCCGTCGAGGTGGTGAAAAAGGAGCCGGAGAAAACGGTGCTGGAGCTGACGGTGTGGGAGGGCCGCCATCACCTGGTGAAGCGCCTCAATGCCGCTCTCGGCCACCCGGTGCTCAAGTTGAAGCGCCTGGCCTTCGGCCCCCTGCGTTTGGCCAGGCTGCCCCGTGGGGCCTGTCGCCTCCTGGAGGCGGGGGAACTGGCGGCGCTGCGCCGGGAGGTGGGCCTGAAGTGAGCTTTGACGAGGAGATGCCCCGCCCTGCAGGGCACCCGGAGGTGCGGCCTGCCTACGTCCCGCCGCCTTTTCCGCCGCCCGAGACCGAGGCCGCCCGGCGCAAGCGCCTGCTGCTGCATTTGGGACTGTTCCTGGCCACCGTGGCCACCACCATCATCGCCGGGGCCGTGCAGCAGGGGGTCAACCCCTTTGCGGACCTGGCCTCCTTCACCCGGGGCATCCCCTTTTCCTTCACCCTGATCCTGATTCTGGGGACGCACGAGATGGGGCACTACCTGGTATCCCGGCGGCACCGCCTGGACGTGACCTTGCCTTATTTTATCCCCGCGCCGCCCATTCCCTTCATCATCGGCACCTTCGGGGCTTTCATCCGCATCCGCTCGCCCATCCAGGACAAACGCGCCCTGCTGGACGTGGGCTGCGCCGGGCCGCTGACGGGGGTGGCGGTGGCCGTGCCGGTGCTGCTGGTGGGGCTCAGGCTGTCCGCGGTAAAAATGATGCCCCCGGGAGAGGCGGAACTGGTGCTGGGGGAACCCCTGTTGTTTCAAATCCTGAGCTGGCTGACCTTCGGGCCCCTGGGTCCGGACGACCACATCATCCTGCATCCGGTGGCCTTTGCCGGCTGGATCGGCCTTTTGGTTACGGCCCTGAACCTCATGCCCGTGGGCCAACTGGACGGCGGCCACGTGTCCTACGCCTTATTTCCCCAGTACCACCGCTACGTCTCCCTGGCCTGCCTGGGGCTGCTGGTATTCTGCGGCCTCTTCTTCTGGCAGGGCTGGTTCATGTGGGCCCTGCTCCTGTACTTTCTGGGCCTGCGCCACCCGCCGCCCCATCACTACTGGGTGGCCCTGGACACGCGTCGCCGGGTCCTGGGCTTCATCACCATCCTGGTATTTATCCTGTGCTTTACTCCCACCCCCTTCAAGGTGGAGTGAGGGGGAGCCCATGTATAAATTCTGTCCCCAATGCGGCGGGCGCCTGGCGAGCCGGCTGCTCAAGGCCGGGGAACCGGAGCGCCTGGTGTGCACCGGCTGCGGCTTCGTGTTTTACCTGGACCCCAAGCTGGCGGTCATCTCCGTCATCCCCAAGGACGGCGGGGTGGTGCTGGTCCGCCGGAGCATCGACCCGGGCTACGGCCTCTGGGTGGTGCCCGGCGGCTTCGTGGACGTGGGCGAGCCCGTGGAGGAGGCGGTGGTGCGGGAGACCCTCGAGGAAACCTACCTCACCGTGCAGGTGGAGCGCCTCCTGGGGGTCTACTCCTACCGCGGCAGCCCCACCGTGGTGCTGGCCTTCCTCACCCAATACCTGACCGGGGACCTGGCCCCGGGGGACGAGACCCTGGAGGCCCGCATCTTTCAGCCCGGGGACATCCCCTGGCCCGAGATCGCCTTCCGCTCCACAAAGGCAGCCCTGGCGGATTACTTAGGGGTGCGGAAGTGATTTGAGGGGAGGGTCGGGGGACGACAAGTCCCCCGCCCTCCCCTCAAGCTCCCCT
>Ga0315268_10003313_pt1 | contig 17782 bp, 15 predicted proteins | sample C1_top_MG_FD_204535 | JGI IMG/M metagenome (GOLD analysis project Ga0315268, IMG submission 204535) | Sediment microbial communities from Yellowstone Lake, YNP, Wyoming, USA - C1_top | ecosystem: Environmental > Aquatic > Freshwater > Lake > Sediment | place: USA: Wyoming | collected 2017-08-01
CGCCGTGCTCGGGGGTAATTCTTTCGGTGGTGTCGGGGGGTTTTTATTTCCGCCGCTACACTGAGGTCTTTGTCCCCGCTGCTACACTAGAACGCAGCGGCGGGCCTGCGGCTCGCCCGAGCTATGAAACTTTCAAAAATCGCCTCTGTCGTGGGAGCTCGCCTGGAAGGCGAAGACGCTGAAATTTCCGGCGTGGCCGGGATCGAGGAAGCCGCTCCCGGCCAGCTTACCTTCGTGGCTAATCCCAAGTATGCGGCCGCCGCCCGAACTACGCGGGCGTCGGCGGTGATCGTGGACGAGAAGTTCCCGGCCATCGCCACGGCCACACTGCGCTGCGCCAATCCGTACCTGGGGTTCGCGCAGGCGCTCGAGCTGTTCTATCATCCGCCGCGCTACGGCGTGGGCGTGCACTCCACGGCCGTGATCGATCCCTCGGCCAAGATCGGCAAACAGGCGTCGATCGGGCCCTACGTGGTAATCCAGGAAGACGTGGTGATCGGCGACCACTGCGTGCTGCTGCCGCACGTGGTGATCTACCGCGGAGTGCGCATCGGCAACCGCTTCTTTGCCCACGCGCATGCGGTGGTGCGGGAGTTCTGCCGCGTCGGCAACAACGTCATCCTGCAGAACGGCGCGGTGGTGGGCGGCGACGGCTTCGGGTTCGCCAAGGACAACCAGGGCCGGTGGCGCAAGATTGTGCAATCGGGGCCGGCGGTGATCGAGGATGACGTCGAGATCCAGGTCAACGCCTGCGTGGACCGCGCCAGCATCGGCGAAACCCGGGTGCGGCGCGGCGCCAAGATCGATAACCTGGCGCAGGTGGGGCACGGCTGCGAGGTCGGGGAGAATTCCATGCTGTGCGCGCAGGTGGGCCTGGCCGGCTCCACCGTGCTGGGCAAAGACGTGATCCTGGCCGGGCAGGTGGGCGTGGCCGGGCACTGCACGGTGGGCGATGGCGTGATTGTCACGGCGCAGAGCGGGGTGCCGAATGACGTGGAGCCGGGCAAGATGGTGAGCGGATTCCCCGCCATCGACAACAAGCAGTGGCTGCGCTCGGTGGCCGTGTTTAACCGCCTGCCGGAACTGGCGCGCGCGGTGCGCGCCGCGACGGCGGAGAAGGCTTCGGCGACGGCGGAGAAAGAGTGAGTGGTCGTTAGTCGTTAGTCGTTCGGCCTTGTGGCTAACGACCAGCGACTAACGGCCAACGACCTTCAACAGTGCGTTGGCTGCCGGCATCCAATACAATAGGCGATCTCTGAATGGCGGAAGTCACCACGATCGGCGCGGGCAAAGGTGCGCGGCCCATCCGCGTGCTGCTGCTCGACGACCTGGAGGACAATCTGATCCTCCGCTCCACCATCCTGCGCCAGAAGGGGTACGACGTGGTGACCTCGTCGTCGGTGGAGGAAGCCGAGCGCAAGCTGCACGACATTGATATTGCCGTGCTCGACTACCACCTGGGCGCGGGCAAGTTCGGCACCGACGTGGCCGAAACCCTGCGCCAGAAGCGGCCGCAGGTGCCGATCATCATTCTGTCGGCAACCTTGGAACGCAAGTTCGGCGGCATTGCCGACATGCACCTGCTCAAGGGCCACAGCTCGGTGGACGACCTGGTGGCCGCGCTGCGCTCCTTCGAGGCCAAGCGCCGCGGCAAGCCGGTGGTGGTGGACGCGCGCGATTTTTACTACTCGCGCATCGCCATGGCCATGGGCGACGACGTGGCGCTGGAGGTGATGGACCGTGACGGCACTTGGCTGTACGTGAACGACTACTTCGCCGCCATGTTCGAGAAGAAGCGGCAGTGGTTCGCCGGCAAGAACAAATTCGAGGAGTTCCCCGAAGTCGGCGACGAGTGGCGCGAGATCATTCAGACCGTGGCCGACACCCGCGAAACCTACATTGACCGCGGCTTCCGCGGGCTGCCCAACCTGCCGCGCAAAAGCCCGCACTGGACCTGGAACGTGCTGGTCTTCCCCATCAAGCTGCACGACGACCGCGACGGCGTGGTGCTGAGCGCGCGGCTAATCGAGAAAAAAGGACAATAAGCGTCCGGTTTCAGCCTTCGTGGCCGCTTCGTGTCCTTCGTGTGAAACCCCGGTGCAGGTGCACACGAAGGCCACGAAGGACACACGAAGGCGGCTGTTGCGAGCTGGCGGCGGGAGTTTCTATCGCCGGCCCTCCGGCAACGCGCTGGCGATGCACGCGCGCACGGCGGACATGAGGGCATCGCGATCCGGGTAGCCGCGCGGCCACAGGGGCTGGTGGAAAATCAGGGTGGCCCTGCCCGGGCGCAGGAAGAACTTCCCTTTCGGGCGGATTTCGTAGGTCCCGAGAATGGTGACCGGGACGATGCCGCAATCGGCCTCGACCGCCAGGTAGAACGGCCCTTTCTTCAACGGCAGCATGCGGCCGTCGGGCGAGCGGGTGCCCTCGGGAAAGATGGTCATGTCGAGCCCGCTGCGGATCACCGCGGCGGCCTGGCGGACACTGGCAACGGCGGCGTCGCGATGGCTGCGGTCCACCGGCACCAGGCGCGCCATGCGCATGGCCAGCCCGAGCACCGGGATGCGGAACAGTTCCTTCTTCACCAGCACGGAAGTGCGGCGCGGCAGGTTGGGGATGAGCACCGGCGGGTCCAGGTCGGAGACGTGATTCGCCATGAAAATGTAGTTGGAGGAGAAGTCCAGGGTGTCGCGGCCGCGAACTTCTACCTTGACGCCCGCCAGCTTCACCCCGCCGCGGACAATGCGCATGGCGACGCGGTAGAGGAAATCGCTGCTGCCGGTGAGCAGCGTGTAGGGCAGCGCCACCATGGCGGCCAGGGGCGTGGCCACAATCCAGAAAGCGAGCATCAGCAGGGTGCGCATCAGGGCTGCGAATCTCCGCGCACCCAGGCGGCGCGGCGGGCCCGCTGCGCCGGCGTGACGTTGCCGGCATCCAGCAGGGCGTAATCGTCCTGCTCGCGCCCGGCCAGGTGGAATTTCAGCTCGCGCGCGCCGCCCGCGCCGGAGAGCTGCAGGCGGACTGTGTCGCCCACGCGCAGCCCCGCCAACAGCGGCTCCAGCGGGCCGGCCGCGTCAACGGCACGGGTGGAGGGCACGGGCGTGCCGTTGAGCTGCTCCACGACGTCGCCGACGCGCAGCCCGGCCTTCTCCGCCTCGCTGCCGCTCTCGATGAAGGCCACCACCGGTGGCTGGCCGTAACCGCGGCGGGTACGGAAGCCGAGGCTCGGCACCGTCCGCCGGCGCCGGTCCAGCCGCAGGCCGACGGTGGCGAAAAACCGGTCGTAGGGGAGCGGCTCCACGCCGGCGACGTAGCGGGCGAAGAAATCCCGCAGATCGGCGCCGCTGACCGCCTCGGCGGCCTGCTGAACGCCCGCCGAATCGGAAAAAAACCTGCCTGGCCCGGCGTAGCGCCGGTTCATCCACTGGAATAGATCGCGCAACGATGTTTTTCCGCCGGAGGCTTCGCGCATGGCCAGGTCCAGCAGCACGCCGACGATCTCGCCCTTGTTGTAGTAGGAAATGGAACGCTCGGGCTGGCCGTAGTAGGGGTACTTGTCGAGCCAGGTGTCGAGGCTGGATTCCTCGACCGACTGCGTCAGGCGCGCCGGACGCGATTCCAGATAGCCGATGGAGGCCGCCAGCTCCTGCAAGTACTTTTTCTCGTCGATCAGGCCGGCGCGCACCCGGATGTAATCGGCCACGGTGCTGGTGACACCTTCGCTGAACCAGAGCGCGCGGGTGTACTGCTCGCGCGTGTAATCGACGGGCTCCAGCGACTGCGGCCGGATGCGCTTGACGTTCCAGAGATGAAAGAACTCGTGCGCGGTGACGCCGGCGATGGACTGCGGGTCGCGGCGGACGCGGTCGGCGGCGGCGTCGATGGCGGTGGAATAGGCGTGCTCCATGCCGCCGCCGGCGGGATGCCGCGGAAAATGGTAGATAAACACGTACCCGTCGAAGGGACGGTCCTGCATCCACTCGACTTCCGCCGCCGCGATCTTACGATCGATTTCCGTGACCGCGGCTATATCGTAATCCGATGGATCGGCGTCCACCACCACGCGGTACTGCGCCCCGCCTTCCACGAAATCCGATTCCTGAAAGCGCCCGATTTCGACGGGCGAGTCCACCAGCGCGTCGTAACTCTGCGCCGCGAACGCGCCGGGAGAGGCGCCGGCCGGTTGCATGGCGGTGGCAATCTTCCACTCGGCGGGCACGGCGGCAAAGGAGATCACGCAGGGTGAGTCATGCTGGCGGCCGGCGACGTACATCAGGATTTCCGCAAGGTTGAAGAAAGCATGCTCGGGGGTGAGTTGCGCGCCAAAGGGCCCGGCGTTGTCGGCGACAACTTCGTACTCGACCTCGGCGGCGCCAGGCACTGCCCAGGTGGTCTTATCCAGCGCGCGCACCGGGACGGGGCTTCCGGCGGCGTCGCGCGCCCGCACCCAGCGGACGTACTGGGCGAAGTCGCGCACCTGGTAGAGCGCGTTCCACACCGGCAGTTGCACCGTGGCGTCCGGCGCGGGGTCGAATTGCAGACGCACGCGCACCAGATGGTTCGCCGGATCGGCCAGCGACACGGAATAGCGCAGCGTGGTTTGAGCCGCCGCCGGCGCGCACAGCAACGCCAAGAAGAGGCACAGAAGAACCGCCACACGGAAAGAAAATCCCCACCGTAAACGGGTGGGAATTTCCGCCCGGGCCGACTGGGACTGGTCAGAGATTTTCGCTGGGTGTACGCCGACTGCTTTGCCGTGTTTCACGCTTTCGCGGAGACCTCGCTGTGCTGGATGAGGGAACGCGGAAGCTTCTCATAAATGCCGCCGAAACCGCCATTGGAAAGAAGGGCAACGACGTCGCCGGGGCGCAGTTGGGGAACGATGGCGGCCACGATGGCGTCGGCGTCGGCGATCTGCCACGCCGGGAGGCCGCGGCGGTTGAGGCCGGCAACGATCGCGCCGGCATCGAGGCGCTCGGCTTCGGGAATCGCCTCGGGCTTGAAAATTGACGCCAGCACGACGCGGTCGGCCAGCGCCAGGGCGCCGGCCAGCGCGCCCTGAAAGACGTTGCGCCGCAGCGTATTGGAGCGCGGCTCCAGCACCGCCCACAGGCGGCGTCCGGGATAGCGCGTGCGCAGCGCTTGCAAGGTCTGCGCGATGGCGGTGGGATGGTGGGCGAAATCGTCAACGATGGTGACGCCGGCGATCTCCGCCTTGACCTCCAGGCGGCGCTTGACGCTGTGGAAGCCGCGCAGCGCATCCGCGATCTGCCGCGCGTCGATGCCGAAGCCGGCCGCCATGGCCGCCGCCGCGGTAGCGTTCAGCACGTTGTACTCGCCGGCCAGGGCGAACTCGAACTGCGCCCACGGGCGGCCGTCGCGCAGCAGGGTCCAGCATGTGCGCTGGGTGTCGTAACGCGCGTCCACGATGCGCCAGTGCGACTGCGCGGCGAAGCCGTAGCGCTGGACCGGGCAGAAGGCGCGGGCGACGCATTCGTCCACATTGGGGCTGCCGTCCCAGGCGACAATCCGCCCGCGCCGCGGCACCAGGTTCACCAGGCGCTTGAAGGCGAGCTTGACGGCGTCCAGGTCTCGGTAGATGTCGGCGTGATCGAACTCCACCGAGGTGAGCACCACCGCGTCGGGAAAATAGTGCAGGAACTTGGGACCCTTGTCGAAAAAGGCGGAGTCGTACTCGTCGCCCTCGATGATGAACTGGCCGCCCTCGTCCAGGCGGAAGCTGGTGGCGAAATTTTCCGCGATGCCGCCCACCAGGAACGACGGACGGCGTGCCGCGGCGTGGAAGATCCAAGCCAGCATGGAGGTGGTGGTGGTCTTGCCGTGGGTGCCGGCAATGACGATGGGCTCGCGCCCGCGCAGGAACTGGTCGTAGAGGATCTGCGGCAGCGACTGGAAGGGGATGCGCTCGTCCAGAACCCGCTCCAGTTCAGGGTTCCCGCGGGAGATGGCGTTGCCGACGATCACCAGGCCGGGGCGCGGCTCCAGGTTCCGCTCGGCGTAGGGTTGGGCCACGGGAATGCCGAGGCCGGCGAGGAAGTCCGACATGGGCGGGTAGACCGCGCTGTCGGAACCGGTGACGGTGAAGCCGCGCTGGCGCAGCATGCCGGCCAGGGAGGCCATGGCGGCGCCGCAGATGCCGATGAGGTGGATGTGCTTGCCCATTCTTCTGGATTCAATCCTGTGGCGCCGTCCCCAGGGGACTCAACTGTTGTCTAATCGCGATGCCCCAGCACTTCCGTGCTGGGCTACCAGCGTGCGCGCCTCCGGCGCTGCTTCCTGGCCCGAGTTACGTTCGCGCGCTCACCGCTGCTTCCAGGATTTCCAGCCGCACCGTTTCCTGCGCTACGGTCAGCGCGGCGCGTACGCCAAAGGGGAGCGTGACGTTCTCGCGCGAGACGTGTCCGGAGCGCATGCCGTAGGCCACGGGCACGCCGAGGTCGGCGACGATACGGTACACCACCTCCTGCAGCGTGTATGCCTGGTCGGGCGACTGGGTGCACTGCATCATCTCGCCGAACACGATGCCCTTCACGTCCTTGAGTTTTCCCGCCAGCTTCATCTGCATCAGCATGCGGTCGATCTGGTAGGGCTTGACGCCGACATCTTCCAGGAACAGCAGCTTGCCCTCGGTCTGCGCCTCGTAGGGCGTGCCCAGCGAGGCGACCAGGATGGAGAGACATCCGCCGTAGAGCACGCCCTCGGCGCGCCCGGTGAGCAGCGGGTTGAGGCCGAACATGTGGTGCGAAGCCAGCTCCCAGCGCGGGTTTCCGCCGGTGGCCGCCAGCCAGGAGATTTCGTCGACCCCGTTTTCGGCGGCAAAATCCTTGACCGCCATGGGCCCGTGAAAGGTGACCAGCCCGGCGGCGTCCAGCAGCCAGGTGAGCAGGCAGGTCAGGTCGCTGTAGCCGATGAAAATTTTCGGATGGCGGCGGATATGGTCCAGATCGAGATGGGGCAGCAGATAGTTGGCGCCGTAGCCGCCACGGGCGCAGAGGATGGCCTGCACGTCGTCGCGCGCGAACATCTCGTGGAACTCACGCGCCCGCCGCTCCACGGCGCCGGCAAAATACAGTTCGCGGGCGAAGATGTTCTCCAGAAAGACGGGCTCGTATTCCATTTGCCGCAACGCCGCACAGCCCGCGTCCAGCAGTTTGCGGTCAAAGCTGCTGGCGGGGGCGATGATCCCGACGCGGTCGCCGCGGCGCAGCGCCGGCGGCTTGATCAGCGACGGAGATGGAATCGGTTGAGACACGCAGTGCAGTAATCTTAGCAGCAGGCTTTGGGCTTTAGGCTTTGGGCTTTAGGCTCGAGGCTTCCGATCATCCGATCACCCGATCACCCGATCATCCGATCACCCGATCACCCGATCACCCGATCATCCGATCAAGAACTCTCCCCGGCAGACTAGTTCCGCGGGGCCGCGCAGGGTGATTTGCTTGTCCCAGCGGACGGTTTGCGGGCCGCCGGGCGCGGTCACGCGCAGGGGCGATTCGGCGCGTCCGCAGGCGATGGAGGCCACCGCGGCGGCGCAGGAGCCGGTGCCGGACGACTGCGTTTCTCCGACCCCACGCTCGAAAATTCTTATCTCGATATCGTGTTTATCTGCAATCCGGACCAGCTCAACGTTCGTGCCGTGCTTGAAGTCGTGATGGCGCTCGATTTCGGCCGCCTCGACCTGCCAGCCGGGAGCAAATTCGTCCACGAAGAGGACGAAATGCGGATTGCCCATGGAGACCGGAATGCCGGTGACGTCGCGGAAGGCCAGCCGGATGGAAAAACACTCGCCGACTTGCGGCTCGCCCATGTCGGTGTCGAATTCGAAGCGCTGGCCGGCGCGCGCCGTCAGGGTGCAGGTTTTCACCCCCGCGCCGGTGCGGATGCTGAAGACGCTTCCGCCCCGCTCAGCGGCCAGGTAGGCGGCGACGCAGCGGGTGCCGTTGCCGGAGATTTCGGCGTCGGAGCCGTCAGCATTGAGGAGGCGGGCACGGATATCGGCCTGCGGGTCGGGGAAAAGCCACTCCACGCCGTCGGCGCCTACGCCGTAATGACGGTCGCAAATGGCGCGGGTGAACGTGGCCAGGTCCTGCGGCCCCCGGAGGCCTTCAATCAGGATGAAATCGTTGCCGCAGGCCTGCGCTTTGAGGAACGGGATGGAAGGCATTGTCGGCTCCAGAAGGCTTTCGGCTTTCGGCTGTCGGCTGTCGGCTTTCGGCTGTCCCGATCACCCGATGACCCGATGACCCTAGGACCCGATTATTTCACCACAGCGTAAATAGTCACCGGGGGCTGGCCGAAGCTTTCGACCACCGCCAAGGCCTGCAGGTGCTCGGGATGGGCGGCGACGGCCTGCGCGACCGGGTCGCCGGCGCCCGCGATGACGAAATCGGCGCTGGTGGCCGGCGCTCGCAGCGCCGCCCGCCATAGTTTCCGGTTGCCCTCATTGATGGTCCGGCGCAGCGGAATCTGGCTGCGTTGCAGGGCGCCGCTGTGCTCACCAAGATACATCAGCAGGGTGCTCGATTGGGGCAAACGGCCCAGCAGAGTGCCCAGTTGGGCGTCGAGGGCGTAGCGGGCGCCGCCGTTGGCGCGAATTTCGCGCAGGCAGATGGGCGCCTGGCGCGACACCGAGACATAACTGCCCGCCACCAGCGCGCAGGCGGCCAGCATCACCGCGATTCGCCACCAAAGCTGCCGCCGCAGGCTCATCAGGAAGTACACGGCAATGGCAAAGAATGCTGCCAGCGCGGGCAGCAGTTGCAGGCCGTAGCGCGTGTTGACGTAGCCAAACGGCCACCATTGCGGGATGAAGATGGGCACGCTGCCCCAGGAGATGGCGAGCGCGTAAAACGGCAAGGGGATCCATAAGAGCAGCCAGGGGAGCAGGCCGCGCGCGGCCGCCATCACCAGCACCGTCGCGGCCGCCGCCAGGGGGAGCCAGGGCTTCTCCCAAAAACCGGAGGGCGAACGCGGCTGCGCGGAGGTTTCGCCCATGGTCAGAGTGGCATTACGCAAGAAGTACTGCGCGGCGACATAGGGGCTGTGCCAGCCGGGATAGTGCGGATCGCCGGGCCGGCGCGAACGCTGCGCGATGGCTTTGGCGGAGTACGGACCGGTGGCGAACTCGAGCGGGTTTCCCCAAAGCGCGGCATTGTATGCGAACCACACGGCCGGAGTGATGGCGGCGATCAGGACAAAATGCAGGAAGGCGCGGCGCAGTTCTCGGGCAGCGTTTGTGTCGCCGCGGGCGAGGGCGCCCGCGGCAGCCGCGATCTCCGGCAAATCAACTTCGGCCCCGGCGGGGGCGCCGGGGCCCACCAGGGTGATGTTCTTGCCGTGAGCGGGGGCGCCGGGGCCCACCAGGGTGATGTTCTTGCCGTGAGCGGGGGCGCCGGGGCCTACATGGGAAACAGTGGTCTGGGCGGTGACAATCACCAGCAGCGCCGCCGCGATGAAGGCGCAGGCGGCGAACCAGCCGTCGTAGCGCACCAGCATGTCGCACAGCAATACCCAGCCGCACCACAGCAGGCTGCGCCGGGCGTGCTCGGCGTGGCCGTGCAGGGCGAACTGCGTGAATTCGGTGAAGAAGACCACGGACCAGACCAGCAGCGCCAGGCTGATGGGCTCGTTCAGAGCGGTGGTCTGGAGGTAAATCAGATTGGGATTGGCGGCGAAGACGGCCACCGCCAGCCACGCTGCCACTCGCGCCATTCCGCTGGTGGCGCCGATGGCTTCCAGTCCGCCGCGCACCAGCCGGTACATGCCGAGGGCGCCCAGGACGTAGGCCGCCATGGAGGGAATAGCGCCGCCGATGCCGCTGCTCCAGCCCCAGTCGGAGATGATGAACGGAATAGTGAGGATGTGCTGCAGCGGCAGCCAGACGGTGCCCAGTTGCAGCGGGCCCGGGGTGCGGGAGTCGAAGACGCGGCGGGCGATGTTGATGTGCGCCACGGCGTCGCCGGAGAGCAGGATCTGGCCCCATCTGTAGTAATGCAGCAGCGCGGCGACGGAGAGGGCCGAGGTGAGCAGCGCGATTACTTGCATGTCGCCGATGCCGAGATTTTCCGCGGGAACTTCAGCGAGGTCCGGGACGCGGCGCAGTGGCGTGGTGACGGGCACGTGACAAGGTTAAATGATGAAAGTCAAAACGCGCATGCGTGGGAGCGGCGGCCGAGGGCGGCCGCCGCCACGAGCTTTCCAGTGATTCCAAAATGCTGGCCCGGCGAGGGCGCCGGGCCTACCTGAGTCGAGAGAGAGCATCACTCCAGATGGGTGAGTTCGCGGAACAATTGGAAGCGGGCGTCGATTTCGGCGCGCGTGAGTTTCTGCAGCCGCTCGGGACCGAAGCGCTCGACGGCGAACGATCCCATGACGCCGCCGTAAAACATGGCGCGCTTGAGCACCTCGCGGTTCAATTCGCCCTGCGAGGCGATGTAGCCCATGAAGCCGCCGGCGAAGGAATCGCCCGCGCCGGTGGGATCGCGCACTTCCTCCAGCGGCAGGGCGGGGGCGCGGAAGGGATGGCGGCCGATGCCGAAGCCGGCGTCGCCGAAGAAAATAGTGGCGCCGTACTCGCCGTGCTTGATCACCAGCGCCTTGGGGCCCATGGAGAGCACCTTGTTGGCGGCGCGGAGCAAGTTGGCCTGGCCGGCCAGCAGTTTGGCTTCGGCGTCGTTGACGAGCAGGATATTGACCAGCTTGAGGGTTTGCAGCAGTTCGGCGCGCTTGCCGTTGATCCAGAAATTCATGGTGTCGCCGCCCACCAGGCGCGCCGCGCTCATCTGGCGCGCCACCTGCGCCTGCAACACGGGATCGATGTTGGCCAAAAAGAGGAACTCGGAGTCGCGGTACTGGGGAGGAATATCGGGCCGGAAATTCTCGAAGACGTTGACGTGGGTGAAGTGGGTCTTGGCCTGGTTGACGTTCTCGCCGTACTCGCCGCCCCAGTGGAAGGTCTTGCCGGGAGCGCGCTGCAGGCCGTCGAGGCAGACGCCGCGGCGGCGCAGGACTTCTTCGTGCTCCGGAGCGAAGTCATCGCCTACGACGGCGACCACGCGCACCTGGGTGAAATAGCTGGCGGCGAGGGAAAAATATGTGGCCGCGCCGCCCAGGATCTTTTCCGCCTTGCCGTAAGGCGTCTGAATGGTGTCAAACGCCACCGAGCCCACCACCAGGATCGACATCAGGCCCCCGCCTCCTGTCGCAGATATTTGTCCAGCAGCAGCTTGAGGCGCCGGCGCGCCTCCGGCGGAATCTTGCCGGGCTCGGTCATGATGGCGTGCGCGAGCGCCGAGCCGCACTTGCAGCGGCGCTGGTTCGGCATGGCGGCCACCGCCGCCTTCACCACCTGACAGGCATGCGCGGCGTTTTTCAGCAGCACGGTGACGATCTGCTCGACGGTGACGGAATCGTGGGTCGGGTGCCAGCAGTCGTAGTCGGTGATCATGGCCAGGGTGGCGTAGCAGATCTCGGCCTCGCGCGCCAGCTTGGCCTCCTGCAGGTTAGTCATGCCGATCACGTCCATGCCCCAACTGCGGTAGAGGTTGGATTCCGCCCTGGTGGAAAATTGCGGGCCCTCGATGCACAGGTAGGTGCCGCCACGCTTGCCCACCACGCCCACCTGCAGACAGGCGGTTTCCATGGTGCGGGCGATCTCCGGGCAAACCGGATCGGCGAAGGCGACGTGCGCCACCACGCCGTCGCCGAAGAAGGTGGAGACGCGCCGGCGGGTGCGGTCGTAAAACTGGCCGGGGATAAGGAACTCCAGCGGCTGGTGCTCTTCCTTGAGCGAGCCGACCGCCGACAGCGAAATGATTCGCTCCACGCCCAGCATCTTGAAGCCGTAAATGTTGGCGCGGAAGTTCAACTCGCTTGGCATGAAACGATGTCCGCGCCCGTGGCGGCTCAGGAAAGCCACCTTGCGGCCTTCCAGCGTGCCCAAAACGTATGCGTCCGACGGTTCGCCGAAGGGTGTTTCCAGCCGCACCTCTTCTGTGCCGGTCAGGCCGGGCATGTGGTAGAGGCCGCTGCCGCCGATGATGCCAATGTCCGCGTCTGCCAAAGGAGAACTCCTGACATGTGAGTGAAGCGGCGATTATACCGTGCGCTTCCCGCAGCACCGCGCTCACTTGCGCATTTCGAGAACAGCTGCGCGGATTTTCTCGTGCAGGTCGGGGTCGAGGGACTCGATAGCGATGACCATGTCGCCCCTTTCAGCAAGACTCACTGCGCCCTCTGTCGTGCCCCACATTGGTGGGTCTGCCTGCAGCGAGGCCGTGATCCGGTATCGTTTGTCGGGAATCGTGTTGTAGTAGAGAACGGCGAAATCGTGCGCCGCCGCCGGCGTGGCCCACCTGGTCACGAACACCAGCCCCAGCGGCTGGCCCGGCGCGTCCTTTCTCTTTGCCGCGTAGTAGTAGCCGCCGCGCCACTCGGGATAGATCTTCTTCGCCTGCTCTGCGCCCGCGAACTGCTCGACCAGGGCCGAGACGTCGAACTCGCCGACCGAGCCGACGTCGTACTTCTCCCATTCGCTTCCCAGCAGCTTCTTGAAATCGGGGAGCGGCAGTGGCGGCAGCTTCTCACCCGCCAGATAGGTTGCCGGCTCCATCACCTGGCGGGTGCTGAGCGGCGGCTGCTGCAGCACGCCCTGGAAGGCCCGCTGCTTGCCGCCGCTGACCAGCAGCTCGCGCTCGAAGTCCAGCCCGTAGCTGTACGGGAACAGCAGCACGCGCTTGATGTAGAGCGGGGCGCGGTTGAAGACCGGCGAGTCGGCGCCGGCCATCATGCCCTGCTCGATGGCCTTGGTGATCATGGGCGAGTTCGCCACCGAGGCGCCGGTGGGCGCCAGCAGGTAGTCGATCATCACCGCCATGGCCTGGCCCTCGATGACGGCGTGCCGCGCCGCCAGCTCTTCGTCGGCCTCGACTTCCCGCTCTGCGGTTTTGTCGGAAGCGCCGGCCTTGATCCACTTCTCCAGGCCGACGCTCTGGTCCTGCAGGGCGTGCGTCAACTCGTGCGCCAGCACGGGCAACTGCTGCTCCGGGGGCAGCCAGTCCAGCAGGTTCACGGTTTTGGTTTTGGGATCGTAGTAGCCGGCCACCTGCTCGCGCATCAGCTCGATGAGGAACGACTCCAGGTCGAAATCGCGCGGCAGCATGCCGAATTTCTTCAGCACCGCCTGGGCTTTCTTGAGGCGTTGCGCGTCGGCGTCGCTCTTGACGTTGTCCTCGATGTAGCGCTGTACCTGCTCGCGGTCGGCCAGTTGGCGCTTGACCGGGTGCCTGATGGGCAGCAGGGTAGCCCCGCTGTCGAAGTTCAGCACCGTGTCCACCGAGGCCAGCAGGGCGCGCGCCTGCTCCGGGGTCATGCGCTGTTCGAGCGCCGGCTGCTGTGCCTGCGGCGGCAGTGGATGGGCGGGCGCCGGCTGCGCCTTGGGCGGCGCCTGCGCGAATGCCGCAGCAAGCAAAGCGGCCGCGACGAGCACCACTGCTAAAAAACGAAACCACGGATTTTCGCGGATATCCACGGATTCTTTCTTCATAAGTTTTGCTCCGTGCTGATCCGTGTAAATCCGTGGTTAGCTCTTATTGCCTTGGTGTGCCTTCGTGTCCTTTGTGGTTTCAAATGTTCGTCCCCTTCGTCGCCACGCGCTCGGCAATCCAGTCGCCGACCTCTCTGGTCCCCATCTTGCCGGCGATGTCGGAGGTGCGCACGCCGAGGCGCAACGCAGCCAGCACCGCCGCGTCCAGGCGATCGGCGTACTGCTGCAATCCCAAGTGCCCCAGCATCATGGCGGCGGTCTGAATGGCGCCCATGGGGTTGGCGATGTTCTTGCCCGCCAGCGCCGGCGCCGAGCCGTGCACGGGCTCGAACATCGAGGTGCGCCCGGGATGGATGTTTCCGCTGGCGGCCATGCCGAGCCCGCCCTGCAAGGCGGCGGCCAGATCGGTGATGATGTCGCCGAACATGTTGTTGGTGACGATCACTTCGAACTGCCGCGGCTCGCGGACCATGGCCAGGCAGAGCGCGTCCACGTACATGTGCTGCGCCTCGATGTGCGGAAAATCCCCGGCTACTTCCTTGAAGACGCGCTGCCAGAGCCCGCCGGCGTAAGTCATGACGTTGGACTTGTCGGTCATCAGCACCTTTTTGCGCTGGCGCCCGCGCGCGTAATCGAAGGCGTAACGGATCACCCGCTCCACGCCTTTGCGCGTGTTGATGTCCTCCTGGACGGCGACTTCGTCGGGCGTGCCCTGCTTGAACACGCCGCCGATGTCCATGTACATGCCCTCGGTGTTCTCGCGGATGATGGTGAAGTTCACGTCTTCGGGGCGCGCGTCCTTCAGCGGACACAGGCTTTTCTCTAGCAGGCGCACCGGGCGGACGTTGGCGTAGAGGTCCATCTTGAAGCGCATGCCGAGCAGGATTTCTTTGGCGTGAAGATTCGAGGGCACGCGGGGATCGCCGAGCGCGCCCACCAGGATGGCCTGGAAGTCGCGCTCCAGCATGGTGAAGCCGTCGGGCGGGATAGTGGTGCCGTCGCGCAGGTAGCGATCGGCGCTCCAGTCGAATTCCGTGAACTCCAGCGGGGCGGCGCTGGCCCGCACCACCTTCAGCGCCTCGGCGATGACTTCCCTGCCGATGCCGTCGCCGGGCACGACCGCGATCCTCTTGTTCATCAGGAGAACACGATACAACGGTCGATGGTCGATGGTCGATGGCCGATGGCTGATGGCCGATGGTCGAGGGCCGAGGGCCAACCCGGGTAGAGAAATTCCGGCGAAGGTGTATCCCTGCGGGCGAGGCGCCCGCGGCACAATGTGTATTTAGTTTTGCGGCAGCCGAGGGCGGCTGCCGCCACGTGAATTTCAGCGGAGAAAACGCAGCCCCGGCGAGGGCGCCGGGGCCTACCAAGAATGGATACAGCTACTGTGGAATTGCCCTAGCCAGCCGCCCGTCGAGCGTCGACTATAATCATGTATTTGACCATGCCCGTTACCCCGCTCCATGAAAAGCTGCTGGCCGCCGGCGCCCGCATGAGCGAATACCTCGGCGCGGAGACCGCGGCTGCGTTCTCCGGCCCGCGGCAGGAATACGTGGAGCTGCGCTGCGGGTGCGCGGTCTACGACCTGGGCTGGCGGACCAAAATCGTGGCCACCGGCAAAGACCGCGTGCGCTGGGCCAACGGCATGGTCAGCAACAATATCCGCGATTTGCCCGCCGGCCGCGGCAATTACAATTTTGTACTCACGCCGCAGGGGCGCATCGTGGCCGATCTGTATGTCTACAACCGCGGCGATTACCTGCTGCTGGACAGCAGCCGCGCGCAGGCCGCCAGGCTGCTGGAGATCCTGAAAAAGTACATCATCATGGACCAGGTGGAGCTCACGGACGTGAGCGGCAAGCTGACCGCGCTCGGGGTGCAAGGGGCGCGGGCCCGCGAGGTGCTGCACGACGCCGGCTTGCAGTTCTCCGACGCCGATCCGCTGCAGGTTCAGGACATCGCGTGGAATGACGTGGGCGTGTCCATCACCCGCATGGCCCGCGAGCTGGCGGAGACCTACGAAATCTGGCTCTCGCCCGAACACGCCGGCGCCGTCTGGGACGCGCTGGTTGGCCGCGGAGCGCGCCCCGCCGGCAGCGAGGCGCTGGAGATGTTCCGCTACGCCGCCGGCATCCCGCGCTACGGCGTGGACATAAGCGACAAGAACCTGCCGCAGGAAACGGGGCAGGAACAGGCCCTCGATTTTCAGAAGGGCTGCTATATCGGCCAGGAAATCGTGGAGCGCATACACTCGCGCGCCATGCTGCATCGCAAGCTGAGCGGCTTGCTGGTGGACGGCCCGCCGCCCGCGCCGGGAGCGAAGATCCGGGCCGACGGCAAGGACGTGGGCGAGATCACCAGCGCCGCCACGGTGCCGGCCGGCGACGGCGACCGGACCCTGGCGTTCGGCTATCTTCGTATGGAGGCGCTCGCGCCCGGCAAGCAGGTCGAGGTGAACGGCGCGTACGCGCACGTCCGCCTGCTACCCTATAAGGAGCTGGCATGATCGCGGAACTGCGGAACTGCCGAATTGCCGAATTGGTTTTCAATTCCGCAGTTCCGCAATTCCGCAATTCGGCAATTCGCACATAAAAACATGGCCGACAAAAAAGAATCCGATTTCACCGTTACCGACCGCCGCCGCTTCACCTCGGAAGGCGAAGTTACGCCCGACGCGCCGCCGGAAGATGCGCCGGCGGAAACGCCGCGGATCATCGAACCGCCTGCGGAAGCTCCGCAACAGGCGCAGCAGGAGCGCGTGCCGCCGCCGCCCACGGCTGCCGAACGCCAGGCACAGAGCGATGCCTTCGACGCTTCCAAGAAGCAGCTCGACGCGCAACTGGAAGGCCGCCTGGGCGGGCGCCGGCCGCAGGACTTCGAAATGAGCTTCGAGCGCTTCATCGCGTCGCTGTACATGAGCGCGCTGATGCAGCTCGGGCTCATGCACGAGCAGGGCGAAACGCCGCAGGTGGATTTACTCGGCGGGCGGCAGACCATCGACACCATCGCCCTGCTGGCGGAGAAGACCGAGGGCAACCTGAGCACGGGGGAAGAGAACCTGATGCAGAACTGCCTCTACGAGCTGCGCATGGCGTACGTCGAGGTGACCAACGCGCTGACGCGGCCGCCGGCGCCGGGCGGACCCGAAAAGAGATGAAAGGCCTTCTCACCGTGCTGGGCAGCGGCACCTCGATGGGCGTGCCCACGATCGGCTGCCGTTGCGCTGTCTGCACCTCGCCCGACCCGCACGACCGGCGCACCCGGCCGTCGGTGATGGTGGAGTACGACGGCCACCGGGTGCTCATCGATTCCACGCCGGATTTCCGCGAGCAGGCCATCCGCGAAGGCATCCGGCGCGTGGACGCGGTGCTCTACACCCATGCGCACGCCGATCACATCCTCGGGCTGGACGACCTGCGCCCGCTCACCTTCCACAGCGCGGGCAAGATCCCGCTGTACGCGCAGGCGCGCGTGGCCGACCGAATCCGGCACATGTTCAACTACATTTTCGACGGGAATTACAAGTACGGCGGCATCGCCCAGGTGGAGCTGAACGTCTTTCAGGGCCCGGTGGATCTGTTCGGCGTGCGCTTCCATCCCGTGCCGGTGATGCACGGGGACAGCGAGATCTGCGGGTTCCGCTTCGGCTCGGCCGCCTACGTGACGGATTTCAGCGTGATCCCGGAGCCTTCGATGGCGATGCTCCGCGATCTGGACATCCTGTTTCTGGACGCGCTGCGCCACCGGCCGCACCCGACGCACTCCACGGTGGCCAACTCGCTCGCGCTGGTGGAGCAATTACGGCCGCGGCGCGCATTCTTTACCCACATTTCGCACGACCTGCCGCATGTGGCCACCAACGAGACGCTGCCTGCGCACGTCCGCCTGGCGCACGACGGGCTGAAGCTGGAATTTGAGATTTGAGAATTTGAGATTGAAACAGCAATTCCGAGTCCCGAGTCCCGAGTCCCGGGTCCCGAGTCCCGAGTGGCGAGAGTTGGGAATCGCCAATGGCCAATCGGCCATGGTTTGCCCGACCCCTCACTGCGAACCCCGGCTTCGGCACTCGCGACTCGCAACTCGGGACTCGGGACTACCTCGGGACTCGGGACTTGCGACTAAATGAAACTCTACCGCCATCTCGACGAACTGCCCGACGAGTTCGGTCCCAGCATCGTATCGGTGGGCAATTTCGACGGCGTGCACCGGGCGCAC
>Ga0315268_10003314_pt1 | contig 17779 bp, 17 predicted proteins | sample C1_top_MG_FD_204535 | JGI IMG/M metagenome (GOLD analysis project Ga0315268, IMG submission 204535) | Sediment microbial communities from Yellowstone Lake, YNP, Wyoming, USA - C1_top | ecosystem: Environmental > Aquatic > Freshwater > Lake > Sediment | place: USA: Wyoming | collected 2017-08-01
ACACGACGGACGGAAGCTACGCGATGTGGTTGCCTGCAGGGACATATAATATATCGGCGTCTTCTTCGCCAGGCTTCGCGCCCGATGTCAAATCAGGCATTGTCGTGTCGCAAGGCAGCTCCACCAGCCTAGATTTCCAGCTAAACCAGACCGGCCAACCCATACCCGAGGTTCCACCATGGTCCCAGCCACTTGTCGTGCTGTCAGCATTAGCAGCAACCATCGTCGCCGTACGACGATACTAGGCCCATTCCCGACTCTGAGGGCGTTGTGGCCAATCTAGTAACATGTGAAGATTGAGGCCGGTTGGAACCGTTGTGGCCCAGTGTAACTCATCGGAGATGCGGCCGGACAGAAGCTTGAACTCATAATCATGGGTTGGCCCATGATCATCGCCGGCATCGACGTCATCATCATCGGATAATAGGTTGAACTAATCATTGGAGCCGGTTGGATCCACTTTCGCTGACCGTATTTCAATCCGGATACCCCGAACTCAGATAGCCCACCATCACTCACCGGAGGTTGCCAGTCATGCATTCCAGACAGCCCCTTCGAACTGTATGCGGGATGAGCCATCCACGGCGGGTAAGGGCCCTGGAGATAGAAGTTCTGGTTGAAGCACGGAGTAGGATACGGATAATAGACAACTGCCATTGGATTCACGAAGACTCCTGAGCAACTCTTAGACTCTAAAGGATTGCGAGACCCGTTGAACTATTCATATCTTAACGGCGAGTGAGGGGGCCACGACATCGACGTGGTCGTGTGATGAGCCAAGACGAAGCAAACATGACGACGAGAAGGCTCTCTTGCCGGCGCTACTGACCATACACGATGAAATAGGGCCATCGACTACATCCTTTTTTCCTCATTTTTCCATTATTCTTATCCGTTATCCATGCATAATTCTCGATTTGCATGCGACCCGGGCAATTCCCGATAACCTCGGCGACATGGGGCGCATTTTTGGATGCAGAGAGAATTGTGTCATGTCGAATCCTCAGGGTGTGAAGGGAAACGGGGACATGTAAGGGGAGAAACCGTTAGGCGTCTCCAGTTGCAGCGGGTTCAAATCCCACCGACCCCACCATTTTCGTCGTCCGATCGAAACCCATGTGAGTCTCCTACCATTCCTGCTCTGGACAGAATTCTCGGCTTGTCTTGAAAGTCGAAGGCAGGACAAGCTGCGCTAGTTCAGGAATGTGATGCAAGCCATCACGCTATAAGCAGTAATCGTGGTGAAAGACATTTAGCTCATATCGTTCGAAAGGCTTGAGGCGACACATTATCCCACCTTTCCTAGGACGGTTAACCTTTTCAGAGCCAGGAGAATACCCGGTGTAGCTCTGGGAGTGATGCAAAATGCCAGTTGTGGAAGTGAAATTGACAGCAGGAAGAACTGATCAGCAAAAGGACAAAATAATCGCGGGGATTACAGAGGTTTTAGTAGACACGCTGAACGTAAGAACGGACAAGTCACCATACTCCTCCACGATATTCCCAAACAGAACTGGGGGCTTCAAGGAAAGCCGGCCACGAAGCTTAGGCCTTGAGAGGGATCTCAGTCGTCCCAGAATATCTATCAGGAATCGTTTGAGGTTTAGCTAGGCGTGGGAGTGTCGTCTTGTGGGAGTCACGATTAGATGGTTAGGTCACGCTTCTTTTCACGTGATGACTGCGTCGGGAAAGCACATCTATGTTGATCCTTGGATAAGGGGGAGTCCCGTATGTCCAGTCAAGATAGAAGACGTGACGAAGGCAGACATCGTCTGTGCAACGCACGGGCATCCAGATCATCTAGGCGACTCGATAGAGATAGTGAAGAGAACGAAAGGGATCTTGATTTGCTCTCCCGAGCTCGGCGTCTTCGCCGCAACGAAGGGGATCCCTTCCGATGGCGAGAATTCCTACACCATGAACATAGGAGGCTCGGTCAAGATAAGGGGTATACATGTTGTGATGACCAACGCAGTTCATACTTCGGATACGTGGGACGAGGGCCGGCTAGTAACTGGATCAGGAGCCTGCGGTTACGTCCTAGCAACAGATGATGACCTCAGAATGTACTTTGCTGGTGATACGGGGCTTTTTGGGGACATGGGGCTCATCGCTCGGCTCTATGCTCCGCAGATAGCGATTCTGCCTGTCGGAGGCAAGTTCAACATGGGGGTTCGCGAAGCGGCCTTCGCAGCGCAGCTCATCAGGCCTGACGTCTTGATTCCTATGCATCATAACACTTACCCGGACCAGACTGCCGACCTAGACGAATTGGAGAGATATCTCCAGCTCTTGTCTCCGACTACGAGGTTGAAAGCCCTGAAGGTCGGAGAGAGCTTCAGCTATCCGTAGCAGATTGCAGGGCTTGTCGCTTACCTGCCATCGCCTTGATCCCGAACAATACTGGAAAGAAGAAGCATCACATTGCTTCGTATGTCCGCTGCATTCAGCAGGTTCGTTCAAAAAACCTGAACTGCAGCTGGGGCGCCGTCAGCTTCTTCCCGGGCAAGCATTCTCTGTGATTGCCGCAAGTCATATATTCGGTGCCGGGGCAGACTAGAGTGGGGATTACTGTTTTGAAGAAGGATTCTGAAGTGAACGATGACGCCCGTTCTAAGAGCGAGAAGCTCGAAAAGAGCGAAAGCAAAGAAGAGGTTTCATCACCAATCAGGAAGATCAATCGACGTCAAGCGATCTCAACTATGACCAAGGTAGGAATCGGTGCTGGTATAGCCGTGCTTGCTGCTGGTGGAGCGGCAGCCTACTATGCCACGCGGCCGCCAGAGATCGTTTCCACAACATCCACGAGCACTCTCACGAGCACTCTTATGAGCACTCTAATGAGCACTCTGACCACCGCTGAGAGGGACTACTATTATGACCCAAGCCTAAGCGGAACGACGATAACGCGCCTCGCGGCGAATGTTCCTGAGACGCCATTCGCTCAGGCGCTGGCTCCGCTCTTCACTCAAGAAACTGGCATAGAGGTCAAATTCATTGTTGAACCTGAGGATACGGTTGTTGCAAAGGCTGGTGTTGCATTCGCAGCGCAGTCTTCGGATTACGATATGATTGATGGGCCAGGTTTCGGAGGGGTTGCGTTTCCTTGGTTCGTCTCCGGGTACCTAGAGCCTCTTACCCCCTACATCAAGAAGACTCCATCCGCCTGGAAGTACGATGATATCATCCCTGTTGTTCCGCAGCTGCAGAGCTACAATGGCGACGTCTTCGCCTTCCCATCTCTCGGCGGGATCGTCAACTATCCATACTTCTACAGAAAGGACTTGATCCCGCAACCAGCCAAGACGATTAGCGACATGATCTCGTACGCGAGCAGTAACAACAAACCACCTTCGATTTACGGCTGGACATCAGGTGGAACTCCTGACATATACTCCTTCTTCACTTACGACATGTTCCTGTGGGCGGAAGGATTAGACTACTTTGACGCAAACTTCCATCCTCAACTGGACACGAGCGGAGCCTTGGACGCCTTGAAGAACCTAATCGAGGTCTCCAAGTACGCGCCCGCGTTCACAACGACAACTGCGGACGACGCCGCCAATAACTTCACGCAGGGAAGGACGGCCCAGATGACGGACTTCTGGACCTGGTATAAGCTCGTTGAAGGGAAGGGTTCAGCGGTAACAGGGAAGGTAGGCTACGCACCACACCCTGGCGTTGTCTCTCAGCCGCACATGATGGCGAGCGAGACTTTCTCCATCAACAAGTTCTCCAAGAAGAAAGACGCCGCATGGTCTTTCATGTCATTCCTGCTTTCACCAAGAATGGGCCAAATTGAATTCGGAGAGGGATATGGAAGCACGATGAGAAAGTCTGTTCTGAACAATCCAGTGAATAAGGAACAGCATCCCGACGACATAGAGGTTATGAACTGGCTCCTAGACGCCAAGCCAGCAGGCTCTGGTGCGCCCGTGGTAGCAGGATCGATACTTCCGCACATACCCAAGGGGTTTGACTTCATCGACATGGTTGTGAAAGCAATATCAGATTCGCTGGCTGGCAAGTCGAGCCCGCAGGACGCGTTGAATGCAGCCCAAGACAAAGCTACAGCCCTCATGAAAGACGTAGGCCTGTACAAAGCATAGGCAGAATAGTGACCGCTTCGATACAAGCCCTTCTCGGGAAGAAGGAGCGCCTAACGAGAGCATGAGGCGAAGCAGCTCATTACTAATCCTGCCTGTTATCATATACCTTACAGCGATGACCATCTTCCCAACGGCCTATCTCGTCTACCTCAGTCTCTTAGACTGGAACTTGCTGGGGGGCGGTCCTCGATTTGTAGGTTTGCAGAACTTCATCGACGTGCTCTCTCCCAGTTCTCCCGATTCCCCCGCATTCTATAACTCGCTCTGGATAACGTTGGCTTTCGGTGGTTCAGTAACGCTGATCGAATTGGTGCTGGGATTGGCGATCGCGTTACTGCTAGCTCGAGAGAATCTGATTGCAAAGTTGGCTCAGGGTATGCTGGTGGTGCCGCTCGTAATAACACCCATTCTACTGGATATGATCTGGAAGTACCTCTACAGCCCTCTTCTCGGTCCCATTACCTATGCGCTCTCGCTTTTCGGGATAATCGGCATAGACTATCTTAGCACCATCCCCAACGTATACATCTCACTCGCCATAGTTGACCTATGGCAATGGACTCCCCTGGTCATACTGATCTTGCTGGGTGGGTTGCTCTCTCTACCAAGGCAGCAGTTTGAAGCAGCCGAACTGGATGGCGCAACCAGATCGCAGATATTCCGGTACCTGACGATCCCGACGATCCTTCCTTTCATCATTATCGCTCTGATATTCAGACTTGTCGATGCGCTCAAGGTTTTCAACAAGATCTACATCCTGACCGCTGGAGGCCCTGCCGATGCGACCGACACACTCAGCTACCGTATCTTCCATCACAGCTTAGGGTTCACTCAAGAGGTCGGCTATGGAGCAACCTTGTCTTTGCTCTTCTTTGTCATGGTCATAGTGATAAGCACGATACTGGTGTTTTCGTTTAGCCGGATACTTCTAGGTGGCAAAGAGAAGACATGAAGGTCACAATTCGTCAAGTAGCGATCAACATAGCGCTCATCCTTATCCTGTTGTGGATCATCTATCCCCTCTTCTGGGCGTTTGTCTCATCCTTGAAGGATGACGTCGAGATATTCCATTATCCTCCTTCAATACTGTTCTCACCTTCGCTTGCCGCTTTTCGTGCAGTGCTATCAGGGGACTGGTTGAATTACTTCAGGAACGGCATAGTAGTTTCTGTCGGAGGCGTTATTCTACCTCTGATAATAGGAGTACCTGGGGCTTATGCCCTTGCACGCTATGACCTGCCTAGGAAGAATTTCACCATGCTGAGTATCCTGAGTATCAGGATGATGCCGGGGATAGTGATGCTTATCCCGTTCTTCCTCATGTTTCTTTTTCTTCATTTGCTCGATAACTATCTGGCATTGATTCTGGTCTACACGACCTTCAACCTCCCATACGTCGTCTGGATAATGAAGGGGTTCATCGAACAGATCCCCAGAGCGATGGAGGAGGCAGCGGAGCTCGACGGAGCCAACCTGGGCCTGATCTTCAGGGAGATTGTGATTCCGTTGAGTGCTGCGGGGCTGTTGATAACGGGCTTTCTCTGTTTCGCTCTAGCATGGAATGATTTCGCGTTTGCCTTCATCCTGACCAATATCAATAGAACTGTCCCGGTGGGGCTCTCCTCCCTCATTGGATCTAGACAGGTCTTCTGGAACCAGATATTCGCAGTTGGAGTGATCAACATGATCCCAGCGATGATATTCGCGTATCTGTCAAGGAGATACTGGGCGAGGGGATTTACCCTCGGAATAGTGAAGGGCTAGTGATGCTTGCAGGATAGAATAGGTTAGGTTGAGCATAGATTTGGCCGATCTCTTGCTGAATTCAATAACGAAGAGCTTTGGTTCAACAAAGGTTTGTGACAACCTTACAGTAGAGGTGAAAGACAAGGAACTTCTTGTAATCCTTGGCCCATCTGGTTGTGGAAAGACGACGACCCTGCGCTGTATAGCGGGATTTGAAACGGTCGAGTCAGGCGAGATCGTGATAGATGGCAAGGTGGTGAATGCGGTTCCACCAAGGGATAGAGACATCGCAATGGTCTTTCAGAATTACGCGATTTATCCGCACATGAAGGTCAGAGATAACATCGGTTTTCCGCTGAAGGTTCGGCACGTTCCACGTGCCGAGCGGGATGAAAGGGTGCGCGAGGTTGCTAGGCTTCTGAAGATTGAACACCTGCTCGACAGGAAACCAGCCCAGTTGAGCGGTGGGGAGCAGCAGAGGGTTGCTTTAGGTAGAGCGCTCATCCGCGAGCCGAAGCTCTTTCTCATGGATGAACCTCTCTCAAACCTGGATGCAAAACTTAGGGTCGAGATGAGGTCCGAGATAAAGAGGATACAGCAGGAGCTCGGTATCACCACGGTCTATGTTACCCACGATCAGGCCGAGGCGATGGCGATCGCAGATAGGATCGCGATAATGAACAGGGGAGTCCTGCAACAGGTAGGCACACCGATGCAGATCTACGACATGCCAGCAAACATGATGGTAGCTGGATTCATAGGCTCTCCATCGATGAACTTCATCAACGGCGAAGTCTTGAACGAGAGGGCAGGCCGGCGCATCAAGGTTGGGGATGCCTACCTATCAATACCCGAGGATATCGGGGCAAAGCTGGGCGCAGTAAGCGAGGTCACGATAGGCTTGAGGCCTGAAGACGGATCGTTTGAGCCGGGCCCTCCTCTTCTCAGGGATGCGTTGCCCGCTGAAATCTACACCATCGAACCGATGGGGACCAACACCGTCCTGACTCTGAACAGCATATCGATGCTCCGAATCCTTGTCTCCCCAGACACGAACCTGAAGATAGGAGAGAAAGGGAACATCCATCCGAAGACTACCAGAATGCATCTGTTTGACAGCAAGAGTGGCGAAAGAATAGTCTAAACCGTAGGAAGCGGCACCCCTTATTTGATGTAATATGACCCACAGCGTGCTCATAGCAGACGAGTGGTTCGCGGAACAGCATCTTAAGAGGCTTGAAGAACGCTTCCAAGTGACACGCAACACAAAGGGCAGATGGTACAGGGAGAACGAGCTTCTTGACGTGATCGGCGAATATGACGCTGTAATCGCGGGACAGGAACCTTACACGGTGCGAGTGCTCGAGAAGGCCCGGAAGCTGAAGATCATAGCAAGAAGGGGGATAGGATATGACAATATTGACCTTGAAACCGCAAGGAAGCGCCACATCTGTATCACCAACACTCCGGTGCGCGCGGAGCATATTGCTGTCGCTGAACTTACCCTAACGCTCATTCTCGATCTGCTTCGAAGGACAGTATTCTCATGCGAATTTCTAAGGTCAGACACATACAAGTCCACACGTCTGTGGAGGAGAGAAGACTTCTTTGGCAGGGGCATCCACGAAATCACCATAGGTATAGTTGGCTTAGGAGACATAGGACGCGAGGTAGCAAAGCTCGCGAACAAACTTGGTTCTGCCGTGATCTATTCAGACCCGTACGTGAACGAGCCGACCCTGAAGCATGTATCTCTCAAGGAGTTATTCGAACAAGCAGATGTCGTTACGGTCCACGTTCGCTCGACTGACGAAACAAGGGGCATGATCAACTATGATTTGTTTTCGAGGATGAAGACGGGCAGCTACTTTGTCAACACCGCAAGGCCGGATGTGGTGAAGATGGACGACTTGAAACTTGCACTAAAGAATGGTTTGCTTGCAGCTGCAGCAACGGACGTGTTTGACGTTGAACCACCAATCGATGATGAATTGCTCAGAATGAGGAACGTGATTGTGACTCCTCACATTGCTGGGTTTACACACACTAGCCTCGATAGCATAGATGAGACATGCGCAGACAACGTGATTGCTGTACTACTAAATGAAGGACAGCCAAAGAATCGAATAGTATAGCCAATTGATCTTTCCATGACGGACTGAACTAGCTATCCCTGAAATACACGGCAGACTATGCGTCGATACACATATGTAGATAGCGCGTTGGCGCATGACCAGAGGGGGGACGACGAAAGATTGGAGTTTGGTTTCATGGGGCATCCCTTCGCGGGAAGCCGTGCTGATGTTAGAATTCTGAACTGCCCATTCTACGAGCGTATTGACTGGAACACAGAAAAGAATGCGATATTGGAAGCTGAGAAACTTGGTTTCGGCTCCGTTTGGCTACCGGACCATTTGAGCATGGGTGAAGGGGGAACTACGTTAGAGAACTGGACAACGATAACGACCTTCCTGAATCTCACGGAGAAGATTCGAGCGGGTCCACTATGCGTATGCAATTCCTTCAGACAACCATCATTAGTCGCCAAGATGGCAGCAACTTTGGACATAATATCTCATGGAAGAGTGAACATAGGTTTCGGAGCTGGATGGATGCCGCTAGAGCATGAGGAGTATGGGATTCCTTTTCCGAGTGCTAAGATGCGCGTTGAAATGTTGAGAGAAGCGATAGTGGTTATCAAGAGTCTGTGGGAGCAGGACAAGGTAACTTTTGACGGGAAATACTACAAGTTGAAAGATGCTATCTGCAGTCCCAAGCCCATTCAGAAGCCCCATCCCCCCATCTGGATAGGCGGGGGCGGGAAGAAGATGATGCAAATTGCCGCTGAGCTTTGCGACGGATACAACTGGTTCTTCTCCCCGAAGGAGTATGGGAAGAAACTTGAGATACTCGAGAGGTCATGTTCGGAGTTTGGCAGGGACTACCGACAAATACGCAAATCGTGGCTAGGCCACGTGCTAGTATCTGAAGATCGAAAATGGATCGAGGACACCTCCGAAAAATGGCTTAGAATGGTCAAATCTGGACCGAGAGTTGACCCCTGGGTAAGAGATGTCACGATGGAACAGTTCAGGGAGAACGTAATCATGGGAACACCAGAAGAATGCGTCGAGAAGGTTGAGGAATTCAAGAAGGTAGGGGTCGATCTTCTGATAACCTGGTTCACAGACTACCCATCAATGCAGGGAGCAAGACTGTTCGCGAGAGAGGTCATTCCTGAATTCAAATGAAGGCTGCTCGTCTACGCGCTCGAATTTGCCCCTTTCGCGGCGCGAACACAAACGCCCTAACCGGAGACCCTGATCCGCCCACTATTTTCAGCGGCACCGCCATAAATAGGCCTCCCACCGGGGGCGCGGCGTCGAGATTGGCTAAGGATTCAACAATCTTGACTTCCTTAGAGAGGAGCACATGATGCGCAGGGAAGCCTTCAGCACCCTCAGCATCAAGTCCAATCGTATCGCAACCCACCAGTCTCACGCCAGACTTGGCGATAACCTCGGCAGCTTCTCCAGATAGCCCAGGCCATCCTTCAAGGTAGTTCCGCCCTCTTGGCAGCAGTTTGAATTTCTTATGCCAGCCAAAATTCAATAGCAGAGCGTCAATCTCGCCAAGCTTACAGTAGTCCTCTTCCCACTTGCGCACGTCGTCAGACGTGACCACGTCTCTGGCCTGTTTGCGCTTACAGTCAATTACTCCACAACGTCCAATGAAGTCGCGTATGGGAATCTGATCTATCCAATGCCGTCCTGTGTGTGGAAAATGCATGGTTGAATCAACATGCGTTCCCGTATGCTCGTCCAGGAAGAGCGCGAAAGTGTTGGCAGGCTGGCCAATGGCAGGCGATTCCCACGGAATATGTTTGAAAGGCGCGTGGGTCGAAACGTAAGGAACGTTCTCTTCTAGGGCGAACGACAAGTCAACAATCGAGTAGTCTCTAAGAAGACTATCTACTGGGTTCATGGCGTTCGCCGTAGCGTGGGGAAGTAATTTGCTTTGTGATTTGAAGCCGAAAATGTTATGCTGCAAACTTGTGTAGGCTGAGATCGTATCCCAATTCAAGAGTGCTAAGTCTCGTTGACCTCTAGGTTTCAACTAGCAGAGTTCGGGCGGTCCTTCCATGAAACCCCTTCCTGTAAGCGACTTTGATGGCGTCGCTGGTGCGCTGTCAGCAAACGGGCTGCTTGACGCAGATATCAACAAGGCAGACCTCGGCTCCTGCATTGCGGATCTAACCGATTTTGTTGGATGGTAAGTATGCTTATACAAGAAGAGAGTCCTAGAGGCATAACGCAGGTCATCCTGCGTATCGCGTGGTGGCGTTCATGAAGTATCCACCAATATGATGACACATAGGGGTTTGGTGACAACATGAAGGCGGCTGTATGGTATGGTGGAAAGGATATTCGAATCGAGGACGTGGCAATACCGACGGTCGATCCAGAGGGAGTTCTGATAAAAGTCAAAGCGGTCGGCATATGCGGATCGGAACTTCATGCCTACGAAGGACTGTCCAAGCGGAGGACTCCGCCCCTCGTGATGGGTCACGAATTTGCTGGTATCATCGAACAGGTTGGGGAACGGTCAACTGGTCTAGGTCTCGGAGATCGCGTTGTCGTTGACCCAGCTGTACCGTGCGGGGTCTGTGAACTATGTTTGTCAGGCCAAACGAACATCTGTCGAGCCCGTAGACACGTAGGCATCGATTTCCCCGGTGCATTTGCTCAATATGTGAAGGTCCCAAGTCGTGCTTGTCATAGGATATCGGACTCGATATCCTTTGAGGAAGCAGCGCTTGCAGAACCCCTGTCAGTGGGAACTCACGCTGCCAGCCCGACAAATGTGCGAGACGGAGACCTTGTACTGATCTTAGGATCAGGAGTAATTGGACTGAGTTGTCTGATTGCTGCCCGTGAGAGAGCTGGAACGATACTCGTCAGTGATCTCATTGATCTTCGACTGAACTTCGCAAAGCTATTCGGAGCTGATGCCGTAATTGACGCCAGTACAGTGGATCCGGTGAGTGAGGTTCAACGTACGACTTCGGGAAAGGGTGCAGACACGGTCATAGAGGCGGTTGGCTTCGAGAAGACAGTGGGCCAGGCCATTTCATCGGTAAAGGACGGAGGTCGCGTGATCCTAGTGGGCATGCTGGACCAAACGGCTCGAGTGAATATTCTGGATATTACCTTGAAAGAGATTCAGGTCAAGGGCTCGTATGGTCGCACGAGTGAGGATTTCAGGAAGGGCTTAACGCTTCTGGAAAAGGACCCGTCGACGATTCGTCGATTGATCACGCACACTTTTCCGCTTGATAGTGTGTCGCAAGCATTTGAGACGATGTCTAGAAAGAAGGAGAGCACGATGAAGATCGTGCTGGTTCCTTGAGACATGCTGAGGAAACATCAAGCGTACCCCCAGTCGTCCTGGAAAGTCTGGTTAATGTGGGGTTCCTAGGAGCAGCAATTCCGCGCCTAACTGGGTAACGTAGCGCTTCGACATCTTTCAGAATGTCGAGGAAGTGCTGCCGGGCTCGTACTCGACTCGGTGCTCTGGGCATCTAACTCTCGTCTAGCCTCCTTGGTGATTGTAATGACCGCTATGTGGTGCGGGATAAGCCTAATCCCAGTCGTTCCCCAAGTGCTGCCAGAGAGTTGCCTTGGACATCTATCTGATTCAGCACGCTGAGGCCGTCTCTGAGAAAGAGGACCGTGCGCGACCGCTCTCACGTGAGGGCGAAGTCACTATGGAAAAAGTGGCGGCCCTTGCTGCACGCCTGAAGACCAGCCCTGACTTCATCTACCATAGCGAGAAACTTCGGGCGAAGCAGACTGCCGAGATACTTGCGCGTCATCTCGGACTGTCGGACAAGCTGCGGGAGAGACATGGGCTCCTTCCCTTGGACCCTGTTGCGCCGGTCGCTCAATGGCTGAAGGAACAAGCTGCCAAAGAGCTCCTAGGACTAGCGATTGTGGGTCATCTTCCATTCTTGGACAAGCTGGGTTCGCTGCTCATCACTGGCAAAGAGGAATTCGGAGTGATCTCTTTTCAGAACGGAGCAATCGCGAAACTCGTTCCGACGCCTGATGGCACTAGATACCTAGTTCAGTCAATCATCACGAGGCAGCTTGCTGAGCAAGCACAAACAAATCTGAGATAATCCAGGGACAATCTCAAATCGCACCGAAGAGCTAGCGAACAACGATGGAACGCTTGGAATCAAAGATAGACTGACGTACAGGCAAGCGTTGGTATCTCTGGAGTGCGGCCCATCGGATTGTGATCTGCCCTGAACCTGCGTTGTCGCAAATGCGGTGATGAGACTCCAGAGGAGCTAGGGTTCTGCCTTCGTTGTCGTCATAGGCTTGCCCCAAGCAGCGGGTACGATCTTGTTCCTGACGACTTCGCCTATTCACCAGACCGAGACGCCATACGGATGATCAAGGCAACCGGAGTGTTTCCTTATCTCGTCAAGAACCTAGCGCTTCCCAGCTTGGAGAAGGATCTGTCGTCTGGGCTTTCTCGCGAAGCATACAAGGTGACCTATCCGTCCAAATTGGACGCGCTCGTAAGAAAGTGTGCAATCACTATCTCCGTTTACACGTTGCCAGAGATATTCATCTTGGAGGATGCTCGGCCCAACGCGTTCACGTTTGGAAGCGAAGATCATCCTTCCATGGTCATGAGTTCTAGCATCGTGAACCTGTTGACTGAGAGTGAGCAGTTAGCGCTGTTTGGGCACGAGTTGGGGCATGTAAAGAATGGCCACATGTTCTATCATACGGTCGCGGAGATTCTCGGTGGAGGCATCGGCGTCTCGGCATCATTCCTGGGGCTGAGCATCATCACGGTTCCTGTTCGTCTCGCGCTCTTGTCCTGGCATAGGGAATCTGAAGTGACGGCCGATCGGGGAAGTCTTCTTGTCGTCAATGACTTGGACGTAATGAGGTCACTTCTCACCAAACTCGCTCAATGGTCCTCCGGTGAGGCGCTCTCATCTGGCAAGTTTGATATTGAGAGTCAAAGGGCAAGCATGCTGGAATCTGCTTCTGAACTATTGCGCACACATCCGCTATACGTCAACCGTTTCAAGCATCTCAAGGAGTTCTCTGAGAGCGAAGAGTTCCTGAAAGCCAGGCGAAAGATCGAGACAAGACTTGATTTGCATAGGGCTCTAATTCCGTTTTGTCGCTTCTGTGGAGCAAACAAGCCTGTGGAAGACCTATTCTGTCCTTCATGCGAAAGATGTCAGACCTAGAAAGACGCTCTGCGACATCGAGCGCCACGGATTTCCCGAACAGGCGATGAGGAGAGCAGCTGATTGCCATATCGAGGGATAGTGAGGGCTTGGTTGGGACTGCGTATCTGAGGATCGCCAATAGCTTCTGGGCGCGGGGCATCAAAGTGGGCGCGACTTGTATGCATCGCGAGGATACTTCGGCGCGCCGTAGGCTTTTCACCCACATAGCCTACTGTCACCGACGATGTCACCCGCACCCATCACTGGTTGGTTTCCTCCTCCTCAAATGCCTTGCGAAGTAATCAAAAGATACCTGAGCTTTCTAGGTCTTATCCAAAGCGATGATGTCCTTTCGGGCAATAATAGTTTCAACGTGACCTATGATGGAGCATCGAGGAGTAGGCGAACGTGGAAATGAACCTCATGCCTTTACGTTTCGAGCAGCATTGAGATGGTTTACACCTGTATGGCGAGACATTGAGATCTTGGAAAGTCAGACACTGGTGACGCTTCACGATGCAATCCAACGCGCGTTTGTCTGGTACGATGACCACTTGTATTCTTTTTTCCTAAGCGGTAGCGAGTGGGATAAGTATTCAGAATACACCAAACCTTCAGAGAAGGAAGAGAGCAGCGTTTTCAATGATGTCCTCTTCTCTGAGGAAGCTGGCAGCGCTGATACACCACTTCGACATTTCTGTCTTCGCAAGGGGCAAAGAATTGCTTATGTCTACGATTTCGGCGACAACATCAGTGTTGATTTACATCTCAAAGAGATAGCTGCAAGAAGGAGGGTCAGATATCCCAGAATCGTTGCTCTCCAAGGATTCACGCCCGAACAATACAGGTACGCAGAGCGTAGGTACGGTCCTAAGATCAAAAGTCTGACAGGCAGACGACTTCCAATAGTCAAAGTTGAAGGAGGCAGAAAGAAGGAACTTGATCTACTGCTAAGATGGAGTGATACTAAAGAAAGAAGACCAATGAATAGGGGGCAGTCCAAATTCGAACTGATGACCGAAGATTTCTCAGGATTTGAACCCTGGAAAGGATCCACTCGACCTTGAAGATGTCCCAAGTTTGCTCACTTGGATGCTTGTGTTTCTCCTATTCGTCCGTGCACGAACCAATGAAGCGTTTTATGCCGCCTTGGGTAGAACTGAAGGTCGCCGTGAAATCAAGTCTTACTTGACAGCACATAAGGGACTTCCACAATTGACGGAAGAGACTGTCTCATGCCATGAGGCCTTGTGAATCCAAGCATTCAAGACCATGGGCAACCATCCTGTAACTGAGAATGCCTTGAAGTTGACTCATGAGCGTCTGCCCGGGGAACGCAAGATCATTGATCTAATTGTGAAAAGGCTCCACAGGATGCCGCGTATGCCGATACCGTTTGGTGACGATGTCTCTGGAATGGATATCGGAAGCGGCAGACTCGCCATTCTGAAATGCGATATGTTGGTTGGACGAACCGATGTCCCGAGTGGCATGAGTCTCAGGCAGGCGGCGAGAAAAGCGGTTGTGATGAATGTGAGCGACTTGGCCTCAAAGGGTGTTGAACCCCGTGCGGTGATGGTTTCACTCGGCCTTCCAAGATCAACAACGATTCGAGATGTTGAAGAGATCGCTAGGGGGCTCGACGAAGGAGCACGAGAGTACGGCGCATATGTGATCGGGGGCGACACCGGCGAATGCGATGACCTTGTAATAGCCTGCTACCTCTTTGGAATCAGCAAGCGAGACATGACAATCCAGAGAAACGGCGCCAGACCGGGGGACCTAGTGGCGGTGACCGGTGAGTTTGGAAATACCCCAGCGGGGCTCCAGACGCTCAGAACCGGGAGGGACATTCCATCATCGCTGAGGGAGACACTACTTGCGAGCGTGTACGAGCCAAAGGCGCGCCTAAAGGAGGGCATCACTCTTGCTCATGCCCGAGTCCTTACGGCGTCGATGGATTCCAGTGACGGGCTTGCCTGGAGCCTCCATGAAATCGCTCGAGCAAGTTCAGTAGGTATAGAGTTGGATGACGTGCCAATTTCAAAAGCTGCCTTCAACTACGCTCAAGCAGCGGGAGTTGACCCAGTCGATCTCGCGTTGTATGGAGGAGAAGAGTTCGAACTAGTCGTATCCGTCAAGAAGAACGCGGTCAAGAGAGCACTGCGCGCGGTCGAATCTCTACGTGTCATCGGACGGGTTACACGCCACTCGGGAAATGTGACCCTCCTTCGAGAGGGGAAACAGACCCCTATCGAACCACGCGGATGGGAACATCTCACATCCAACACTCTTGGCCTATGATGGAACATCGACTCGGTACTGTAAGCAAGCGTTATAGCACCTGTACAAGCTAGCGGGCACAAGCTGGAAGACCGATTGAGCTCAGATATGCTGGTTGAGAGACTCAAGAAGTCCATCATCAACGGGCAAGAGCAGGATGCAGAAGAAGCTGCACGCCAGATCTTGAACGCTGGCATGGACCCGATGCAAGTGATGGAGAGGGAGCTTTTTCCTGCCATCAAGTCCGTCGGAGAGAAATTTGAGAAGGGAGAGTACTTCCTGACCGATCTGATGAGCGCCGCGGACGCCATGAGGACGGCCACGCGCGTTCTGGCCAGCAACATGAAGGAGGCAGGCAGAGGCGGTATGGCGACAACCAGAATGGGCAGGGTTGTGATCGGTGCAGTTTCAGGCGACATTCACGACATTGGAAAGAACATCGTGGCTCTATTACTGGAAGTGAATGGTTTTGACGCTCACGACCTAGGGAAGGATGTTGAATCCATGAAGTTCATTGAAAGAGCCGCAGAAGTGCAGGCGAAGATCATGGCCCTCTCGGCTCTAATGACGACCACCAAGCCTGCGCAGAAGGAAATCATGGACCTTCTCAATGAAACGGGCCTGCGGAAGAAGTTCTTGGTCATGCTTGGGGGAGCGCCAACAACAAACGAATGGGCTGAACAGATCGGAGCAGACGGATGGGCAGAAACAGCTGAACAAGGAGTCAAACTAGCTGAGAGGCTTGTCAAGGAAAGGTGATTCCATGACCCCTCCTTGGCGAATAAACGAGGTGCTAGACCGAGCCGAAACCGGGCCGATCTGTCTCGAGAAAGATTTCGAACTGAAAGTTCTAGTTCCGAAGCTCAAAGAAGTGATCAATCAGTACGAGATCAAATTCGATCCGGAATATCTCGTGCCCTCCGATGACTCATTAGCGGATGACCTATGGAAGGCCGCGCTCGATCTGTACCTAGCAGTCGGAACACTCTGCACAAGTACGCATAGAAGAATATTGTTCGATGAAAGCGAAATACGGGAAGCGATGAGGAACTTCCCAGGAAGATACGTGGTCGGGTATGGAAAAGATTCCAAGGAGATGCTCCACAGGAAGATGGAGGACTCTGCACGCCCGTTCTGTCTTTTCAGTCCTGACATTACATGCGATGAAGAGCTCTTCGTTCCCATGTCCATGGCCTACTTGCAGGAGCCGCTTGCAGACGGTGTGTGCGCCCCAATCTTGGAGGAAGTCGAGGGAAGAAGCATCAAGACTGGTGCGCCTTACGAGACGAAAGGCGCGATCGCCCACGCTATGATGTTCAGAGAAGCAGCGAGGAGAGTTGGCAGACCTGGGATCTTCCTGCAAGGGGTGGGAACAGCGCAATCCGACGCCGCTCAGATCGCGGCTAGCAACACGGTGTGGGGAGAGAGGCTAACCGATGGAAGATTCGTCGCTTCGATATCCGAGTTGAAAGTCGACCATTCGCTGTTGAACAAGATGGTTCATTTTCACCAATACGGCTCTTTCGTCGGCGCGCTGACAGGACCCATGTTGGGCGGATACTGCGGCGGGCCCGAAGGCACCGCAGTGGTCGGAGCAGCCTACCACATTCAAGGGTTGATGGTCAACCAAGCTCACTACCTCAACTATTTTCCATTCCACATCAAACACATGCACAACACGACGGGCGAGCTTCTCTGGGGAATATCTCTCGTCTACCAAGCCTTGGCGAGGAACACTCCACTGATTTCCCTCTCAAACGGATTCGCAGCCGCAGGGCCTTGCACCCCGATGGTTCTCTACGAGGCCGCCGCACATGGCTTAGTGAGCGTCGTCTCAGGCGCAAATCTTTGGGAGATGGCAGTTGCGAGAAACAAGTACAAGAACCGAGCCACGCCCATGGAAGCCAAAATGGCCTGCGAAGTCGGATGCGGAGCAGCGGAATCAGGCATTAAGAGATCAGAAGCAAATGAACTCGTCAGGAAGATCGTATCAAAATACGCGAGCCAGATTCCAGAAGCCCCGTTAGGGAAAATGTTTCAAGAATGCTATGATGTCAAGAAGGCCGTGCCCGCCAGAGAATACACTGAGCTCTATAGAACCGTGAAGCGGGAACTCCTCGACTTGGGCGTCCCCTTCGCATACTAGAATGTCTTCAGGAGCCTGACGACTCAGGAAGACTCGCGAAGGTTGACTGAATGCCCCTTGCCCGAGTTCTGACGATTTCAAATCTAGTCATCAGGTGGACTTAATCCTCATCCGAAAACCAAGAACGAAACCTCTAACGCCACAGAACATGTGCGCCGACAAAGGCTACGACTTCCCAGAAGTTCGCGAGTTGCTTGAGGATTGGGGATACACCATCCACATCCCATCCAGAGG
>Ga0315268_10003315_pt1 | contig 17779 bp, 10 predicted proteins | sample C1_top_MG_FD_204535 | JGI IMG/M metagenome (GOLD analysis project Ga0315268, IMG submission 204535) | Sediment microbial communities from Yellowstone Lake, YNP, Wyoming, USA - C1_top | ecosystem: Environmental > Aquatic > Freshwater > Lake > Sediment | place: USA: Wyoming | collected 2017-08-01
TTCTTCGCTCATCACTGGTGGCGTTTGATACCAGAAAGCCACGGAACTCACCCAGTCGGGTCGTTCGTTGGACGACGACACTTGCACGCCCGCGTCCGTGACCGAGCTGCCTTTGTGTTCGATGGAAACCTTGAGCGCGGTGCGGAAGCGCACCGGATCGGTCAAGTGCCAGCGATAGGCGCTGACCCGGTCGCCGGCGAAGACGCCTTCATACAAGGTCACGCCATGCGAGGGCCCGATGAACGGGCGGAAGCCCCACGCGTCATTGAAATAATCCTCCGTGCCCGTGCCGCACAGCGACGGCACCGACTCGCCATCAATGTAGAAATGGTCATCGCCCTCGCCGAACCAGCCGGTTTTGACCTGATGGACGGAATAAACCGTGCCCACGTAGTTGCCGCGCCCTTTGGTTTCCAGGATCGGGTAGTCGCCGTGTGTCGCGGGGAAGGCCTGATGATAGCGCGCGTGGAAGTAGAGCGCGTCCTCCGGCAGGCTCGGCAACTTTTCCCAGTCCACGTAGTAATACACCTCGATGTCACCGAACCCGCGCGGCTCGTTGGTCAACGTGATCTTGGCGCTCTTGCGAAACGGCATCCGCCAAAAACAAGTTCGCGAACGCCCGTAGGAAGAGACGCTCACCGGCAGCGAATGAAAGTCGGCCACTGCGCCGTGGCCGACGCCGAAGAAATCCCCCAGCGGCACTTCGATGCTCGGCTTCGTCATCCCGTCCCAGTAAATGCGCAGCACGAGCGAACGTCCGGCGAACGGGTCCTGCGCGGCGATCGTGTTCCAGAGGTGCGTGATCGCGCCCGGCCCGGTCAACTCGGCGAGCACCAGCGTTTCGCCTTCCTTGATCACGCGCGAATCGCCGTTGCTGTTTATGTCAGGATTCGTGCTGGAGACGCGCCGGGTTTGGGCGTCGGAAAAATGCGTCAGGGCCGTCAGCGGGTTCTCACCTGGACTGGTGACGCCCGGGCCGGTCGCCACGGGTTGCGCGTGTCCACTGGCAAGGGCGAGCAACATGACCGCGAGCGCGGCCATCACCCGAACCGGGCTGCCTGGCGTGTTTTGCAGACGGACAAGAAGTTTTATTCTGGTCATGGGTAAACCATTTATTGCTGCCGCAACCGAGACAAGCAAAAAACTGAACCTGCGGCTCATCGAGCCTTGGCGATAACAGAAAAGTCTAGTCAGCCGGAGGCAAGCCCCGTAATGATTTCAACCAGCAACTGTTTTTCAAATATGACCGGTACAAACGCAACGGGCGGGCCGCCATGAACCGACGCGAGTTTTTCAAGGCCGGCGCGCAGGCGACGTTGCTGGGCACGGTGGCTTCGGTGAACCGGAGCGCGGTCGCGGCGGCCAACGTTCCCACGAGCAAGTCGCTCCCGTCGGTCGTGCTGAGCCACTACACGGCGGAAGATCACCGTCGGCGTTTGCAGAACATCGCGCTCGGCGAACGCGGCGTGCGCGGTTGTCTGCGGAAGTATTTGGTCACGGATTATCTGCCCGGTCAGTGTTGTTACAACCTCGGCGAGTATCCCTGCCGCAAGCCATGGTCACCTGACGATTACGATGAGCAGGAACTCGACCGGCTCCACGCCCACGGCATTCAGTTGGTCCAGGTGTTCGATGACTGGAACGATTCGCTGCGGCTCTTTGGCGGAACGAAATACACGCCCACGAATCCGGCGGGTTTCCGGCGGTTCGTCAAGATGGTTCACCGGCGCGGGATGAAACTGCTCCCGTATGTCTCCACCGGCTTTCTGCAGGTGACGGATCCCGACCTGCGGCCCGAGTGGTATCGGCCCGGCGATGTGTTGCGCATCGGCTACTGGCACATGGCCCGCTGCTCGCCCGCAAGCGCCGGTTGGCGAGCTTATGTCTTGCCGCGCATCCTGCGCCTGCTCGATGACTACGGCGCCGATGGCATTTATGACGACTGCGGCTATGTCATCAATGCCCACAAACGATTGCTGACGCCCACGGCGGACGAGGTGATGGCGTTTACGGAAACGCCGGAGCATGACGGCGCGTTGACCGATCTGCTCGCGCTCATCTATGCCGAGGTCAAGCGCCGCGGCGGCATCCTGAAACTGCACATCGATGCCGCCGAGGCACCCAGGACGGGCGGGTTGCCAGTTTACGATTACCTCTGGGTCGGCGAGGGCGTAGGCAATGGCGAACAGCTTCGCGAGATAGTAAAGCACCATCGGCCCTACGTGGTGCCGTGTCTCGATATGGAGTTCGCCAAGATCGGGGACGACGATGAGCCCTACCTCCACGCGATTCCCTACCTCCAGTTCCCGATCCTCCACGCCGGGCATCCGGTCACCGGCGAGCGGGCGATGATCGCCGGTGTCAAATATCCTCCCGAAGCGGAGGACTGGTGGGTGCGGCGTTGCAGGGCAATCTGGAAACACCATCAAGCCCACCCCAATGGTCCTCACACCTACAGCATGTGGGATTCCCTCCCTCCCCGGCCCGCAGCGCGCGCGACCCATGCGCGCTGGCTCAAGTACTACCTGCCAATGGTCGAGGAAGGCACCTGGGCCTGGCTGGAGATCACCGACTCGAACCTCTTTGACCAACCGCTGCCCAAGGACGTGGTCGCGTCGGCGTTTGCCAACCGTGAGTTCCATCTCGTGCTGGCCAATTATGGTCGCGCGCCCGTCGAGATTGCCACAGCGGCGGCGTATGTCCCGGTTACCGAACCGCTGGCCACCGCCAGCAAACTCTGGAAGCTCGAAGCCCGCGCGTTGCGCATCCTGCGCCGAGTGGCCTGATCAACCTGATTTACGATCTGGCCCGTTACGAACAGATCGTGCGGTTGAAGCTGATGCCACGGGTCGCTGCCTGCATAGCGAAGCTCAAAACCACAAACGACCGACAACCAATCAGCAACGGTTGCCCACCAAATCGAGGCAAGGCCACGCCCCCGCGATATTTCGATTTTCCGTCCGCGCCACTATTCTGATACCGTCCCGGTGTCCGCTTCAGGCTGTGGCGCCGTCCGCGCCTTGGCCCCCGGGACAAGCGGCGTTTGGAAACGCAGACGAGATATGAATAACGTTTGGAGATGCGAGTTCGGAAGTCGGGGTTCGCGGCGCTCGGGCAGGTGGCCGCGTGTGCTGGCGCTCGGGCTGATCTTGAGCCTCGGCGCGGGTTGCTCCATCAAACACATGGCCGTGAACAAATTCGGCGACGCCCTGGCCGGCGGCGGGAGCACCTTCGCCGCCGATGACGACCCCGAACTGGTCAAGGCCGCCGTGCCTTTCAGCTTGAAGCTCATGGAGAGCCTGCTGGCAGAAAGCCCAAAGCACAAGGGCCTCCTCTTCGCCACCTCCTCGGGTTTCACGCAATACGCCTACGCGTTTGTGCAGCAGGAAGCCGATGAGGTGGAGAGCGACGATCTCGCCAAGGCCACCGCCATGCGCACGCGCGCCAAACGCCTTTACGTCCGCGCCCGCAACTACGGCTTGCGCGGGTTGGACGCTTCCCACGCCGGCTTCAGTGCGAAACTGTACGCCAATCCGCGTGAAGCCGTCCGCGCCGCAACCAAACAGGACGTGGCGCTGCTTTACTGGACCGCCGCGTCGTGGGCCGCGGCCATTTCCCTGGCGAAAGACGACCCCGCGATGATCGGCGAGATTCCGCAGACGGAGGCGCTCATGGACCGCGCCCTCGAACTGGAGGAAAGCTTCGACCACGGCGCGATTCACAGCTTTCTTATCACCTACGAAATGGCGCGGCAGGGCGCGAGCGGCGATCCGGCAGGGCGCGCGCGCAAACATTTCGAACGGGCGATGGAACTTTCGCAGGGCACGCAGGCCGGCCCGCTGGTTTCTTTCGCCGAGGCGGTTTGTGTGCAAAAGCAGGACGTCAAACAGTTCGACGATTTGTTGAAGCGGGCCTTGGAGATCAACCCGGACGCGCATCCTGAAACCCGCCTGGTCAACCTCATCATGCAACGCCGCGCCAAATGGCTGCTGGCCAGGCGCGATGAGCTTTTTCTGATTCCCGACGCGCCCAAGACCCAATAACCGTGCCAAACCATGAATCTCAATTTGCCAAAACCTCTTTGCCTGGCCGTCATCATGTTGACGACGCTGGCCAGCGCCGCCGCCCCGCCCGTCAAAGTCAAGCTCGCCACGCTCGCCCCCACCGGCAGCAGCTACCATAAAAGCTTGCTCACACTGCGCGAATCATGGAAGAAGATCTCCAATGGCGGTGTGGACCTTATCGTGTACGCCGATGGCAAGCTCGGAGGCGAGGCGGACACGGTGAATCTCATGTCCGTGAATTCTGTACAGGCTTCGATGCTCACCACCATCGGGCTTTCCGAAATCGAGCAAGGTGTGGGTGGACTGCAATACATTCCGATGGGCTTCCGCAATTTCGATGAGGTAGATTATGTCGGCGAGAAGCTCCATCCGCTCCTCCAGGAACGGCTGGCTAAGAAGGGATTCGTGGTGCTGTTCTGGTCCGACGCCGGCTGGGTGCGGTATTTCTCCAAGAAACCCTTCAGCACGCCGGACGAGTTGAAGAAGCTGAAGCTGTTCAATTGGGCGGGCAACCCGCGCCAGGTCGAAATTTACAAGTCCTCTGGCTTTAATCCCGTCCCGCTCGAAACCGCCGACATCCTGCCCGGCCTGCAGACAGGTCTCATCGAGGTCGTCCCCGTACCGCCGGTGTTCGCGCTCGTGGGCCAGATGGACACGCGCGCGCCCCACATGCTGGAGCTGAACTGGGCGCCGCTCGTCGGCGCCTGCGTCATCCGCAAGGAGACGTGGGAAAAGATTCCGGCGGAACTGCACGCGGCGCTCTTCAAAGCCGCTGCCACTGCGGGCGCCGAGATCAAGGTCAACGCCCGCAAGGAAAGCGATGAGTCCGTGAAGGCGATGGAAAAACGCGGCTTGAAGGTGATAAAAGTCACGCCGGAACTGGAAGCCCGATGGCGCACCGCAGCGGAAGCCACCTATCCGCAAATTCGCGGCTCGATCGTGCCCGCCGATGTCTTTGATCAAGCCCTTGCGGCGATCAAGGAATACCGCAGCAAATCAGGGAAGTGATGGCGTGAGCGCGGAAATCCCAACCGTCGCCCCCGCGCCGCCGCCCACCGGCTGGCCCGCGGTGCTCCGCAACGCCGAGAACCTCCCGGTCGTGCTCGCGCTGGCGCTGATGACCCTGCTGCCGTGCGTGGAAATTGCGTTGCGCAAACTCTTCAACTCCGGCGTGCCCGGCTCCGTCCCGGTGGTGCAACACCTCGTGCTCGTCGTCAGCATGCTCGGCGGCGCCATCGCGGCACGCGACAACCGCCTCCTCGCGCTCTCCTCGCTGACGACTTTTCTGAAGCCAGATCTCCGCAGGTTGGCCACCGTGTTCAGCCACGGCTTTGCGGCTGGACTTTGCGCGTTGCTGACCGCTGTTGCGTTCGAGTTCGTGGTCGCGAGCCGCAAGCTCGGCAAACCGCTGGTCTTCGACGTGCCGGCTTGGACCGTGCAATCGCTCCTTGTGCTCGGCTTCGCCGCCATCGCCGTGCGCCTCATCTGGCACGCGGGCAAAACCTGGCGCGGACGTTTGGTGGCGCTGGTCTTGGCGGCGGCGGTGGTAGTGATTGGATTCTGGTCGCCCATCGCGCCGGAGAAATTGCGGTGGGTGGCCATCGCGGTGCTCGTCGCGGCGGCGCTGCTCGGCGCGCCGGTGTTCACCACGTTGGGGGGCGCGGCGCTCATTTTGTTTTGGAGCGGCGGCGAAACTGCGGCTTCGCTTCCCACCAGCCACTACCGCCTCACGATCAACCCCACCCTGCCCACGTTGCCGCTGTTCACGCTCGCCGGTTATTTCCTCGCGGAAGGCGGCGCGGCCAAGCGGCTCGTGCGCGTGTTCCAGGCATTGTTCGGTAACTTCCGCGGCGGCCCGGCCATCGTCACGGCGCTGGTCTGCGCGTTCTTCACCTCATTCACCGGCGCGTCCGGCGTGACGATTCTCGCGCTGGGTGGCGTGCTCATGCCGGTGTTGCTCGCGGCCGGCTATCGTGAACGCTCCGCGCTCGGGTTGCTGACGGGCGCGGGTTCGCTCGGCATGTTGTTCCCGCCGTGCCTGCCGCCGATTCTTTACGCGATCATCGCCAGCAGCGGCGGGCAGACCAGCGTGACCATCGAGGAGATGTTCAAGGGCGGATTCCTGCCCGGCATCGTCCTTGTGGCCGTGACCATCTGGTGGGGCGTGCGCCAATGCCCGCCGCGCAATGAAGCAACCGCACAGCCGTTCGACTGGCGCGAGACCGCCGCCGCTGCCTGGGCCGCCAAGTGGGAATTCCTCGTGCCGATCGTGGCGCTGACGGCGTTATTCGGCGGCTTCGCAACGCCCGTGGAGGCGGCGGCGCTGACGGCGTTTTACACGTTTGTCGTGAACGTCTTCATTACGCGCGATCTGAAGCTTTTCAAGGACGTGCCGCGCGTGATGGCGGAGTGCGGCCTGCTGATAGGCGGCGTGCTGCTCATCCTCGGCGTGGCGCTGGGCTTCACGCATTACCTGATTGACGCGCAGATTCCCGACCAGGCGGTCGCCTGGGCCACCGGCACGATCAAATCCAAATGGCTCTTCCTGCTCGGCCTGAACGTGGTGTTGCTGATCGTCGGCGGGTTGGTGGAAATTTACGCGGCCATCGTGGTCGTGGTGCCGCTGCTCGTGCCGCTGGGGGCGGCGTTCGGCATTGACCCGATTCACCTCGGTATCATTTTTCTGGCGAACATGGAACTGGGTTTCCTCGCGCCGCCGGTGGGCTTGAATCTGTTGCTGGCGTCGTATCGCTTCAACAAACCGATGCCCGAAGTCACGCGCGCGTCGCTGCCGATGCTGCTGGTGATGGTGGCAGGCGTGCTGCTGATCACCTACGTGCCGTGGCTGACCACGTGGCTGCCGGGAATCTGGAAGTGACGCGCGCCTTCGGGCGTTGCTGCAAAGGGGTCGCTCCTTACTTTTGACACAAGTTCAGGTCGGGTTGGTTGGGTCTCGGCCTGGAAGATCGTCTCCCGCCGATCGCCGCGATTCATCATATGGTAGATCGCCCCAGGATATTCGATGCGCAGTTGGCGCGGCATGGCAATCCCTTACCGCCGCGCCGGATTGGTGTCAAAAGTAAGGAGCGACCCCTTCACGCATAAACACGTTGGCGGCAGGCCCAAAAGAAAATGCAAATGTTTTCAGGTGGACTTCAACCGCATAGACATTGGGCGAAGTGAATGCCTATTTGTTAAAACAATGTGGAAATGCCAAGCCCCCTGAATGGATGCCGACCTGACTTGATAAAAGTTATTGGCGAGCAAACTTAGTTGGCTGAGTTTGCGGGGGGAAAGGGGCACCGTAATTGTTTGTAGAAATCACACCGCAACAGGTTGTGTGACCGCATCCGCTCACTTGAATTCGGTCCACATGATAAGCTTCTCGCCAATGCGGATCCGGTGCGTACGCATCTTCGGTCCAGTTCCACGCAGCGCTATTGCACGTGCTAGCAACTCTTTCGACTCGAAGGGGGCATAGGCGAATCGGTGAACGTTTCGGAGCGTTCGCTCGTTGAGCATGTCCACCATGCCCGGAGCGAGTTCACCGTAGCTGATCGGACCATCCCAATGGGCCAACGCTAACATTCGCGGGCCAAGCGGCATCGCGATTTCAATGTTGGGGTTCTTCACACCCAAGGCTCCAGCCGGAATCCCATCTGGCGCAATGTCTGTTAGCGTCACCGGGTGGTCGCCGATGATTAGGTCGCCATTGGTAGGGTGAACGTCAACAAACGTCCAGTGCATCTTTGCAAGTTCCCCGGCAAGAAGCTCTAAGACATCAAAATTAATCCACATGGCGAACTCTCGGGTCGGTGTTGTGGTGAACTTGGCGCCGTCCAACATTTGGACGAATTCTGAGATTTCCTCGTCGCTCGCGCCAGACGCCTTTACATCGGCGATGACGTTCTTCCGAAATGTGGGGTCGTATTTCGCCATCCGTTCGGCCGTCTCTTGAAATGTTGCCGCAAAGCAATCGGTCGCTCGTTGTAAACTTGCCGGAGTGCGCTGCATTTGTGCCGCGACGAACCTGAAAAACGCTCGGGCTTGTTCCCCCGAGAGCGTGCGTTTTGTCAATAGTCCGCTGATTGCATCTGCACCCGGGCGCTCGATCTGCTCTGCCAACCAACGTTCAATAGCGGTGGATTCTTTCGTGGCATGCTTCGTAGTGCCTCCGTAAAAGTATCCCTCAGCAGCAAGACTTTTCGCTCCGGCACAGAACATCTTCCGCCTATCTGTGTCGTAAGCCCACAACTTGTCGTCAGCCCCGGCAAATCGCCGGAGCAGAAGCTGCGGAACATAGTGTTGAAGTCGAGGAATCGCTTGCTTCATCGGCGGTATTTTACCACGGGGAATCGCGTCGAGCGGGTGTTGGTAATTAGCTAGGCCGTAGCCGCACAAGAAACCCCGGACGAATCCGGGGTCTGCTCGATTTTCGTAGGGCGATTACGCCGCGGCCTTCACCGTGTATTTGCCCTTGTTCACCGCGAACACGGCCTTGGCCCCCTGCGACTTTTTGGCCAACGTGTTCCGCGTCTTCCATGAAGGGGTCGCTCCTTACTTTTGACACCAGTTCAGGTCGGGTTGGTTGGGCATCGTCCTGGAAGATCGGCTCCCGCCGATCCCCACGACCTGCTCGCGATTCATCGGAGTTCATGACATGGTAGATCGCGCCGGGATATGCGATGCGCAGTTGGCGCGGCATGGCAATCCTTTATCGCCGTGCCGGATTGGTGTCAATAGTAAGGAGCGACCCCTATTCGCCGTGGTTCAGAGCGCGAAGATGGCGTCCATCGCCCGCGACGTGTTGTGGATGAGCACTTCCGGGCAGTGTTTGTAGAACGGCACCGGAGGAATCATTTCCGCCGCCACCCAACCCTGGTAACCCGCCGCCTTCAATTCCGCCATGACGCCGGGCCAATTGACATCGCCGGAGAGCAGGTCGCAGAAACCGTCCACGCCGCCCACCGCGCGCCGGTAATCCTTGAAATGCACGCGCCGGATGCGGGCGCCAAGCGCGGCAATCCAATGTTCCGGATAGCCGGTGGCCAGCGTGTTGCCCACGTCGAGATAAGAGCCGACCCGCTCGCTGCCAAAGCTGTCAATGAAAGCCGTCATCTCCAGCGGGCTGAGCAGAAATTTGTTCCAGACATTCTCAATGCCAAGCGTGACCCTGGCCTTTTCCGCCAATGGCAGCGCCGCCCGGATGAAGTCTTTGGCGCGTTCGTAGGCGAGGTGGTAAGGGACGATCTCTGCGCCGGGGATGAAATCCACGCCCACGGCTCCCGGCACCACGAGAATGGTGTCAATGCCCAGCGCGGCGGCACACTCGATTTGCTTCTGCAAAATCCGGCCAGCCTTCTCGCGCGTGGCCGGGTCGGCGCTGACGGCGTTGGCGCCCCAGTAAAGTCCGGTGGCCAGGCCGCTGAGTTCGAGGCCGCACTTCTTCGCCAGCGCCCGCACGGTTTTCATGTCCGCCGGAGTGCTTTTGAGGTTCACCGGGCCATCCTCGCTCAAATCGATTTCGAATCCCGCAAAGCCCGCCGCCTTCGCCAGGCGCAACTTTTCCTCGAGCGACCAATTTCCGTAAAACGACCAGATGCTGATGGATTTTTTCATATTGGTTTTCGCCCGGCGGCCACGGGCCGGACGGGATGCTCGCCGCGCTCAGGCGGCAGTTTCAGATATGCAAGCGAGCGGGGCATGTTCTGCGCCGTAGAGCGGGCATCCTTGATTGGCGCTCATGGCTTCGCATTAAACCAAAGCACCCACGGAGTTCCATCGCCCAAGCCGGTCTGCTCGGCAATGGGGCGCAGGATGGCGGTCTGCGGCTGGACCGGATAGCCGCCCGGCAGATAGCGGAGTTTTAGGTGAGCCACCGGCACACTGAACAGCGCGGGCTTCGCTGAAGATTCTTTCGCACTCGTAAGCATGGGATGCTTATCCCCTTCAACAACCGGAAGGAGGATGCGATTCGCCAGGAACGGCTCATCGAAGAACAACGGCGAATTGGGTTCATCCACACCGAGAAACCATGGACCGTGCATGAATCCGACGCGGCTCGGGGCAGACTGGTCCACCCGCCGGGTCCGCAGAACATAATGGACGTGTAGTTGGTCGCCCTTCTTCCAGGCGCGACGGATTTCTACGTAACCGTCTTTTTCCGCCGGCGTGACCGTCTGTCGTGCCAACCGAAATTCGAGCGCCGAGGCCCAGGCCGGATGCCGAACGAAGATCGAGCGCTCCCGGCCGTCCGATTTCGCCACCGTGAAGGTCACGCTCGCGTCCGTCTGCATACTGGAATCCGCCCGCACCACAAGTCCCTCGATCCGGCCCTCGCCTTCCACCGCCAGATCGTAGCAAAGCCCGCGCGCGTCGCCCTTAAAAGCCGCGTTGAAAACATCGGGGAACGCCCGCAGCCCGTGCAATGTGCAGCACCACCAAGCCCGCGCGTGAAACGCGTCAATGCCCCAATCGGTAAAAGCGCGATGACCAAAGTCGCCGGCACTAAACTGGTTCATGGCAAATTCGTTAAACAGTGTCAGCTCGGCATTCTCAAGGTAGCAGGCTTTCCGGGTTTCCGCCCAGAGACCAAGGTTCAGCCGCAGCCAGTCCGCTTCCGCGCAACCCTCCGTGCGATGGTTCGTCGGCTTGAACACCTCCGGCAGCGCGCCGTGCCGCAGAAGATTGCCGGATTCGATCACGCCTTCCCATTCCCGCTCGACCTGCTGCAGGAACTTCGCGTCGTGCGTGACCCGATACAACTCGAGAATGCCCCGTAGCGAAGTCACAAATCCGTGACTGTGCTGTTGCGGGTGGCGATGGGTGTTGGCCGCAATCTGCCCGGCCAGACGCAGATATTTTTCGTCATGCGTGGCGCGGTTTAACTCCACCAAACCCTCGATGATTTGCGTCCAGCAGATGTAACCCACGGCCACCTGGTCACCGCTGAATTTCTGCACGATGGCCGGGTCGTTGAGCCGCGGCGCGATGCTCATGAAGAAATCACCCAACCGCTGTGCGCAGACCAGCGCTGCGGGCGTCGGTTTGGCACGATGGTATTCGAGCAAACCGACCAGGAGCCGGCCGTTGCCCCAGAGCAACGCCATGTCGCTGTTGGCGATCTCACCGGTACCGAATGAATCACCGAAATGCCCGTCCGCCTTCTGCAAGGTCACGATCTTGGCAACGATGCGGTCGAGTTCGGGAAAGCTCCGGCCACGGAATTGGCCGGCCACCGCCAGGGCGCCGATGTAACGCCCGGAAACATCGCCGCTGAATTCGGTAAAGCGCCGCACATGCTGGGGCACTGCGTCGGCCAAAACGAAGCTGTCGTCGTAAACCGGCGGCCCGCCTTTGATTACGCGGTCGAGAGTGAGTTCAAATCTCTCCTGAAGATCCCCGGCCTGCAGTGCGGGCGAAAGAATCGTGATCAGGCAGGAAATCAGGATCGTGGGACGCCAGAACTGGTTCATCGTGCGTGAAAATTAGAAACCCCCGGCGCGGATTACAAGCCATAAAGCCCTCAGGCAGAGCAGATGAAGAGGCTGGAGGCGGCGTCCCATCGTGGCGCGCTTCGTTCCCGATTACCGTTTAGTGATCGGCGGCGGTGTCACCCGCCGCTGCCATGCCGTAGTGAGTCGAAGCAGTCCCGGCGGAACGGAGCCGGCGCAATCTTGAACGACACCCTGCCACCGTCCACCCGCGTCACGCCAGAGAGCCAGATCGAGCGGTGGATCGAGCTGCAGATCCAGGCCGCAACCTTGAAAGCGACTCAACCCGCCGGCTGCGAGCGATTCGAGTTTGCCGGATTGGTCGAGCCGCACGGCCAGAACACCGGTGGCTTTCGCCGCGATGTTGTGCCCATTCAATGGCTGGCTGATTTCGATGGCATCACCCGCCAACCGCTCGACGCCCGCGAGCCAAATGACCGTACCGTCAATCAACCGGCACTGGCCGGCGCGCGGCGGCGCGGCAGTCTTCACGTCCCAGCCGATCGTATCCGCAGCGGGCGTCTGCGGAACCACGCCGCGTTCCCGCAGGTGGGCGAGAACTTGCGCGGCACAATCGGCAGCGTCACGACCCGACTTGAGTTGCCGTGGCAGACGTGGTGCAAACGGCCTGGCGGCGAAGTCCCGCGTCCATTCGCCCACGCGCCAGATCGCGGTCGGGCCTTTGGCGATCCGCCGGACAAACGCCGCGGTTTCCTTCGACTCAAACTCGGAATGATACAGCACCGCCGCGGCGTAACGCTGTGAACCGTATTGAAGCCAACCGTCCTTGCCTACGCGCAATGCGCCGCTCGCGATTTCCGAACTGGGAACGAGGTCAGCAGGCTGGCCCGCGCGCCACAGCGCGTCGGTCAGCGCAAGTCCCACATCGTTGAAATGCGGCCCGGCCCAATTCATCGCCGTCGCGTGACCGAAGATGACCGCCACCGGGCAGTCCAGCGGCGTGCGCGTGACTAAGTCCAGAAGGCGAATACGCGCGTTGGCCCGCATCAAGTCGCCGCGCAGAAGGCCGGCGGTGATTTCCAAACCAAGCCCATGCGGCGACGGGTAGAGCGGATGAAAGTTGAGCCGGCCGCTGCCCAAGGCCGCGCTCCACACCGCGCCTTCGTAGTCCTCCAGCTTGGACGAGTAAAACATGTTGACCCAGGTGGGGCTGTTCCACTTCTTTGCCAGCGCGGTGCGGACCGGGAACGGCGTGGCCTCATCGGTCTGCGCGATGTCCCGGCGCACGGCCCACCAGTCGAGGCCGTTTTTCTTGAACTCGCGCAGGTCGGGATTCGGCCACCACGTCGGGTGCGTCGCCACTATGCCGCTCGCGCCGAACAATTTCTTAACCGTCCGGTAAAAATCCTCCTCGACCGCCGCGTTTCGCTGTGTTGCGAGACGTTGGTAATGGTTGATGGCGGCCAGCCGCTCGCGCTCGCGGCCACGCTCGCCGAGTGACATGAGCAGGCAATCGCGCGCGAGGTCGCGTCCCCGCGTGGCGCGCGCGTAGGCGACGGCGTGGGCGCGAGAGAACCAGAAGTCGTTGTGCGCCGGGTTGCCGTCGAAGCAGGGCGGGAAGCCCCATTCATCCTTGCAAGCGCCGGCGAGTGGCACGTCGGCGTATTGACGAAGGATCGCGCGTTGAAACTCCAGCAGGTGTGGCGCGAACACGTCCGGCGTGAAGTGCGCAAAGGCCACCAGTGCCGCCGCGTGGCTGCCGCGCGCGGTGGCGTCGCCGGGAATCGCAACCACGATGCGGTTGGTATCCGACTCCGTCACGTGACAACGCGCGGTGATGTCCTCGACCGACTCCGGCGCGCCGCCGCCCGCTGGCCGGTGGTACGCGAACACGCGCACGAGCCGGCTGGCGACCGGCAGGTAGGGAGTCGTGCGACCAGTGTAATGATCGCTAAGCACGTCGGCGGTGATCGTCAGGTGGACTTCGCCGGTCGCCGCCAGTTTCACTTCTCGGATCCGCAGCATCTCCTGAAGTTCATCGGGGTGCGCGCGGAAGAAGGCCGCGCGGGCCAGCCGCACGTCCAAGTCCATCACGAGTTTCATTCCTCGCCGCTCCGCATATTCGGCGGCGCGGCGAATCTGGTCGTGCGTGGACGCTTCGGTGACCTCGTGCCCGGCAACGCGCAGGCTGGTGGTGAGCCGATCATACGCGGCATGTTGTTTTACGAGATCGAGAAATGGTCGGTAGCCTTCCGGTTCAAACTCCGCCGCCGACCAGAACCAGCAGCCGAACGCGGGCGCAGGAGCCGGCGGGTCGCGATCCGTCGCTGGGGCGGGCAATGTCCCGATGGCGACACCCAAGGCAATTAGCAAGAGCGCCGGGAATGTCCGGCGGCGCGGCGAGATTCCATTGGTTGGTTGTTCGCGCACGGATGATCGGAGTGTTGGGTTCATCGCGGGGCCTGAACCGGCACATCATACGGGCCGCGGCCCACATCCACCGGCGCAACGTCTTGGTGCGGTTCGCGCGCGGGGGTAAGCGCGCTGCGGATCGCATCCAGGTAGCCGAAGCCAAATTCCGTATGCGGCTCGATGTAGGAGCCTTCGCCCCATTCGTTCCACGCCTCGATGATCAACATGTTTCGCAGACGCGGATTGTTTGGATTCTTTTCCAGCAGCTCGCGCGCATCCCGCAAATGCTGACGAAAAAGTTCCGGCGTGCGGTCGAAGCGGATGAAATCGTTCTCGCCGTGCCACGGGCGGCTGTCCCAACCGCCGCACACCGGCGGCAGCAACGGAATGTCCGCCGTCTCGAGAATGTGCTGCCACTGGCGGCGATAACCTTCGAGGATCGTGGCGAACGGCGCGCGAAATTCGCCCGCCGGCACGCCCAGATGCGGCCACGTGTAACTCGTCACCGCGTCGTAACCTTCCGCCGCCGCCTGCCGTGCCTGGGCGGCATCGTTGACACGCGCGACGAGATAAAGCCCCTTCAAACCGGCGCGCACACACTCGGCCCGCATCGCGTCGAACACGGGGCGCACTTGGTCGGCGCCGAGATCGTGCGTCAGATTTTCCGGCGCAAAGATGATCACGACCGGTTTGCCGTCCAGAGTCACGTGTTCCGGCTGGCGGAAGTAGTTTTCAATCCAGAAGCGCGTCACGTTCAGGCAATCCTCGCGCGAAGACGTGCCGGGCGGATTGTGGTTGGCCCAAAGCAGACAGAACTTGAGCAACGAGCGGTAGCGCGCCTTGAAATAGCCGTCGTGCAAGCCGTGTTCGAGTTGCCGCTGGCCGCGGACCCAATACCAGTCGTAGATGAAGAAAGTGATGCCGTGCTCGACCGCCCACTTGATATGCCAGTCGGCGACTTCGGGATCGCCCTCGCGATACCAGCCGAGCACAGGCCGCCGCTCTGGGAAACTCTGGATCGGCTGCCACTGCTTCGCAGTCGGCCAGCCGGGAAAATAATAGACGCCCACCTCGAACGGCCCACGCACGGGCTTGGGCACTGGGACGTAGCCGCGCTTCGCGCCGCGCGGAATTGCTGTGACATTCAGTGTGCTCGTGGCAGTGACTTCAGGCGCGTTAACGGCTCGAATCGCGAGCGCGGCTTCCCCGGCAACAGGTTTCTTTGCGGCGACCGTCCAACGCAATGTCGCCTCCTCGCCAGGGGACAACGCCGCGCGCGGCGCGATCACATTCGTCAGCGCGCGAATGCCGTCGGGCAGGCGCAGGGTTGCGGTGATATTTGTGACCATCGCGCCGCCGTCGTTGGCCACGCGGGCCGCGAGCGCCAGTGGCCGGCCCGCGCGGGTGGGAAAATCCTCGAACCCAAACCACCTGACTTGCAGTTCGGGTCCGCCCTGCGGCGTGGCCGACGCTTTGAACCATTGAAGGCTCGCGGTGGCCCCCGGCTCGTCCGAAGGCCGCAGCGCCAGCGTGATGATTTTTCCGTGCCAGTGCCGCGAGGCGGACAGAGGCACGTTGTAAGTGTGCTCGCGACCGTCGGCGTGGATGGGAAAAGCATAGCTTTGCAATCCCGCGCGATCCGCCGCGGCGAAGTGCAACGTGGCGTGATGCCCGCGATCCACGGCCATGCGCAAACTCACGTAGGAACGTTGGCCGGCGTCGAACCCGACCGGCGGGGCCACAGCCAAGCCGGCTGGGTCGTTCAGGGTCACGGCCAGCACGCTGTTCGTGGCGGTCACGGCGACGCCGTCTTCGCCGCGCCAGTGTTCCGCGCCCGCGCTGAAGTTGAAATCCGCTTCCACCGGCGCGGGCTGGGCCGGCGATTTCACGACGCGCAGCCAATCGAGTTCAAAATTCGTGGCGTCATACGGATCGAATCGCAGCCGCACGATCCGCCCGTCCGGATGCCAGAACGGACGGACGCGATACGTGTGCCATTCGTTGTCGCCGGTGACGGGGAAGCGCGTGGATTTTTCCTGGGAGAAACCGCTGTAACGACCCGTCGTCGTGTTGCCCCAAAAAATCTCCGCTAGGCCGTCGCGATCCGCTTTGAGCCGCACTTCGATCACGTCCCACGGGTCGGCGGGCAAATCGAGGCGCGGTTGATATTCGAGGATCGGGTCCAGTCCGGCGCCGCGCGCGCGCCACGCGCCGCCGCTCACGCGCACGTCGGCGAGGTGGGCGTTCGCCTGCCAGCCTTCGGAGTCGCCGTCGCGATTGAACTCCCACGCCGCCGCAACGCTGCGGGCAGTGCCAGGAAACAACGCCAGCAAACTGTCGGCAAAGAGGCCCATGCCTTGCGCGTTCGGATGGTTGATCGAATTCAGCATGAGCGTCGAATACGGAATCCCCTGCCGCCAAAGCCGGCCATAACGCAGCGCGGCGTCCGCCAGTGCCAACTGATGTTTCGCGGCGAACTGCCGCAGCCCTTTCACGTAGGGGCGCGGGTCGTCGTCAATCTCGCGCTCTTTCGTCAGGCCCATCCAATCCGGCCGGATATAATGCGGCGAGAGAATGATCCACTCCGCGCCGATGGCTTTGAAGTCCGCGAGCAGTTTTGCGTAATGCTGCTCGACCTGTTCCTCGCTCATCCAGGCGTCGTTGACGAATTCCGACACGATGAGATCGGGTTTTTGCGCGAGCACCTTCTCGGCGTAGTTGTGTTCGCTGCCGGGCGGCTCGGCGAGATAACTGTCCGTGTTCCGACCGCCCCACGCTTCGGTGATCAACTCGATCTGTGCCTTGGAAAACCGTTCCCGGAGTCGCGCCACAAACTGCTCCTGCCAGCGCTGGTGTTCCCAATCCGGTACGAAGGTGCCGACGGTCACGCTGTCGCCCCACGCCAGAATCCGCAACAGCTGACCCGAGCGCAACTTCGCCATCGTGCGCGGAAGGAATTTTTCGGCGGGCGATGGCGACTCGGGAGGCGGCTCCGGGAAAGCCGTCTCGAGAATTGGGAAAAGATTTTGCGGGCCGAGCTTCGGAATTACACCCGGCAACCAGACGTTGGCCAGCCGGCGCTCGCCTTGCCGCAACACGGGCGGGGACGGTGCGGCGGACTTCGCTTCGCCCGTCCGCAGTTCGATGCGCCGGTCGGCGGTGAGCACAATCGAGTCGAGCCGCAACAGCCCGTGCCGATAACTCGCGAACACTGGCTGGCCTCCCTTGACCGCGCCATCGGCGCGAAGGCCAAACGTGCCCCAATCGAGATCCGCATCGTAATCTCGTCCGGCAGCGAGCAGCGGCGCATCCGGCTCAGGGCCGAGGCGCAACACCAGGCTCGCGGGTTCGAGCAGATGAGGCGTGGTGCATTCCTGCGCGAGCAACGCCTGCAACCGCTCGCCCTTCGCCCAGCCGCCAGTTTTGGAATTGAACAATGGCAGCGAAGCGTGGCGCTCGGCGGTGACCGTCAGCCAATTCGGCGGCGGCACATCCACCGCGTTGGTCAGCGCGGCGCCACCGTCGAGCACGGCGACGACCTGGATTCGCCAGTCGCCGGTCAACGTCAGTTCGGCAGGCGGTGGCGGCGCGGCGGACGCGCAGAACGCCGTCAGAACGGCGGCAAATAAAGCGGCCGCCCGCCACGTGAGTTTGAAGTCGAGCCGCTGTTTACTGTGACAAGTTTGCATGAAGAGGTGGTGTTTCGATTGTCATCCCGACGCAATTCCCGGCAGTCTTGTATCCATCCATTTGTTGGGAAGCAATGCGGAATCCGCCCCATTCTCTCCGTTCCCACCAAAGGGATTACGTCAGACCCACCTTTTCAGCCAAGCCCACGCTTCGGCCTGC
>Ga0315268_10003316_pt1 | contig 17778 bp, 19 predicted proteins | sample C1_top_MG_FD_204535 | JGI IMG/M metagenome (GOLD analysis project Ga0315268, IMG submission 204535) | Sediment microbial communities from Yellowstone Lake, YNP, Wyoming, USA - C1_top | ecosystem: Environmental > Aquatic > Freshwater > Lake > Sediment | place: USA: Wyoming | collected 2017-08-01
TTCATCTGAAATAAAACATTGTAGGAGCGCAGATTTCTGCGCTCCTACAACAGCGCTTTGATCCTGATGAATCTGGATTATCCGGGATTAACCTTCACGCAGCCGCTTCTCTGCCTCCACCAGCGCCGTCTGTTGCCCCAGCAGCATCAGCACATCGCCCGCATGCAAAACCATGTCTCCCGGCGGCTGGCTGACTTCCTGCCTGCCCGGCAAGTTATTGCGGCGCACCGCGTTGACTGCCACCTGCAGCCCGCCCAGATCGAGTTCAGCCAGCGTCTTGCCGACTGCAGCATCTCGCTCGCCTAACAGCACGCTGTGCAGGCGCGCCTGCAGGCTTTCCGTCACTTCATCCACGCTGTCTTCGGCGGTGTGGAATTGGCCCCTGAATACGCTGTAACGGCGCGCGCGGTTTTCCTGGATGCGGCGTATCACGCGGTTGAATGGCACGCCCGACAGCAGCAGCGCCTGCGACGCCAGCATCACGCTGCCTTCCAGCACTTCGGCCACCACTTCTGTTGCGCCTGCCTGCTTGAGCGATTCGACGTGGCTGTCGTCGGCGGTGCGCACCACCACCGACAGGCCCGGACGCAAGGATTTGACATGATGCAGAATTTTCAGCGCGGAGTGTTCATCGTCGTAGGTGATCACCAGCACCCTGGCGCGCAGCAGTCCGGCAGCCAGCAGCACTTCGCGCTTGCTGGCATCGCCGTACACCACTGTTTCCCCCGCCAGCACCGCCTGCCGCACCTGGCGCGCATCCATGTCGAGCGCGACAAAAGGGATGTTTTCATGGGTCAGAAATTGCGCCAGCGAATGCCCGCTACGGCCATAACCGCATACGATGATATGTTCGTTTACCGCCATGCTCAGCACCGAAATCTGGTGCATCTGCATCGCGCGATTCATCCATTCATCGGGCGAAAGCCTGCGCACGATCGCTTCCGCATACTGGATAAGAAAGGGGGCGGCCAGCATCGACAGCAGCATGCCGGCCAAGACAATCTGGGTTATATGATGCGGCAACAGTTTTTCTTCAAACGCCAGGGTCAGCAGCACGAATCCGAATTCGCCCGCCTGCGCCAGGCCCAGACCGCTGCGAATTCCAACTCCCCAGTCGCCCCTGAACCAGCGCGCCAGCAGCGCAACAATGACGGCCTTGAATAACAGCAGGGCAAGCAGAAACAATAACACCCAACCCAGGTTGTCCATCATTTCGCTGAGGTTCAGCAGCATGCCTATCGTCACGAAAAACAGGCCCATCAATACGTCGCGGAAGGGCTTGATATCGTCCTCCACCTGGTAGCGGAATTCGGTCTCGGCGATCAGAATACCCGCCACAAACGAACCCAGCGCCATCGACAACCCGGCCAGTTCGGTGAAATAAGCCAGCCCCAGCGTAATCATCAGCACATTGAGCATAAACAGCTCGGAAGATTTTTGCCGTGCCACCAGTTGAAACCACGAACGCATCAGCCGCTGGCCGAACAGCAGCAGTGTACCCAGCACCAGCGTCGCCTTGAGCAGCGCAAAACCCAGCGTGGGCGCCAAATCACTTGCCGGGCTGGCCAATGCGGGAATAATAATCAGCATCAGCACGACAGCCAGATCCTGGAACAGCAATACGCCCATGATCAGCTGGCCGTGCGGCGCATTGAGCTCCGCGCGTTCAACCAGCATTTTGCTGACGATGGCGGTGGACGACATCGCCAGCACGCCGCCCAGCGCGACGCCCGCGCGCCAGTCCAGCCCCAGCAGCAGCGCCGCTCCGGCCACGCCTGTCATGGTGAGCAGCAATTGCGCGCCACCCAGGCCAAACACGGTAAATTTCATGCTGCGCAATTTCGCCAGACTGAATTCCAGCCCGATGCTGAACATCAGAAACACCACGCCAAATTCGGCCAGATGCCTGGCCTGCAGAGTGTCGGGAATCCAGCCCAAGGCATGCGGACCGATCGCTATCCCCACGGTAAGATAACCCAGCGTCACCGGCAGTTTTAACAGACGGCACAGCACCACCACCAGTACGGCAACGGCGAGCAGTATCAATACCAGTTGAAGTGAATTGTCCATATGCGATGCTATATTATTAAAAAATTGCTCTGTTTATTTTGAAAAAATATAACAAGTGCAGATAACGAACACCTGAAAAATAAATTTGGTTTCGCAGCCGCCAGCCGCCCGTGCGCGTCCCCGCCAAAATGCGCTCAGCAAGCCCGCGAACAGTCTGTTTCCGACCCTGCCAATATCTGCCATATGCCTTATTGCTTGAATTGCGCGTTAATTGATAATGCCTGAAGTCCTTGCAGAACTCAAAATTTCGTCTCTGCCTGAGTGCCCTGATATAATGCCGCCACATGAAAAAACCTCTCACCGCCACACCACAGGCTTTAGTCCTGGCCCGCGAAGTCATCAACATTGAAGCAGCAGCCGTACAGGCGCTGACACAACGCATTGATGATAATTTCTTGCGCGCGCTGAATATTATTTTGTCCTGCGAGGGGCGCGTAATTGTCAGCGGCATGGGCAAGTCCGGCCACATTGCGCGCAAGATTGCGGCCACCATGTCCAGCACCGGCACGCCGGCTTATTTCGTGCATCCCGCCGAGGCCAGCCACGGCGATCTGGGCATGATTACTTCCATGGACGTATTTATTGCACTGTCGTATTCCGGCGAAAGCGATGAACTGATGACCATCGTGCCTGTGATCAAACGCCAGGGCGCGCGCCTGATCAGCCTCACCGGCAATCCGAAGTCCACCCTGGCATTGGCGGCGGATGCGCACCTCGATGGCTCTGTCGCCAAGGAAGCCTGCCCGATGGGCCTGGCACCGACCACCAGCACCACTGCCGCGCTGGTATTGGGCGACGCACTGGCGATGGCGCTGCTGGATGCAAAAGGTTTTGGCGAAGAGGATTTTGCGCGCTCGCACCCCGGCGGCAGTCTGGGGCGGCGTTTGCTCACCCATGTGCGCGATATCATGCACAGCGGCAAAAAAATCCCTTCTGTAGCGCAGCATGCAATGCTGTCGGATGCGGTACTGGAAATCTCGCGCAAGGGTCTCGGCATGACCGCGATCGTGGATGAAACCCAACATGTGCTGGGCATCTACACCGATGGCGATTTGCGCCGCACGCTGGAAAAAAGGCTGGACTTCAACACCACACCGGTCAACGCAGTGATGTCGCGCAATCCGCGCAGCATTAACCCGGATGCGCTGGCGGTAGAAGCGGTGCGTGTGATGGAAGAACGCAACATCAGCCAGATACTGGTGGTGGACAATAACAACAAACTGGTGGGCGCATTGAATATGCACGACCTGTTGCGCGCCAAGGTTATTTGACAATGGTAACAAGATGTTAGCTCAACGCCTGCAAGCCATTCGCCTGATCGCTTTCGATGTGGACGGCATCCTGACCGATGGCGGTCTTTATTTGACCGACTCCGGGGAAGAATTCAAGCGCTTTAATTCGCTCGACGGGCATGGCCTGAAAATGCTCAAAGCCTCCGGCGTGGAACTCGCCATCATTACCGGGCGTACTTCGCGCTGTGTTGAACTGCGCGCGAGAAACCTGGGAATTACACGCCTGTACCAGGGCGTGGAAGACAAATGGGGAACGATGCAAACCCTGCTCACCGCATTGAAAATCGCTCCAGAAGCCGCCGCCTATATGGGTGACGACGTCGTAGATCTTCCCGTGATGCGGCGGATGGGATTTTCCGTCACCGTGCCGAATGCACCGCAGGTAGTGCGCGATCACGCGCACTACCTTACCCAGCGCGAGGGCGGCAACGGCGCGGTGCGCGAAACCTGCGAACTCATCATGTCCGCGCAAGGCACGCTGGACGCACAACTGGCACCATACTTGTCATGATGGAACGTGTACGCGTCTGGCTGCCGCTTTTGCCGTTGCTGCTGCTGCTGGCGGCAACGTACTGGCTAAACCTGCAGGTACAACCCCCGGCGTCCGGCCCCGACAAAAACCTGCGCCACGACCCGGACTACGTGATCGATAATTTTACCGCCACCACGCTGGACGTACAGGGAAAAATCCGCTTTGTAATGTCCGCAAAGCAAATGTGGCATTATCCCGATGATGACACCACCCACCTGGAAGCGCCACTGCTCCTCAGCATGACAGCCGAAAGCCCGCCTCTGCGCATATCCGCACAAACAGGTGAAATCTCCAGCAAAGGCGAGGAAGTTTTTTTGCATAATGATGTCGCTATCGTACGGCCCGCTTACGCAGACAGAAGCGAGCTGACTTTCAATACCGATTATCTGCATGTCATCCCCAGCAAGGATATTGCCAACACCGACCAGGCCGTGACTATGGCTGATGCGCGCACCAAGCTGAATGCTGTAGGCATGGAACTTGACAACAAGACGCGCATCATTAAGTTCCTCTCGCATGTAAAGACCGTATATGAACCTGTTAAAAAATAAATATTCACTGCTACTTTGCCTGCTTTTGAGCAGCCATGCATCCTTGTCCTTTGCCGAACATGCCGACCGCGAGAAGCCGTTGCAGATGGAAGCAGATCGCGTCACCGTCGACGATGCCAATCATGTCAGCACCTTTGAAGGCAATGTGCAAATGCACCAGGGGACGTTGTTCATCGAGGCCGGCAAGATTTTGATAACTCAGGATAAAAATGGCTCAAACCAAGTTACTGCCACCGGGCAGCCGGCCCATTTCCGGCAAAAGCGCGATGGTGTCGATGAATATGTGGAAGGCTTCGGCGAGCGCATTGTGTATGACGACAACACCGAGATTGCCGATTTTTTCGGCCAGGCGCGGATAAAACGCGAGGGCGACGATGTACGGGGTGAACACATCATCTACAACACCAAGACCGGCGTATTCCAAGTCTTCGGTGCAAGCGAAAAGATTCCCGGAGCTCCCGACCAGGGGCGCGTGACGATTGTCATCCAGCCCAAGGATAAAACAAAACAGACACCGGCAGATGCACAAACACCCCCTGTGCAACCTGCCACACCTCATCACCCACAACCGCATCCACAACCATGAGCGAACTGCGCACCACCTCCCTGAAGAAACGCTACCGCTCACGCACCGTGGTACAGGATGTATCGCTGACGGTAAAGAGCGGCGAAATCGTCGGGCTGCTCGGCCCCAACGGGGCGGGCAAGACGACCAGCTTTTATATGATAGTGGGGCTCGTCGCTGCTGATGGTGGTGATATATTCATCGACGATATAAACATCACACACTATCCCATTCATCGACGTGCACGTCTGGGTTTGAGCTATCTGCCGCAGGAAGCCTCCATCTTCCGCCGCCTCACCGTGACTGAAAACATTCAGGCTGTGCTCGAACTGCAGGGATACGGCAAAGAGGAGCTTCAGGCGCGGCTCAGCACCTTGCTGAACGACCTGCACATTAACCATATCCGCGACAATCCTGCCATCAGCCTGTCTGGCGGCGAGCGTCGGCGGGTTGAAATTGCGCGCGCGCTGGCCAACAATCCGCGTTTTATTTTGCTGGATGAACCATTCGCCGGCGTCGATCCCATCGCCGTGCTGGATATCCAGAAAATCGTCCGTTTCCTCAAAGAGCGCGGTATCGGCGTACTGATTACCGACCATAATGTGCGCGAAACCCTTGGTATATGCGATCGCGCCTATATCATCAACGCGGGCTCGGTAATGGCTGAAGGCAAGCCCGATGAAATCGTCTATAATGAAAGCGTAAGAAAAGTATATCTTGGCGAGCATTTCAAGCTGTAGGGCGCCCCGGGAATTCCCCGAGGAACAATGCTCTAAGCGGAATCAACAGGCATGCCTCGCGACGACTGCCCGCCAAGCCCGGATTTTTGAGGCGCCCGCAAATGAGCCGCAAAAACCCGATGATTAATTAACATACCAGCAATTTCAAAACCTTACACCAGAGCAGACGCCATAGTATGAAAGTAGGATTACAACTCAGACAATCCCAGCAACTGATACTTACCCCGCAGTTGCAGCAGGCCATACGCTTGTTGCAGTTATCTACGCTGGAAGTCAGCCAGGAATCGGAACGTCTGCTGGATGAAAACCCGTTTCTTGAACGCGAAGAGGACGATCACAGCCAGCCATATGCCTACGGCGATGCGCGGAACAATACCCAGACCTCCAGCACTGCCAGCAGCAACGAGCAGGGTGCTACAGAACGCGAGGCCGCGCCCAACGATTCCGATTGGGCTATCCCGTCTTTTGCCACCGCCAACAATACAGATGATGACGATGCCGGTTTTGGCGAGGTGGCGGCCGACAAACCCGGTTTGCGCGACCATTTGATTTGGCAAGTCAATATGAGTCCCCTGCCGGAACGCGACAAGCAAATTATCGGCCTGTTGATTGATGCGCTGGACGATAACGCCTATTTAACCCAGTCACTGCAGGAGATTGTCGAATTCCTTCCTCCCCAACTCGATATCACGCTGGATGACCTGGAAACTGCACTGGTTCAATTGCAACACCTGGATGAACCCGGCATTGCCGCACGAAATTTAAGCGAATGTCTGGCGCTGCAACTGCAGGCCCTGACGCACACCGCCCCGGACACGCCCGGCCTGGAACTTGCGCAGCGCCTGGTAGCCAGCCATCTCGACCTGCTCGCAGCCCATGACTACGCCAAGCTAAAAAAAATCCTGCACTGCGACGATGCCGGGTTGCGCGCCGCGCAGGATTTGATTGTCCACCTCAGACCCAGGCCGGGAGCCGCATTCGAACAGCGTGCTGCCGACTATGTGGTACCGGACGTAATAGTGGAACGGGTTGATGGTCTCTGGCGCGCGCGCCTTAACCCGGAAGCCATGCCACGCCTGCGTATCAACCAGGTGTATGCCAACCTGATGCAAAATCGCGGCGATAATACCGCACAGGAAATGTCCGGACAGTTGCTTGAGGCGCGCTGGTTTATTAAAAATCTGCAACAGCGCTTCGACACCATACTGCGCGTGTCGCAGGCGATAGTCGAACGCCAGCACCAGTTTTTCCAGCACGGCAAGATCGCGATGCGCCCGCTGGTATTGCGCGAAATTGCCGATCAGCTGGAATTGCACGAGTCGACTATTTCGCGCGTCACCACGCAAAAATTCATGCTTACCCCGAGCGGTATTTATGAGCTCAAATATTTTTTTGGCAGCGGCCTCGCCACCAAGACGGGCGGATCATGCTCCTCCACCGCGATACGCGAAATTATCAAGAAACTGGTCGAACAGGAGGATACACACAACCCTCTGAATGACAGTCGCATGTCGGAAATCCTGGCACAGCAGGGCATATTGGTTGCCCGGCGTACCGTGGCAAAATACCGGGAATTGCTGCATATCCTCCCGGTCAATCTTCGCAAGTCCATATAATCACTACAAGGAGAAGAGCATGAACATTAATCTCACCGGACGTCACCTGGAAATCACTCCAGCCATTCGCGAACACGTAACCACCAAGCTGGCAAAAATAAAACGTCATTTCGATAATTTGATCGATATCAACGTTATTCTGTCGGTGGACAAACTGCAGCAAAAGGCCGAGGCCACCGTACACCTGAGCGGCAAGGCAGTTTTCGCGGAAGCGGATGACAGCAACCTTTATGTCGCGATCGACAAGCTGGTTGATTCGCTGGATCGCCAGGTTCTCAAGCACAAGGACAAGAGCTCCGCCCGTCGGCACGATGATACCGCTACCGGCCAAGTGGCGGCGGAGTAAGTTAACCAGGGCGACCATATGGTCGCCTTTTCCTTATATACGCTATACACAGAGCAGCCCATTCCTGCGGACCACATCTTTAATCATGGTTGAAACAATGAATCTAATCAGTAAACTTCTGCTGCCCGAGAACATTCTGCTCGATAGCGAATCCACCAGTAAAAAGCGGGTTTTTGAACGGGTAGGGCTGTTGTTTGAAAATTCACATCAGATTGCGCGCAGCCAGGTGTTTGACAGCCTGTTTGCGCGCGAAAAACTTGGTTCAACCGGCCTTGGGCAAGGCGTCGCGATTCCGCATGGCCGTGTCAAAAATTTGCGCGAAGGCATTGCAGCTTTCGTAAAAACGCAAAACCCCATCCCGTTTGATTCCCCTGACGGGCTGCCGGTTAACCTGATTTTCGTATTGCTGGTGCCGGAACGCGCCACCGATGCACACCTGCAATTACTTGCCGAATTGGCACAAATGTTCAGCAACAAATCTTTCCGCGAGCAATTGCAAAAAAGCGATGATCCTGCCGAGATTCATCAATTATTTTCCGACTGGAAAGCAGAGTAAATGGCACAGGTTAATATCCGCAAGCTGTTTGATGACAAGCAGGAGCGCCTGGCCTTAAGCTGGGTGGCCGGAGCCGATGGCGCGAACAAGATACTCGACAGCGAAGAGGTTAATTCTTCCATACGCGGACTGATAGGGCATCTGAACCTGATCCATCCCAACTGGGTACAGGTTCTCAGCAGCATTGAACTTGATTATCTGCGCGAACTTAGCCCTGCCGCGCTCGATACCGCACTCGCGCAGCTGGAACAAAGCGGCACTCTGTGCCTGATTGTGGCGGGCACGGACGAGATTCCGCAATCGCTCATAGATTATGCCAACCGCACCCAGACGCCGTTATTCTGCTCGCCGCAGGGCAGCGTGCACCTGATGTGGCTGGTACGGCATTACATCGTCAAGGAACTGGCCGAATCGACCACCCGCCACGGTGTATTCCTCGATGTGCTGGGGGTCGGCGTACTGATCACCGGGGACAGCGGAGTCGGCAAAAGCGAGTTGGGGCTGGAACTCATCACGCGCGGCAACGGCCTGGTGGCGGACGATGTCACCGAGCTGTTCCGCATCTCGCCCGAGACACTGGAGGGCCGTTGCCCCGAGTTGCTGCGCGACTTTCTTGAAGTGCGCGGCCTGGGCATGCTCAATATACGCACCATGTTCGGCGAAACCTCGGTGCGCCGTAAAAAAAGCCTTAAACTGATTGTGAATCTGCATCGCCCGGTGAGTGGCGATGAGTCGCAACTTGAACGCTTGCCGCAGCACAACAGCTATCAGGAAGTGCTGGGAATCAAGATCCGAACGGTCAGCATCCCGGTGGTGGCCGGGCGCAACCTTGCGGTGTTGGTCGAAGCGGCGGCGCGCAACTTCGTGTTGCAACAGCGCGGTATCGATACAATGAAGGAATTCATTGAGCGGCACGAGCAGCAGATGCTGCAACAATAAGAGACTCCCATGCAACTCTTCCTTATCAGCGGACTTTCCGGATCGGGCAAAAGCGTCGTGCTCAAGGTGCTGGAGGACAGCGGCTACTACTGCGTGGACAACCTTCCCGTGGAATTGCTGCCCGCGCTGATTTCACAGCTCGACCAGAGCGGCTATCAGCGCATCGCCGTCAGTATCGATGTGCGCAGCGGCAGCAGCGTGCAGCAACTGCCCCAACAAATTGAACAGCTCAAGCTGCGCGGCATAGATGTGCATCTGCTGTTCCTCGATGCGCAAACCGACACGCTGGTAAAGCGTTACTCCGAGTCGCGCCGTCGCCACCCGCTGAGCGACGACCGGCTGACACTGCCCGAGTGCGTGCAGCGCGAGCGCGAGTTGCTCGCAGATATTGCAAACATCGGCCATCATATCGATACCAGCGATTTGCGCGCCAGTGCGCTGCAATCCTGGGTAAAGGATTTCATCCATGTAGACCGCGCTTATCTGACCCTGCTGTTTCAATCGTTCGGTTTCAAACACGGCATCCCGCTCGATGCCGACTTCGTGTTCGACGTGCGCTGCCTGCCCAACCCGCATTACGACCCTCTGCTGCGCCCGCTGACCGGATGCGACGCGGCCGTGATTGATTTCCTTGAAAACACGCCCAGTGCGCAAAAAATGTATTCGGATATCAAGACCTTCGTTACTGACTGGTTGCCCTGCTTTATCGCCGACAATCGCAGCTACCTCACGGTTGCGATCGGCTGTACCGGCGGGCAACACCGCTCCGTCTATTTTGCGGAAAAACTCGCGCATCATTTTGAGCCGACGCAACAAGTCCTGTTGCGCCATCGCGAGCTTGTTGCCAGCCGCTGACGTCGATGAAAAACATTCTGTCCCCGCTCAGGATTGGCGACTGGCTGGTGCTGCTGGCGGGCGCGATCTTCACCGTCTGGCTGGCAATTCTGGTGTGGCACGGAGGTTCCGCAGACAAGGCCATCATCCGCAGCGGCGGCAAGATCTTCCGCGAGCTCCCGCTTTCGCGCGATCTTGAGCTTGAAGTGCCGGGTCCGCTGGGCTACAGCAGAATTACCATCCATAACCACCAGGCACGCATCGCCTCCGACCCGAGCCCGCGCCAATATTGCGTGCGCCAGGGCTGGCTCAAACTGGCGGGTGAAATAGCGATTTGCCTGCCCAACCAGGTTAGCCTGGAATTAAGCGGCAACAGCAAACCTTATGACAGCCTCAGTTATTAAGCTGGCCACGACTGCCAGCGACCACCACATCGCGCGCATGGCTGCCCTCGCGCTCGGCCTGTCAGTGCTGGAAGCAGCCATACCCTCGCCGTTGCCGGGAGTAAAGCCCGGCCTTGCCAACATCGTAACACTGATAGTTCTGGAGCGCTATGGCTGGCGCACAGCCGCGTGGGTATCGCTGTTGCGCGTAACAGCCGGAGGGTTGGTAATGGGCAGCTTCCTGTCGCCGGGGTTTTTTCTGAGCCTGTCCGGCGCATTGTGCAGCCTCGCCATCCTCGCGCTTAGCCAGTACCTGCCGCAACGCTGGTTTGGCGCAGTCACGCACAGCATACTGGCGGCATTTGCACACATTGCCGGGCAGTTAACGCTGGTATATTTGTGGCTCATTCCGCATGCCGGACTGGCGTATTTATTGCCTGTTTTTGCGCTTGCAGCATTGGTCTTCGGTACCGTAAACGGTTTGATCGCGGCACGTTTTAACGCTGCACCGCAACATCAGGGAGTGCTCACTATATGAAAATCATCACCCTCGCTTTTACCGGGGCATCCGGCATTCCTTACGGCATGCGCCTGCTCGAATGCATGTTGCAAAGCGGTCTGCGCGTGCATCTGGTGTATTCGCAAGCCGCACAGATCGTTGCAAAGCAGGAAATGGATTTCACACTCCCCAACCGCCCGCAGGAAGCTGAAAAGTTACTTACGGAACGCCTCGGCGCTTTCAGCGGCGAGTTAAAGGTTTTCGGCATTCAGGACTGGTATGCACCGATGGCATCCGGCACCAATCCGGGCGATGCGATGGTCATCTGCCCCTGCACCATGGGAACGCTTGGGAAAGTCGCTGGAGGCATCAGTGACGACCTGATTGCGCGCGCTGCGGATGTGATGCTAAAGGAAAAACGCACACTTATACTTGTGCCGCGCGAAATGCCCTTCTCCGCCATTCATCTGGAAAACATGCTCAAGCTGTCGCATGCCGGCGCAGTGATCATGCCGCCCAATCCCGGTTTTTACCTTCATCCGCAGACTGTGCAGGATCTGGTTGATTTCGTGGTTGCACGCATCCTCGATCATTTGGGTGTGGCACATACACTGCTTAAGCGTTGGGGAGTGGAGTAAAAAGTGTGTCTGCTCCATACTATGGTTATAATCATCCTGACTTTTGCTGCAACTGGAACTTAAATCATCCGATTTACACTAATATTGGCTGAATAGTTCATTCAGCCTATTCATGCGGCCATTAACACAAACATTTAACTGGAGTAAATAAATTGTCCCTCATTCGAACCCTATCCGCACTGACAATCCTGTCGCTTTCAGCCATGGCCGCGAACGCATACGCGGAAGATATTCCAAAGCAAATACAAGGCATTACACAAGGCGGCGCGGAAATAGTCAAAACCTTCCCCGCTGCTTCGCAATTGAAGGGCTGGGTTATCTCCAAGGATGGACGCTATTCCATTCTTTACTCCACCCCGGACAATCAAACCCTGCTGGCAGGAGACTTGATTGATGAGAAGGGAAACAACCTGACCGAGCAATATGCCGATCTGTACGTACCCAAGGCTGATCTCGCGCCAATTTACGCGGAGCTTGAAAAGTCCACATTTATTGCGGAAGGCGCGCAGAAATCTCCAAAAGCGACGGTTTATGTCTTCTTTGACCCGAACTGCCCGTTTTGCCATTTTGCGTGGAAAGGCTTTCAGGCATACGAGGCAGCCGGGCTGCAGGTACGCTGGATACCGGTGGCGTATTTGATGGAGACTTCTACCGGCAAAGCGGCGGCGATCCTGCAGGCAAAAGATCGCCTTGCTGCCTTCACGGAAAATGAACAGAAATACGTTCTTAAGAACCACGAGGGCGGAATCAAACCGGCCAAGCCATCCGCGGCAAGCTTGAAAGTGTTGCAGGCCAATAGCGAACTCATGCACCAACTGGGAATTACCGGTACGCCGGCTATCGTGTGGAAGGATGCGCAAGGAAAAATTCAGATGAAACCAGGTATGCCGCGTTTGTCGGAGTTTCCTGCCATCACCGGTTTGCCTGAGCAGCCAAACAATGACCCTGAACTGGCAAGATTCCGCTAACGCGATAATCCCAACAGCATCTTGCGCACGGGTGCGGGTATCGCTGCCTGCAACGCCGCGTTTACATTGAGCCACTGGCTGTTCGCCTGTTGCGCCCGCAAGGGCAGGTGTTCCAGCCGCACATGCAACGGCGAAATATGCAGCTTGAAATGCGTAAAGCTATGCGAAAACTTCGGCATCTCAATCGCTTGCGATGCTTCGGTGGCATATTGCCGGGCACAGTAACTCAGCGCTTCCTCAACATCATCAAATTGCGGGGGGCACCACAGCCCCCCCCATATCCCGCTACCCGGCCGCTTCTCCAGCAAAATATCCGCGCCATTCAGCAGCAGTAAAAATGTGCTGTGTTTTTCCGGCACAGGCCTGCGCGTACGTGGAACAGGAAGTTGCGCGACGCTGCCCTGCCGGTATGCCGCGCAGTCGTCCCGCACCGGGCACTCAGCGCAGCGCGGCTTGCTGCGGCTGCACAGCGTCGCACCCAAATCCATCATCCCTTGCGTATAACTGGCAATATCCTGCTCAGGCAATCTTGCCTCGGCATGCCTCCATAGTTCTGCTTCAATTTTTTTATCGCCAGTCCAGCCGCTTATTGCCAGATGCCGCGCCAGCACGCGTTTGACATTGCCGTCCAGAATTGCCTGGCGCTGCTGAAATACCAGCGCACTGATCGCCGCCGCAGTGGAGCGGCCTATGCCCGGCAGCGCGAGCATATCGTCAAAGCGATGCGGAAATTTTCCTTCATGCCGCTGCGCAATGAGCTGTGCGGAACGATGCAGGTTGCGCGCCCGCGAGTAATAACCCAGGCCGCTCCAGAGCGCCAGCACCCGCTCTTCTGTGGCGGCAGCCAACGCTGCAATGTCCGGAAAGCTCGCAACGAAATGCTGGAAATAGGGAATGACTGTGGCTACCTGCGTCTGCTGCAGCATGATCTCCGACAGCCACACCCGGTAAGCATCCGCGCCTTGCCACGGCAGGTCGTGGCGTCCGTGTTTCTGCTGCCAGCGGATGACACGCGAGGAAAAGTCACTCATCAGACTACTTGAACAAGTTCTGCAAGCCGCCCTTCAATTTTTCCTGCAACTGCTGCTTGAGTTCTTCTTTTTTGACATCAATTTTTTGTTTCGCAATATCTTTAAACACTGCGCCATAATCAACCTTGAATTTCAAATCGGCAAACGGGCCAAGCAACTGCACCGGAACGGTCATATTGCCGCTTTTTTTATCCACAGACTCCGCCACAGTCGCCTTCGCCGTGTAATTGATGCTGCTATTGCCGATATCCACGTCGCCGCTGCCCGTTACATGCAAAGACTGCGATTTCACCAGCAAATCGTCGTTGTGCGCCACGCCGTTTTTCACCTTGAAATTGGCTTTTAATTCGGTAAATTCGGTCTTGTCATCCTTGCCGGGTTTCAAGGTCTGCAAACCGCCCAGCCCGCTCTGTGCGCCGCGCACAGTCTTGGTCAGATCGATGCCCTTGATCACGCCATCTGCAATATTAACGCCCACATTTCCATTCAAGCCCTTCTTCAAGGCAGACACCATATTGCCCTGCGTCGTGATATTGACATTCACATTGCTCTTGCCTTCCAGCATATCGAGTTCAACCGCATCCTTGATCAGCGGTCCAAGCTGTACACCGCTCAGCGTCTGCTTAACACTAAAGCTCGGCGTCGCTTGCGCTGCATTGACTGCAACACTGCCACTCATGCTGCCCTGATACAAATTGGCGGACAGCGGACTGATATTGACCTGCCCCTTGTTCGCTTTCACATCTATGCGCAATTTTGTGGATTTTATATTGGCCACTTTAAGTGAGCCGATGCGCAGACTGCCTTCCAGGTTCAGCTTCTGCAGAGCAGACAAATCAAACGGCTGCTCGGGAGAAGGTTCGGACTTTGCGGCGGCCGCGGCTTTTTTCGGAAGGTACAAATCTGCGTCAAACTGATCAACATCCACATCGAAACGAATTGCCGGAGCGGTAAAGCCCTTGAGCGCCAGCTTGGCGTTGACCTTGCTTTGCAGCAGGCCGCCCGCCAGATTGAGCTGCACGCTTTCGCGCCCTCCGTCCAGCTGCACGCTGCCCTTCATCTCGCTGCTGACAGACTTGTTGGGCAACTTGTCCCCCGTTGCATTCACCGCAAGCACAAGATTGGAAAGGTTCAGTTGTTTGGCTTCAACGCTGCCTGCCAGCGGCGTTGACATCTTCAGCTTGAACTCCTGTTCAGCCTGTTTCAGGTCAACATCCAGCACCAGCCCGCTGCTCGTAAATGACTGCATGCTTCCCTGCATATCCAGCAGGCTCAGGGCCGCTGTTATTTTGCCTGAGTCACCGTCGAGATTGGCATTGAGGGACAACTTCCCGGCGGCAACCTTGTCCTTGCTAAAGTTGAATGCGGGCATTTTCAGGGCGGCATCAAAGTTATCCTTTCCTTTCGTACCGCTGGCTGTAACCTCAAAATTCTTCGCAGTGAATTCCTGCGTCGCCAAGTTTGCACTGGCCTCTCCTGTCGCCGTCAGCAGAAGGTTGCTGATATCCAGCGCCGCCCCTTTGAGCTGCAAGGCCAGGCCCTCGACCTGATAGAACTTTTTTGCCAGATCGAAGGTCAGCGTGGCTTGTAACTTTGTTGCAATATCAAGCTTGGGTTTATTGGCCTGGACAAGCGCATCCAGCTCAATCTTCACCGGCACGCCGTTGGCTATTCTTCCGCTTTTCAGGTTGAGATCCTTCAGCGTGTATTGCGCGCCGGTGCCTTCATCCAGATAGCTCAATTCTGTTTTTTCAATCTTGACCGAGGCGATATCAAATGCAACCGCAGCAGCCGGCTTGGCCTCAGGCTGAGGTTTGACCTCTTCCTTGCCCGCCTGCTTGCCGATCAGATCATCCAGATTGGTAGTGCCATCCTTGAATTTGACGACTTTAACTTTTACCCCGCTCAGCCCCACCTCGCTCACCACCACCTGCTTGGCAAGCAGCGGCAATAATTCCAGCGAAACGCGGGCACTTTCCACGGCGGCAAATTCCTTGTCGCTCCTGTATTCCGACAGCGAGATATTTTCGACCCTGGCTCCAATGCTCGGGAAGAAGGTCAGCTTGATATCACCATCCAGCTTCAAGGTGCGCTGCTGTTTGTCTTTTACTGCCTGAATGATTTGCGGCTTGTATTGATTGGGGTCGAAGGTAGCCATGAAGTAGCCGATAACACCTGCCACCAGCACAAATACTATCGCCAGACCCAGCAAAACATACTTAAGGATTTTCTTCATGTTTAATTACCCGTTAAAAACATTCTGTCCATTATGCCCGGGAGCCTGTCGGAGTTTGCTATTAAGTATTTGATATGATTGATATTTTTTATTATTGCCAAACATAAAATATTCAATATAATCAATATGTTACATATAAATCATAGCCGAAGTCCGACGTTCCGTTATAAATGGAAGCGCAAACCGGGGCTGGATTTGCGCGTCGTTAACGCCTTTCAACAATGACTGCCCCTTAGACTTCTTCGGCTGGCAGCGCTATTTTGTTGTCGGTACTGAACTGATAGTCCTTGAACACATGCTCGGCTGTCAGCGTCTGATAAGTGCCGTCCGCACGGCGGCGCGTGGTGTCCTTGAGGCGGTAGGTGTAATGTCCGCAGGTCCAGCAATCAAAGTTACGCATATGCGTGCACAGACAGGTCTTGTCCATCACCACAAGTTTCTTTGCGTTCGGATGCAAAGCCACCTGCTCATTGTATGCCGTGATGTAGGCGCAACCGCCATTCGCGTCGAGCAGGTAGCCGTAGGCTTCGCAGTTGGGGCGTATGCCCGCTCCTATGGCAGGGCTGCCCTTCAGCATGCGCATCGGATAGCCGGTAGGCGAAATAGTATTGACCTCAACATCCGCTTCGCTGGCCTTGAAATATTCCTGTACAACCTTTTCAGGCAGGCCGCACTCATGCGTAGCAGTAAAACGCGTTGCCACCTGCACCGCCGCAGCGCCTGCTTCCATAAATGCCGTGGCATCGCTGCCGGTGAAAATACCGCCGGCCGGGATCAGGGGAATATTCAATTTCTCAGCCTGCAAATAGGCATGAATTTCCTTGAAGATTTCCATCAGGTCATAATCGGCCCAGTCCATGCCGAAGCCGAGGTGTCCACCCGCCAACGGGCCTTCGACCACGATAAAATCGGGCAGGCGGTTAAGTTTAATGTTTTTGCGCAAGAAAATTTGCAGCGCGCGCAGCGAAGACACGATGATGCCCAGTTTGGCATCGCGGAAACGCGGATGATCTTCCATCAGCCCAAACGAACCCAGATGCAAGCCGGCGCTCAGCGTAATTCCATCAATTCCGGCAGAGAGTGCCTCGTATAAACGCACGCGCAAAGTCTCGCGCGGTGCATTCATCGTGAGCTTTTCCATGCAATTGACGAAGATCATACCGGGGCCGCGTTTGGCTTCCATGGCCCTGCTCACATGCACACGGGTGGCTTCTGCGATTTGTCCAAGATCAAATTGCACCGCGGACTTATCCGTATTTTCGACGTTATATTTGTACTGCTTGGTTTTTTCCTTGACGAATTTGGTCTTGTAACGCCTGTCCGTTACGGTAGGCAACATCGCATCGGAAAGGTGTCCCACTCCTCCCAGCCGGGCAATTTCAAGCGCCAGATCTGCGGTAGAAATATCCACTCCCATTCCACCTATCATAATAGGCACCAACTCATGCTTGCCAAATTGCAGGCGAAAATCATCTACGCGCTTCATCAACTACCCTTCCGTTCAAATCAGTTCGTTATTTTACCTTGGAATGGGTTTATTTGCTTTTTTTGCTGAACAGACAATTATCAGAAACCATGCAAATAATAAGGCATTCAATGCATTTGATTGCTTGCAAGCTGCTTATTGATCTTTTCATAATTCATGACAGGTATCTTTACAGCAGCCGTCATTCCAGCGCGGGCGGGAATCCAGACAGATACAACACCCGCCTCGAAGGGATGACAACACCCAAAAACTTGGCGTTGCCCGCTACGCGGAACTTATATGACAAGCTGGATTCCCGCCTGCGCGGGAATGACGAAGTGGTCAATTTTGGCTAAATTTGCACTCGTTTAAAACGAGTCTTCAATTATGGAAACTCAAGTTTAGACATTCAGCCCCAATAGGACGGGAATTTTAGCACGGAAAAATATTTACAAAAATGCAAAGAAATCACTTGACACAAGGAACGGTTCGCGCGCCCGCCGCCCTGCACGCGAAG
>Ga0315268_10003317_pt1 | contig 17776 bp, 17 predicted proteins | sample C1_top_MG_FD_204535 | JGI IMG/M metagenome (GOLD analysis project Ga0315268, IMG submission 204535) | Sediment microbial communities from Yellowstone Lake, YNP, Wyoming, USA - C1_top | ecosystem: Environmental > Aquatic > Freshwater > Lake > Sediment | place: USA: Wyoming | collected 2017-08-01
CTTACAGCGCGGGCGCGGATCTGGCGCGCTGTCTCTTCCTCGATCAAGAACCCGAGGGTTGCAACGAACCGAACAGCGCGCAAAAGCCTGAGCGGATCGTCGTCCAGCACTCCCGGCCGCGTCACACGGACCAGACTGTTCTGGATGTCCTGTCTTCCCTGGAACAGGTCTGTCAAACTGTCGAGCGAGCGCGTCCTGAGGAACTCTCGAAGATCGAGAGCCATTGCGTTGATTGTGAAGTCGCGGCGGCCGAGGTCCGCAGCAAGGTCAGGACCTTCGTAATTCGTGAAATCGAACTGGATCGTTTTGGCATTAAAAGTCTTTACAACACGCGAGATCTTCCGCACTTCGTCAAGATAAAAGAAACTCCCTGCGATCTTTTGACTAAAAGCGCGCGCAACATCCTCCGAACCTGACGGCATCAGCAGGTCAATGTCTTTGAGGTCCTGTTTTCCGAGGAGCAGGTCGCGCACAGAACCGCCGACCAGATAGATGGGGCCGGAAGTGAGGGGAAACAACTGGTCGAGAAATTTCAGAGAAGGGATATTCATCATGCTGAAGAAGAGCGATCAGTCCTCAAGTTCGATGCCAAGCGACTTGATCTTCCGATGCAGGTTGCTCCGCTCAACGCTCAGGAGGTCCGCGGTCTTACTCACGTTCCCGTTGTTCTCCCTGAGCTTGCGCGTTATGAACTCGCGTTCAAAATCCGCGCGCGCGTCCTTGAGCGTCTGACGACCAGAAAGTGTAGGAAACGGGCGAACATCCTCCTGCGTTGCTCGATTAACCGGGGCATTAATGGGAGGCGGCACTACCGCGGCCGTGATCATTGGACCGGGAGCCATGATGATCAGCCGCTCGATGATGTTCCTGAGTTCGCGCACATTGCCCGGCCATGGATAGCTGGTGAACAACGCGAGAGCGTCGGCCTCGATGGTCTTCGGCTTCTGTCAATATTCCCGCGAGAACTGCTGCAGGAAGTGGCTGGCCAGGCGCGGGATGTCGTCGGCCCGGTCGCGCAGCGGCGGCGCCACGAGCGGTATCACATTCAAACGGTAATAAAGGTCTTCCCTGAACGTCCCCTTCCGGATCTCGTCCTGCAGGTTCTTGTTCGAAGCTGCAACGACCCGGACATCCACCTTGAGCGTTTTCGAGCCGCCGACCCGCTGGAACTCCTGGCCTTCGAGCACTCTCAGGACCTTGGCCTGCGTGGCCAGACTCATGTCCGCGATCTCGTCAAGGAAGATGGTGCCGTTGTCAGCAGTCTCGAACTTGCCGCGCTTCATGGCTGCGGCGCCGGTAAACGAGCCCTTCTCGTGCCCGAACAATTCGCTCTCGATCAGCTCCTGCGGGATTGCCGCGCAGTTCACTTCCACGAACGGCCCTGCTGCGCGCTTGCTCGCCCGGTGAATAGCGCGCGCTACAAGCTCCTTGCCCGTGCCGCTCTCTCCGTGGATCAGCACCCATCCGTTCGTGGGCCCGGCAAGATCTATCTGCTGCTTCAGCGCTTTGATAGGTGCGCTCTCACCAATTATCTCGTAGCGCTGCTCGATGCTCCGCTTGAGAGTCTCGTTCTCCTCGCGCAGCCGTGATTCCTCTATCCCGTGCTTGACCACGAGGTTCAGATGTTCCAGCAGCGGCGGCTTCTCAATGAAATCGTACGCGCCCATCTTCGTGGTCTTGACCGCGGTCTCGATGGTGCCGTGGCCCGTGACCATGATCACCGGCATGTCAGGCCGGAGCTCGCGGAACTTGCGCAGCACTTCGATGCCGTCCATCTCGGGCATGGCAATATCAAGAAGCGCCAACGCCGGCTGCGTCTCGTTCAGGAGGTCGATGCCTTCTTTGCCCGAGGACGCGGTCACGACGTCATAGCCTTCGTCGCGCATCACGTCGGCAAGGCTCTTGCGTACGCTTTCTTCGTCGTCAACTATGAGGATGGTTTCATTGGACATATAATTTTCTTATCTCGCGCCTGACAAGATGCTTGGTTATCAGACTGAAAGAATAGTATCTCACTCGGGCTTATACCCACGTTTTATTAAGAGCTCTTTGTAAACTTGGAATGCTCTATTACTCTGCTGCATCGGGATTTCTTGACCCATTCCAGGACCAACAATTGTTAGCATTTCACTGTCCCCACATCCGTGCGCATACATAGCGGGATGATTTCCGGCAGCAGCATAATAACCAGAAAAATAGCGAAACCCCTCGATTGGGGTAATGTTGCCCATTATTTTTGCTGATGCGGGAACCGCCGGTCTAACTGGAAATATATTTATTATAAAGATACCCGCAATTGCCGCAGCTATAATCATTACTACGAGTATTAGCAATATTGGAGCAAATGGTTTCCTTAGGAAGGATCTTTTCACCTGAAGTTCTGATTTAAATGCAATAAGTCCACAATTGAAGCATCTCTTTGCTTCTTGCTTACCCCATTGATTGCCCCACGGATTAGTATTAAAAAGAGGATCTCCAAGTCCAAATATAGTTCTAATCGGCCTGGGATCGTCGTACCAATGGAGCGAATTTTTCTCTCCGATCCATCCGGCAGTCATCTTTGAATTGCACTCGGGACAGAAATCTATTTTTCCCATCATTACCAAACCTCCACAGTCTCTTGTATTGGACTGTTCATCTCAGCCCAACAGTTTTCCATCCGATCCTCAATCTCTCCACCACCGCATCGATCTCCGCCTCAGTCGTCTCCCTGCCGAAACTGAACCGTATCGCACCGCGCGCCAATGCGAGATCGACGCCCATAGCCGTGAGCACATGCGACGGCGTAATGCTGTCGCCATGGCAGGCAGCGCCGGGAGAAACAGCGATGTCGTTGCCGAGCGCGGCCATCACTTCCGCTGCTGTAAACCCTTCGAAACTTATGTTCCAAGTGTTCGGGAGCTTCTTATCCGGATGGCCGTTGAGATGCACCTTGCACCCAGTCTTCTTCAAACCATCGAGCAATCGCAAGCCGAGCTTTATCTGACGCTGTCCCTCGGACACCATAAGCTTTGCCGCGATCTCGCATGCCGCCCCCAGACCAACGATGAACGCTGTATTCTCGGTGCCCGGCCGCAACCCATGTTCATGGCCCGCGCCGAGCATCATTGGCAGAAGTTTACGACCGTTCTTGATGTACAACGCACCGATGCCTTTTGGCGCGTAGAACTTGTGGCCTGCGATGGTGAGGAAATCAACCCCGAGCGAACCAACGTTGACCGGAACCTTGCCCACGCTCTGGGCAGCGTCCGTATGGAACAGCACATTGCGCGACGCGGCAATGCGGGCAAGCTCCTCGATCGGCTGAATGGTCCCGACCTCGTTGTTCGCGTGCATGATCGTAACGAGCGCGGTGTCCGGGGTGATCGCCTTCTCAAGATCAGCGGGAGCGACCATGGCGAGCTTGTCAACAGGAAGATACGTTACACTGTATCTGAAGCGTTCGAGGTTGCGGCACGGCTCCAGCACTGCCGGATGTTCGATTGCTGAGGTGATGAAATGCTTGCCCTTGCCCGCTGCCTTGGCAATGCCCTTGATCACCATGTTGTTCGATTCCGTGGCCCCGCTCGTGAAGACGATCTCCGATGCGCTGCTTCCGATGAACGACGCTACCTGCTCGCGCGCTTTCTCAATGCCCGCTCTGCAGGCAACGCCGAAGCTGTGACTGCTCGAAGGATTGCCGAACCGGTCGGTGAGGTATGGCATCATCTCATCGAGGACCTGTTGAGCGATCGGAGTACTCGCGTTGTAGTCGAGGTAGATCATACTCATCCTAACCCGGACAAGCCGGAACCAAACAAGAAAGACGAACACGAATTACACGAATAATACGAATGTCACGAATAGGGACTGGACTTGACTGCATTTCTTCGTGCAATTCGTTCATTCGTGTTATTCGTGTTAAACTGTTTGCATTTTCTTTCCATTTTGAGAAACTTTTGATTCTTTAGTTACTACGAGGTAGGAGCCGTGCGATGTACGAGCCTTTCCTATTTCGGCCCCCCGGGTACGGACGGTTCGGGCTCGTTGAACAACCCGGTGGACAGATACCGTTCGCCCACGTCAGGCAGCACGGTCACGACCCGGCCGCCCTTCCCGAGCTTGGCTGCGATCTGGATCGCTGCCCAGCACGCGGCTCCGGACGAGATGCCGGTGAGCAGACCTTCTTCGCGCGCAAGCCTCCGCGCGGTCCCGGCAGCATCAGCATTGGCGACCTTGACGATCCCGTCGTATACTTCAGTGTTCAATATCGAGGGTATGAACCCCGCGCCGATCCCCTGGATCGGATGCGGCCCGGGCTGGCCGCCGGAAAGCACCGGGGACGCTTCGGGCTCGACCGCGAAGATCAGGATGTCCTTGTATTTTTTCCTTAGCACTTCCCCAACGCCGGTGATCGTGCCGCCCGTGCCCACGCCCGCGACAAAAGCGTCGATCTTCTTTGTACCCATCGCTGCAATGATCTCTTTTCCCGTGGTCCGGCGATGGACGGCAGGGTTCGCGGGGTTCCCGAACTGGTCCGGCTTGAAATATCCCTTAGCCGAGGCAAGGATCTCATCAGCTTTCTCGATCGCGCCCTTCATGCCTTTTTCTTTGGGCGTCAGCACGAGTTCAGCACCGTAAGCGGCGAGCAGCTGACGCCGTTCCATGGTCATGGACTCGGGCATGGTCAGGATGATGCGGTATCCCTTGACCGCGGCAACCATGGCAAGGCCGATGCCGGTGTTGCCGCTCGTGGGCTCCACGATGGTCATGCCTTTTTTGAGCAAACCCTTTTTCTCGGCAGCCTCGATCATGGCGAGCGCCGGCCGGTCCTTCACGCTCCCGCCCGGATTGAAGCTTTCGAGCTTTGCCCAAACCTCTGCAGCGCTTGGCCCCACAACACGGTTCAGCTTCACCATCGGGGTGTTCCCGATCAGGTCCAGTATGGTCTTTACCTTTGGCATAGGGAGTCCTTTCTTCAGAAGCAGTTGGACAGCAAAGGAAACGACTTAATCCGGAAAGTCGAAATCAAATACAGGTACTTGTCTCGCGCTGAGACGCTGAGGCGCGGTGAAATCTTAAGGGGCTTGTATTAAAACAAAGCTCCATTTGTTTTTGACGTCCTCGCGTCCTTCGCGCCTTCGCGGTGAAATTCATATCGCATTACTCTTTCTCCGCGCCTCCGCGTCTCCGCGCGACATCGATCTTTGCCTTTTGATAAGAATTTACTTCGCCGTATTCACAGCCACCGCCGTGTTCCGTATCGCCTGCAATATATCCTCGACAGCTAGGACAGCCCCTCCCGGCCTGCCGTAGAACGAGACCGGGACCCTGCCGTTCACTGCCAGCCGCACATCCTCGAGCATCTGGCCCAGGTTCATCTCGACCACGAGAAAGCTCTGCACGCGGCCCGCGGTCTCCGCTATGATCTTTTCCGGGAACGGGAAGAGCGTGATCGGCCGGACCAATCCCGCCCGAATCCCTTCGGCCCGCGCCTGATGAATGGCGGACTTTGCAATGCGCGCGGACGTGCCGAAAGCCACGATCGCCACATCCGCATCGTCCGTGAGCATGGTCTCGCACATGACCTCATGCTCTTTCATGCGGTCGTATTTGGCTTGCAACGCGTAATTGCGCTGTTCGAGCATGCCGTCCTCGCCCGGCAGCATGAATAATGACCGGATGACCTTGGCCGGGCCTCCCCTGGTGCCGGTCAACGCCCACGGCTTCTCGATCACCCGCGGCTCGATCTCCGGCATTTCCACCGGCTCCATCATCTGGCCGAGAACGCCGTCCCCGAGGATCATTACCGGCGTGCGGTATTCGTCCGCCTTGTCAAAGGCGCGGACGGTCAGATCGACGATCTCCTGGATCGTGGACGGCGCATACACGAGCAGTTTGTAATCGCCATGGCCGCCTCCCTTCACCGCCTGGAAGTAATCGCCCTGGGAAGGACCGATATTGCCGAGCCCGGGGCCACCGCGCTGCATGTTCACGATCACGGCCGGAAGCTCCGACGCGGCCATGAACGACAGCGCTTCCTGCATCAGGCTGATGCCGGGGCTCGAGGACGACGTCATTGCCCGTTGTCCCACTGCGGCTGCGCCGTAGACCATGTTGATGGCCGCGATCTCGCTCTCTGCCTGCACGAACGTTCCGCCTACTTCGGGCATGCGGCGAGACAGATATTCGGGGATCTCGTTCTGAGGCGTTATGGGATAGCCGAAATAGCTCCTGCAGCCCGCCTGCACCGCGGCTTCGGCAAGAGCTTCATTTCCGGTTATGAGGACCTTTGGCATTGATCGATGTCCTTACGTAAATATATGGGTCTTTTGGTTCTCACACGTCAAGATCAAAATCCATTTTCGCGCGGAGACGCGGAGACGCAGAGAAAGAGTAAAACAAAAAACACTATTTACCGCGAAGGCGCGAAGTACGCGAGGACGTCAAAACAAAGGGGCTTTTGGTTTTAGATACAGGATCCTTGAGACTTCCCTGCGGCCCAGCAACTCTGCGCGAGACGCCTTGCTTTGACCTTAAATCGGCACTCCCTGACCCTTGCTACTTGCTACTCTCTTTCTATTTCCAGACCTCGATCGCCACATCAGGGCACATCTCAGCGCAGAGCGCGCATCCGGTGCAGGATCCTTCATCGCCGCAAAATTCAACCGCATAATAACCGCTCTGGTTGAACTCCTTGCTCATCCGGAGCAGCTTTTTCGCGCACGCGGTCGTGCAGAGTTCGCAGCCCTTGCAGTATTCCCTGTTGATGACGACGTTGCCCATAGCTTCCTAAAAGAAGTACTGAGTACGAAGTACTAAGTACAAAGTTAAAACGGGTAAAAACCGATATGTCAAATCTTTTACTCAGTACTCCGTACTTAGTACTTCGTACTGTCTTTATCCTCTTCCCCGCTCGATCATTTCCTCTGCATGTTTGATGGTGGCCTCGGTGATGGTCTTGCCCCCGAGCATGCGGCCGATCTCCTCAACGCGTTCCTTCCGGTCGAGCAGGGTGACCTCGGTGTTCGTCCGGTCGTTCTTCACGGACTTTGAAACCCCGTAGTGGCTCGTTGCCATGCTCGCGATCTGCGGCAGATGGGTTATGCAGAATACCTGGCGCTTTGCAGCCACGCGTTTCAGCTTTTTGCCGACCTCTTCCGCCACGGCGCCGCCGATGCCGGCGTCCACTTCGTCGAACACGACCGTGGGGATACTGTCGCCTTCGACGAGGATGGTCTTGAGCGCCAGCATGACCCGCGAGAGCTCGCCGCCCGACGCGATCTTCGCGAGCGGCTTCGGGTCCTCGCCCGGATTCGGTGAAATGAGGAACTCCACGCTGTCGGCGCCGCGGGGGCCTGCCTTGAACCCGTCGAGCGTATCCTCGCCCTGCTCCTGGCCGATCTGCACGGTAAAGGTCGTCCGCTTCATGCCGAGCTGACCCAGTTCGGTCTCCACTTTCTTCTGCAGCTCCTTTGCCGCCGTTTTTCGCTTTTTGCTCAGCTCGCGGACCTTGCCGGTCAATGTGAACCTGATCGTCTCCATCTGCGACTTCATTTCCGCGATCTCTTCTCCGGTCCGCTCCATGCGTTCGAGCTCGGCAGATGCCCTGGCGCCGAACGCGATGACCTCGTCAAGGCCCGGGCCGTATTTCTTCTTGAGCTTCTGGAGCAGGTCCAGGCGGTCGCCGATCTGCTCCAGACGGCCGGGGTCGAACTCGATCCCGTCCCGGTACGAGGAGATCTCGCGCGCGGCTTCCTCGATCTGCGCCTTGCCCGAGTTACAGAGCTCGGCAGCGCCGGCAAGCCTGTTGTCGATGGCCACGATGTCCCGAAGACCCGTCGTCGCTTTTTTCAGTTCCACCAGCACCGAGTCGTCGGACGAATAGAGCACTTCGTCCACCATGGCCGCGATCGCGGCGAGCTTTTCCGAGTTCGCCATGACCTTCTGCGTCTTCGCAAGCTCCTCGTCCTCGCCCGGCTTCAGCGCCGCCGCCTCGATCTCGTTCTTCTGGAACCGCAGCATCTCCTCGCGCTGGGCGCGGTCGCGCTCCCCTGCCTCGCTCTGCGCGATCCGCTCCCTGCACTGCTGCAGGCTGCGGAACTCGTTCGACACCTCGGCGCGAAGGGATTCGAGCACGCCGAATGCGTCGAGCATGTCCAGCTGCTTCTCCAGCGACAGCAGGGACTGGTGCTCGTGCTGGCCGTGGATATCGGCAAGGAACGAGCCGAGCGTTGCAAGCGTCGCCAGGTTGGCAAGGCTTCCGTTGATGTACACCTTGTTCTTGCCCGCGGCGGACAGGACCCTGCGTACGATCAGGTCCTCGCCGGAATGCGTCTCGATGCCCTGTTCGGAGAGCAACGATGCGATATCCGCTGCCCCGCGCCCGTTCAGCTCGAACGCCGCCTCCACCACCGCCTCCGGCGCGCCGGTCCGGATCAGGTCGGCGCTGGCACGCTCGCCCAGCACAAGATTGAGCGCGTCCACTACAATGGACTTTCCCGCGCCGGTCTCGCCGGTGAACACGTTCAGCCCCGGCGCAAATTCCACCCGGAGCTGTTCAATGATCGCGAAGTTCTTTATGTTCAGTTCTTTTAACATGGTAATTATATATAGTGGCAAGGGTCAAGGACACCTCTGTACCTTGCTACTTGCTACATGCTACTTGACCCTGTTCCTACTCCCCCTTGACCCCGTTCTTTACCGCATCCGCCTTCTTAAGCGCATACCGGTCCTGTGTTGACTTGCCGCTGCCGGACGCCTTCCGGTAGTATTCAGCAGCCTGGTCTTTCCTGCCCGCACGTTCGCTTGCTCTGCCGGCCCAATAGTACGCAGTGGTGATCCACATTCCTGAGGTCGGATAATTCTCGGGTATCTTCAGGAATTCGGCGATCGCTTCCGTATCCTTGCCCTGCATGATGCAGCAGAACCCGATCCAGTACTGGGTGACCGGACGCTCGGAGAACTTCTGGTCCTTTAACGCCGAACGGTATGCATCGAGGGCGTTCCGATAGTCCTTGAGCTGGAAATGGCTGTCGCCGATCTTTGTGTAGAGAATGCTGGTTGCGATATCACGGGACGGCAGGGACAGAATTGACTGATACAACACAAGGGCGTCCTTGAACTTGCCCGCGCTGAACATCTTGTTCGCTTTGCCGTAATCGCTCTTCGCAGTTGCGGCATGCGAAACACCGTGCGTTGTGGCAACGAGCAGTAGGATAAGGAGCAAATTTGTCAGACCTTTTTTCATGTTCCCTCCTGACCATAGCGAACTGTGTCAAATTTAACACAAAGCATATGCCTGTTCAAGGATAATATTTGAGGGTCATTCGTAATAATGTTAAATGCAACAACGAACTTCAATCTCGCGCAAAGACGCCAAGACGCAAAGGAAAGCTGACAAAGAACGCTTGAGGAAAATCATTGGCTTTAAATGAAAAAACAAGCGTTGCTCTCTTTATCATCCTTGTAGTTTACAGATACTTATTATTTAAGATTAATTATATTCTTTGCGTCTTTGCGGCTTTGCGCGAAAACCGTTTTTCCAAGGAGTTTAGAACAGACGCAGTATTCCTCGACAATAGTGTCGAACGATACAATGCATAATGAAATCAATACGTTCATATCAGAAGAACTATCTCGCATTCGACAATCCTGTCTTTGCCACATCATCCTTCCTAGTATAAAATATGAAAATGACACATAAAGACAATGCGTTATCACTTTGGCACGCATGTTGTAATAGTACAGCCTGCAAGCGCGGACAATGGGCACTGCCACCCCCCCTTTCCTCCCCCGGATAAGAACCAGGCAGTGTCCATTGCTCGGGCTTCATAAACAGATCAAGGAGGTCAACATGTTCTTCAATTCAAGACAATGCAATAACATCGACTCCGAGGAGCTGAGCGAAAAAATACGATCGGGCAAGGACTTCTTTCTGCTCGATGTGCGTACGCCCCAGGAATACGATCAGCAGGCCATCGAAGGTTCCCACCTGATCCCGCTCCAGGAGCTTGGCTCCCGGCTGCAGGAGCTCCCGAAAGACAAGGAGATCGTGGTGTATTGCAGGGTCGGCAACCGCAGCGCATATGCCTGCGCGGACCTTTCCCGCAGGGGCTACAACGTAAAAAATCTCGAAGGCGGTATCTTGCTATGGAATATGGCTGGAAATGTTTCGATGACGAGCGCTTCATAATGAAGAACGCTCGCTGCAGAACAACGATCGTCGTGACGTATCTGCTCCTCGCCCTGCTGTTGAGCCTGATGGTGGCGGACCTCAGCTACGCCGGTCCCGTACTTACCCTGGAGCAGGCCATTGACACGGCGATCAGGAACAACCCCGGGCTCAAAGCCGCGGATGCGCAGGTCCAGGCGGCTGATGCGGTCGTGCTCAGGTCCGCGTCCGCGTTCCTGCCGAAGGTGACCCTGTCCGAGACCTGGAGCAGGACGGAAAACCCGCTCAATGCGCTAGGCACAAAAGTGAACCAGGAACTAGTAACCCAAACGGATTTTTCTCCGGACACGATCAATCATCCGGACCCGATCTCGAACTATAACACGCGGCTCTCCGTGGTCCAGCCCCTGTTCAACGGCGGAAAAGAATATCTCGGCAGGGAACAGGCGAAGCTCGGGCACGAAGCATCGATCCAGGACCGCGCCAGAACGCGGCAGGAAACCACGTTCAACGTGATCAAAGCGTATTACGGGCTCCTGCTCGCGCGGGAATACCACAAGGTAGCGCTCCAGTCCGTTGAGACCACGGCAGCCACCATGAAACTGGCAGAAGCGCGGTATAAGGCAGGAGCGGTGCTCCAGTCGGACCTGCTCCGGGCCACGGTGCAGTTCGCCGAAATGAAGGAAATGCTGACGCGCGCGGAGAACAATGTGAAGCTCGCAAAAGCCGGACTCAACTATGCCATGGGCGTGCCGCAGCAGACCGAGTATGCGGTCGACGATGTACTCACAGCGCAGGACATGAACAGCGATCTGGACCAGCTGATCAGCAAGGCCCTTACCCAACGGCCCGATGTTCTTTCCCTGGGGCTCAACAGGAAGAATGCCGAGGCCGGTGTAAAGCAGGCCCGCACCGATTACGTCCCGACCCTGAACCTCATGGGCCAGGTCGACTGGAACAGCGACAAGGTCGCTGGAGACGAAGCCCGGAGCTGGGCAGTCATGGCCGTGCTCCAATGGAACCTCTTCGACGGCCTGGTCACGACCTCGCGGGTGCGCGAGGCAACAGCGACCGCGGGCAAGGTCCGCGCGCAGGAGGAGCAGATGCAGGCAGGCGTACAGCTCCAGGTGCGGCAGGCATACTACGATCTCACGTCGTCCCGGGACAGGATCGCGGCAACCGCATCATCGATCAGGGAAGCGGAAGAAGGTCTCAGGATCGTCCAGAAGCGGTACGAAGGCGGAATGACCACGTTCGTCGATGTGCTCGGCGCGGAGAACGCGCTCCTTCGCGCAAGGACCAATGCTTTGCAGGCGCTCTACGACAACAACCGGGCCCATGCGGAGCTGAAGCTGGCAGCGGGAACGCTGTAAAAACAGTTCAACGTTCAAAGTTCAGAGTTCAAAGTTTAATCAGAGGAGAATAGAATGAACATCAACAGCATAAAAAACAAGATCAGCGCTATGAACAAAAAGAACCTCTACGGGGCTACCATTCTCGTGTCATTCGCAATTCTCGGCGCGGGATATATGGCATTCGGGAACAAGACCACGTTCGCGGAAGCAGCGAAGACCGAAGCGCCGGTCCTGGTTTCGACCATGACCGTGGAGCCGAAGACCATCGACTCGGTCGTGACCGCGGCAGGAGCGCTCTCTTCCCGGAGCAGCTCGATACTCTCGAGCAAGATCATGGGCAGGGTCACCGCGCTATACGTGCATGAAGGCGACCACGTGGCCGAGGGCAAGCTCCTGATGAAGATCGACAGCGGAGAGATCACGGCCCAGATGGTCCAGGCCCAGGCAGCATACAACAATGCCAAGCTCCAGTTCGACCGGATCAAGACCCTGTACGACGCCAAAGCGTCGACGCAGATGGAGATGGACCAGGCAACGCTTGGCTTCGAGACCGCGCAAGCCGGTCTGCAGGCGGCAAAAGCCATGGAGAGTTACACGCACATCCTGGCCCCGATCACGGGCCAGATCGTGGAAAAGCGGATCAATCCGGGCGAGATGGCGCTTCCGGGCCAGCCCATGCTCAGGATCGAGGACAATAAGCACTTGCGCCTCGAGGTGACCGTCAAAGAGCAGGAGGTCCTCCACATCCAGCCCGGCAAAGCCGTAAGCGTGCGGATCGACGCCATGCCCGAGAAAGAGATCCGCGGCAGCGTTTCGCAGGTGGTGCCGGCCTCTGATGTGCGCACTCACTCGTTCATCGTCAAGATCGACATCCCCGCTGAAAAGGGGTTGATCACCGGCATGTACGGCAAGGCCTTCTTCAGCATCGGCAAGCGCCAGGCAATCCTGGTGCCGAAGACTTCGCTCGTGGAGATGTCGGGCATCATTGGCGTCTACCTCATGACCGCGGAAGGCAATGCCGTGTTCCAGATGATCCAGGCGGGCGCGGAACAAGGAACGTTCGTTGAAGTGGTGACCGGCCTTAAAAAGGGCGACCGCGTGATCACGGACAAGCATGTTGACAGGCTTGAAGGGAAAAAGGTCGTGCAGGAACAACAAACTGAACGTACGAAAACAACTTCATAACCACAGATGAACACGGTTTAAACAGCGACCACGGCAATCCTTTTCCATTCGCTTGGTTTTTCACCGTGTCTATCCGTGTGTTCTGCGAAGCAGAACCTGTGGTTACTACTTAGGATTAAACCATGAAACTCAATATCAGCGGCAAAATAACCCAGTACTTCATCAATTCCCAGCTCACCGTGCTGCTCATGGCGGCAACTGCCGTGCTCGGTCTGTTCGCCCTCATCTACACGCCGCGCGAAGAGAACCCCCAGATCGTGGTGCCCGCGGCGAACGTGATGGTCATGATGCCGGGCGCCTCGGCCAAGGAGGTCGAGGAACTGGTGGCCAAGCGGCTCGAATCCAAGCTCTGGGAGATCCCGGGCGTGGAAGACGTGTACTCGGTCTCCATGCAGTCCATGGCCATCGTGACCGTCAAATTCCACGTGGGCCAGGACAAGGAGCGGTCGCTCGTAAAATTGTACGACAAGATCATGTCCAACATGGACTTCTCGCCTCCGGGTGCGTCGCAGCCGCTGGTCAAGCCCATTGATGTGGATGACGTGCCGATCGTTGCGATCACGTTCTCGCCCGAACCCGGGAAGGGCTACGACGACGCCCGGCTCAGGCTGGTCGCGGACAACGTGCTCGACGAACTCCGGAAGGTGCCGGGCGTGGGCAGCACCGCGGTCATCGGCGGACGGAGCCGCCAGGTGCGCGTGACCCTGGACCCGCTGCGCATCGCGAGCTACGGCCTGTCCCCGCTCCAGATCGCGGGTGCCATCACCCAGTCGAACACGAACCTGATCTCCGGCGACCTCGACCAGGGCAATAAAAAGCTGACCATCGAGACCAGCGGGTTCTTTGCAAAAGCAGGCGATGTCAGGAACGCCGTGGTCGGCGTCGCGAACGGAAAACCCGTGTACCTCGGCGACGTTGCCGACGTGACGGACGGGTTCGAGGAGACCGTGAAGCTCACCCGGATCGCCATCAGCGGACATCACGGATCCCGCACAGCGGGTACGACCGTTGCTGAACACGCGGCAGGCGAGGTCCCCGCAGTGACCATTGCCCTGGCAAAGCGCCAGAAGCTGAACGCGGTCCAGATCTCGAACCAGATCCTCGCAAAGCTCGACGAGCTCAAGAAGACATCCATACCGCCCGGGGTCAACGTGACCGTCACCCGGAACGACGGCAAGACCGCCAACGACGCGGTGAACGAGCTCGTGTTCCACCTCGTGGTCTCGATCATCGTGGTCATCGTGCTCCTGTACTTCACCCTGGGGTGGCGCGAGGCCGCGATCGTGGCGCTGGCCATCCCGCTCACGCTGTTCATCACGCTCGCGGTGGGCATGGTGGCGGGCCAGACGATCAACCGGATCACGCTCTTCGCGCTGATCCTGTCGCTCGGCCTGCTCGTGGACGACGCCATCGTCGTGGTCGAGAACATCCACCGCCATTACAAGCTGCAGCAGCATTCCCGGCTGCAGGCCGCGGTCATGGCCGTGAACGAGATCGGCATGCCCACGATCCTGGCGACCGTCACCGTGGTGCTGGCCTTCATTCCCATGGCGTTCGTTACCGGCATGATGGGCTCGTACATGAAGCCGATACCGTTCAACGTGCCCGTGGCCATGGTCACCTCGCTCTTTGTGGCGTTCATCGTCACCCCGTGGGCGAGCTACCGTCTCATGAAAGCGGAAGACCATGGAACACAGCCGCTGCCGCTGGAGGAGACAAAGCTGTATAAAGGATATAAGAAGGTCCTCGGGCCTTTGCTGGAAAACAAACGGACGCGCACAATGTTCATGAGCATCATCATCGGCCTGTTCCTGGTCACGATGGCGTTTCCCGTGGTGCAGTGGGTCAAGTTCCGCATGCTGCCCAAGGCGAACAAGAACACGTTCCTGGTCTCTATCGACATGCCCGCGGGCACGGCGCTCGAGAACACGGACCGGGTGGCGCGGGCAGTGGGAGAACGGCTCAGTCGTATCCCGGAAGTGAAGGATTACGAGACCTTCGTGGGAACCGGCTCCGTCATCGATTTTAACGGCCTGCTGCGCGGTGGTGCTTTCCGCGAGGCAAGCCACTTCGCGGACATTCGGGTCAACCTGATCGACAAGGAGGAGCGGTCCCTGTCGAGCGAGAAGCTGGTGCAGATGATGCGGCCGGACATCGCGAACCTTTCCAAAGAGCTTCATGCGAACATCAAGCTCGTGGAAGACCCGCCCGGCCCGCCCGTGCGCGCGACCGTTCTGGCCGAGATCCACGGCCCCGACTACAACAAGCAGCGCGAGATCGCGCAGGACATCAAGGCGCTCTTCGCGAAAACAGACCAGGTCGTGGATATCGACGACAGCGTAAAAGAGAAGCAGGAAAAGTACCAGCTCATCGTGGACCAGGAGAAGGCGGCGCTTGCAGGCGTGTCCACGGAGCAGATCGCGACAACCCTGCGGATGTCCGTGGCCGGCATGGCGATCTCCACCCTGCATCAGCCCGACACCAAGAACCCGATCTCCATCTTTCTGCAGCTCCCCCGGGGAGAGCGCGCAGGACTGGCGGACCTGGACAAGGTCTACGTCACCAGCCCCCAGGGAAGCCAAGTGCCGCTCTCGTCGCTCGTGAGAATGGCGCCGGCTGAGATGGACAAGGCCATCCATCACAAGAACCTTGAACCCGTGACCTATGTGTACGGGGAAATGGGAGCGCGGAGCCAGGTCTATGCCGTCATCGACATGATGAAGGAGCTCCGGAAAGCACCGCTGCCAAAGGGATACTCGATCACGTGGGACGGCGAGATGAAGCTGACGCTCGATGTGTTCCGCGACCTCGGCGCGGCCATGGGCGTGGCGCTCATCGCGATCTATCTCCTGCTCGTGGGCAGGTTCCGCTCCTTCACCATACCGGTGGTCATCATGGCGGCCATCCCGCTCTCGATGATCGGCATCATGCCGGGATTCGCCATGACCGGCGTGTACTTCAGCGCAACCTCGATGATCGGGGTGATCGCGCTGGCCGGCATCGTGGTGCGGAACTCCATTGTGCTTCTGGAGTTCATCCTGGACAAAAAGCACGAAGGCATGCCGCTGATGCAGGCGCTGATCGAGGCAGGCGCGATCCGGACCCGTCCGATCGTGCTGACCGCGGCAGCCGCTATCCTCGGCTCCGCCGTGATCGTGACCGATCCGGTCTGGTCCGGACTGGCGCTGGCTCTCATCTTCGGGATGCTGGCCTCCACAGCCCTGACCCTGGTGGTGATCCCGGTGTTCTACTACATGGTGGAGAAGAAGAACTGGGAGCAGGTGTAATGAATGGAAAATCAGCGATCATACGATCGACGATCCCAGCTCGATAATTTGAAACGGAGGCAACCATGCCGAACGTAGCCATACAATGCAGGAACTGGATCAGCACCGTGACCATCAGCAATCCGCCACACAACTATCTTGACAAGGATATCCTTGCAGAGCTGAACCGTACCGTGAGCGAGGTGCATGCTTCGCAGGCAGAGCTCCGCGCGGTACTGCTTACGGCAAAAGGGAAGAACTTTTCAGCAGGCATCGACTACTCCACGTTCACAGACATGACAAAGCAGGAGGCCGCCCATCTTGCGGAGACGGGATACAGCCTCCTGGCGCATATCGAAGCGCTGCCCATACCGGTCATTGCGGTGCTGAAAGGCGATACCCGCGGCGCGGGATTGGGGCTTGCCCTGGCAGCGGACATCAGGATCGCGGCCTCGGATGCGGTCTTCTCGTTCCCCGAGGCGCAGTTCGGCGTTCCGCCCCTTTTCGGCACGTCCCAGCGTCTGTACAAGACGATCGGCATCGGCAGGGCCAAGGAACTGCTCTTCACGGGAAGGACCGTGGATGCGGATGAAGCGCTCAGGATCGGACTGGTGAACCGGGTGGTGCCCGCGGACGCGCTGGACGAGGAAGCCGAACGGCTTGCGATCAGGATCGGGGAGAACAGCCTCAGCTCGCTCCGCGCAGCCAAGATGCTCGTGAACTACGGGTTGAACGAAGGATACGACGCGGGATTGAAAGAGGAAGTGACCGCATTCAGCGAAGCATTCAATCCCGACACAAGGCAGTGGGAAAGAAAATAACAACAGGGTCCAGGGGCCGGTAGCCGGGGTTCAGAAATCCCGGACCTTCAAGGAGGAAGAAATGGCAATAGAAGCATGGCACATCATGAAGGAAAAGATCAGCATCGGGCCCGACACCACGGCGCGGGAAGCGGCGATGAAGATCATTTCATCGGGGCTGGCAGCAATGCCGGTCGTCAACAGCGATCAGGAGATACTGGGCGTCGTGTCCGAGAACGCCATCCTCGACGCGATCCGGGAGGACAGGGACCTGGAGGGCATTGCGGCCACAGCGATCATGGTCCCGGCGCCGATCATCGCGGAAGCGAACACCCCGATCGAGAAACTGACCAACCTGCTCCTCACGAACTGTTGCTCCGTGGTCATGGTCGTGAAGGACAGGAAGTACGTGGGCGTGGTGAGCCGCCATATGCTGATGGACATCTTCACCTCACCGCACTACACCCGCTTCGCTTCAAAGGAGCGGAGATCGACGTTCGCCTGTAAATAAGGATCTGGATCAACTCAAATCGATCACACGGAAAGGAGGGACACCATGTACATCGCAGACACGAACACCTGGTATCTGGAAAGGCTCATACGACTCGTTGCCGGAATCCTGGTCCTCGGCAGCTCGCTTCTGGGGTATTTCGTCCACCCCAACTGGTTCATTTTTACCGGGTTTGTGGGCGCCATGCTTACGCTTTTTGCCTTGACAGGTTTCTGCCCCATGAGTATTATACTGTACGTTTTAGGCGCTCGCGAGCGCTGTAAATGCTGAGCACGATCACCGAGTAAAGGAGCTGTATTATGCCGTTCTATGAATACGTTTGCGAAGCCTGCGGCAAGGATTTCGTCCTGCTGCAGTCCATGACCAGTAAAGCTGAAGACACCTCCTGCCCCTACTGCAATGAGAAGAAGGCCAAGAAGGTCCTGTCCAAGTTCTCCGCAGCGGGCACCGGAAGCGGCTCGGCCTGCAGCATCGGCGGCCATTCCTGGGGAGGCGGCTGAGGCGCC
>Ga0315268_10003318_pt1 | contig 17773 bp, 15 predicted proteins | sample C1_top_MG_FD_204535 | JGI IMG/M metagenome (GOLD analysis project Ga0315268, IMG submission 204535) | Sediment microbial communities from Yellowstone Lake, YNP, Wyoming, USA - C1_top | ecosystem: Environmental > Aquatic > Freshwater > Lake > Sediment | place: USA: Wyoming | collected 2017-08-01
ATCTCAGCCTAGCTAAGTCACTGATTCTATGGTCGGGGCGCCCGGATTTGAACCGGGGACCTCTTGCGCCCAAGGCAAGCGCGCTACCAGGCTGCGCCACGCCCCGATGAAAGCACCTGGCCTCCATTCTGCCAAGCTTCGCGCGGAGTGTCCAGCCTGAATCGTCCCATCTGATCGGAGCGTGTATGAGGTGATACGAGGCGTCGGCTGTGAGATGGCTTCCAGTGGCTGACGCCGCGCGTTCAGGGGCGAGGAAGCGATTGCAGCTTCTTGGCGGACTCGTATCGGTCGATAGTCCTGCGCAGACCGAGGTCGCGCCGACTGAACTGGTAGTGGCGGGCCTCTTCGTAGGCTTCGTCATAGGGCTTCTCCCGCCGCCTCATCCTGTAGATGGCCACGATTGCCCCTGTCCGGTCCTTGCCGTGATAGCAATGGAGGAAAATCGGTTTCTGGGCAGCCTGCATCTGCTGGAAAAGCTCCGCCAGGCGGTCGTGCGAGACTCCGGTTATGGCGATCTCCATCTGGTCGATGGGGAAGGAGATTAGATCTATGCGCTGCGCGGGTTTCAGGGTGGCGTTGAGTGCATCGAGTGTCGCCTTCTCTCGCTGGGCGTACTCAGGTTCTTCCAGGTTGATAATGGTGCGAATCCCCAGCTCCACCAGTTTCGCGTAGGCACTCTGCCGCGGACGACCGCCGCGATACAGGTCTGCGTCCACTTGGTGGAAATTACAGATATCCGCGTCGACGACCGGCGTGGGATTAGCGTCGTGCGGAAAGTCCAGGCTACACGGCCCCTGGCCACACGCCGGCGAGGCAAGCAGGAGCAGTACACCGAGCAGCCGTGCGATTCCTGCCAGAGCGTTTGCCATCGTCGCCGACCACATCCGGCCGTTCTCGGGCAGCATAGGCCCCCTTGCTTTTGCCAGGGCTCTTCCCCCTGTTTTCCTGCCTGCCCAAGTCAGCATGGCAGAGCTCAGGTAACGCGGGGTTCTCTTGCAGTTTGGACGTGGCGCGCGCGCCTTCGCTGCGGCAAGCAAACGTGGCCTCCCGCGTGGCTTCCAGGCAAAGCGCTTTTCAGCAGGAGAATCCCATTTCAACCGGACGGCACGCGCGCTTCATTTCCCCTTGCCCGACCGTTGTTCGCGGATGTATTGGCCAATGGCGGCGACGGTGTCGACCCATAATCCGTTGGCGGGGTCGCGTGCAAACTGGCAGAGGGCTTCCAGCGCCGCAGCGTCCGTGGTCTGGAACGCCGGTTTCCCGATCTCGTGGCCCACCAGAACCAGCCACCTTCCTTCATCTCGAGCCTGGATGACGAGCTTGAGGATCTGTTCATAACTCATATTGTCGAAGCCTGTGCCCTCCGCTTGCGCCAAGTCGCAGAACGCCGGGTCGTTGGCGCCTTCGCCCAAGTATCCCCGGCCGACGATGAACCGCTCAGCCACAATCGGGACATAGCTTCTTACCTTTCGTCCCCGGCCGACGAATGTCTGACCGCACGGGTAGGCGAAGGTCGCTGGTTTCACGCCGAGCAAGCGCTGAATCTCCATATTCGCGCCGTCTATCTCTTTTTCGATCATTGCCAAGGTGTAACCTTCCAGCGCGTTCTTTCGAGAGAAAGCGTAGTTGCCGGTGCAGGGATGGGAGTCTGTGTGGTTGCCAATCTCATGACCGCTGGCCACAGCGCGCTTCCAGCCCTCCAGCCGTTCCTTCACGTTGCCAGGCTCCACATAGAAGGTCGCCTTCACGCCACATCTGTCGAGTAACGCCAAGCCCGTATCAATCTGGCTGAGCCGCGCATCATCAAAAGTCAGGCTGATCGCTGCCCGCTTTCCTTCCGGCCAACGAAAAGGCTTCTTTCCCTCCCCGGTGCTCGCCTGAGACGAGGATTGCCCCAGCGTCTGGGCACAAATGAAGAGGGTGCAGCATAGGCCCAAGGCGACTATCGAATACCACTTTTCTCGTGTCATCACTGTTCTCGCTCCTGTCACCGGCCATTTCTGTTTTGACCGATCAAAGCCCACTTTGCCCGCATTCCCCACCGTGTCTTGAGCCGCTGGCTATCCGGCGATGACCTGCGAGCGTCAGTATAGTAGAATCGAGGTGGAAGTGCACGCGGGCTGGTGTCCGCCCGGGACTTCAAATCCTGCGGTCCCGATTCTATCGGGATGGTCGGTTCGATTCCGACACACTTCCGCCACCTCTCTCACCATGAGTCCTCGTAAGCCGCCCAAGCCGAAACCCTTTCGTGCCGCCAAGGAAGTCAAGCGGCGGGCGCGATTACTTGCGGGCTCACCTCCGCCTCTGCAACGACATGAAAACCGCAAGCGCAAGCCGCCCAAACATAAGAAGCAGGAATGGCAGCGCGAAACGGAGCCGCTCTGAGTGCCTACGGCAGCGTCTTGCCACTCCCGTAGGGCCTGACACTTGAGAATTGAGCACTGAGAACCGGCAACTGGGAACTGATAACTGACGACTGATGACTGCCTTTGGGGGCTTGGACCAAGCCTAGTTTTTGGAGCCTCAGCCAGGCTTGAAGTTGGGAACGTTCTCGCGAGGCTGGAAAAGAGGCGGAGGGGTGACGGCGAAGGTCCTCGCCAAACGTTGTTGGATCTCCAGGAGGTCGGCTTTCGCAAAGCCGTCGCTCACCAGCTCCACGCGCCCGTCCGCGCCAATCAAGAAGAGCGTGGGAACGACCTCGAGCCCATAGGCGCGCGAGATCCGGTAAGGATGCGCGTCAATCAGGACCGGGAAGGTGAGGCCATACTCCTTCGCGAAGCGCTGACTGTCGCGCGCGTCATCCTGCGAAATGCCGCAAATCTGGACGCCCTGGGCGCGGAACTGCTGGTACAGACGTTCGACAAAGGGAAACGTGTATTGGCAGGTCGGACACTCTACCTTGAAAAACGCCGCGAGCATTGGACCATGCGCCAACGCCTCCGGCAAGGAATACGCCTGGCCTTCTATCGTCTTCAGTTCGAAGCGTGGCGCCTTCTGGCCGACTCTGACCGTGGACATCGCACCTCCTCCATAGAGAGCCGGGACCTATTCTAGCAAATCTGCAGGGGCCCGCTAAGAGTACCCGTCGCAGGCCTGCGCGATCGGCCTGTGAGTCGGTCATCTAAGCACGATTTTCGTTGAAATTGGGGCAAGGGACGACTAGCATCTTGCCCGCAACGCGAAGCGTTTGCGTCATGGTCTGACGATGAATTACCCCGTCTGGGAACCGCCCCTGCTCGGGGGCGGGCTCGTCATCGGCATTATTGCCATCCTGCACGTCTTCGTCTCCCATTTTGCCGTGGGGGGCGGGCTCTTCCTGCCCATCACCGAGCGTAAGGCCTACCGCGAGAACAATGCGGCGCTGCTGGAATACGTGAAATCCCATTCCACGTTCTTCGTGCTGGTGGTTTTGGTATTTGGGGCCGTGAGCGGGGTGGGCATCTGGTGGGCGATTGGGCTCGTCAATCCCGAGGCCACGGCTACGCTGATCCACGTGTTTGTCTGGGCCTGGGCCATCGAGTGGGTCTTCTTCCTCGTGGAGATAGCTGCCGCCTTCATCTATTACTACGGCTGGGATCGGCTTGACCGGCAGACTCACCTCCTGGTGGGCTGGATCTATTTCGTCTCCGCGTGGCTGAGCCTGTTTGTCATCAACGGCATTCTGGCGTTCATGCTGACGCCGGGGAAGTGGATTGAGGCGCCGAGTTTCGCCGCCGCCTTCTTCAATCCCAGCATGTGGCCGTCCTGTTTGATGCGTACTGCCGTGTCGGTGGCGCTGGCCGGGGTTTACGCCCTGATGACGGCGGCCACCATCCGCGACGTGGCGCTGCGCCTGGAGGTGGTTCGTTATGCTTCCAAGTGGATCCTGGCTGGAACCTCGGCGATCCCGCTGGCGGCTGCGTGGTACATCGCCACGCTGCCTCCCCTGGCGCGGGAGATTCCCCTGGGTGCTGCGCCTCCCGTGATGATCTTTGCCGGGCTCTCGATCTTCTTCTCCATCCTAGTGGTGGTTTTCACCTATTTTGGCCCTTATCAATACCCACGCTATTTCAACCTGACGTTTGCTTTCCTCATCGCCGTGCTGGCGCTTTCCACCACCGGGTTTACGGAATGGGTGCGCGAGGCGATTCGCAAGCCTTACATCATCTACAACTACATGTACTCCAACACGCTGCGGGTGGCGGACGTACCGCAAGTGCGCGAGCGAGGGATCTTGAACTCGGCACTTTGGGTCCGCCACCACGCGGTGGATCCGGAAAGGCCCGAGTTGAGCGGCAGGGAGATTTTCCGGGTCATGTGCGCGAGCTGCCACACGGTGGACGGTTACAACAGCATGCGCTTTGCCGTGAAGGGCTGGAGCGCGGAGATGATCGACTACCAACTTCTGCACCTGAACGAGCTGAAGGGTTTCATGCCGCCCTTTGTGGGGACAGATGCCGAGCGCAGGGCGCTGAAGGTGTGGCTGCTGACCTTGAATCCGCAGCCGACGATGCGCGAGCCAGTCCATCCGGGAGTGCAGGCTGAGGCCCCGGAGGCTGAGCGCCCGGGAGCGACGAAACCATGAACCCGGTGATTCCCGCACCCGTGCCTGTACCGTTGCCGGCACCGCCGTGGCTGGTGCAACTCCTCCTCCTCTTCACCTGGGTCCTGCATGTGTTGGCCATGAATCTGCTGGTGGGGGGAGCGATAATCGTCACCGTCTCGACGTATCTCGGCCAGCGCGACCGTCGCCACCGGGAGTTGGCGCGGCGGGCCGCACGCGTACTGCCCGCCGTGGTGGCGTTCACGATTACCTTCGGCGTCGCGCCGCTTCTGTTCGTGCAACTTCTCTACGGCCAGCTCTTTTACACGTCTTCGGTGCTGATGGCCTGGTCCTGGCTGGCGGTGGTCTTATTTCTGCTGGTGGCCTACTACGGGATTTACTGGTTCAACTTCCAGCAGGAAGCGTTGGGGACGCGCGCTTTCTGGGTGATGCTGCTGACTGCGCTCTTCTTGCTCCGCATCATGATGACCTTCACCCAGAACCTGAGCTTGATGCAACGCCCCCAGGACTTCTATGCCAGGTTTCTCCAGGCTCCCGTGGGAAATTACCTGGGGTCTTTCGATGTGGAAACTATGCTGCGCTTCGCGCACTTTCTGGTGGCGGCGGGCGCCGTGGCCGGGTTGGGGCTAGCGTTGCTGGCGCGGGCTTGGCGCGAGGAAGCTCCGGAACTGGCGGCCTGGGCGCGCGGATACGGGGCCAAGTGGTTTATGGCCGGCACCGGCGTCGAGTTCCTGGTGGGGCTGGCATTTCTTTTCAGCCTGCCGCCGGAAATTCGCAGTCTGTTCCTGGGAGGCGACCGGCTGGCTTCTGCCATCCTCGCCGTGGCCGTGGTGCTGGCGATCGTGGCGTTAGCGGTCGCGTGGCGGAGTCCGGCCGCGAGTGCGGTGGCCATCATCGGGACCGTCAGCTTGATGGCGGTGGTGCGGCATCTGCTGCGCCTTGCTTATCTGCGGCCTTACTTCGATCCGCGGGCGTTGCCCGTGCACGGGCAGTGGGTCGTGTTCGCCCTTTTTGTGGTTCTTCTGCTCGCCGGCGGCGGCGTACTGGGATGGATGCTCTACAGGTTTTTCTGCCCCAACTCTCGGCGCTCGACCTCTGTTTGACGTCATGAAAAATCGTCGCGCCGCCTCGGCCGCCGCGTGTCCGGGGAACTGCGGCCCCAGACGCCGGGCTTTGCAGATGCCGGCAGAGGGGAGAATATTCGTGCCGGAGGAATCATGAAGACACACCATCGGCTCTCTCGCCGAGCGTTCTTGGGCTCGGCCGCCACCACCGTAGCCGTGGCCAGCGGGATCAGTTCGCAGGCCAGGGCCGCGGCCGGGCAAAGCCCGTCGAGCCTGCCTGCGGCGCCTGCCGAGCGCCACCCGCGGGCGAAGATCCTCACTCTGTACCTGGCGAAACCCATCCCCACCTGGCCCCGCCCGGACTTTAATCCTCAGGATGACATCCGCCGCATCCGGGCCGTCTTGGCGCGCTATGAGGCCCGACCCGAGCCGGCCGTGCAGTTCTTCGGCCACGAGCTGCTTCGCGTGCCGGATGACCTGTCCCGCCTTCAGGCATCGCTCGGGCAGGCGGACGGGCTGCTTGTGTTCAACTTGACCTCGACGGTCATGAATCTGATTGAACCACTTAGTGCAGCGGGATTGCCGTTGGTGTTGTTCTCGCAGCCTTACAGCGGCCATGACTGGGCGGAATGGTCGGCGCTGCGCGCGAGAGGTCGGCTTATCGAGGTGGTGGCAAGTAGCGATTTCGCCGATCTGGAGACGCCGTTGCGCGTGATGGCCGCCCGCCAGCAAATGAGGCAGAGCCGCGTCTTGTGCGTCAGTCCGCAGACTGAACACTCGGAGTCAAGCCGAGCCCTGGAAGAGAAGTTTCGCACGCCGATCCGGTTCCTTGACTATTCGCGCCTGCAAAATCTCTATCGGGCGGCAGACCAAGAAGCGGCGCGGCGCGATGCGGCCAAGTTTACGGCTGCCGCGCTGAAGGTGGTGGAACCGAAACCCGCCGAGGTGGCCGACTCCTTTCGCCTGTACCAAGCGGTGGAAAAGCTGATGGCAGAGGAGCAGGCGAACGCTATCACCATCGACTGCCTGGGAGGCTTCCGGCGCGGAGAGCTGCCCGCCTATCCCTGTGTGGCCTGGTCCGAGCTCAATGACCGCGGGTTGCACGGAGTCTGCGAGGGAGATCTGGAGACCACCTTCACCCAGATGTTGTTCGCCTATTATTCGGGGAAACCGGGCTTCGTCAGCGACCCCGTATTCGACACCAAGACAAACACCGTCATCCACGCCCATTGCGTGGCGGCTACCCGCATGGACGGCCCGCGCGGCCCCGCGGCGCCATATATCGTGCGCTCGCATATGGAGGACAACAAGGGTGTGTCCATGCAAGTCAACATGCGCATCGGGCAAACCATCACCTTGGTCAAGCTGGCCAACGCAAACACCTTGCTGGTTTCAGCAGGGCGCATCATCGCCACGCCTGACTTGCCGCGGGGCTGCCGCACGAAGGTTGCGACTCAGGTCCGCAACGCCGCCAAGATGCTGGAGAGCTACGGCGGCGGGCTCCACCGGGTTTTGTTCTACGGCGACCATCTCCGCGCCGCCCACCAAATGGGCCGTCTGCTGGGGCTGAAGGTGGTTGAGGAAACGTAGGTTGGGCGAGTCGGCAGGTCAGCCCCGACCGGATGGCCCCCAGATCCCCCGCGCCCTCACTCTTAGAACCTGTATAATTACTCGCGGGCATATATGCCACGACTTACGAGACGCCTCCGACGGAAGACAAAAGAGATGAAGACCGCTGGCTCGGAGAACCCAAGGCGGCGGGTCCTCCAGGAGAAGCTAGAGAGAGAATACTATCTAAGCCTCTCTGACGAGGAGCGCGCTGAACAAGAGGCATGGGCGAAACTGTCCACGGAGCACTTCTTCAGGTCGTTCGGACACGGCTAGCATCACGCCAGCTTGCTGCTGGTGGTCACGGGCGCGGAACGACGACACTAGTTGTGCGCCGCAGGTGCTGCTCCTTATTCGGAGGGCCTACTTCTCGGGTTTGACCGAGCGGTGGGGAGTTGGCACGCTTCGCCCTTAATCCTCACGACGCAGGGAGGATGCGACATGCGAGTTCGTTTGACAAAGATAGACGAGTTCCAGTTTCTCACGTGCCTCAAGCACGGTCTGTGGGGCGGCAAGGCGGCGCGCTTCAAGGATTGGACTCCTGGAGATTACCTAGGAGTAATCATCGACAAGGCCCTGGCTGCCTTGGGCGAAGTCTCTGGTCCTCCTTTCTATTCAAAGCGGCGCGTTTGGGATAATGGCGTCTTCCCGCACCGGGTCCCGATTAGGTTTGTCCACGTTCTGCTTCCTGAGAATCGCCCGCCGGTTTTGGGGGACATACGCGACGTACTCACGGCGGCGTGGGGACCCAAGTACGGTTGGGGGATTCTCAACCAGGTCCTCTTGTCGGGGGCAGCAGCCGAGACAATCGTCAACGCCATCCGCTCCCGGCCCAACAATCTGGAGCAGGTTGTTGCGAATCTAGAGCAATACCTCGCCGCTGCGGAGACGAAACGTCAACTAGTCCAGGTAACGAAGGAAACGCCTCGGTCCAAGAGGCGTCTCGCGCGCGAGGCTTCACTCGACAGGGAGGAAGCGGTCTCGCCAGAGGCAGAATCGGCGCACACGAGAGCCCAGAGCGCACTAATCAAGCTGGGCAAGGTCGCGGGATGCTCTGTCTGGGTTGCTGCTGCCGACCGCAATCGCACGTACAGGGGCAAGCAGTTGGGAGAAGGCTGCCTCAAGACGTTGCCGAACATGGGGCTGAACAGAGAAGCGGCAGACAAGATTTCCCGGATCGACACTATCTGGCTCCTTCAAAATGTGCCCGTCTACGCCTTTGAAGTGGAAGCCACGACGTCGGTTTACTCTGGTCTCCTGCGAATGGCCGATCTGCTCGCGTTGGTTCCCGCGCTGAACGTCAAGCTCTTTATCGTTGCGCCAACGCACCGGCAGAATAAGGTCTTGAGCGAACTGGCCCGTCCGACGTTTCGAAAGATCGGACTCAGCGAGTACTGCAAATTCATCCCGGCCGAAGGACTCGATTTGCTGCTTAAACGGATCGAAGGGCTTGAAGGACACGTCCAGCCCACGATAATTGAGACGGTTTCAATTGCGGTGGAAGACGAAGCGGAGTCTGCTTTGGAATGAGGTGGCGAAGATGTGGCGAAGAGCGGCGTTGGTGTCCATTTTCGGGCTGGCAATCGGGATTCCCAGTCGGTTAATTGCCGCGGACGTGTTCTCCCGCTGGATGGACGATCTGAACTGGATGGAGTTTCGCGAAATCGTGCCGGCGAAGGTGAAGACGGTGCTGCTGACGACGGGGACGGTGGAGGCGCACGGGGTCATCAACAACGGCGCCGACAACCTGGCACCGGTGAGGATCGCGGAGGCCATTGCGCCCGAAGTGAATGCCCTGATTGCGCCGCACATCCCTTATGGCGTGACGGGTAGCTTGGCGCCCTACCCGGGCGGGACGCATATTCCGGCGGAGGTTTACGCGCCCTACGTGCGGGCGGTGCTGCTGAGTCTGGTGCGTAACGGCTTCAAGAACATTGTCATCATCAACGGGCACGGCGGGCCGCAAACCGAGATTCTGAATCACGTGGCGCAGGAGGTGGCGCTCGAGTATAAGGTCAACACGCTGGTGGTGAACTGGTGGGCTGCCTGTGCGGACGTTACCCAGGAAGTCTTTGGCACGCCCGGCGGGCACGCGGGCGAAAACGAAACGGCGTTTATCCAGGCAATCAATCCGAAACTTGTGAAAAAGGAGCGTCTCCCCGCGGTGACCACGACCCCGATCCCCGCTCCAGGGGAATGGTCGGCGACACCCTTTCCTTCACCTATAGAACTCTACAAGAGGGGTGAAGGCGCGCCGCGCGATTTCGACCAAAAGAAAGCCGACGACTATTTCCGCCGCGTCAACGCTTGCGTCGCCACGCTGGTTAAAGACACGCTGCGCAAGTGGAGCGAGGCGGGATTCAACTAGGGGATGACCTTCCAGGATTTGTTTTACAAGAAGCTCATTATGGCTTATATTCGGCCCGAGAGGGGATGTTCGAGGTTGGTGCCCGGACGGCTGAACGGCGTGGCCACCTGCGCCTTTAATCATGCGGTCTCCAGGGAGGCAGAATGCGGAAACTTCTCTTGGCGGTGATGGCGGCTTTCATCCTGCTGTTGCCGGCGGCGTCCCGAGCCGCCGCGCAGGACTTCAAAGCCGAGATGCAGGGAGTGAAGGCGCGTCAGAAGGCGGAGCGCAAGGCGCTGACGATGAAACAGAAGTACGCCAAGCAGGCTCTCAAAGCACAGAACATTCCCAAGGCCTACCGCCTGCAAATGAAGCATCAGATGGAAAGGGAGAGGCGCGAACTCCGCCAGCACCAGAAGGATGAGCTGCAAGACCTGAAAGACCGGCAGAGGGTGGTCAAGGAATACCAGAAACAGCTTTGAGCAGCGGGCGACCGGGCCGATCACCGGCGAACGCGGACGCTTTCCTTTCGGCGCTGGCTGTGGAAATTCGGCGGCGGTTACCCGTACTTCTCCGCTAGCGAGATTTAGACCCCACTACCATCCTCCCCGCAGGCGCCTCCACCGACATTTGTCGGGCTGGGGCGGGGAGCGGCGATTCCACCACAGGTAAGCATTTCCCCCGCCGGCCCTGGCGATGATGTCCCGCCTCCTTGCCCATGCTCCGGCGTGAGCTTTTTCTGGTAAACTGGCTGCATACGAGGAACGGCGGGAGCGGCCCATGAGAGTCGGACACCTCTGCCTTACGGTGTTGCTGATCGCGGGGTTGGCCAGGTCGCAGCAAGAACAACCAACACAGGAGCAGCCACCACAACAGTCGGAGCAACAGCAGCAACCCAAAAGGCCGACACTTGGCCCAGCTCCGGCGCCGTCGCTCTATGGTCCGCGCACTTCGAACACCACCGACGCTCGCAAGCTGATGCGCGTCCGGAGGATCTACGTCGAACGGATCGATAACGCGCTGAGTGAGAAACTGGTGGAGGGCTTCGCGAAGACTCGCCGCTTCCGTATTGTGGCCAGCCGCAACGAGGCCGATGCAGTCCTGCGCGGCACGTGCGTCAGCCTGCGCCGCATGAAGACGGTGCATTCAGAAGTGTATCTCAACGATATGAGCGGGGCGGCGATTTGGCAGGACAATGTGCGCCGGCCATACAATCCCCCCACCCTCGAGGCCGCGGTGAGCGAAACCGCCAGCATAATCGTTACGCACCTGACGGAAAGCGCCGTGGAGGCAGAGCATCGTTAGCTTAAATGCAGAGGGCCAGGGCAGCAGTCGCGCGGTAAAACCGGCGACGCCCGCCGGTTCTCCCGGCAGCAGTAGGCTGTAGCCCGCTTGTTAATCTCGACCCGGCGGCTGTAGACTGCTGCCTCTACTATGCAGGATTATCGCCAGCACTTTCCCGACTTTGCTCCCACCATTTATCTGGATTGCGCCTACCAGGGTCCATTTCCTCGCACCACGGTGGCACGTCTCCAGGAAGCGATCGAGCTGAAGTGCCATCCGGAACGGCTGGAGGCGCCGGAATACTTTCGCCTGCCGGAACGGGTGCGTGGCCGCCTGGCGAACCTAGTCGGTGCCGACCCCTCGGAGATTGCGCTGACGAACAGCGCCACGCAAGGCATCGGAATCGTGGCGGCGGGCTTGGGCCTGGCGGCAGGTGATGAAGTGGTGATCGCCAGCCGTAATTTCCCGGCGAACCTTTTCACCTGGCTTCATTTGCGCCGGCTCGGCGTGCGCGTCCAGGTTCTCAGACCTGCGGGGGAGCGCGTGCGCGTGGGAGACGTCGTCAGGGCGCTCACGCCGCGCACCCGTGTGCTGGCGCTCGACTGGGTCAGCTATACCAGCGGCGCGCGCCTCGACCTCGCCACCTTCGGTGAATTGGTCCATCGCCAAGGCGGTATTTTCGTGGTGGACGGCACGCAGGGAGTAGGGGCTCTAGAGATAGACGTGCGCCAGTTGCCGGTGGATGTGCTGGCGGTAGCCGCCTACAAGTGGCTGTTGGGGCCTTATGGCACAGGATTTGTTTTTCTGCGCGCCGAAGTTCAAGACCGTCTGGAATTGCCGGTGGTGAACTGGATGAGTGTGGAAGGGAGCGAGGATTTTGATGCGCTGCCCACGGAGGAGTTCACCTTGCCCCGCGCGGCGCGCATTTTTGATGTGCCGGAGACATCTAACTTCCTGAACCTCTACGCCCTGGAAGCTTCGCTGGAGTTTGTCGAGCGTGCGGGGGTGCGGACGGTTTCCGAACATTGCGCGCGCCTGCTGGACCGGTTGGCGGAGGGGCTCGAGAGTAAGGGCTATCGTCTTATGGACTGGGCCGACGCCGAGCAGCATTCCACGATCCTCGGTTTCTCGGCGGATTCGCTGGAGGCCACCGCCAAGCTGCATCAAAAGCTCCGGGCAAATAACGTGGCGGTAAGCCTGCGTCACGGCACCATCCGGGTCTCGCCGTATCTGTACAACACGGAGGCCGATATCGACCGGCTGCTCGGCGTGGTTGGTGAGCCGCTGTAAGTTCTTTCGTCTGTTCCCGCCCTGACTGGGAAGAAAGTCTGCGGCGCCACGAGGCTTGGTTTCGCGAAGCGGGAATACTCTAGTTAGTGACGCGGAACCAGCGACCGTCCGCAAGGCGCGCCGGTCCGAGGCGCCGCTGGTCATTGCTGCCATGCACCTCCGCCCTTTCCGTGCTGCCGACCTCCAAACCCTCTGCGAGATCGACCAGGCGTGTTTCCCGCCCGGGATTTCGTATTCTCGCGCTGAAATAGCGGGCTTCATAGGGGGGCGTGGGTCCCGAACCTGGGTGGCGGAAGCCGATGGCGAGATCGTGGGGTTCCTCGTTGCCGACCGGCATCCGCTAATGCGCCTGGGGCACGTCATCACCGTGGATGTCGTCGAGGGCTGGCGACGGCGCGGGGTAGGCAGCGCGCTGATGGACGCAGCAGAGGAGTGGGCGCGGCAGGAGGGTTTCGTAGCGATTTCGCTGGAGACAGGAGAGAATAACCTCGCAGCTCAAGCGTTCTACGAGGCGCGCGGGTACTCAAGGTACGAAAAACTCGAGCGCTACTATGCCAACGGCGAGGCGGCCTGGATTATGGTCAAGTGGCTGAAGGAGGGGCACAGGGCTCAGCCGCGCTCAGCCCCGCAAAGCCGAAAGCGGAAAGACAAGACGTGAACAATTCCCGGTGAAGAGCAACAGCTTCCGCTGCACAACCGGCAACTGATAGCTGAGAGCTGACGGCTGATAGCTAAGACCTGACAACTGATAGCTGCTCTTCCAAAACGAGGATCTCATGCCCATCAAGCTGACCGCGCGCGATCACAGACTTATCGTCGTCGCCGTAGCAGTCATGGTTGTATCGCTGGCGATAGGCGTCAAGTATTTCTGGCGCGCGTTTCCCGAGGCCGCTATCGAGTTTCGGGTGAATCGGGATAGCTCGTTGCCGATCGCTGCCAAGTTCCTCGCCGAACGCGGTGTTCGCGTGGAGGGTTATCGGCACGCGGCAATTTTCGATTATGACGACCAAGCCAAAGTCTATCTGGAGCGCACGCAGGGCCTGGAGCGGATGAACAGCCTCACGCGCGGCCCTCTGCGGCTCTGGCGATGGTCCCACCGTTGGTTCCGGCCCCAGCAGCAGGAGGAATTCCGCGTGGACGTGACGCCGGCGGGCGACGTCGTAGGCTTCGCGCACGAGATCCCCGAAGCTGCTCCCGGCGCCAACCTCGACCCGGTCTCTGCCCGGGCCATTGCCGAGACGTTCTTGCGTGAGGTGGTGAAGCGTGATCTGGGAGAGCTGGAGTTTGTCGAGCCGGGACACGAGAAGCGCCCCGCGCGCACCGACCATACTTTCACCTGGAAACAGAAGAGCGTGAATCTAGGCGACGGGAGCTTGCGGATCGAGGTGGAGGTTGATGGCGATCAGGTGGCGGCCTACGCGGAATTTGTGAAGATTCCCGAGCAGTGGAGGCGCGAGTACGAAAAGCTCCGCTCGCGCAACCGGTCGGCGCAGCTCGTGGCGGAAGTCCTGCTGATCGTGCTGAGTATCGCCATGTTGGTCATTTTGGTTCGACGCCTGCGCGACCGCGACGTGCCGGTAAAGCTCGCCGTGGGGCTCGGCCTGGTGGCCGCGGTCCTCTATTTTCTCGGCGAGCTCAATACCTTCGCCTTGCAGGAGTTTGACTATCGGACCACGGATTCCTATGCCAGTTTCATTACTGGCTATCTGCGTGACAGCCTGCTGTCTTCATTGGGCATCGGCGCGCTGATTTTTCTCCTGGTGGCAAGCTCCGAACCTGTCTATCGCGAGGGCTACCCGCATCTGGTGTCGCTGCGGCGCTACCTGACCTGGCAAGGTCTGCGCTCCCGCTCGTTTTTCCTGGCCAACGTGATTGGCATCGGCCTCACCTTTTTCTTCTTCGCTTATCAGACGGTTTTCTACCTCGTTGCCGACAGGCTCGGAGCCTGGGCACCGGCTGACGTTCCGTTTTCGAACCTGCTCAACACGCGCATCCCCTGGGTGTCGGTGCTTTTCATTGGCTTCTTTCCCGCGGTCTCCGAGGAAATGCAGTTCCGCGCCTTCGCTATCCCTTTCTTGGGGAAGATCCTGCGTTCACGGCCGGCGGCCCTGGTGCTGGCCGCCTTCATCTGGGGTTTCCTCCACGCCGCGTATCCCAACCAGCCGTTCTTCATCCGTGGGGTCGAGGTCGGCCTGGGCGGCATCGTGGTTGGCCTCATCATGCTGCGCTTTGGCATCCTGGCGACATTGATCTGGCACTACTCGGTGGACGCGCTATACACGGCTTTTCTTCTTCTGCGCTCTCCCAATCATTACCTGATGGTTTCCGGCGCGCTCACCGCGGGAATCATGCTTCTCCCGCTGATTGCGGCGTTGGTTGCCTACTGGCGAAGGGGCACGTTTGCAGACGAGACGGCACTGACCAATGAGAGCGTAGGACTCTCCCGAGCGCCTAGGAAAGAGGAAGTTGTCGAGCCTGGGCCGCTGTTCACGTATCAGCCCCTCAGCCGACGGCGGCTAGCCCTGGCTACGGCGCTGGTCGCGGCTTTCCTCTCGCTGACATTGCTGCCCGTGCACCGTTTCGGCGAGGGGATAGGAGTCCGCCTGACCCGCGAGGAAGCAATCAAGGCGGCGGACGAGTATCTGAAGCAGAGACAGGTGGACCCCGGGCGCTATCACCGCGTCGCCTGGCTGCGTGAAAACGTAGACCCGCTGGCGGTGAAGTACATCCTGCAATATCGCTCGGTCGAGGAGACCGACCACATCTACCGCCAGGCCACGCGACTTCTCCTGTGGGACGTGCGTTACTTCCGCCCGCTCGAGAAGGAGGAACATCTGATCTTTGTTGATGCGGCGGCCGGCGGGGTTTTTGCCTATCGCCACCTTCTCGATGAGAACGCGCCGGGCGCCACGCTTTCCGCCGAAGAGGCGCGAGCCCGCGCGGCAGCGTTCCTCGAACAACAGGGCTACCGGTTGGCCAACTTTGAGCTCCAGGAAACCAAGGTGGAGAAACGCAAGGCGCGCACCGACTACACGCTCGTCTGGCAGGCTAAGCCGAGCAAGCCGGGCTCCTATATGCAGGTGGGTGACGCCTGCCTGCGGCTGGAAGTAACGGTGACTGGCGACGAAGTGACCGGCCTCACACGTCGCTTCAAGCTTCCTGAGGAATGGGAACGCCGCGAGAGCGCCCTCACGCTGCCCAACGCGCTCCTGCTTGCTGCTCTGACCTTGGTGATGGCGGGAATAGTTGCGGGTGGCATCGTGTTGTTTGTCAAGCAGGTGCGGAGCGGGGAAATCCAGTGGCGGCGCTCGGCCGCGTTGGGCGCGGCCGTGGTGGGTGTGGTTGGCCTGGCGGAGCTCAACCAACTTTCCCGGCTCTATCAGGCGTACAGCACTTCGGAATCATTGGCCACGTTCTGGATTTCCAGCCTGACGGGCCTTGTGGTTTTCCCGATATTGCTGGGGCTGGTGGGTTGGCCGCTGATGGGGCTGGCCGCCAGTCTCTACCCGAATGCGTGGCTGGTCTTTCGCGGCACGGCGCGGCGCGTGTGGCGTCGCGACGCGGCCATCGCGATCGTGGTCAGCTTGGCCGCAGCGGTAGGATTGGGCCAGTTAAACGCCCTGATCGCCGCGCGCTTTCACGCCTATGCCCCGGTCCAAATCGGTCTTGTGCCTGATCTCTTCGACGCGTCGTGGCCGGGCGCGGGCTTCGTACTTCGGGGTGTCCTCCTCTGTTGTTTTGTTCCGGCGATGGCCGCCGTGCTCATCTACTTGTTCCGCTATGGTTGGGCGCGGCGAGCGTGGTGGCTGTGGGTGGCTATTCCATTTCTGGTGGTGGCCCTGGGTCCGCCGCTGGCGCATTCGCGGCCAGAGTTTCTGGTGGGCTGGGCAATGCGTTTTCTCGCGCTCATAGTGGCAGCGGGAGTGGTGGCAACCTTTTTCCGCGATAACGTGCTTGCCTACCTCGGTGCTGCGTTCTGTCTGCCCCTTGTCCGGCCTCTGGTCGAGTTACTCCTCCAACCGGCGGCCTTCTTCCGGTGGAACGGTGTGCTACTGGCGTTCCTCGCACTTGTTTTTGTGGGAGGGATGCTGTCCGGGGGCAGAGAGGCGTCCTCGGCGTCCTGAGCGGAAGTTCCGCCCGCAAGAAGCACTCAACTGGCAGCCGGCAACTGATCAGTACAGCGCTACGGACTCGAGCAACTGGCTTTCGCCGTCTCGCCACAGGGCATACTTCAGGCGATAACTTTTCTTCATGGCGGCCGCGCCAATTTCGCCGCGATTGTTGATGGCGATGACGCAGACGTCTCCCGCGCGATTGGCGGGGTCGGTCTTCACCATATGCTCGAGAAGTTCCGTGCACGCGTCCTGCGGGGAGGCGCCGCGCGCCATGTAGTGAACAATCGAGATGCTGGTGCAGTAATTGCTCATCAGGTCGCCGTTGCCGGTGGCCGAAGCCGCACCCACGTTGTCGTCAGCATACACGCCACAACCGATCAGGGGCGAATCGCCCACACGCCCGGGGATCTTCCACGCCAAGCCGGATGTCGAGCATCCCGAAACCACGTGGCCCTTGCCGTCGGTGGCCACCATGCCAATCGTGTCGTGATTATCGGTGGGATTCAGCCAGAAGGTTTTCCGCTGAGGATTGGCTTTCCAGTCCAGCCACTTCTTCAAGCTCTCCGGCGTCAACAATTGCTCAGGACGGAATCCCATTTGAAGCGCAAAGCGGAGCGCACCTTCGCCCGCCAGGGTGGTGTGCTGGGTCTTCTCCAACACCAGGCGCGCCACCGAGATGGGGTTCTTGATCTCGCGGAGGCTGCAAACGGCTCCGGCACGGTGCCGCGTGCCATCCATAATGGCGGCGTCGAGTTCAACCACACCCTGGGCATTCGGCAGCCCGCCGTAGCCGACGCTGGTGACGCTGGGGTCGTTCTCGGCAACGTTGATGCCCTTTTCCACCGCGTCGAGCAGGTTGCCGCTGGCCTTGAAGACCTCCGCGGCGCGCTCGTTGGCGGGCCTGCCATGCACCCAGGTGGAAAGGAAAACGGGTCCCGACTCGCGAGCCTGGGACGCCCCCAAATCCGAGGCCGCCAGCGCTGCGGCGCCCGCAACGGATTTCATGAAGTTTCTGCGATTAACTGGTTCCATCGTGCCTCCTTCGAGTGCTTCCCTTGACGGGATGCGGTGGCCGCCTTCCCGCGTCGTCCGGCAGGCAAAGGGCGACCTAAAAGCCGCCTCTACATCGGCGAGGTCGCACTGTCATCCCTTTCGCCAGTTGGGGAAAAACCGTTGGTCGGACCTGGTCCGTTCCTCATTTTCGCTTTTTGCCTTTTGCTCTTTGATTTGCCCTTCCCCAGCCGCCGCCCCCGGGCGTCTCGATGCGCAGGATACTTCCCCCGGGAGCTTCGAAGACCGTCTTCGAAGGCAGGGGCACGACGCGCCCCCTTAGCATCAACTGATTTCTTCCCGTTTTGCCCGGCTTCCCGCCCGCGAGGCCGTAAGGTGGGAACAGCCGGCGGTCGGAGAGGATACTCCCGCGGACATCCGTCAGAAACTCAATTTCCCGAATGATGCCGTCGCCGCCGCGATGATACCCCGCGCCGCCTGAACCCCGGCGCAGGGAATAGCGCTGCACGCG
>Ga0315268_10003319_pt1 | contig 17765 bp, 13 predicted proteins | sample C1_top_MG_FD_204535 | JGI IMG/M metagenome (GOLD analysis project Ga0315268, IMG submission 204535) | Sediment microbial communities from Yellowstone Lake, YNP, Wyoming, USA - C1_top | ecosystem: Environmental > Aquatic > Freshwater > Lake > Sediment | place: USA: Wyoming | collected 2017-08-01
GGCGGCTCGCCGCATCTTCGATCAGGTACCCTTGCGCATCTTGAACAATCCGAGCGTGACGACGGGAAATGCGATTGTCGAGAAGCACCAAGTCATTGTCGCTCTGCCGTCCCAGCGTGAAAGGGGTGTGCGTAATCTGGGTTTCGCGCTCCGTTCCGGAAGCCTCACGAACCACCAATCGAGGCAGAGCATCAGGCATAGTCGGTCACCTGGTCGCGAAAAGCCTCGCACGCGTGCGAGGTGTGATGTAGAACATTATAACTCTCTGAACCGGGGTTTTCAGCGGGCAGAATAGAAGCGCGCAGTGCGGCGAGATCAACGCGCTCCGCCAAGGAGGGCAAGCCTAGCAGAGCTAGCGCCCACGGAATTGGATTGCAATTGGGGAGCGCTTGGCGCAATATGGCCGGTTCCGGTTGGCCGTTGAATTGCTAATCAGGATCCGGAGGGCCGGAAAAATGGCAAAGAAATCCATTCAAATTATTGAACCTAAAGGAAGATTAGGCGTGCTAATCCCTGGTATGGGGGCCGTGGCGACGACTTTCATTGCGGGGGTTGAAGCCGTCCGCCGACAGTTGGGCCGCCCCTTTGGTTCCCTCACCCAAATGGGTACGATTCGCTTGGGGAAGCGCACAGAACAGCGCACGCCGCGAATTAAGGACTTCGTCCCCCTCGCCGAGCCGGATGACCTGATCTTTGCAGGCTGGGACCTGTTTCGCGACAACTGTTACGAGGCTGCCCTCAAGGCCGGGGTTCTCGAGCGGTCGCTCCTCGACCAGGTAAAAGATTCTCTCTCCCGGATTCGGCCAATGCCCGCCGTCTTCGAGCAGAAGTTTGTGAAGAACCTGCACGGCGAAAACATCAAGAAGGGCAAGACAAAAATGGACCTTGCTCACCAGCTCATGGACGACATCCGACAATTCAAGGAATCAACGGGCGCCTCCCGCTTGGTGATGATCTGGTGCGCCTCGACTGAGACGTTTTTGAAAGCAGGCGCCGTCCATCAGAGCCTCGCCACGTTCGAAAAGGGGCTGCGATTCAACAGCCCCGACATCGCCCCCAGCATGATCTACGCCTATGCCGCGCTGAAGCTTGGCGTCCCCTTTGCCAACGGCGCCCCGAACCTTACGGTGGAGATCCCCGCCCTGCGCGAGCTGGCGCTCCGGAACGGCGTGCCAATTTGCGGCAAAGACTTCAAGACCGGACAGACCTTGATGAAAACCATCATCGCCCCTGGCCTGAAGGCGCGCCTGCTCGGCCTCCACGGCTGGTTCTCCACCAACATCCTCGGGAATCGCGACGGCGAGGTGCTCGACGATCCTGGCTCCTTCCGTACCAAAGAGGAAAGCAAGCTCTCCGTCCTGGAATACATCCTCCAACCGGAACTGTATCCGGAGCTTTACAAGGGCTTTTGCCACAAGGTGCGTATCAACTATTACCCCCCGCGCGGCGACAACAAGGAAGGTTGGGATAATCTCGACATTTTCGGCTGGCTCGGCTATCCGATGCAGATCAAGATCGACTTTCTCTGTCGGGATTCCATCCTGGCCGCACCCCTGGTCCTGGACCTGGTTCTGTTCCTCGATTTGGCCCAGCGGTGCCCGGTCATGGCGCGGAAGGGAATTCAGGAGTGGCTCTCGTTCTACTTCAAGAGTCCTATGTGCGCTCCCAATCTCTACCCCGAGCACGATCTCTTCATCCAGCTGATGAAGCTCAAGAACACACTGCGCTACCTGCGCGGTGAGGAACTGATCACCCACTTGGGACTGGAATACTACGACTAGAGCAGGCGGGCGCGAGGAAAGGTTCCACCAATGGGCAGTCGCTGCCGGAGTCGGCCGCTCAGGCCTTGGCAGGTGGGGCCGGAGGTCTAGGTGCACGCGCGGGAGCAAAAGGCAGAGCCGTAAGGTACTGGCCCAGGATCGTGCCCACCGCATTCAGTTCGGCTAGGTCGCGGGACGTGAAATCCGGGCCAATCACGTCACCGCCCCGCCCTTTCCGACTGACCTGGATTACTCCCACCACTTTCCCTTCCGCGACCATCGGCGAGCTGATGATCTTCTGGATGGGTGCTGCTTTTTCCTGCTCCGACAAGTCCACCGCCTCGAAGACCGTAGGATGCTTGTATGCCGAGAAGTTGTTGACGATCTCCCCTCGCCGGTCACGAATGGTCTTGGTAGCCAGCGAGTGCGCAGTAGTCAGCGGAATAGCACCAATCTTCGCCAACCTTACCGGAAAAACAAAACTCAACATCTTCCCATCCGGCGACAGCCGCAGGATTGCCACCTCATCCTTCTTGGCCCCAAAGGCGTGCGCGATCTGCACCGCCAGATTACTCAGCGCCTCGTCTGAGGGCTGTCCCCCAACCTTCCGCATTTCTTCGACTTGTTTTGCCACTGCCAGACTGAGATCGATGCCTGCCATCAGCATCCCCCAAGATTCTTAGGTGCAGCGGATTATACTGAAACCGGGCCGGGCAAGCAATTGTGGTGGCGAATAGGGCCTCCTCCGCGCGCTCCCTCGTACTCCCACCTGGGATTGAACGCCTGCCCACCACAACAATGAGTTTGACAACCATGTCGCGGCCTTCCGATAATCGCTGCCCTGCCGCTTAGGGGGCGGCCATCATGCGCATGCCAAAACGGGCTCTCCTCATCTGCCTGACATATGCCCTCGGGGCGCATTGGCTTTTTCCCGCAGAGCGAACCCCGGCGGAGGCGGAGAAAGTCGCCCAGGCAGTTTTCAAGCAGGCTATCCTGATTGACACCCATGCTGACACGCCCCAGATGATGCTGGATGAAGGGTACGACCTCGCCGACCCCCACAGCCCCTTCATGATCAGCATCCCCAAGATGCGCGCAGGGCACCTAGGCGCAGAATTCTTCTCCATCTGGGTGGCGCCTGGTTGTCCCCGTCAGCATATGGTTCGGCGGGCTCTCGACCTCATTGACACTATAAACGAACAGGTGGCGCGACATTCCGAGGATCTGGCAATTGCCCATAATGCCGACGACATCGTGCGCATCCACGGGCAGAACAAGATTGCCATCCTGATGGGGCTGGAGGGCGGACATATCATCCAGAACGACTTGCGACTTTTGAATACTTACTATCGGCTGGGAATCCGCTACTTGACACTCACTCACTCGGCAGACGTCGGCTGGGCCGATTCGTCGACCGACAAGCCACGGGCGAACGGTTTAACCGAATTCGGCCGGCAGGTCGTCGTGCGCCTGAACCGTTTAGGCATGATGGTGGATGTCTCCCATGTTTCGGACAAGACCTTCTTCGACACGCTGGCGGTGACTGAAGCTCCAGTCATAGCCTCCCATTCCTCCTGCCGCGCCCTGCGTGACATCCCGCGTAACATGAGCGACGGGATGATCCGCGCCCTGGCCAAAAACGGCGGGGTGATGCAGGTGAATTTCTATTCGGCCTTTATCGATGATGATTACGCCGCCGCGCGCAAGAAGATATCCCGACAAATTGCGGCGCAGGTGGCGGCCGCCCGCAAAGAGTACGCTAAGGCTGGCAAGCGGTTTGGCTGGGCGGAGGAGATGAAGATCGGCAAAGCCTACGACGCCAAGCTACCGGTCCCCAGTTTCGAGCGCATCGCCGACCACATTGACCATGTCGTCAAGGTGGCGGGCGTGGCTCACGTCGGATTAGGCTCGGATTTCGACGGGATTGATTCGACGCCCCGGGACATGGAAGACGTGTCGAAACTTCCTAACCTGGTCCGCGAACTGGCGCGCCGCGGCTACAGCGAAGAGGACTTGGCGAAGATTCTGGGCGGGAACTTATTGCGCGTTATGCGGCAGGTGGAAGCCCTGGCACGCAGAATGCAGAGCGAAAAAGGAGAATAGCCATGAGAAAAATGCTCGCAACGATTCTCGGCATAGGACTGGTCGCCACGGTGCTCCGGGCCCAGACCGGGCAGAAGAAGGCGCCCGTACCAACCACGCCCGCTGTGCCACAGATCAAACTGAATCAGCCCGCGGGCCTCTATGCCGTACTCGACACCACGCTGGGGCGGATCGTTTGCCGCCTTTTCCCGAGCAAGGCTCCGGAAACGGTGAAGAACTTCGTCGGTCTGGCCGACGGCACCAAGCGCTGGTACGACGACAAAAAGAAGGCCTGGGCACAGCGCCGCTACTACGATGGCTTGACGTTTCATCGCGTCATCCCCGATTTCATGATCCAAGGTGGAGACCAATTGGGAACCGGGATGGGGAATATCGGCTACACCTTCAAGGATGAATTCAGCCCGGACCTGCGATTTGACAGGCCCGGCTGCCTGGCCATGGCCAACGCTGGCCCAAACACTAACGGCGCGCAGTTCTTCATCACGGTCGCCCCCACGCCGCACCTGAACGACCACCACACTATCTTCGGCGAAGTGGTTGAAGGCCAGGATGTTGCGGACGCTATCTCTCAGGTGCCGCGCAACTCCGCGGACAGGCCAAACACGCCCGTCGTGATGAACAAGGTCACGATTGTCGAAGTGAAGTAGTCGCCACTGGAGCGGCGGCCCCCATGCATCGGGGCGAGCTGCCCCGGCCCGCCGACTCTGCCAACTGCGGTCGGCGATGAGCACGAGCTGTGCTGCGTGGTCGGAATCGCCGTTACAGTCACGGCTTTGGCGGGATAAATCCGCCGCTACATCCCGATAATATCCACCAATTCCTTCACCGCGGCTGCAGACTTCTTCAGAGCCGCGGCTTCTTCGGGCGTCAGCTTGATTTCGATAATCTGCTCGATGCCCTTCGCACCCAACTTGCACGGCACACCGACGAACAGGCCGCGGATGCCGTATTCCCCTTCCAGGTAAGCCGCGCAGGGCAGAATCTTCTTCCGGTCGTTGAAGATGGCATCGACCATCTCGACCACCGCTGCCGACGGCGCGTAGTAAGCGCTGCCAGTCTTGAGCAGGTTGACGATCTCGCCGCCACCCTTGGCCGTCCGGGCGATAATCTTGTCGAGCTGTTCTTTCGACATCAAATCCAGAATGGGAATCCCGGCCACCGTGGTGTAGCTGGGCACGGGTACCATCGTGTCACCGTGCCCGCCCAGGACCAAGCCCTGCACGTCCTTGACGGACACATTGAGGGCTGCCGCGAGGAACGTCCGGTAGCGCGCCGTATCCAGAATGCCCGCCATGCCCATCACCCGGTTCTTGGGGAATCCACTCACGCGATAGGCCGTCTGCGCCATAGCATCCAGAGGATTAGTCACCACGATGAGGATGCAGTCCGGCGAGTATTTCACCACCTGTTCAGTAGTGGCTTTGACCACGTCGAAGTTAGCTTTCAGCAGGTCGTCGCGGCTCATGCCGGGCTTGCGCGGAAAGCCCGCGGTCAGGACAACCAAATCGGAGTTCGCCGTATCGGCGTAATCGTTCGTGCCTTTCACCTGGACGTCGTAGCCCTCGATGGGACCGGACTGAAGCAAGTCCAGTCCCTTCCCCTGCGGGATTCCTTCCAGGATGTCTATAAGAACGATATCTGCGAGCTGCTTGTCGGCCAGGCGGTGGGCCAGTGTGGCGCCCACGTTCCCTGCGCCTACTATCGTGATTTTTTTTCGCATGTGCTCCCTCCATAGATGTGTACGAAGTTCACGAACTCGGACCGCGAGATACTTCCGCCGCTCGGGCGGCGTGCCCATTGGAAAGGTTGTGGAGATATTGCCAACGCCCACGGGCGGATGGCATCCGGAGATGTGCGCGAGAGATCGGCCCGGGAACGGCGGATCGTGGCCTGCTTCGCCCGACTGCTGCGCCGCGGCGACCTTTCCTTGCTGGAGTGTCGGGGGTGAGCATCGCGGGGCCCCCGTGCAAAAGGCTTCACCTTCATCCGCCGCGCGCGTTCACTTCTTCATGTTCTCGATGATGGCGCTGGCAAAAGCTGACGTGCCAAGCTTCTGCACGTCAGTGATACCCTCCATCTTCATCAACCGCTCCAGATCGTAAGTGACCCGGTGCTGAGAGATGGTGGCCGCCAGCGCGTTCTCGATCATCTCTCCGACTTCCGGCCAGCCGATGAACTCGAACATCAGGACTCCCGAGCGGATGACCGCGCCGGGGTTAATCACGTCCTTGTCCGCATACTTGGGCGCCGTGCCGTGCGTGGCTTCGAAGACGCCGTACCCGTCACCGATATTGGCGCCGGGCGCCACGCCCAAACCGCCGATCTGCGCCGCACACGCGTCCGAGAGGTAGTCGCCATTCAGGTTGGGTGTGCAGACGATTTCGTACTCGTCAGCGCGCGTCAGGATCTGTTGCAGCATGGAATCGGCGATGCGGTCGTTCACCATAATCTTCTGCTTCCATTTGCCGTTGCCATGCGTGCCGTAGATGGAATCCAAGCAGTCTTTCACCTCTTTGTAGATCTGCTGCTTGAACGCCTCAGTGGCCATTTCCAGCCCGGGCTCGACCATGGCCGCGTTGGCCTCGAGCGTGAGGTTCGGGTTCCGATCCTTGTTATCGATGGCCCAGCTCTCACGCTCTGTCACCACGTGTTGACGGAACTCTTCCTTCGCCAACTGGTAGCCCCAATCACGGAAAGCGCCCTCGGTGAACTTCATGATGTTGCCCTTGTGTACCAGGGTCACCGTCTTGCGCCCATGCTCGATGGCGTAGCGGATTGCGCGGCGCACCAGTTGCCGCGTGGCCGTGATGGAAATCGGCTTGATACCTACGCCCGCATCGGGCCGGATCTGCTTCTTCTCTCCTCCCTCTCGCAAGAGCGCGTTGACGAACTTGATGACACGTTTCACCTCGGGGGTCCCTTCGCGCCACTCCATGCCGGCGTAGACATCTTCGGTGTTCTCGCGGAAGATAACGATATTCATCCGCTCCGGATGCTTCACCGGCGAGGGCACCCCGGGGATGTACTTCACCGGGCGCCAGCACGCATACAGGTTCAACAACTGACGCATGGCGACATTCAGGCTCCGGATGCCACCGCCTACCGGAGTGGTCAGGGGACCCTTGATGGCAATGCGAAACTCCTTGACGGCATCGAGCGTCCCCTGAGGCAGCCACTCGCCAAACTGTTTGAATGCCTTCTCGCCCGCGAAGACCTCGTACCAGACAATTCGCCGCTTTCCGCCAAAAACCTTCTCCACCGCGGCGTCGAAGACACGCCGCGACGCCTTCCAGATATCGCGGCCGGTGCCATCACCTTCGATGAAGGGAATGATCGGAGTGTCAGGAACGACAAATTTGTCATCAACATAGGTGATGGGCTTGCCGTCCGCAGGAACGGGAACACCATTGAATGATGCCATGCGCAAAAATACCCTCCCTCCTCAGATTTGTTGTCACTGCGCGCAATTCAGGGGCCAGACAAGCTGCCCATAGAGGTGTAGTCCCCATGAATTGACCCAAAGAGCCGGCGGTCCGCTCTATTGGGCGCGCACGAAATTCAGCAGACCTCCGGCTAGAACGATCTTTCGTTGTCGCTCGCTCAAATTGTATTTCACGGGAAATTCAAATCCCTGGGTGACGTTCTTTACCTTCAGGAACTTTCCCGCGGCCAAGGCGTCGCGAACCCCGTTGATCTCCAGTTGATCGTGCTCATTCAAGCGGTCGTAGTCTGCTTCATTTTCAAAGACCAGGGGTAGGATTCCGAAGTTCACCAGGTTAGCCCAGTGGATGCGCGCGAACGATTTGGCCATCACCGCCTTGATGCCCAAATACATCGGCGCCAGCGCCGCGTGCTCGCGACTCGACCCTTGGCCGTAGTTGCTGCCGCCCGCGATGAAGCCACCACCCGCTTCCTTGGCCCGTTTCACAAAGCCCGGATCTAGCTGGCTGAACACATACTCGGAAATCGCTGGGATATTCGAACGGAGAGGCAGAATCTTGGCGCCGGCGGGCATGATGTGGTCGGTGGAAATGTTGTCGCCCACCTTGATCAGCAGCTTACCCACAAGCTTATCGGCCAACGGCTTGGCCAGCGGGAGCGGCTTGATATTAGGCCCGCGGACGATTTCCACCTTCTCGGGTTCAGCCGCCGGCGGCAGGATCATGCGGTCATCCACCGTGAACTTCTCCGGCCAAGAGATCTCCGGATAGTCACCCAAGTCGCGCGGGTCCGTCATCACGCCTTTGACGGCGCAGGCGGCAGCCGTTTCAGGGCTGGCCAAGTACACCCTATCGTTGGGTGTGCCGCTGCGGCCCGGAAAATTGCGGTTGAAACTGCGCACCGACACGGCATCGGTGGGAGGCGACTGGCCCATGCCAATGCAGGGTCCGCAGGCGGACTCGAGAATCCGCGCACCGGCCGCAATCATGTCGGTCAAGCCGCCGGCGCGACTGATCATCTCAAAGACCTGGCGCGACCCCGGCGTCACCACCATGCTGACCTCGGGATGCACAATCCGCCCGCGCAGGATGGCCGCCACGGTCATCAAATCGTGGAAAGAGGAGTTGGTGCAGCTTCCCACCGCCACCTGCGCCACCTTCTCCCCCGCCACTTGGCGCACGGGAACGACATTGTCCGGGCTCTGCGGCCGAGCGATGAGCGGTTCGAGCTTGTCGAGATCAATCACGATGTTCTCATCGTAGGTCGCGCCCACGTCGCTGGCTAGCGGTTTCCAGACATCTTCCCTCCCCTGTGCACGCAGATACTCGCGTGTCCGCTCGTCGCTGGGAAAAATAGAGGTTGTGGCGCCCAGCTCCGCGCCCATATTGGTGATGGTGGCGCGCTCGGGCACCGTCAGATGCGCTACGCCTTCGCCATAGTAATGAAAGATGCGGCCCACACCGCCCTTCACCGTCAACCGCCGCAGCATCTCCAGGATGATGTCCTTGCCCGTCACCCACGGTTGCAGCTTGCCGCCGAGCTCCACGCCGACAATCTTGGGCATCGTCAAGTGGAAGGCCCCGCCACCCATCGCCACGGCCACATCGAGGCCACCCGCGCCAATGGCTAACGAACCCATCCCGCCGGCCGTCGGCGTGTGGGAGTCCGAGCCCAGCAATGTGGCGCCCGGCTGCGCGAACCGCTCCAGGTGAACCTGGTGGCAGATGCCGTTGCCGGGTCGAGAGAAGTAAATCCCATATTTCGCCGCGATGCTTTGCAGGAAGCGGTGGTCGTCGGCATTCTCGAACCCGGTCTGCAACATGTTGTGGTCCACGTAGCTGACCGAGAGCTTGGTCTTGACGCGGGGAATCCCCATGGCTTCGAACTGCAAATAGGCCATAGTGCCTGTAGCATCCTGAGTCAACGTCTGGTCAATCCGGATGCCGATTTCTTCCCCAGTCACCAACTTCCCTTCTACCAAGTGCTCTGCCAGGATCTTCTGCACCAGATTCTGCGGCATGACACTCCCTCTGTGGACAAATGCGATCTCTGTGACGACGGGCGAGTCGAGCAGCCCGCCCGCAAACATTCCACGATATCATCCGGCCAGCACGGATTCAAGAGCCGCCCTTGGAGTGCGGAAGCTCTGCTTCCGCCTTGTCTCTCGGGAGCCCTGCTCCCGTCGTTGCCGGCGAGGCAAAAGACCCGCCCGAGAAGGCGGTGCCAGAGGCACCGCACTCCAAAGCGCTGCCCGGAACCTGTCCCGACAAAATCGGGAGGGCAGCACCTGTAGTGGCGATCTATGACCGCCGAACTTCGCCCGACGCGCAGCGTCGCCACGAACAAAGGCCTTTGCGGCTCTGGGCGCTACACGGGGCATTTGAATTTCCCCGCTTCCCGCAGAGCGGGACACCGCTACAGTGGTTGATGTCGTCCGTCAGTGGACGGATTGCCGCTTTTCCAGGTGTTTTGCCGTGGGATTCCCTGCCTGCGGGACATCGGGAAAGACATGGAAGAACCGCCCCGATTCATCGGGGCGCTACCCCCTGGTGCAAGACATCAAGGAAGAGCCCACGACGAGACAAAACGCTGGTCGTGGCGACCTGCTACGCGCGGGCATCGGCATGGTCATCAGGGCTGGCGGCAAACAGCGGCGAACATAAGTGGCGTGCGCGTGCTGCACGGACGGCGTCCGACCTTGCTGGGCAGTCATGGCTTTGGCGCTCTTACGGGGCGAGAAGCGCCTGTATCTCACTGTTCGGCAGGTAGGAGGCGGCTGTAAAGGTATCGCACTTGCTGCTGCGTCTCGCGCAGGCGCTGAGCCAGCGACTCTCCCTCGCGTATCAATCCCCAACAGCGGGCCAGGTTCTCAACTGCTTCGCTGTGGCCTACATGTTCGGGCAGGCCGTCGGCAGCCTTTCCGGTCACCAACCGGACGGCATGATCCACGGAGCGGAGAAAGGCCGCGCCATAACTCAGCACCTTGGCGTCTTCGGCACCCAGCAAGCCGGCCGTGTTGAGCGCCCCAATCTGCTCGGCCATGTTGGCGCCAGCGGGTAACATCATGCGATGCCTCAGACGGAGGTAAGAGACAGCGAAGTCGATGTCATAGTAGCCACCCGGTACCGTCTTGGTGTTGGAAGGCGGAACCAGCACTTCCCTTTCCAATCTACGACGCATCTGCTGGAGTTCTCTCCTCAGTTCTGGGTAGGAACCGAAGCGGTCGAGCACCGCCGCGCTCAGACGCGTCATCGTCTCCTGTGCCAACTCGGGCACCCCAGCCACCGGACAAGCCTTCAGATAGGTCAAGGCTTCCCAAGTGTGGGCCGCTTCGCTGACGTAGCTCACGAGGGCGTCCTGGGTGATTACCAACTCACCTTCCCGACCGCGGGGCCGCAGGCGCGTGTCAACAGCGAACAGGGTGCCGTCGCGCGTGTAGCTGGAGAGTACCTCGATGGTCTTTTCCGCCAAGCGTGTGCACCGGGCCAGCTCGTCTCGCCCGGCTCTTGACGCAGCCACAAACACCAAGTCGGCGTCCGAGGCCAAATCAAACTCATTGATCCCCAGGCGGCCCAGACCGAGCACGATCATGAGCCTAGCGGCAGCCTGCTCCGGCGTACCGGCAGCATTGCGGTCCAACGCCCACGCCGCGAGGCTCAAAGCCGTCGAGATGGATTGCGCCGCCAGTGACGACCAGCGCCGCAAGGCCGCGAAGATTGATCCCAATGCAGCCAGATCCCCTGCGCCCAATTCCAGAACCCGCGCGCGGAAATGCCGCCGCAACAGCGCCATCTTCTCTGACATCTCCAGGTGCGGGTTCGTGGCCCAGGCAAGGGGATCCAGTCCAACGCAAGCTTCCAAACCCATCGGCATCTGGAACGCCGCCCCGGTCTCGGTCGGCGCGGGTCGCGCAATGTCCAGCACCGTTACTATCTCGGGATGGTGGATCAGCAGTTCCGCCAGATACTCGCTGGCACCCAAGACTTCCAGGGCGCGGCGAACGCGTGCCGGTTCCTCACGCACCACTTCGAACCGGTCCGAGGAACCCAGGAGAGCAGCAAAGAAACGGGTGGCATTGTTCCGGGCCCTTTCAGAGAGTGGCGCTTCGCGCAGCATGGGCGCCAATTCCGGAGCCAGCGCATCCAGATAGCTCAGCGTGGCCGCGAAAGAGTAAGGCGCGTGGTCGCCCGACAAGGCCGGCAGAGGCTTGAGATCAAAGGCGGAGCCGGCCTCGGACGCGACGCGAGGGTGGACCACGCGCTGATAGATCTCATCCACGCGGGCAAACGCTGCCTGAACCTGGCGCAGGAGAGCGTCGGCGGGTCTTTCGCCACGGCCTGCCTCGACCCCTACCCGGCGCGCCAGTCGATCCAGCGCTTCGCGATCCGTCGGCAGGCGGTGGGTCTGGTGGCCCATTTCCAGTTGCACGCGGTGCTCGACCTTGCGCAGGAATTCATAGGCTGCGAGCAGTGCCGCGTAGTCGTGGTCAGAAAGCCAGCCCTTGTCGTTGAGTTTGCGCAAGGCAAACAGCGTGCCCCCGGAGCGCACCCAGGCGTCACGGCCGCCGTGCAAGCGCTGAAGGCACTGGGTAAGGAATTCAATGTCGCGGATGCCGCCCTGATGTCGCTTCACATCGATGGCGTGGTCACGGCTCTCCCGCAGCTTCTGGGAGATCTTCTCACGCGCCCACAGCACGCTCTCGATAGCCGCGAAATCCGTGGGCGCGCCATAAATACGAGGCTCCACAGCGCGGAGGAATTCACGCGTGAGCCTGTGATCACCCGCCGAGTGGCGGGCCTTGATCAGCATTTGCAGCTCCCAATCCCGCGCGCGGCGCTCATAGTATTCCAGGGCAGACTCCAGGGAGATCGCCAGGTCCCCCTGCTCACCTTCGGGTCGCAGACGCAAGTCCACGCGGAAGACTTGCCCTTGGGGAGTCGTCTGCGTAATGGTACGGGTGATGGCGTGCGCCAAGCGCACGAAGTATTCATGGTTGGCAATCACCGACTCGGGCTCGCTGCCGCCCGCGGTCTCGCCATCGTGGGAATAAAGAAACAGCAGGTCGATGTCGGAACTGTAATTCAGCTCGCTCCCGCCCAATTTCCCCAGCGAGATGATGCTGAACCCGCTGCGCACGATGCGCGCCTGGGCGTCGCGGTACTGTGGCTGGCCATAGCGCTTCTCCAACTCCTGGTCACAGTACAGAAGCGCATTCGCCAGGATGACGTCTGCCAGGACGGAAAGCTCCAGCGTCGTCTCGCCCAGCGTGGAAAGGCGAAGCACGTCCTTCAGCACAATCCGCAGATAGTTCCGCCGCTTGAAGCGCGCGAGTTGCGCCGAGAGCCAGTGGTCCGGGCTCGTGGTGGCAAAGCGCGCGAAGTCCTGCATCAAGTCTTCCTTGGACTTGAGCTTGGTAAAGTTGCGGTCGCGCGCGAATTGCAGCGGGAGCGCCGGCTCAGCGAGGAAGGTCTCGGCCAGGAAGGTACTATGGCCGAAAATCGCCACCAGGTAGGTCAACGCGGTCGGGTAGCGCTCGAGTTCGTGCAACTGTTCGGGGGTGGCAGCCTGAGTGTAACGCTCGAGAAGGTTCAGCGCGCCGTCGGGGTCCGGCGATTGCGCGAGCAGCGACGCCAGGGGCGCCATCAGGCCGGCGGCTAACTGCTGCTCCAAGCGGGCCAGATTGGCTTCCGCCTTGTTGGGCTCCTGGAACGATACCGCTGAGAACTCGGGACGCATCGCCTCGGATTATAGCAGTTGTCAGTGGTCAGTTGTCCGTAGTCGGTTGCTCGTGGTTGGTCGTCGGTGGTTGGCTGTAACTCAGGTAGGTTCCTCCAGACGGAGCGTCGGGAAAAAGAAAGGTTGCCACGGCGCGCCGTCGCGAGCCCCGGCAACCTACAACAAACAACCCACCACGAACGATTTCTAGATGTCGTAATACAGCGCGAACTCGTACGGATGCGGCCGCTGCCCCACGGCCTGGACCTCGTTCTTCATCTTGTAATCAATCCAGGTTTCGAGCAGCTCCTCGCTGAAAACGTCGCCTTTGAGCAGGAATTCGTGGTCCTTCTCCAGCGCCCGCAGCGACTCCTCGAGCGAGCCAGGGAGAGAGGGCACGTTCTTGAGGTCCTCCGGCCCCAGATCGTAGATGTCTTTGTCGAGAGGCTCGCCGGGATCGATTTTGTTTTCGATTCCATCCAGGCCGGCCATCATCATCGCGGCGAAAGCGAGATAGGGATTGCAGGAGGGATCCGGCGGACGGAACTCGATCCGCTTCGCCTTGGGGTCAGCCGAGTACATCGGGATGCGAATGGCCGCGCTGCGGTTGCGGCGCGAGTAGGCCAGATTCACCGGCGCCTCAAACCCCGGCACCAGGCGTTTATACGAATTCGTGGTGGGGGCAATCAACGCTGCCAGCGCTGGCGCGTGCTTCAGCAAACCGCCAACGTACCACAACGCCATCTGGCTCAGACCGGCGTACTTGTCGCCTGCAAAGAGCGGCCTGCCCCCTTTCCACAAGCTCTGGTGGGTGTGCATGCCCGAACCGTTATCCTGGAAAAGCGGCTTGGGCATGAAAGTAACAGTCTTGCCATACTGCTGTGCCACGTTGCGCACAACGTATTTGTAAATCATCATCCCGTCGGCGGACTTCACCAGAGAATTGAAACGCTGGTCAATCTCGGCTTGCCCGCCGGTGGCCACTTCGTGGTGGTGGCATTCAATGGCCAGTCCCGCTTTTTCCATGGCCAGGACCATTTCGCTGCGCAAATCCTGATAGTGGTCGGTGGGAGGAACGGGGAAATAGCCTTCCTTATACCGCGGGCGGTAACCGAGGTTATCCTTCTCGCGTCCGGAATTCCAGCGTCCTTCCTCGGCATCGATGAAGTAGTAGCCGTGCTGCTGCGCTTGGTCGAAGCGCACGTTGTCGAAGATAAAGAACTCGGCTTCCGCACCGAAATAAGCCGTGTCAGCAATCCCGGTATACACCAAATACGTCTCCGCCTTCTTGGCGACATGGCGCGGATCTTTCAGATAATGCTGCTTGGTGACCGGGTCGACGATATCTCCGATCATGACCAGGGTGGGCACATCGGTAAAGGAATCCAGCATGTACCAGGCCGGGTCAGGAACCAGCAGCATGTCGCTCTCGTGAATGGCCGCCCAGCCGCGGATGCTGGAGCCATCCATGCCGAACCCATCTTCAAAGGAACTCTCCTCCAGCTCATGGATGGGAAAGGAAACGTGATGCCATAGCCCGGGAAGATCTGTGAAGCGCACATCGACAATCTTTGCATTGTTGGCAGCGGCAAACTCCAAGACGGACTTCGGGTTCATGGAACCTCCATAAGAATTTCTTTTGCGCACGATAAGCCGCAGAAATGGATGCTGGAGTGATACCAGCCCGCTACGATATCCCGCAGAAATGGGTTCGTCAAGCCCCTTGCTTGCCCAGCGGAGCACGTGGTCCGGGCTGTTTGGCGCGGACTCGTCACCATCAGATGCCGCCCTAGACCATGGGCGAAAATCTCATTGACACTTTTCTTTGCTTTTTGTTAGCTTAACCGATCGTCGCCACTGCGTGGCAAGCAACCAGAATTGACCTGCCACGAACTGGGCGCGGGGCTTGGTGATTTTCGGGAGGAAACCGAAGAAGGCGGACCGAAGGGGATGTTCGTACCCAAGCGGATGTTCCTGACGAAGGGCGTCGGCAAGCACCGCGAGAAACTGACCAGTTTCGAGCTGGCTCTCCGCTCAGCGGGCGTCGCCGCCTGCAACCTAGTGCGCGTCTCCAGTATTTTTCCCCCCCGGTGCAAGCTGATTTCCCGCGCGGAAGGCATGAAGGAAATTAAGCCCGGGCAAGTCACGTTTTGTGTGATGAGCGAGAACTCCACGCGCGAACCCCACCGGCTAATCGCCGCCTCGGTGGGCGTCGCCATTCCCACCGACCGGAACACATTCGGGTACCTCTCCGAGCATCACTCGTTCGGCGAGACAGAGGAGGTTGCCGGGGAGTATGCCGAGGAACTGGCCGCCGAGATGCTCGCGACAACGCTCGGCGTGGAATTCGATCCGGACCGGAGCTGGGATGAAAAGAAGGAAATCTATCGGATCTCCAACAAGATTGTCCGGACCATGCATATTACCCAGTCCGCGATCGGGGACAAGCGGGGCCTGTGGACGACGGTTCTGGCGGCATCCATTTTGTTGGGCATCGGCGAATAGCCTCCCTGGCGCGCCGCCGGCCGGTCGACCCCCCCTGACCCCGCCGCGAACCATTGCCGTCGAAAGTTCCATCAAGGCTTCAGAAGCTAAGGGAGTAGCATGCGCAAACACGAAATGTTGTCGCGCCCCACTCGGCCACTTGCGGTTGATCGCCGCAAGAACGCCGCGGCCCTGCTGGAGAAGATGCAGGGGATTTCCTTCCAGGCGCGCAATCTGGGAGCCGCCTACCAGATCTGGCGGCGGATGCTGCAGGACCGGGTAATGATCATGATGGGCATGGCCGGGGCCATGGTTCCCGCCGGCCTGCGGCGCCTGGTCGTCTACTTGATCAAGCACCGCCTGATCGATTGCCTGGTCTCCACCGGGGCCAACTTCTTCCACGACCTCCACGAGACTCTGGGACGCTTTCACTTCCAGGGCTCGCCCAACGTTGACGACATTGCGTTGCAGCAGAATCTGATTGACCGCATGTATGACACCCTGGCCGACGAGGAAGAATTCCGCGAGGAAGATGCCTTGATCGGGCGCTTCGCCGCCACCTTGGACCAGTCGCGCCCCTATACCACGCGCGAATTCTTCTACCTCCTGGGCAAGGAGTTCTCCAAGCGCGCCCGGGAGGACGGCATTGTCACGGCCGCCTACAAGGCGGGCATTCCGCTCTACTGCCCGGCCGTAGGCGACTCTTCCATCGGTATCGGCATCGCCGAAAGCCGTTACCTCGGGAAGAACCACCTGACGTTCGATGTTATTGGCGACGTCTTGGAGACCGCGCGACTGGCCGGCGAATCGCCCGCCAGCGGGGTCATCTATTTCGGCGGGGGAACCCCCAAGAACTTCATTCAGCAAAGCGAAGTGACTGCCACCTTCATTCGTCAGGCGCACAACGGCCACAAATATGCGATCCAGGTGATTACCGATGCAGCCCACTGGGGTGGGCTTTCCGGCTGCACGTTCGAGGAAGCCCAAAGTTGGGGCAAGATCGCCCCGAACGCCACCATGGTCACCGTCCATTGCGATTCGACGATTGCCATGCCGCTGCTGGTCACGGCGCTGTCGGAAAATGCCGCTCTGATTCGGCGGCGGAAGAAACCGGTCTTCAAGATGGGCCGAGAGCTCACGTTTTCGTTTCCTCGTTAGCGCCACTCCGATCGCAGCGCCCAGCACGGCGGTTCGATACGATACCCTCTCCCCCGCCTGCCAACTACCTGACCGCCGAGCCCGCGACCCGGACAGAGATCTCACGTTCCTCCAGGGCTGTGGGCACGGAATGGTATAATCGCTGCGAGCGTGCAGTCAGGCTCGAGGCACGGGCTGTGGAGTGCGAGTTTTGTAAGGAGTATGGCCCCTTTGTCGGATGCTGCAAGCGAAAACAGTTCCTTGACCGCTGCGGGTCAGTCAGTTGTGCGTGACTTCCAGGATCGCACCCTGGAAGCCGTGCAGGGGAATTTCAACCGTTTGATCTACCTGGCTTCGCTGCGCGACCATAACACGGGCCGCTACCACCATTATGGCCTGGAAACCCGGCACCCCAGCGAGGCCGTGGATGAAGCTTTGCGGTGGTGCCACGCCCGGGTTTTCGAGGCTTTGGTGGCGCAGCCTCTCCAGGAGCAAACCCAGGATCTTCTTCGGTTCTTCGAGTCGCTCAAGGCAGAAAGATCTCGCCTGGTGGAGGTTTGGCAGCGTCTGCGAGCCTACCAGATACTGCCGCCCGAGAATTGCCACCCCCTGGCGCGCGAACTATTCACCAAGAACGTGGAGATTATCCTACAGCTTCTGCGCGCCACTGACCTGTGGGAGTTACTGGACGATCCGCATCGCGACGCCGACGACCTGCCCTAGTACTTCCCCCTCGTCGGGAACCCGTATGGTGCGGGGGGCGCAGGGTGAAAGAGGATAGGGGACCAGCGTCAGCTCTCGTCCCCGCTGGTAGCACCAGCAGCATTCGTAGCTGTAGCGTAGTTCCAGGAAGTAGATGGGCCGGCCGAATTCGGTCGTCCAGCCCTGGTTCACCACGCGCCGCCGGCTCTCGTCAATCTGGACAATGGAACCAGGCCGCAGCAACGGCGTCATCATGCGGTCTTCCAGGCCAATGTAGCCGTAAAGAAACTTCCGCAAGTCCAGGTTAGCCAGCAGCCCTACCGGAATTTCTCCCCATTCCTCTATGACCCGCGAGAGGAACACGGTATCCTCCGGCCGAAAGCCGGGATCGAAGCGCACGGGAAAACGAATGGGCCTGCTGGG
>Ga0315268_10003320_pt1 | contig 17765 bp, 21 predicted proteins | sample C1_top_MG_FD_204535 | JGI IMG/M metagenome (GOLD analysis project Ga0315268, IMG submission 204535) | Sediment microbial communities from Yellowstone Lake, YNP, Wyoming, USA - C1_top | ecosystem: Environmental > Aquatic > Freshwater > Lake > Sediment | place: USA: Wyoming | collected 2017-08-01
AACAGGTTATATCAATGTAAAGGCTCAATTCACGTGCACAGATAAAAAATACCAGCTATCACTTCCATTCCCAGAAGATCGTTATCTAAAGTTTACGATCGATACTAAAGTTTCTTTAATGAGAAGAGGCATAAACGTTCAGCCTGTGGATTGTGTTTGGGAAGGAACTGATTGTAAATGTGCAGGTCAGTTTGGTGTAGATTATTGTGAAGGGAAATGTGTTACAGTAGGTGTTACATCTATAGCAGTCACGACAACAATTGCTATCCCAACTACAGCACCTAAACCCCCCACTTAAGAAGAATAATAATTTAATATTGACATTCGTTTGTTGAAATAAACCCTCTTATCTTTTTTTCTTTTTGTTTAATTATTTAGAATGACATATCTACGATTGATGGAATGAGCCCTATAGAAAAGAATGAACTATTGGTTAAACATTTAATTTCAGTAGGTGCTTTGAAGACTCCTAGTATAATAGAAGCTTTTAAAAAAACACCAAGGCACCTCTTTGTTCGTAAAGATTATTTAAGTCACGCTTACGATGATATTCCTCTACCGACATACCAAGGTCAAACTATCTCACAACCATACACTGTTGCGATAATGACTGAAGCACTCAATCCAAAAATTGGTGAAAAAATCCTAGAAATTGGAGCTGGGTCTGGTTATCAGGCTAGTTTAATCGGAAGATGTATTGGCTCAAAGGGGAAACTAATAACTATAGAACTTGAGTCAGATTTAGTTGAAATTTCTAAGAAAAACATCAAAAAAGTCAAGTTGAAAAATGTCTTGATAATTAATGGGGATGGGAAACTGGGTTATCCAAAAGAAGCACCGTACGATAAGTGTATAATAACAGCAGCATGTGATGAAATCCCTAAACCTATAATTGATCAGATTAAAGTTGGTGGTAGGATAGTTGCACCGGTAAATGATTTTTTAGGACAAAAAATGATGGTTGTTGACAAGATTTCCGAGACCGAGTTCAAGAAAGAAGACCTTGGTTCCTTTGTTTTCGTTCCTCTGAGATGATTGGGGTTGAGGAGATTTGAACTCCTGTGGCGAGGTTTCTTCATATCATCTTTAAATCAACTTTCCATGTTATAAAACTGGAGCCTCGTAGACTAGACCAGACTATCTGACAACCCCCTCAATTCATCTTTTGTGAGTATTCGTATATTATGTTGCCCAATTTTAAAATTATTTTTGACAGAGTTTTTTATAGCACATATTATTAGACCATCAGAGCAATTTAAAGCATTTAAATATTTCTCTAATTGTTTTATATCTAAATTTGAGATTGGTTTAGATAAATAGTTCTTTATCTCGACAACAAAAAATTTTTTGTTTATGTATAAAATGGCATCAGCAATCCCATATTTTGTTTTTACATGTGATTTAACTTTTCCAAAATTTTCCATTAAGGTTAAAACTTCTTTTTCAAAATCTGAGGATCTCTTTTTAATTTCTTTTATGGCAATACCATAGATTTTTCTTCTTTTTTCTGGGTATTCAACTCCAGCTAATTTGTAAGATTCCCTTATTCCATCTTCAAAAATTTCTTGTACATGAGTTCTACAGTTTTTGTTAATTTCCCATTGAGTCGAATTAGGGTTTTTCTTTATAAATTCTATAATTTCCTTTTGTTTCTTTAACTTTCTTTTTTGGCACCTTAAAAATTCAACTCCAGCTAATTTACAAAGATTTGTAAAACTACCAAACAAATTCGTTATGTTTGCTTTATATTTTTTGTCTAATTCCATTTTGGTCAGTAATGGATTTTGTTGAAGATCCATAATTATCATTTTTTTCTTTAACTCAATCAAATCTTTTCTAGTAGTAATATGTGTCTTTAACTTAACTTTTTTAGTAGTATCTTTCTTTAACTTAATTACTACTTTTTTCTTATTGAAAAGTCTAATTTTTCTTTTCCTAACAGAATTTAACTTTAAATTTTTTTGATATGTCAGTATTCTTTGTTCTTCGGGGTATGTCACATTTGCTGAGTCAAAAGCTTGTTTTATACCGCCAAAAAGCCTTTCTACATTAACATGTAGTTCGTTTTGTATTTGAGTAAGAGTAATAGTAGGGTTATTTTTAATATATTTTATAACTATTTTTCGAGATTCTTCTCTATTTCTCTTCTTTAGATGTTTAGGTAATTCAACTCCAGCTAATTTGTAAGCTTCCCTTATTCCATTAGGGAATACTCGCTCAATTTTGAGTTTTGTGTCCTGTCTAATCCCCCTAGTCGTAGCATTATTATGATTTCTTATATATTCTATTACCAATTTTCTTTTTTCTGAAAAATTTTTCGACATATGAATAATTTATTTTTCTTTATATTTAAGCCTTTTGTCTAGTCAAACTATACGATGACCCATTATATTGATTTTACAATAGTAAAACATAATATTTTTAAAGCTTAATATTTCTTAAATTAACGTTAAGTGATGATATGAATGACATGATAATACCAAAACATGTGGCTGTAATACTGGACGGAAACCGTAGATGGGCCGCTAAACATCATTTGAAACCGTGGGAAGGTCATAGATATGGAGTGGATACTTTAGATAAATTCTTAGATTGGTGTATAGAATTAAACGTCCAACAAGTTTCTGCTTATGTTATGTCATCTGAAAACTTAAACAGGTCGAGAAGAGAAGTTTTAGAACTTCTTAGACTGCTAAAAAACGAATTAGACAGGTTCGAGACAGAAAGGGCAGCTAAAATAGACAAATATGAAATCAGAGTTAGGTTTTGCGGTGATTTCAGTCGATTGCCTCAAAGCCTTGTTAAAATCATGAGAAGAATAATGAAAAAGACTGAAAGATACAACAAAAAATTCTTGAACATCCTCATAGCCTATGGCGGGCGTTATGAAATAACTAATGCGATAAAGAATTTAGTCGCTGAAGCCTTAAGAAAAAGAATCAAAATCACAGAAAAATCTATAGAGGAAAACTTACTTATTTCTGGGGACGTCGATTTAGTGATACGTACAGGTGGCATGGCAAGACTATCAAACTTCATGCCATGGCAGACAACGTATGCTGAGCTTTACGTGACAAAAGTTCTTTGGCCTGATTTCACTAAAAATGACCTTATTAAAGCGATAAAATGGTTCAGCGACACGAAAAGAAATTTTGGAAAATAATATGATTTATGACATTATCATTGTTGGGGCGGGTCCTGTTGGCTGTAAAGTCGGGAAGCTAACCGCAAAACATGGATTAAAAGTTCTAATTCTTGAAGAACATCCAGAAATTGGCGTACCTATCCAATGCTCGGGCCTAGTCAGTCATAGAATATTCAAACTGAGTGGAGTTTCTAGAAAAGTTGTTGTTAACAAAGTCAGAAAAGCAAGGTTTTATTGTTCAAACAATTACATAGAATTGGAATCAAAGAAAAATGTTTATGTTGTTGATAGGGAGAAGTTCGACAAAGAAATAGCTGCAAAATGTGAAGATGCTGGCGCAAAAATCAAGACTTCAACCAGATTTGAAGATTACAAGAGAGTTAAGAATATTATAGAGGTAAAGACAACTAAAGACAACTTCCAAACAAAAATTTTGATCGGTGCCGATGGTCCAAATTCGACTGTTGCTAATTCTGCTGGTATAAAACTCCCTGACAATATTTTGATTGGAATTCAAGTTACAGTTGAATCACATCTTAATCCTAATATGGTTGAATTGTGGTTTGGTTCTAAAATTTCTCCTGATTTTTTTGGCTGGGTCATTCCTGAGAACGAAAATTTTGCAAGAGTTGGTTTGGCGAGTTCTAAAAAAGTTGCAGAATGTTTTAACATTTTTATCAAAATGAGAATAAAAAATAAAATGAAATTCAAGAATAAATTGGCTGGTCCTATCAGGTATGGTTTGATAGAAAGTTCTGTGTCTGATAATGTTATTCTAGTTGGCGATGCTGCTTGTCATATAAAACCATTTTCTGGCGGCGGGATAATCTATGGATTAATAGGAGCAAATTTTGCATCTGATGCTTGTATAAAAGCTTTGGACGAAGAAGATTATAGTTCAAAATTCTTTAAAGAAAATTATGATAATGTTTGGAAGAATAGATTAGCAGGTCCAATAAGAAAGGGTTTAATCATGAAGAATTTAATTCACTCATTTTCTGATAGAAAATTAAGTTTTTTATTTTCGGCTGTTAATGCAACAAGGATAAAAAAAATATTGGAATATGCTGATATGGATTTGCTTTAAAATACAAAATTAGATAACTTATGCATAAAGATCGATGATTTAATGAAAAAATTATTGGTATTCGATTATGATGGTGTCATAGCTGATTCTCTAGATTTACTGTGGGAATTTTTTGATAAAACAAATAAAAAATACAAATTTTTCACTTTTAAAAACAAGTATGAATTTACCACCCTTTGGGATAAAAATATGTTTGAAATGCCAACAAAACTTGGGGTTTCTAAAGAAGATTTCATTAAATTCTATAACGAATGGGTTAATTTGTTAATATTAAATAATGATAGAATGAAACCCTTCGACGGTTTAAAGCCCATTCTTGAAAAACTAAATCAAAATAACTATTTGATAATAATTTCTTCGAACGATGACAAAATAATAAGTGATTTTTTAAAAAGGAATGAATTGACAGATTATTTTACTTCAATTTATGGCACAGAATGGGGGATAAGTAAGAAAATAAAATTAGAGATGGCTTTAAAGGAACTAAAAATCTCAAAGGGCTTGACATATTTTATAACGGATACGATTGGTGATTTAAAAGAACTAAAAAGTTTTGGTATAAGAACAGTAGCTGTAACTTGGGGCTATCATGATAAGGAAAAATTAGAGAAAGCAAAACCAGATTTTATATTTGAAACGCCCGATGAACTTTTGGAATTGTTTTTATAATATTGAATGTTAAATAAGAATGTGATTGGATGAAAGATGTGACAAAAATTCTGACTGATATTAAACCTTTGATAGACAAAGAAATAGAAAAACATATTCCAAGAAAAGGATATCCTCAAGTTTTATTCGATGGCTGTTGGAAATATTTCGATTATGGTGGGAAGAGATTCAGACCAGCATTGATAGCCCTTTCTTGTGAAGCGTTGAATGGAAATATTAAAGACACGATTCCTGCAGGAGCGGCATTGGAAATTGCTCATACTTTCTTTTTGATTCATGATGATATAGAAGATTTTTCTGAAACGAGAAGAGGTAAACCATGCTTACATGTAACTTATGGTATCCCACATGCGATAAATGTGGGGGATTATTTAATGATGAAAGTTTATGAAACTTTACTTTCAACTAAAAAATTATGGGGTTCTGAAAAAACTATGAAAGTTCTGGATTTGATGACTGAGATGCTTACAATAACTGGTGAAGGTCAAGCAATGGAGATTGATCAACGTGATAAAGATTTGTCAGAAGCAACTATGAAATGGTATGAAACAATGTCACTGAAAAAAACTGGATATTATTCTGGTGGAACTCCTTGTGCAATCGGTGCTGTAATAGCTGGTAGTGATGAGAAACAAGTCGAAACTCTAAAACAATTTGGTTTTGCAATTGGTATTGCATTCCAAATAAAAGATGATGTGTTGAATGTCACCATGTCTGAATCTGAAGAAAAAATTGCTCCTGGAACTTCTGGTGGTGGATATGGTAAAGATTTTGCCGGTGATATAAAAGAAGGGAAGAGGACTTTGTTAATAGTTCATGCATTCGAACATGCAGATAAAAAAGAGAAAGAAAGAATGAGAAAGTTAGTTGGAAAAAAAGATATCACGATTGAAGAAAAAAAAGCAGTTATTGAAATAATGAAAAAACATGAATCTATAGAATTTGCGAAAGATTACGCCAAAAAAATGGTTGAAGAGGCGTTAAAAAAAATAAAAGAAAAAATTCCTGAGACTGAAGGTAGAAAAAAATTAGAATCTATAGCAAAATTCTTGATTGAAAGAAATTTTTAATTCTTTCGAATAATAGTTCCTAAACCCCTTTCGCCTAGTAATGATCTCTTTAAAATTCCTGATTTTTTTGCATTTATTATTTCTGACTCTATACCAATATCTGTCAATTCTAAAATCATCTTTACTTTATGCATCATTCCACCAGTTACATCTGTACCAGAAGAACCTTTTAAATCACTCTCAAATTTTTTGATATTCTTCTGTGATATGATTGGTATTAATTTGGCATTTGGGTTTTTATCTGGATTATCTGTGAATACACCATCAACTCTACCACACAGCAAAATCCTGGATATCTTGTATTTTTTATTCAATTCTCTTGCTATATGGCATAGAATTATTTCTGTAGAAACAGTGGAACAACCTCTCTTTAGATCTATACAAACATCACCATAAGGAACAGGAACCATGTCAAATTCCAATAGCTTTTCTAATGGTTCCAAATACATTTTTCTGATAACTCCATTTTCTACTATGGTACAACTGGACGGATTAATAGAGAATGCATTTTCCCCAGCGTTGATCAATTCTTTAACAATGATTCTGTTTAACCTGGAAGCTGCGTCCTGAACTTTTGCCATGCCTTCTTTGCTTCTTTTATTAATAAAACCTTCATTGGTTTGAAATTCTGCTGCTGTACTATGAGGATAAGAACCACCGCCATGCCCGATTATTAATTTGAATTTTTTTTCTTGTCTTGCTTCGTGTATTTCCTTGACTAATCTTTTTATCGTATTGATATCTTCGGTAAAGGGTTTAGTCTTGTCAGTTATTACTGAACCGCCGAACTTCACTAGAATCAATTCACCCATTCAATCGCCAATTAATGATTAGAATCTGATAAACTTAAATTAATTTCATAATCTTTATTTTTATATAATCCAACGAAAACTATTCGCAGAAGGTTTAAACTGTTCAAATCTTCTATTACCTAAATATCCACCTGCATTAAACCATCTATCTGAAGTTTCTTTCAAGTTTTGACAAAATTCTTGATATTGTGGATATGCCGATTGAGATGAATCAGAATATGTTGTATATCCAAATATAGGTTTGAAAGTCAAATCATATATTTGTAGTGTTGGCACATCTTTAGTTGCCCTCTGAAGAAGATTAAGAGATATATGATATGTTTTTTGTTGTTCTTTTTTAATTCTTTTTGTTAAAAGTTTAAGTACCAAAATTACGGGCTCAGTAATCGAATAATCTTTTTTATTTTTCTCGGCAAGGTTTGTAAACTGTGATACATATCCAGACATCAAGGATAAAACTCTCAGTAGTTCAACACTTTGTGCATGGGTATATTGTGTAATGTCTCTTCCATTAAAAGCATTATCAATGGCCTCTCTCAAATCTGTTACTGTTTTATCCTGAATTTCTCTTAACAGACTAAAGGCATCTACTTGTAAAAGAGGAAATGTATCCAAATTCCCAATCATGATTTTTTTAGAAAAATCTTCTTTTTGGTTTTCTCCAATAATGTCATTTGCTTCGGCAGTTTCTTTAGCAAGTTTTTCAATTTCAGGATCAAATATTGAATCTATTTGCAATAATTTATTATTTAACCCTAAAAGAATTCCATATATCTCTTTAATAGGAATTGGCTGTTGATTTCCTAACATTACAATTATTTTAGATAAAAAAATTTTTAAGTATTATCATTCATTGGAAGATTTTTAGATTTAACCATTTTTTATCTTAATAACATCATTTTCTAATTGAACAACATCTCCAGTTTTTATTTTTGAAACATCGATTTTGTCAACACAAGGTATGTCTGAAATAATCGCACCAACAGCAACGATAGTTTCACATTCTTTGTTTATCATTCCTGCAGGCGCTGTGTTATTTTTTTTCATCCTATAAAGGGTATAAGATCCGACAGTGGAACCTTTGCCATTCGGGAAAACCAGAATTTTTCCTTTAATATTTTTACCTTCTAACTCATGACCTTTCTCTATAACTATACCTGTATCAGGATTAACTCCACCGTAGAAAGATATCGGTTGTGAAGTGACTAGTGCTTCTGCTTTTACCATTCCTCTTGAAATGATTCTTCCTTTCAACTCCATTTTCCTCTCACCGCAGCATCAACACATTGTTTTATATTCCCAAGTTTTGTTTTCATTCCATTACTTCCACGAGAATAGAAACAACCTTTTGCCGATGTTGTAGCAACTGACTTGAACCTTCCTTTCAAAGGAGCAACAGCCAAGCAAGTATCGCATGCAAACTTACCACCAGCATCTTCTATGATTTCCGTATAACCTTTCACATCAGCAATTTGTTTCATCGGTCTTGATGTTGCAACCCAGAATTCAATACTCGATGATATTTTTTTATTCTTCAATAAGCCTGCTACTTCAGCTATTTCATTTATCGAACAATGGGGACAACCTATACAGACAAAATCTATGTCATCACCAATATCATTAATATTCTTGTAAGCCTCTTTCATGTCTTCTTCTTTTATAATGATTTTTTCTTGTGGAATTTTTTGTTTCTCAAAACCAGGTGTCAAATCTTTAATATAGAATAATGGTTTTGATCCGTATGTGACTATAGAAGCGCAGAATGATTTCAGTTCATCTATATTAGCATCTTTTATTCCAGTTATGAAAGGTATTTTATTCTCTGCTTTTTTACCAATACAATATCCTAGTGCGCCCCAGTCAGAGAAATTTTTCAAATCGACTTTGACATCAACATGAACATCTGGTATTCTATTTTCATCCAGATGCAAACCATAGCATGGTGTCTTACCAACAAAAGCTGCTGCTAATGCCGATGGACCACCTTCTCTGTTAGTCATCGCCCCGATAACTGAATTGGCAAAAGTTACTGCAGAGGATTCGGACCAAGCAATATGTTCTCTATACCTTGGTAGATTGCCAATGAGATAAGGAGTGCATGTGCATGAAATTATTATCCCCATCTTTCTGAATGCGTCAATGACTAGATTCTGTTTCTTTGCAAAATCTTCGGATATACCTAGTTTCTTCCAATCTTCCAAATCCATCCCTGCTGGGTTCAAAGTTGTTAACACTCTAACTCTTCCATCCTTAGCTAAATCATTCAAGAATTCTAGACCAGCATCGCCAAGATTATGATATGATACTCCAGCGACTTGAACAGAACCAACATTTATCAGTTTTTCAGCACCAAAGATTTCACCGAGAGCAACTAGTATCTCCATGGATTTTTTAACTGCATATCCCTCTTCACCATTCAACATTCTTTCTTCTTCTTTAGTTAAGTACATCAAATCTCACCAATTTTTCTAAAATTCTCTAATGAATCTAAAACCCAATTAGGATTTAAACCTTCTAAATCTTTTCTTGAGGTTTGACCAGTCGTTACGGCTAGAGATTTCATACCAGCTCTTTTGGCTGCTTCTAGTCCATGAACAGAATCTTCAATCACAATACAATCCTTTGGTTTTACTTTTAATTTTTCAGCACACTTGAGAAAAATATCAGGATTGGGTTTGCCCAATTTTATATCAAAACCACTAACAATAACATCGAAGAAATTTTCAATTTTTGTTTCTCTTAACAATTGTTGAATGCTTTCCAAAGAAGTCGATGAAGCGATGCCGATTTTGTACCCCTTTTCTTTCAAATACGTTAAAAAATCTCTGACACCAGGCAACAATTTTAACTTTCCTTCGACAAATCCTCTGTAATAATTTTCTTTTTTCTCTGCCATCTTCTTTGCTTCTTCTTCTGTTATGTCTTTCCCTTTATCTCTCATTATTATTTTCATAATCTCGTGTGTCTTCATTCCATACCATTTTATAAAATCCTTTTTTGTTATTTTCATCCCAACATCAGAAAATGTCTTGATAAAGGCTGCAAGATGCATGTCAAAAGTTTCAACTAAAACTCCATCCTTATCAAATATGAATGCCTTCATGATATCATTCTCCTGTAACTTTCTTCAATAATTTTTCTGCGTTATCAACAAGTATCTTAATTTCTTTTTTTGTTGCATTGTTTACATGTATTCCGCATGTACACAAAACTGGTTTTTTTCTCTGAAGACAAAATTTCTTAGCGAATGTTCTTGCAATCTTTTCTTCTTTATGTCCTCGCACGTTGATTTTCTGGAATGTGCATGAAATCTTTTTTCTATTACTAATTTTAGGCTCTGCAAGTACAACACTACCGATGTGTGAAACTTCCCCACCACCAACTATAAGGATAAAACCGTTGTCGAGTCTTTCTTCTTTCAACCAAACTTTGTACTTCCCTTCACCATCAGAAATCATTTCTTTTCGCCGACCACAAATGCTTTTTCAAACTTGTCTTTCTTAGCCCCAAACGGAATAGTGGCATCGATACCGACTTTGCACGTAAGTCTTCTATCAGTTCCTGGCAATGTTTCCTGACCGACTGTTGATGGATCAATGCTACTGCCTTCTTCCTTTTTCGTCATAGTTTGTTTGTCTGCTTGGAATCTAGTACAAATAGCCCATTCTACTTCTTCACTATTGAAAACGTCTATGTCATCGTCAACAACTACACAATGCTTCAAAGATTTATGACCACGAAAAGCAGCTTCCAACGCTTTCATTCCGTCATCAGGTTTCTGTTTCTTTATCGACACAAAACAGTGCAACCAAGAACATCCGCCTGTTGAAATGTTGACAGCCCTAACAGGACAGACTTTTGCTACCTCATTATATATAGTAGGTTCCCTTGGCATACCCATCAACAACCTGTGTTCATTTCCTCCAGGTAAGAGTACATGATAGATAGGATCCTTCTTGTGCCAAATTCCGTCTATTTCTAAGACGGGTTGCTTTCTGATAACATCATAAGTTCCACTAATATCAACAAATGGTCCTTCATCGACAAGTTCTTTCGTTATCCTTCCTTCGATTATAATCTCAGAATGTGCAGGCACGAGTAAGTCGTTCGTCTTACATTTTGTGACTTCAAGTGGACGCAAAGAACTCATGATTTTGAATTCATCTATGTCACCAGCAGATATAGCACCTGGTATCAAGACTGATGGATCGTGTCCGATGAATATTGAAACTGGCATATCTTTTGTATATTTTTGACAGAACTTGAAAGTATCCCTATCACATAGTCTTATCGCCATTCTGTTTTTACCGATCTTCATCATTCTGTGAAAACTCGCATTCAATCTTTTACTATCGGGGTCACGAGAGATTACAACACCCGAGCTGATGTATTCTCCTCCGTCTTTTTCACAATATTTCATCAACGGGATTTCATCCAAATCTTTACCTTTCACTTCATAACATGGAGAATTATCTATTATATTATAGTCTCGTGGTTTCTGGATTGCATCGGCTATCTTGAAAGATAATTTTTCTCTGTTAGTGCCTAACCAAGATGCCATCATATCTCTGCTGCCACAAATCCCACTAACGATTTGATATTTGTATCTTTTGATTTTCTTAAAAAGAAGAAGCGATTGATCTTTTTTTATCATAAACGGTATCTTGTTTTTATCAGTTTCTTTTTCGATGATCTTCGGTTTTTGTGTTTCCAAAAATTCATGCAAACTCATTCTTTCCACCTCTTGTAAAGGTTATTTTCTATTCCCAACAAATCTAGAATTTTACCCACAAAAAAATTCGTTATGTCATCAACAGTCTTGGGTTTGAAATAATAAGCAATATTCAAAGGCATTATGATGCCACCAGCTAACGTTATTTTTTTCATGTTGTCTATATGAATCAAATCATAGGGAGTTTCTCTCGTACAAAGAATAATTTTTTTTCTCATCCTCAAACAAATATCTGCCAACCTTGTTATCAGATTGTCTGAATATCCGTTTGCAACTGCAGACAATGTTTTCATGGAACATGGGCAAATTACATAAGCATCAATTTTTTGTGAACTACTTGCCAAAGGAGAAAAAATGTCATCTTCTTCATAAGCTGGTTTTAGATCTTTACCGATTTCCTCTTTCAAGACTTTTTTTCCGTTGTCTGAGATGAGTGTTATCGTCTCTATTTTTTTCTTTTTTAATTCTTCTATCAATCTCACACCGACGATTGAACCAGATGCGCCGGTGATAGCAACGGCTACTTTCATTCTATCCTCTTTTTAAACTTCCATGGGTTGAAGCCAATTCCTTTGAAGCTTCGATAGCGAGTAAATTGATTTCAGATGCAAGGCATGCTGCAGCAACAACCTCTGCAAACGCTAATCTAGTTTTGCCTTCATTGTCACCTTCACCATACAATCCTAACAACCTTAATGCCTCTTGTTGTGTCTCTCTCTTTGTTCCACCGCCATAAGTTCCTACTTCCAAAGCTGGGAGAAAACAAGAAACGTACAAGCCTTCATCCGTGACTATAGCATCAGTGATTGCTTGACAGCCTTCTGCAACTTGAGCTGGATCTTGACCATGTGCGATGTACATGGCAGCCAACACGTTAGCGATATGAGCATTAAAACCATGTGAACCGGCTAAAGCAGAGCCTTGTAAACATTTCACTTTGCACAATTCCGCAACCATCTCTGGAGTTACTCTGAATGTCCTCTTAAGGACTTTCTTTGGAATCGTTGCTTCGGAAATGACAGAAACACCTCTTCCTTCTAAAATATCTATGTATGCGGGTTTTTTGTCTGTGCATAAATTACCACTCGGACTGATGAAAGTGACATCCAATTCCAACTCTTTTTTCACTGTTGGTATCATAGCTTCTATGGCATTAGTAGCTGCAATAGTTATCATGTTCATTCCCATGGCAGCGCCTGTGCCTGATTTAAATCGTATGTGGACATATCTGCCAGTCGTATAAGCCTTTATCTCTTTTAATTGGGCAAACTTGACAGATTTATAGAATTCATCTTTGAAGAAGTTGAAAGCCTCTTTGGTGTTAATCCAATTTATTAATTTGACTGCATCCCTAGCAGACTTAACTCTCACGACTGGAGCTCTAGCCATGCCTTCTTTCACGATAGTTGTTGTGATGCCTCCAGATTCGTTAAAAAGTTTAATGCCTCTTGACATGCCAGCTACCAGACGACCTTCGGTTGTTGCCAACAGGATAGGATAATTTCCATTAATGTAATTTCCATCAACCTTTAAATCTCCAGCAAAACCTAAGGGAACTTGAGTCGCACCAATCGGGTTTTCGATGTTTCGGTTGAACGCATCGTTGAAATCTATGATACTTTTGCCGATGTTTTCCAACTTTACACCATACTTTTTTTCAAGGTACGTTCTTCTAATCTTCGTGGCTCTGTTGCTGTCATTGTTCGTAAAATTTTCAACATCACGCAATTTAATCTCGTCTTTCATCAATTTTTTGATTATTTCTTCTTTATCCATTCAACCACAGTCTTGTATATTAGAGACAATTATTTAAAAATACATCTATTCTGAGATAATAAAAGTTTTATAAATCCATTAACTTTAATGTTCAAAGGATGTAAATGCCTGAATACATCTTGACTGTTGACGAGAAAGATAATGTTACTGGTAAGGAGGAGAAGATAAAAGTACATCGAGAAGGTAAATTGCACAGGGCTTTTTCCATATTTGTTTTTAATTCTAAGGGCGAGGTACTTCTGCAGAAAAGAGCAGGATCAAAATACCATTCTGCTGGTCTTTGGACGAATACTTGCTGTAGCCATCAAAGGGTTGGAGAAAATCTGGAAGAAGCGGTACACAGAAGGTTAAAAGAAGAGATGGGGTTTGATTGTGAACTCAAAGAGGCTTTCACTTTTACTTATAGAGTAAAGTTTGATAACGGTCTTTCTGAGAATGAGTATGATCATGTTTTTTTCGGGAAATTTGATGGTAAACCTGAGCCGAACCCGAAGGAAGTTGATGAATGGAAGTGGGTTAGTTTAGAAGAATTGAGAAAAGATATACAAAAAAATCCGGATGATTACACTTATTGGTTGAAGGTTTCTATAGATAAGGTAATTTGTAATTTAAAATAACAAGATAGCTTTTTTTATGTAAGTGACAATAAAATAATATGGAAGATTTGCATTTACATTGGAAGCATAGATGGCTTACTCCAAAAGCAAAAGTGTTTAAATCTAAAATTTTTGGTTATGCTCCTCATGCGATTCAAAATATAGATAAAGGCGAATTAATTCGTGTTACTGGGGGCATTGTAATTCCTAAAAAAGACATAAAAAAATATCAAGAAAAAATAGGTTTTTCTGCAGAGATTCAAGTAGATGATAATTTCTTTCTTGCCCCTTCTGATGATAATGAAAGAAAAGATACTGGTTTATTTAATCATTCTTGTAATCCAAGTGTTGGTTTTTTAGATTCAATAAGGATCATTGCCATTCGTAACATTAAATCTGGGGAAGAATTATGTTTGGATTATGCATTTTATGGAGGTGCTTTTGAACCCTTTGAATGTAGATGTGATTCCAAGAATTGTAGGAAAATTATAACGATAGATGATTGGAAAATAAAAGAAATACAAGAGAAATACGGAGAATATTTTTCACCATATTTAAAAAAGAAAATTACATAATTCTGAATGAAAAACCAAACTTATTTCTTCACTCCAACTTTCGTCCTCAAAACTTTGAAACCTTCTTTTTCTATAGCTTTTGCAACTTGCTCTTGTAATTTCTTTCCTGGTGTTAATGCAACAATACATCCTCCTCCACCGCCACCAGTCATCTTAGCACCATAAGCACCGTTCTCCCTAGCAACCTTGACAAGATAATCCAATTCCTTACAAGAAACTTCTATGTCTTGCAATAGTTTGTGATTCATGTCCATCAACTGCCCAACTTTTTTCAGGTCAAAATCTTCCAAGTCTTTTCTTGCTTTAACGACCAACTCTTCTTCTTGCTTGAAAATCTTATCATACTTTTCAGGATATTTTTTCTTTCTCTCAGCAAAACCAGCCACCATCTCTTTCGTATCAGCGACGATTCCCGTGTCACATATAATGATCTCAATCGGTCTCAAAACATTCAAATTTTCAATCGAATCTTTTCCACCGTTCAAGTTCTTCTTAAACCATATCAACCCGCCAAAAGTTGCTGCTGTGTTGTCGATGCCGGATGGGGTGCCAGCATAAGCCTTTTCAGCTTCGTATGCGATTTCGTTTATTCTCTTGTCTGGTAATTTCATGTCAAATTCTTCTGCGATTGCTCTAGCGATAGCAACACTACTGGCAGCAGAGGAACCTATTCCGCTGAAAGCAATGCCCCCGCTCAACCAAATATCTAGATGATTTTTTTCTTGGTCGATGCCAAACATCTTCAGCATTCTTTCTATCGATTCTTTCTGCTGTAATTTTTTCTTTTCAGCGTAACCAGACGCCCCCTTTCTCTCGTCTTTGACATCGAACCCGCTGCCGACATTCTTTTTCACTTCAGCATCCACAGTCAAATCAATGGCAGATGCGATGCCAGGAATACCATGAACGACAAAATGTTCTCCGAAGAGTATGACCTTACCGTAACCAGAGCCTTTTCCCATGAGACCACTTAAGAATATGAAGGATTTAAATTATTTTAATTTTTTCAATTGTTTAATGATTTTTTTTGCCTCGTCTTTTAATCCTAGTCCTAATCCGATACCTATGGCTAAAGCAAGTGCAAACAAGATTGAACCGATGATTAACAAAAAGATGTTTTCCGCTAACACTGGTTTTAACCCAAGTTGTTCTAAAATCGTAAAGAATATTATCATGAGTAGAATGATTCTAATACCCTTTTTCACATTATCCAAAAACTTACTTTTAGTAACAAAGACCTTCAACGTAAAAAAGTCGATTATTACTAGACCTACCAGTACAGTCAAAGCGGCTAGAACGATTTTTTCTAGCAAGAAAATCAAACTAAGTAGAAGGTCAGAAATACCGCCTAATCTTATCAATGAAAATATTTTATCGATTAATAGGATAAACAGGCCCCACTTTGTAAAAGTTCCGAATATAGTAGCTAGACTGGTTGCACCAAGGGTGTCTTTAAGAGTTTCTACTCTCAGATGTCTATCTATCTTTATCCTGTATAATGTTTTTGTCACCAACAGTCCGATGTAATGAGAAATTAAATAGGATATAAATAAGGATATAATTGTCGTGATTAACTCTGGTGCTAAGTTAACAATACTCAAATACAATTCATTCAATGGTTGTAAGAATAAAATCTGTAATATTTCTAATATTCCTGCCATTTGACCTGATTATCTTATTATTTTAACTCTATATAAAAGTTTCAAACATATCGATGTCTTTCCATGTTTTTTCAGTTAATTTTAATGATAATTCAGCTGCTTTTTTGTTGTCAATCCTCTCAGTCACGTCCATTTTTTTCGCTATTGATATAATTTTATCTGATATGGTTTCTTTTTTAGAAATCATTCTTGCAAGGGGCTTCAAGAATTTTTTTGAGTCTGAACCAGAAATTGATTTTATATATTTCAAGAAATTGTAACAATATTCTCTAACTTCTTTATCATTCATTCCAATTAATGCGGATTTTTTCTGTAAGATTTCATTTACGTAATCGAAGTGTGGGATGAAAATTTTTCCATCATCGATTTTAAAGGGTTCGTCTATAGCAATTTCATCTATAGAAATTTTTAAATCATCCATTTTAATCGAGTTTAACATTTCTGTTATCACAAAAGCGATAGAAGGCATGAGATACAAACAATTCATGTCCATACCCCTGGATTCAAAAGTACCATGTGGGTTGACTTTCAAAGGACTCCAGTTTGTTTCCAACATCGAGCCATAAAAGGCAAGTGTCTTTAATCTTAAACCAAGTTTTTTCAAGTTAGAAGACCAAGCATGAAAAGCGTCCTCTCCCAAATATGAAATATCACTAATAATATGTTTATATGATGGCAGCGCGCCAAATTGTTGAAAACTAGTGTATAAGCCTTTAACGCCAAAATTTTTGTTGCCCCTGTAAAACATGATTCTTGAATCTTTTCCGTATCTCCTACCTTGATAGAAAGGGGACGATTGCATAAATGTGGATAACACGGGGTCAGCAGCGATAAATAAGTTATGAATGTCGATAGTGTTTTGATTAAGTTTAAAATCGAATGGTAGTTTAATGAATTTCTGTTTTTTATCGAATATTTTTTCTGGCAAATTACAGTGAAAATGAAAACCTATGCATCTACCTGCTATCTTCCAAATTTTTTCTCCAAAAATTTTTTCTTTCAGTCTATAACTTTTTTCATTCCTCATTATAGGTTCAAAATTGCCTGGATAAGTACCGAAGTAGAATAATTTTATATTTTGTTTTTCGGCTATCTCAAGAAGCAATTTGAGTTTTTTTGATAGTTCTACTATGAAAGATGATAAAGTTTCTTTGGGGTCAGTGTTAATTTCGATCATGTTTTTTGCGCATTCTTTTTTGATGTTAATATCTCGATTAGATTTTTTTATCAGTAAGTCGGAGTTGAAAGATATTCTTCCGTCATCGTTTAAAATAAAAAACTCTAATTCAGCACCTATCGTAGATTTCTCAGGTTTATCAAAGAAAATCATACAACCAATATATTATAGAGAGTATGCATTTTTGAATGAGCCTCGAGAGGAATATTTAGTCTAGGGTTAAAATCCTTAATTATCTTAAATAGAATCTTCTATTATCGTGTTTGATTTCATATCAGAATCTTTACACTTATCACAACAATATCCATTCTTAATTATGACACCACAATTAAAACATACATAAGGTCTATCGGTCATTCAACCATCCTTTTTAGTAATCTTCTATATCTACCTTCAGCTAATCTCTTTTGATGATAGCATGACCAACATAATGAACGATGGACGATTGCTTTACCACATTTAACA
>Ga0315268_10003321_pt1 | contig 17765 bp, 22 predicted proteins | sample C1_top_MG_FD_204535 | JGI IMG/M metagenome (GOLD analysis project Ga0315268, IMG submission 204535) | Sediment microbial communities from Yellowstone Lake, YNP, Wyoming, USA - C1_top | ecosystem: Environmental > Aquatic > Freshwater > Lake > Sediment | place: USA: Wyoming | collected 2017-08-01
AGTTTAGCATTATTCCCCACCCAACATTAATATACGCATGTTTATCAAAATAAGTCTTTTGCAAAATAGACCATAAGTTTTGGTTGAAAAGTCACTGTTTTATTTTTACCTACGTAAACGATGACGTTCTAGCTAAGTTTTAATAACACGTCAGGCAGTGTATAGTGCTCTGTGCGGATGGGCATGATAACGAGAGAAAAAATCGCAAAGTGTGCTGAAGCCGTTGTTAACGGTATGAATTTGAAACGTGGAGAAGCCGTGCTAATTCTGGGCGGAGTTCACTCCCAAGCTTTTCTTGAAGAGATTGGGCTTCTGTGCTTCAAACGTGGCGCCAGTCCTCTCATCAGCGCAACTTCGGATAATTATAAAGTGAAAACTTTTGAGGATGTTCCGAAGGGCATTCTGTCCATAACGCCTAAGCATCTTCTTGCTGCCGTGAAAGATGTAGACGCTTACATAACCATAGAACCATACCAAGATCCCAGAGTCTTATCGGATATTTCTGTTGAAAAAATCAGCGCGTCTCAGGAGGGGCGTGTTCCCATTCGGAAAGCGCTTTACGGAGAAGACACTGGAAAGGGAAAAAAGTGGACCTACGCAGCGTGGCCAACGCCTGAAGCTGCAAAGTTTTATGGGGTAAGTTATGCTGATTTGGAACGTTTGGCTCTGGATGGGATGATGGTTCCCGCCGCATTGTTGAAAGAAAACGAGGCAAAGTTGGCTAAGAAATTGAAGGGCAAGGATATGGTGCGTGTGACGGATTCTATGGGTACGGATTTTGTGTGTAAGATTAAAGACAGGCGAATCAACGAGGATGACGGTGTGGTGGATGACCATGATATTGAGCTTAATGATTTGGGTAACAACTTGCCTGCTGGTGAGCTTTTTATTGCGCCGCATGAGACTGTTGGTGAGGGAACACTTTACTGCCCCATCACTATTGACCGATTGACAAACAAGCTCATCAAAGGTGCGACTTTGCATTTTAAGAATGGCAAACTGCTGCTCAATGATTGCACTGCTAAGACTAATGGTGATGTTATGGTTGAGTCGTTTAAGCGTTGTTTGAAGATTGACCAGAAGGAGAAAGCAGTGCGCACAACCAACATAGCCGAGTTAGGCATTGGCTGCAACCCTGCCATCGACAAGGCGATTGGGTATATCTTGACCGATGAGAAGCTTATTGGTTCGGTGCACGTGGCTTTTGGGAATAATCATGGTTATGGTGGTATGTCGCGGTCGAGTATGCATTGGGACTTTGTAACACATCCGAGTGCTACTATCGAGGTTGTGGGCTCTGGCGAGGTTGTTATGAAGGATGGAAGAATAGTTTAAGCTTGTTTAAACCTTAAATATGGCGTGTTTGTGTTTTTTGTGCGTTAGTGCGTTGTGTGCCGCCGTAGCTCAGTTCGGTAGAGCGGCTGGCTGTTAACCAGTCGGTCATAGGTCCAAGTCCTATCGGCGGCGCCACCTTATGTTTCTGGGCATTGAGCATTTTCTCTGTGAGCACACACAACACAATAGACTAGACCATTCTATTAGGCTCCAAATATGCTCTGCACTTTTTGGCACGTTTTTGGTTTTGCGGAAAAGTTATAGCCACTTTTATCCTTACCGCAATACGTTGTTGAGGTGAGAATGTGAGCAAATCCCCTCATAAGTTTCAAGCGGAAATTCAGAGGGTAAAGACTTTCGAGCAAGATTTGAAGAAAGACAGAGAGGAGTACATAATCGACGTGTTAGAATATACCCAGAGAAGTTTTGATGATGTGTACAGAAATGTGTACAGAGGAGAAATATTAATGAGGGATGAATGGAATGAAAAGAATCCACAGACTCCAGAGGAAATACGCAAGTTCTACAAGGAGACAAAGAACTATCTTTATGACTTGGGAAATTGGCACTTTGGAAGCCATAGACGGTTTGATGTTAAGCTTTTAGCATATTGTTCAAAATCAAAACCAAATAAAGTTCTCGATTTCGGAGCAGGAATAGGTCAGAATGCATACATGTTGGCAAGAGAAGGGATTGACGTAGTTGTTGCAGATGTGGATTCTTACACGCTGGATTTTGCAGAATGGAGATTCAAGAAACATCACGCACCTGCAACGTTCTGGAGAGTGGACAAAGAACCAACACCGAATGAGAAGTTTGATATGATACTATGTTTTGACGTTCTCGAACACATACCTTTGGAAGAGGCAAAGAAAACAGTTGAATTATTGGGTTCATTAAAAGCTCCAAGAGCAAAGGTGCTTCTGACTGCACCCTTTGAAAAGACGAGCCTAAATCCGATGCATTTCAACAGGAACGAAGAACTTGACAAACTTATACGAAAATTTCTAGGTAAAGATGTCTTATACACAAGTGAGGATGTCTTATACACAAAAATACTCGGAAAAATAATGACAAAAAACTCATGAAGCACTAATTGACCAATGGGTTTTTTCTGTTCTACACTTTCGACATATTCTTAAAAGCCAGTTTGACCTGTTGCCTCCTAGAGAAGAAGAACGATAGCTAACTTCTTTCGTCAATTTGCGGGAGATATCTCCACTCAACTTGGGTAAGTCCTATCGGAGGCATCACTAATCTATTTTTGGTATAAATCGTTTCTTAACGCTGGTCTGCAAGGTACGCAGAAACGACCTTTAGGGCTAGTCTTATTTTCTTCCTCTTAGACTATCTATTGCGGAGGTTTTCGTATGGTTAGAGGTGTGATGTCGAAGTGTCCGAAGTGTGGAAGCAGTGACATTAAGAAAGAGTCTGGTAGGCTCGAAGGAGCAACCATGGGAGCTTCAAGATTGTTCTTCGACGTGTACATCTGCAACAACTGCGGCTACACCGAGCTTTACTTTCAAGAGAAATCCTACCTATACCTAGGACACTAACCCATCCACCAATGCAAACGCCAAGAGCAAACGCTCAGGTTTGGCACTTTGGACAGAAGTATACCTGTCCTCCTCCCGAGCTCAACTTCGCTATAGAAGCTCCGCATACGGGACAGGTCTTTCCGCTCATGTTTGGACCCATAGCTGGCGTGTAGCGCCCTTGTTTTCCGTAAAGGTCTACGAACTGGTTTTTTCCGCCCAGCTTTAGTCTTTCTTTAATCACCGTCTTTACCGCGTTATAGAGGTTACGTCTCTTGTCTTCACTCAGTTCAGATGCCTTTCGTTTGGGGTGAACTTTAGCCCGATAGAGGATGTCTTGAAAGGCACTGTTGCTTAAACCCACTACAATAGCGTCCTTGCCCACGAGTACAGATTTGATGTTCACGTTTCTCTCAACTAATTGCTTTGAAAAGCGTTCGAAAGTGAAATTTGTCTCGTCTGAAGGTGAAGCCACATCGGAGAAGTCTCTTCTATAAGCATAGCTTTGCTCCAACTGATCATCTCTGAGCGCCTGAATAAAGCCCATTCCCGTAAGCGTCACTGTCAACACAGTGTTGTCACTGAAATCAAGCTTCAAATGAAACTTTCCTGGAACAGTGCTCGCACCTGCATGATACAGGATCTGACCACCATACTCTGGCGCAAGAATCAAGTTTATTCCGTTGTCAAGCTTAACACGTAAGACATTACCTCTGGACATCACAGACTCTATCTTGCCGTTCGAGAGCTGCTCAAAGGCTGTTGTGTCTTTGTTCACGAAGCCTATCTTTTGCAGCCTCTGATAATCTCGCAACTGACACTGTTTAACATGCTTTCCCCGAAGCTCTTTATTCATCTGTTTCGCAAGAATCTGCGCTTCAGGAAGCTCAACACTCATAACAATCACGCCCTTAACAAGTCAACAAACACTACTTAATCCTTACGCACTCAACCAACTCCTTCTTTCACTGTCGACAAATAACCAACCGACTTCAGGGGTGAACCATCGGTTCTCTGGTCATATTTGCAGCATATTTGGATCCTAATAGTATCATATAGTGAACCGGGTCTAGAGGCGTGCACAGCAGATACGCACAGAAAAAACCAACGCACTCCCGATGCGCATGCCTTTTATACAAACAACCAAACAAATAAATAACAAGAGAAGGCGAAAACAAAAATGTGCGGAATATTCGGCTTCGCACTAAAAAAACCCATAGCCCTAACCAAAGTTTTCAAAGTCCTAGAAAAACTAGAAACCCACAAATACCCACAAGAAACAACCCCACTCGGCGGCTACGGCGCTGGAATAGCCATCTTACTATCCGACGGAAGCATATTCTCAGAAAAGGTTGGAAAAATCAGCACTTCACCCGCTGCAAGCTTGGCAGAAATGGTAAAGCCCAACATAAAAAAAGCCTCTGTTTTATTGGCGCATGTGCGCATGCCCAGCTCAGAATTCCTGAAAACAGCACAGTACAAGGAAACAGCACAGCCATACGTGGTGGAATTCGACCCAAATTTAACCATTGTTTCAGTGCACAACGGCAAAATGGAAAACTACCAAAAAATCAGAGCCGAAATGGGCAAAGAACACGTCTTCGAATCCGAAAAATACCAACTCATCGACTCCGAGGTTATTCCTCATTATTTTGAGGAAATCCTGGAGGAAGAAGAAGACGCTGAAAAAGCATTAAACTCGCTGTTCACAACCATCAAGGGCAGAAATGCACTCGCCATGCTCCAAATAACCGAAGCAAGCACCTATCTGCACTTCATACACAAACAATGGACCAGAGGATTAACCATCTGGACAAACAACAAAGGCGAAGTAATCTTCACCTCCAGAAAAGAACCAGTAATAGAAGAAATCGCCAAAACACTCGCCAAAGGCGACTTTACCGAGAAAATCTCCATACCATACCACAAAGACGCCAACCTCAAAATCACTTTCCCGATAGACTGGGAAATAAAAACATAATCAAAACTACTTTTTCCGATTGAACGCAAGCGTTCCAACGATTATCATGAGAATATCAAACCCGCATATCACCAAAAGGTCAAGATACAAAGGATACGATGGTCCTGGCTGCCACGCTGTACCAAGAATTATCGTTCTAAGGGCATCTACGCCATATGTTAATGGGTTAAAATTCGATGCGATTGTCAGCCAACTCGGAATATTATCGCCCTTGACGGGAAAGAGCGCACCGCTGAGAAAGAATAGAGGTAAGTTCACAAAAGTCTGAATAGCACCGAAACTTTCCAAGTTTTCAATAAAACTGGCCAACGTCAACCCAACGCTTACCAGTCCAAAAGTGACCAGAAGCATGACCGGTAACGCTTCGAGAAACATGACACCGCTCAAAGGCAACCCCAACAACAAACCCAGAAAAAACACCAGAATCCCTTGGATAACAGCGTCTGTGCTGTCACCCAACATTTTTCCCAAGAAAATCGACATACGCGAAATGGGCGCAACCAAGATTTCCTTTAAGAAGCCGAATTCTCTGTCCCAGATTACCGAGATGCCCATAAACATCGAAGTGAAAAGAAGCGTCTGCCCGATAATTCCAGGAAAAATATACTCCGTAGGATTCAGATTGGGGCTTATGCTGCTTGAGAACCTAATTCCTGTGCCAAATATGACCAACCAGAGCACGGGCTGAAAGAAACTGCTGACAATTCGCACTCTGTCTCTTAGGTAGCGTTTGACTTCACGCAGCCAGAGCGTGTACAAGCCTCGGATTTCGGTCATTTAATCGCTCTCCTTCTGATTGCCGACATTCCATGAAGCTCGCTGCCAGCTTCAGCTCTGATTTCTCTCCCTGTATAATGAAGAAAGACATCTTCGAGGCTAGGCTCGCGCACAGATACTGAGTCTATGGCTATGTTGTTGCGTGACGCTGTGTCCACTATTTTTGGCAACAGCGCTTTTCCTTTTGGTGCCGTCAATTCAAGGTCTTCGTTCATTGTGCGAGCGTTTTGAAGATTCATCTCTTTGGCCAGCGTGGCTGAGAGTTTTTGGGCGTCTTTGGTTTTTATCGTTATCACGTCGCCTTCCAGGGCTTCCTTTAGCTTGACTGGCGTGTCTAAGGCTACGATTTTGCCATAGTCGATTATGCCTACACGGTCAGAGAGTTTGTCGGCTTCTTCCATGTAATGTGTAGTCAGAACTATGGTTATGTCGTGTGCTTTCTTAAGTTCCTGAATATAAGTCCAAATGTGCTCTCGCGTTTGCGGGTCGAGCCCGATTGTCGGCTCATCGAGAAAGAGCACTTTCGGATAATGAATCAAGCCCCGCGCGATTTCTAATCGTCGTCTCATGCCGCCCGAATAAGTACGCAAAATATCATCTGCTCGAGCTTCTAACTCGACCAACTTTAAAACTTCATTTACTCTGGCTTTCTGTTCGCTGGTCGGCACTCCGTACAGATCTGCGTGCATGTAGAGGTTTTCTCTTCCCGTCAATCTGTCGTCTATGCTTGGGTCTTGGAACACTATGCCGATCGACTTTCTCACATGGTTGGCTTGTTTCACGATGTCGTAGCCGTTCACTTTAGCGGTTCCCGAAGTGGGGTTCAAGATGGTGCAGAGCATGGAGATTGTGGTGGTTTTGCCCGCGCCGTTGGGTCCTAGTAAACCGAAGACTTCGCCTTTTTCGACGACTATGTTCAGCCTGTCCACTGCCACAAGCCCGTTGAATTTCTTGGTGAGGTCGAATGTTTCTATAGTGTTACTCATGAGCCTCTGTACCGTGCATTAAGAGAAGAAAATGAGACGGGTAAATACCTTTCCAATATGCTACAGTTTTTTGAGTATAGAGAGTGCAGCGATTACGAGGAAAGCCACGCCTGCCCACCAACCGCTTCCTGTGAGATACCACACTATGAAGGCTACTATTGCTGCGGGGATTAGTATGAGGATTATGCGTATGAGGAAGATGATGATCAGTCCGATTATTATTAGGGCAATGAGTCCTAAGATTTCGGTTGTGGGTAAAGGTAAACTCACCCTGAATTCCTCGTATCATCTGTTTTCGTCTAAGTTGCTAAAATAACTATCGCAAAAGCTAACTCATGCCTTAAAATAAGGCTTCAGCAGAGTTGTGACAAAAATGAAGAGTGAAATCAAGTACAAACCCTCATACTCGATGCTCGTCGTGACCTTGGAACAGGGAGAAACAATCACAGCCGAGGCGGGCGCAATGACTTACATGACGCCGAACGTTGAAGCCCACACGCGAAAAAGAGAAAAAAGCCTACTGGGCAGCCTGGATCTGGCAATAATCGGGCTACAGTCTTTCTGGGTGAACGATTACACGGCTACAAATGAACCTGGAGAAGTGGCGTTTGTTTCTGCGCCGGTTGGAGACATAGAAACCCTCGAAGTGAAGCCCAATCAGGGCTATGTGATACAGAAATCCGCATACATAGCCTCTACAAAAGACGTGGATTTGGACGTTCAGTGGGAAGGCTTCACCAAAGGCTTGTTTGGCCAGCTTGTTTATGATAAAGGCAACAGGCAACGGTACGCTCTACATAAACACTTTCGGCGCTATTGACAAGCACACCTTAAGAGCGGACGAATCGTTAATCGTCGACAACTTTCACCTTGTAGTGTTCAGCGATACCTGCAATTACAGAGTCACAAAATTTGGCGGATTAAAAGAAACACTGCTCGGTGGAGAAGGCTTAGTAACCAACATCACTGGACCAGGAGACATCTACATACAAACCAAGAATCTACGCGAGTTTGTCGACTGGCTCTGGGCATTACTCGAACCGAGAGTGCAGTCAAGAGCACGCTAATAATCCCTTTTTTCATCTAAGTTTTTGTCTACTGCGGCTACATTTTTTCTGGTGTTTTGCAGCTTATCAACGAGAAAATCTCGTACTTGTCTCCCAGAAACTCTCTTCCCTTAAGATATTCCAATTCTATCAGAAAACAGATGCCCGCTATTTTTCCGCCGAGTTTTTCCACCAATTCAACATTAGCCTTTATAGTGCCGCCTGTGGCTAAGAGGTCATCAAGGACCAAAACTCTTTGTCCTGGTTCGATGGCGTCTTTGTGAATTTCAATCGTGTCCTTCTCGTACTCTTTCTGGTATGTGAGGCTGACAGTTGCCGAGGGCAGTTTACCCTTCTTCCTAATCGGCACAAACCCAACGCCCAACTCGTAGGCTAAAGCAGCACCAAAAATGAAACCTCTGGCTTCGCTTGAAACTATGACGTCGATTCCCTTGTCTCTGTAGTGGTCTGCCATGCGTTTTATGCATTCTCTGAAGGCTTTCTTGTCCTTTAGTAGGGGGGTAATATCCCAAAAAACCACGCCCTTGAAGTTGGGTATCCGCCTGATTTTTGACTTTAAGTCCATACGCATGTCACCTTTGGAATATTCACTGCTGGCACTCAGATTAATGCATTCTTCAAAGCCACGGCGCATTCGCATTTTCTCGCCTTTGGGATTTTTGGTATGGCTTCGGTGATTAATTGTTTGACTTTTTCTACGCTTTCTTTCATTGTTTGCATAATCTCTCGTGTGTTAACCGGGTGTTCTTTCCAGACGTCATAGTCCGTAACTGTGGCAATCGAAGCGTAGCACATTTGAGCTTCTCGAGCTAGCACGCACTCGGGCACCAGTGTCATACCAATCACATCCGCACCCCAGCTTCGGAACAATTTGGATTCTGCCTTCGTTGAAAACCTAGGACCTTCGATACAAACGTATGTTCCCGCGTTGTGATGACGTATTTTCAGGTTCGTCGCCACTTTTGTGAGCATTTTTCGCAGGTCGGGACAGGTGGGTTCGGCGACTGTTATGTGGCACACTTGTGGGCCAGTGTAGAAGGATTGTTCGCGTCTGGTAGTCCTATCGATAAACTGGTCAACGAACACCAAATCGCCGGGCTTAAACTCTTCCTTGAGCGAACCCACGGTTGAAGGAGCAAGAACCCATTGTACACCAAGCTCATGAAGAGCGTAAATGTTTGCTCGATTGTTGATGTCCGAAGGTCTGATTGTGTGCCTTTTTCCGTGCCTAGGTACAAAGGCTACCTTTCTGCCCTTCAACTCGCCGACAGTAATCAAATCAGAAGGCGAACCATAAGGCGTATGAACCTTCATTTCTTGGGCGTTCTTTAGAAGCTGCGGGTCGTAGACGCCGGTGCCTCCTATTATGCCGATTTCCGCTTGCATAGGCATCTAGTTGAAAACACTGAATTTATAAGAATAGCGCCCTCATGGATAGTTAACCATATGTGGGTGAACTGAAAAATAAGTAAGCCTATAGGAGGCGCTAAGGTTGGAGAGGGTCAAATTTGGCGTTCAGGTTCTGCAAGCGATGCCTGATTATTCAACTTTGAAGAAGGTCGTGTTGGAGTGTGAGCGTGTTGGCTTTGATTCTGTCTGGGTTTATGACCATCTGCAATTCACTTACGGACCGACGCTGGAAAGTTGGACAACACTGTCGGCATTGGCCGAGGCTACGCACGAAATACGCATCGGCACACTAGTTACGTGTAATGCCTTTCGTTACCCGTCGCTGTTAGCCAAGATGGCAGCCACAGTAGACATGATTTCGAATGGACGGCTCAATTTTGGAATAGGCGCCGGATGGCACGAAGCCGAAGCCGTGGCTTATGGCATACTGTTTCCAAAGGGGGGTGTTCGTGTTGAAATGGTGGATGAGGCGTTGACGATTATGAGGAAGCTTTGGACTGAAGACAAAGTTACCTTCAAAGGAAAGTATTACTCAATTACCGATGCCGTTTCTCTCCCAAAGCCAGTTCAAAAACCCTACCCTCCAATACTCGTCGGAGGCGGCGGCGACAAGATGCTTCGGGTTATTGCAAAGCACGCAAACGCTTGGGACTGCGGCTTCGAAAGTCTTGAAGATGTCAAAAAAGAGATTGCACGACTCGAAACTGCCTGTGCAGAAGTAGGAAGAAACCGCGCAGAGATAGAGAACACTTTCCAGAGTCGTGTAATTATCGCAGAAACCGAAGAAGATGCGTTGAAGAGAGCCGAGCAGTGGCGTGAGGAACGGCAAGGAAAACCCGAAGACCCAGATTGGAAGTTTGCCATAAAAGGCGCACCTGAAACTTGTGCAAAGATATTGAAGGATTACGTGGACGCTGGAGTGACGCACTTCACATTGCTGTTCGCAGACACGGCAAGCTTGAAACCTCTCCGACTTTTTGCAAAGAAAGTCATACCAGAGTTTCGTACATAATAGAGCCGCATTCCAAGATGTGCGGTTATTCTTTTCTTTCCACCACTAAAGTGCAGTTTGTTGCTAGTGCGGCTATTACGCCTAATGCGGCTAACCAGGGTGCGATTATCGCGCCTACGACGCCTATGGTGGCTGGGATTTCGAGTAATTCTTTTCCTTTGTCGTCTTTGATGATTATTCTAGTTACATTGCCCTCGTGCAATAGTTCCTTGACTTTTTCGATTAGGTTGTCTGCTGAAATTCTGATTTCCTCTTGCCTTACCTTAGTGAGTCTGGCGCCACACCTTGCACAGTAAGTGTCTCCTTCTTTCACCTGTGCTCCACATTTCCAGCACTGAGACAAACCGTTTCACCAGACCTCATTGTTCAGCATCACCATTTAAAAACATTACCAGCCATTTTTCATGGGTTTTATGGGACGTACATTCCAATGGCAAAGCCTAATGGAAAGGTCAAGACGCTGCGCTGAGCACGAAAAACCTGCCTATTACCACGAAAACAATAACATAAAATAAGGAGCGCTCACACAAAATCAATACGCGGAAGATGCAAACAACGGGTAAATGAAATGAAAAAGACTAAGCTAATCGTCATTGCCTTAAGCCTTTTGATGGGAATTTCGGCACTTCTAGCCCAGAATCTGGCAGTCAGAGCGCAACTCCTAGAAATAGGTGTCTTTCCAAACGACTATTTCATGTACGGTAGAGCCGACAGAAAGGAGCCTTGGGTAACAATGAGCCCCTCCAACGCGCCGTTGCCCGCGGGCTGGAAAAGCCTAATGAACACGTCGACGATGACTTATAATGTCCTCAATATACAGGCACCAAGAGCGATTAACTTTAACCGCACGGTCACGTATCAAAACGGAACAACAACACCATCAAGAGGCGGTTGGGTTGACATCGTATCAGGCGATGGACCGGGTGCGCTAGTCTTCATAAGAGCTGGGCTTTCACGAGGAGATCTGATTTATCCTGAAAATGCAAACTTCACGTGGGCGATAAATTCGACGTTTGTCGATCGTACACACTGGAATGGAAGAGAACTTTGCGTTTTGAACTTCACTATTACTGCGCCTCCAATCAACGGCTCTTTGGCTTCTCTTGTTGTGCGCAGATCTGTCATTTGGTGGGATAGACTCACTGGCGCTCTGGTTTCAGCTTTCGAGGAGGTAGCAGCTTATAATAAAGAGACGCAGGTGTATTTTGAGGGCAGGCTTTTGTATCAGCTCATCGCCACGAACAGATTCTCTGCAGAGTTTTCTGGACCGCCAGATTTGACACCAATTTATGCAATCGCAGGAGTCAGCATAACAATTGCTTTCGTTGTTGCAGTCATACGGTTTGCTAGAAACACGCCGAAGAAAGAGCATAAGCGCCTGAAAACCCGATAGAGAATCAAGCTGGTCAAGTTGTGCTCGTTAGATTTTCTTCTTTTTCAATATTGCAGCGAAAAGAGTCAGCATTAAGAGAAAAGCGATTATCACCATGGCAGGGAATTCTGGAACGATTATTACATTCGAAGGCTGACCACTGTGAGTGTAACCGAAGTAGAGAGCTGCGTGAGTTCCATTAAAAACTGGACTTATCGCTTGACTCACTCCGTTCACATAAACAGTGTATGGGAATGAGACAAGAACGTTAGGAAAAACCACTCTGCAGATGCCCAGCGTGCCAGCAGTGTCAGAAACCTGAAAGTTGATCTGCTTCGCCACCGAGCTGAAACTAAAGCCAATGATGGTTGAGTTGCTAATCGTGTAGACGTTATAAGGAGTACCCTGGTACGTGACTGAAAATTCTGTGAAGGGTCCAATCAGTGGATGAAAGTCCGTATTGCCAGAGGCAATGGTGGTGTATGGACTGTCGCCTATCCCGTCTTTGTTTACGTCATTTCCTTTATAATCACTCCAATAGTTGCCTTCTGCGAAGCTAGATGTATTCCAAAAATTAGTGAGGGCAGAACCGATGAATCTCACTTGTTGCGTGTTGTTGACAAAATTGTTGTGGTGAATCGTATTATTCTGAGCTGATTCTATGATTAATCCGGCAGTTTGACTTCGCAAAAGAGAGTTGCCTATCACTCTGTTGTAGATTCCATTGATTTGTTTTATCTCAATAGATGAGTTGTTATCTCGAAACGTATTTTTTACCACCCAATTTTGCGGAGAATTAGCAACATTGACACCCAAGAAAATACTCGACGAAAAAGTGTTATTTCTTATCGTGAAACCAGTGGAACCGTTAATAAGATAGACGCCAACATGATTCGCGTTGAACGTGTTGTTCGTTATGAGACCTATTTGGGAGGTGTGAGCGTACACTCCTGCGCTTCCTTGATATCCCGAGTCTCCAAGAAAAGATGAAGATGAAACCGTGACGTTAATGGAATTTTCAGCCCGTATTGAGAATGAACAGCCCGAAAAAACATTATTCTTTAATAAAGCATTGTCGGAACTATTAACGTAAACTCCATATCCCGTGTATGTCAACTGGTTGCCTGCATTTCTTATCGTAAAGCCCTGAATGACTACATTATTTGCTTGGACGATAATTATCTTATTGGCGCTGTTTTGTCCGTCGATTATCGTGCTTGTTTTGTCTTGTCCTTGAAGCGTCAACCTATCTTTCGTAATGACCAGATTCGTTTCATTATAAACGCGTGAACTTACCATTATTGTGTCGCCTGCTACAGCAACTGCAAGAGCGTCGTGTATGGTTGGATATTGGCTCGGAACGTAGAGTACATTTGGATTTGCTAAGGTTGGATGCAAATCTGCCATGAACAGCAGACTTAGAGGAAGCAGAATCACGAGCAATGCGGCTGTTAATCTCAACTCACTTGCACCGTTTTCACAACATACTATGAGAAGACTCGAATATTTACTTATTTTTCTTAAGGGATTACTCTTTTTGAGGGAAGATTATTCCAGATTTTTCGGAGCGTCCCGTGGCGAACCAGTTTTTGGGTGATTCTCAACAAAAACTCGTTTGAGTACAGTGGTTTTGCCAGTATTTTGCCAGTTTCGTCCGTCAGAGTTACCATGTTTTGGTCGCATGTGGCTACGCAGGCGTTTGAGCAAGGTTTTGAATGCGTGTTGAAGTGAGGCTCCTCTGTGATGTTGAATATGTAAAAGTGCTGTCGGTTGTGATGATAAAACCCAGAAAGACACCTGTAAGTCTCTCCATTCGGAGTGACATAGAAATAATCCATGCCAGCCGAACAGTATCTCAGCCTTCCTTCTTCACTCCAAGCAAAATTCATTTTCCTCCGCTGAATAAGAAATTTTCTTACCTCCAACTCCTCCTGCGGCGTGTATGCGTATGTTTTAGAAATGAACGGGTCAACATTAAATATGGCACCCACAGATTCCACCGACTTCTTCAAGAAAGGTATCATCCAGATTTGATGCGGATAAGCAACATAGTTGACATAGACGGCTATCCCATGCTCTTGAAGAGTGCGAATTTTCTCCAAGTAAGCCTTAAGACTGAAAGACCTCTGGGACGGGTGCAAACTTGCCGCCACGAGCAGAAGACGGTCGGGATCTACAACGCTTAGAAAACGGTCCAGTGGTTGAGAAAGGTTAGTGGCGATATAAAAAAGATGTCGCTTGGGCATTGTGGACAGAATGTCGTAGAAACCGTTGTAGAGAAAAGGCTCTCCCCCTGTTAGATGCAAAAGAGAGGGCGGAAGTCGACCGAAGAATCTGATCCATGATTCTTTAGGCAAGTCTGGGTATTGCAGCCAAATCTTGTCTCTCGCTTGGTCACAATACGGACAACTATAGTTACATTTGAACGTGAGGTTGCAGGTCCCTGAGAGCCGTTTCATTCAATTTCCTTCCACTATTGTTGCCCTCACTCACACAATTTGGCTATTATTTATATATTTTCTTTGCCGATTTGAATTTCGGTCTCTTAAGCGAAAAAAAGCGAGAGAAAAGAGAATAAAGCCATTAAGGAATACGAAGCTTAAAGCAGAAGTTGAAGAATCATTAATGAATGAGCGGATTGCATGAAATTCAAGGTTTCCGTGGTCGTTAGAACACGAGATGAAGAAAACGGTTTCGAACGGCTATTGAGAAATCTGGCCACCCAAACAATTCCGCCCTCAGAGGTAATAGTAGTGGACAACTACTCCACAAAACGAAATCTCCAAAACCTGCACAAAAAAATGAACCTTGAGCAAAGGTTTTTTCCCAAAGACTGCGAATTCTTTTTCGTTCCAGTATCCGATCACGAGTTTACTCACGCCTACTCCACAAACAAAGGTGTAGAACATGCAACAAATGAATTAATATGTATAACCAACGCACACTCGCTTCCCGTGTCTCTGCACTGGCTTGAAGACGGGTTGAAGCATTTCGAAGACCCACAAGTTGCAGGCGTCAGCGGATTTTTCATTCCTCACCAAAACGACGTTTTTGGCAGATGGATTTCGCCAATGTATCGTGTTTCTGAAACGAAGATTCTGCGCATGAACTGGCTGTCCACAATGAACTGCATAATTAGGCGATCACTATGGAAAACGTATTCGTTCAGCGAAAATTTGCCAGAGATTGTTCCTGAAACAGAGCGATATGGTTTGGAGGATTACGAATGGAGCATGGAAATGATTGCTAGAGGGTTCAAAGTAATCATCGATCCTGCGTTCAGCGTTTTTCATTCTCACGAGAAAGGGCTTAAAGAGGTGTTGAGAAACATGAAAAACTTTTTTGTCTTCAGAAGGTTGCAGGGAAAGATTAGCACAGCGAAAAGGAATAAATCGATTACTTAGGATCATCCGCCATTTTTTGGCAGGATATCCCTCTTTCAGAGAATCAGTCTTCCGTCTCCACCCTTCAGACTAGACTGAAGAGATTTCTTCCGAGATAAGAGATGGTGTATGACTATGGCTGCGTAGAATCCGTAGGCTAGAATGTATTTTGGCATTTTTCGAAGCGAGGTAAACCTTAAAGTGTCAACGATTATGTCGATGCTACCTTTCGTGGTCCAAGCGGATTCGGGTCTAGCGTGTAGGCAGTACGGGTCATAAGCCGCTACGACTTTGTAGCCTTTTTCGTCTATCCACTTTTTTATGAAGGCATCCTCAAACACGTGCAAGTCTTTCGGAATAGCTATGTCCTTAACAGCTTTATGACGAACCAGTAAGTCGTGTGTTCCTCCACGATACTCGAAAATCTTTCGGGTTACTTTCAAAAAAAGTTTCTGGACGTTGGGATTGCGGATGCCCGACCAAATTTCGATTCCCCAAATTGCGCCCACTTTTTCGCTGATGAGGGCTTTTGCCTTTTCAAACCAGCCTTTGCACAGGATGGCGTCGCTGTCGACGAACATGAACCATTCTGTTTCAACATTCTTAATTCCGATTTGTCTGGCGTAACCACGAGACTCGATGTTTTGAATCAACACGACGTTGCCATACCTTTTTTCAAACTTTCCCAGAATCTCCAATGTCTTGTCTGTGGAATTGCCGTCCACGACGATGAGACGGTTTACTGGAACATTCCCATAGATAGCGCTTAGGCAGCGTTCAAACTGTCTTTCGCTGTTCTTGGTCAAAACTACAACGTCTATTTCTCCTATGCGTTTACGCGAACTTCCCCTTGGAATCGGCGCTTTCAGCAAGCCTCTCAATAAGGTGGCAACCTGTTGATTGGTTATGGTTTTTGGTTTTAAGGCATAAATAAAGATTGCGAAATATACATCCACAGAAATCCATGCTCACCAAACTTAAACAGCGAATTCAGGCTCTTTTGATCAGCGAAGCAACATACGCGCATAGAATAGGCTTGACGCCGAACGCTGTGAGTGGTCTGGGCATTGTGCTGGCGCTTCTTTCGGCAATAAGTTACTGGCGAGCCTATACTAACACGCTTTTGCTGCTAGCGGTGGGAGCACTGTTTTTGGCGCTCTCAGGCTTCTGTGACGCTTTGGACGGCATTCTTGCAAGATTGTATGAACAAACCACTGTCTTTGGTGGCTTTCTGGACTCGCTGCTAGACCGCTACGCCGACGCTGCAGTCTTGACTGGAATTGTCCTAGGCGGTTTAGCCGATTTTTCTTGGGGTTTCATAGCCGTTGTAGGCACTCTGCTCGTGAGTTATGCGCGCGCCAGAGCCGAGGCTGCGGGGGTGAAGATGGAGTCTATCGGCATCGCTGAACGTGCAGAACGGATACTTGTTTTGTTCGTGGCGAGTCTGGTCGCTCTTGTTTGGCTAGGTGCCTTATGGTGGAGTGTTGTCCTTCTGGCTTTCCTGACAAACATCACCGTGCTCCAGCGAGTAATCTACTTTTACAGGGCTGTGAAGAAAAAAACGGCGGTTTAGAAGTGTTTTCGCCACGGTTCCTTGCGTTCGTTTCTGGCCCTTACTTTGACGACGCCACGGTGCACGGCGCAGGAGACACAGTAGTATCTTGTCTCGATCGGTGAGGCTATGTAGGCACCCTTCTGTCTTAGCTCTTTGGCCAATGCGTAGTCAACCATTGAAACTCGGCGAGAAACCTTCTTAGCCTTATCACGCGGAACCTGCTCACCGCATCCGCTGCACTGGACTAGGGCACTCTTTCCCTTGCCGCCCTTTGACCTTCCGCGGCTTTTCCGTTTAACTGGCACTTTGTTTCACTCTCTATACCCATTGCGAATAGGTATTTATATACTGCACGCTACGAGGCATATCTGAGTGGCTTTCTGAAACGGATGCAAAGCGTGAAAAAATGAAGGCGTTCGACATAGTCACGGGTGGACACTTATCCATAGATTATATTCGTCCACCAAGAGTGAATGCCTTTAAGAAGGCAATAGGTGGCTCACCAGCATACGTTTCATTCGCAGCTAGAAAACTAGGCGCACGTGTCGGCGTGATATCAAAGGTTGGCGAAGATTTTCCAAAAGCCTACGTTAGCATGCTAAAGCGTAGCGCCGTCGACCTTTTTGGTCTCGAGATGGTGCAAAATTCACGCACAACTTCCTTTGCGCTTGAATACTATACGGAAAGCCGTAGACTCTCGTTGAAAAGCCGCGCTCCGCCGATTACTCTTGAAGATGTGCAGTTGGAGTTTGAGGCGAAGGCTATTCATGTCGCTCCGATTGCTAGCGAAATCTCCTCGGAAGTTGTTGATGCACTGCGAAAGAAGGCAGATGTGCTTTCTTTAGACCCGCAAGGCTTCCTACGAAAATTCAATGCTAAGGGAAGGACAAGCCCGAAGAAATGGAATGCTGATGAGGTTCTTGAATTGGTTGATGTTTATAAATCGTCTCTGCCAGAAATCAGGGCTGTTGCTGGGAAAAGTAATTTGAAAGTGATGATGAAGAGAGTCGCGGATTATGGCTTAAAAATCGTCATTGTCACATTGGGCGCGAAAGGTGCAGCGTTTCTTTTTGACAAAACATTTCATCATATACCCTCCATTCCGCCAAAGAGACTAATTGACCCTACTGGCGCAGGAGACGTTTTTGCTGGCGCCTTTCTGGCGGAGTATGCGCGTAAGAAAGACCCGTTGTGGTGTGCGTGTGTGGGTTCTGCTGCGGCGTCATTCAAAGTAGAAACCTTCGGTCCTGTACTAAAGAGCACAACGAAGGAGATTTATGAACGCGCCAAGGATTTGTGTGAAAAAGTGTATGCCTGCAGAGACGCACAACGTATTATAGATGCGTAAATTG
>Ga0315268_10003322_pt1 | contig 17762 bp, 20 predicted proteins | sample C1_top_MG_FD_204535 | JGI IMG/M metagenome (GOLD analysis project Ga0315268, IMG submission 204535) | Sediment microbial communities from Yellowstone Lake, YNP, Wyoming, USA - C1_top | ecosystem: Environmental > Aquatic > Freshwater > Lake > Sediment | place: USA: Wyoming | collected 2017-08-01
GGAGACATATCTCATGATGGAGAAGTTGGACCTTATGATTTCGCAAGGCTTGCTGCAGCTTGGGGCAAGACGTCCAGTAGTCCTGACTGGCTACCCTTGCATGCGCATGCTGATTTGAATGAGGACGGTGTCGTTGGGTCCGCAGATTGGGCAATAGTTGCGACATACTTTGGCAAAGATTGGGAAGACTATTGGGGATCCTGACGAACTTCTGCAAGGTATTCTCAATCAACCCCTCTTTTTCTTATATCCCTTACCAGTCTGTGCACCCCTAATTGAGTTTTCTTTCTCTTGGCGATAATGATGACAGCAATTACAGCCAAAGCTGGCAACAGCACTATTACCGATGTGAATTCTGGCACTATGATTTCTTCGTAGAAAGTGTGCAGCACATCTGCAATCAGGTTCACTGCAAGATTCAGGGATTCTCCGCATCGATTCTTGAATTCGGGATAGTTCCAATCGTAATTTTGATCCATCCAAGTGCACATATATGTTCCACCGTTGTCGAAGGTTGTGTTGTTGGCAAGCATTAATGTGGCGTTGTAAGCGGATATTTCGTCAAGCTCGCCATCGAAAACAAGATATGAGTTGAAGTCATCCTCGTAGCTGTTTGTTCTTTCGTTAACATAGGTTTCGTAGTCGCTGTGATGTACCTCGCTTCCCCAGGCCGTTCCAGAACCCATCACATGACCGAAGACCGCCACATCTACAATGTAATGCGACATTACGCCTAGTCTTTTTGCCGCGCCAGCCACATCATCGGCAGTATAAAGGGCAACTGCATTACTGTATTCTTCCAGCGCGCGCACTGCAGAAGAATTATCCTGCAAGGCTCCGTTGGCAAAATAGTAAACATGATGTTTAGTGGTGTCTCCTATGCCATCTGGTGCTTGTCCATTGTCTGGCAGTTCAGTTCCATACAAGTAATCAACCACATGATCGCCAATGACGCTCTGCTTTTCCAGCGACGACAACCAGTCTAAAGCGTGCTCCGCAATCCAATCATGAGTCCCATACTTCGGGTGGAATGGATCAGTGCTGTAGCCACCGTTGCTCCAGCCAAAAACAGGTGACGTTCGAACACAACAAGCACTCGAGAACGATAGTACTAAAACCATCGTGATGACAGCTATTGAGAAACCGTTAACTTTTCTTTTCATTCTCTTTAGTTCCTCCTTTCCCTTCATGAAGAATTAAATCATTGGATATATTAATAATAGGCATCTGCTATTATATAGCTTTTTATCCGCATTGATTCTCAGGTCAAAAGAGATGTCGCATCCACCGACGTTAGCTGCCTTCTGCTTTTCATCAACATGTGACAGAAGTCAAGGAGTCTCCGAGCAATCTGGCTTGTCTCGCCGCTGAGGGTTCGCATTGTTGTGTTGTTGGGTTCCAAACATAGCCTTCGTCACATGTGTAGTAGCATTGTCCGCTGCACGTGCACCTGCATATTTTGCTACCGTAACATTTCATCGTGCTTCGATTGCAGGCACAGTTATGCGCTTGCGTGGAAACACAAGTATTGTTAACGTAGTGGGAATGTGCCTTGGGCGGAGAAGGACAAGAACAAGCGCAACTGTTGTTTGGGTTTAGGCAGTCAGGGTTCTCGGCGCACGGTATCGTCAAGCCATAGCAGCTGCAGGCACCGCTCGAACTGCACGCAGCCGAATAATCAGGGTCGAAACCGAGCACTTCCTCTTCTTCCTTCATGATTGATCTGACGCCTCTGAACTCGACTGACTTAGGCTTATGAGCCTCATGTCGTTCAACCGCTTTCTCGGCAAGTTCAAACGCTCGAATCAGATCCAGCCTACTATGGTTTGCGATAAGTCTTCTAGCCAGCTTTTCCACGCATGAACCGCAAGCCATTACCAGGTCAATTCCTTGTTAATCAATCCTGAAGCCAAGATGGCTGTCTTGTTCATGCGGTCGTATGCGGTTCTTACCTGTTCAAGAACGTATTGGTCGAAGGTTCCTGTTGCGTTGGATTCTTTCCACGTGTTAAACTCGTCCTTTGCGATGTTCACGATTGTCGTCATGAAGGGTTCTGTTGTTTTGTCTGTTAGTTTGAAGTCAAACTCTACAAGTAGTTGCACGCCGTTCTCGACAGGTGTAACCGCTCTCACTATTGCTTTTCCCATCAAATCATCCCTCCTATACCTCTTCACCCATAACCGTCACATCAACCGTGCCCGCAGCTGAAAGATTAACTATCAACGGCTCGTCTGCTGCTCCTTCCCAATTGCAGCCCACAAGATTCAGTGCAAAGCCTGTCTTAGTTGCCAGCGTCTTCTTGAAGCGTCCAGCCCCTGCCGATCCGAATCTTAGATAGACGGTTTCGTCTGCGGAGCCGTTGTTCCAAATGTCAATGAACTTTACGCGTAGTTTCTTGCCCGTTGAAGGAGTTTTTATCGTGTTGTTGCCGCTTGACGTTGCCGTTATACTCCATGCATCGGCGCTTTTGCCAACCTCTGCATCGTAAAAAACCGAACCATTAGAGAGGCGAACGGGCAAGTATTTGGATTCATCGCACATCGTTGAGAGTTGTGCCAGAATTTCCGTGAGTCTCTCACGTATTTGTTTGTATGCTTGATCGTACTGGCTCCACGGAACGTCAGGTTCAGCCATTTTCTTGTCCTCAACTTCAAAGGGCTAACGTTTACTCGAAGATGATCTTGAACGAAACTGGGAAAAAGTGAATTATAAGCAATTTTCACGTTGAAAAGCTCAGAATCAAATATATTGTTTGAATGTGCGTATCTGAAAGCTGTTTGGACTTAATCACAATTCATAAAAAGCTGTACAGCAAGGTATAGCAGCGAAGCACCATGAAAGAATTAAAACCTGTAGATTATGCGCTGTTATGTGAGTTGATGAAAGATAGCCGCCGAAGCGATAGACAATTGGCCAAGGCTCTGCGAGTCTCGCAGCCCACCGTGACTAGGAGAAGAATGAGGCTTGAAAAAGACTTTCTAGACGGATACACTGCAATACCAAGATTCAGAAAAATCGGTTTCGAACTTGTCGCGTTCACTTTTGTGAAGAGCAGATTCAGGTCTGCCCCGGCGGAACAGAAGGATCAAGCCCGCGAGAAGGGAAAGGAATTCATTATGAACCAGCCGAACTGTATTTTTGGGGCTAGCGGCGAAGGAATGAACTGGGACGGCGTGTGCATTTCGTTTCACAAAAGCTACTCGGACTTCGCCGAGTTCAAAAGAACCCTCAAAGTAGACGGTTCAGAATTCTTTGACGAGAGTGAAAGCTTCGTTTCAGTCTTAAGCCCAAGAACCATTGTGAAACCATTTCATTTTAAATACTTATCAGACGCAAAATAGCTCTACCAAGCCGACAAGAGAAAAAGGCTGTATTCAACGTGCACTAATTGGTTCTTTGCGATGGTGAGAGCTCATGCCTGCGCCAACAGTGAAAAAGGGAAAGTGGTCGAAGGAAAGGGACAGGACACAGTCTGGTAGATGGAGAAAGAAGCGATCTGATGCTGGAGAGCCTAAGGGAAAAGGTTCTGCTTGGAAGTACTTGTTGGCGGGTATTGGTATTGTTGTTCTAGCGTTTTTGATGGTCTACTTCTTTTTCCCATCGCTGCTGCCTTTTCGTTAAAAAACTTCCCAATCGATAGACGCCTTAGGTTCTTGCGGTGTCGATTAGTTTCTGCAGCCAAACCGTTATTGCCGTCGGACCAACCAGCGCTGTGTAGATGTCAAATGTCATTCCAGCCATGTCCAAACCCAACGCCGATAAGGCACCGATAGCCGCTGTTCTCAGGAGCTTCTTAGAGTCGAACTGCTTGTCTTGTGAAGCATAGCCTAGAAAAGCGTAGATCAACGCAGCGCAGACTCCTAGACAAACGTTCAGAACGTTCATGTTGTTTCATTCACCTCCAGTCGGCTTTGTGTGAAAGCATTTTCCGCCGCCTCTTGGAAGTGCGAACAGAAACGCTTGTAACGAGGGGGAAAGGAGCAAAGAAGAGGCTTCACTTTTCAGCACTTCCAACGGCGGTTTCGGCTACTTTTTCCCACAGTTCCCAACCGAATTTGATGGCACTTTTGCGAAATTCTTCAGGGCGAATCAGTCCAAGCTCTGCAGCTTTCAGCATGTCTGCCAAGAGAAATTCTGGCTCCTTTTCGGTTCCCCAGTTCAGTCTGACCTTAGCCTTCGTAGCGTCATAACCCTCTTGAGACAAAACGGCATCAAGGATTTCTCTTTCAACTTGGCGTTTGATATAGCGCTGAACGGGTTTAATGAGCATGTTCTGCAGTTCTAATGCTGCCTTTGCAGAAGCTTCTGTAAATCCAGGCGTGCTGAAGAGGCGGGGTAATGGCGTTTCGCAGCCGAGATAGAACTGATTTATCAAGTGTTCAATGTAATATTCGAAGCGTGCTCTAGGGTCAAGGGTTATTGGTTTGATGTCGCCTTTGCCACTGTAGAATAACCACGCGCCCTCTTCGCCACGATTTCTGATGGCACTTTGAAACTTCTGCATCGTTGTCTCGTCTGCCCGTTCAAGCAGTGTTAGAACGTCTGGACCAGCATATTTTTCGAAGATTTTCGGCATTATGCGTTCTATTTTGGCTTTCATCCATGCGTAGGCTGGTCTCCTGTCTGATTGGAAGGCAAGTGAATGTAGAAGCACCTGCAGAACGCCCGTTCCGAAGCCCGACGTGCCTAAACAGTTTGTTCGCCAGTGAATGACAGCTTCCCGTCTTAGGCTTTCGCCTCCATAACTATGCTTTAATTTGTAGCTTTCGGTTTTGTATGGAATTCTTAGGTTATCATCCTGCAACTGAGTTTGTTCAATACGCTCTACCGCATCAATTGGAAGCCTATGCAAATCTGTGAGTCGTTCAGGAGCTATTTTGAGCCAGAAATCATTGCCGCACGCAATCAGCAAACGAGACATTTCACAAAGCAAAGCATCCAAATTTACAGTTTCGTTAAATCTATCTACAGTCTGCTTGGCTTCCTCGGCTTTCTCGTATTTGGCTTCAACTGTAGTGTAGAAACCCATGCCAACAGTCGAAGCCGCAAGCAAATCCACGCTCGCCTTGCAGGTGGGGTCTCTCTCGTAAAGCTTGATAACGTCAGCCAACGAGATGGTTGGCGTCTCATAAACTGTGGTTCCTTGCGGAGAGGCATAGCCGCTTCTGCTCTTTACAGTGAAAGTTTCCGCTAGACGTTTCAGGATTCTGCTCAATCATAAGCCCTCCAAAAGTTTAAGCCCTTTTTCAGTGATCAAGTAAGGAGCACGATGCTCCTGACCGCTTTTCTGCACGTAACCATTGCTGACTAAATAGGCGAACATTCCCTCGAAGGTTGCGTGCGTTCCACATTTCTTGACTGTTCTGCGTTCAAGTTCGGTTCTGCCTAACGATTGTCTATGAAGTTCATGCAAGACTATTCTTGCCAACTGCAGTCTTTCACCTAGTCTTCTCATGAGCACACAACCTCAACGGGTTTTTGTCGACTGAAAAATGGGGGAGTGTGGAGAGAACAGACTTTGAGCATGCTTAGTTCATGTTTGTCGTCTGTGCCGTAGGTTTTGGGCGTCAAGTCTGGAGTGTAGTCCTGCATTCCTGTGCCACATATTGGACAGTATTGCCAGCAATCACAGCTGACCCTGTCATCCTTGCGGTCTGAGTGAAGAGTCTTTCCGCAGCTGGAGCATTTTCCCGCGTATTTCGGCATTTTGCTTTACCCTTGGCTTTTTTTGATTTACAGTGATGTGCTTATGTTTGTCATTTTGGCAACTGCTTTGCTACGTAGGATGCCAAGGCCGAAACGTGTTGTTGCTCTGACTCCGAACGCGCCAGTTTTCGGGTCTTCCCAGTCTTCAACCGTGACGTCTCGTCGCAATAGCATGACTGCCGCAACACGAGTATCAATGGCGTAGGCTATACCGTTGGATGCCAATGTGCTAGCCATCACTTTCATGCCTAAGACACTGCCTATTATGCCCCGCTCCAAGTCTACTTGTTCCGAGGGGAGATACTGTGCTTGAATGAATTTATCATCGTTCAGCAGTTGATGCATTTGAACTTCGTTGACAGCTAAGACCGTTGGTCGCCAGTTCTCGTTTCTCACTGCATTGTGCAGTTTGACGAGTCCAGCCCAGTTGATCGCCGCTCCACTATTGTCAATCGATGCTCCGCTGGCCAAGTCTCCATTCGCGATGCTTCCATACAGTGTCAGGGTTCTGTTGGTTTCTTCTTCTCCCAAGGCTCTGCCGACTTTTTCAACCATGCTCTCCATTACGTTCCAAGTGGCGTCTTCGAGGAATTCGCGGGTCCATTCTTCAGAAGCTTCGGCAAGAATGTTCGTGTAAACATCGGCTGTGCTGTTCTTTTTTCCACTAAGCCTTGCCACTGAACCTTCTGCGTAGCGATATGCGACAGCCTTTTCGTCGAGTGGAAATCTTTCCATGGTTTCTTTTGTCAACTTCACGTTTATGATGTCTCTGCCTATCATCTCTGGGTAAGCCGCTTCCACAAGCGTGTCATGCATCCGTCCTAAAGCTCCTGACACGTCGCTGAACAAGCCTTCTTTGACGCCGACTTCGCAGTAACGCTTAAGAAATGGATGGGCAATCGCCTTGTGTCCCAAGCTTTCCATTGCGTGCTTGAATTCGCCATCCTGCTGGATCAAATGTTCAAAAAGTGGTTTCATGATTATCACTTCTCCACTTTAATGAAGATCAAGTCATCAGCAGTAGTGGCTGATTCGAGGGCTGTTCCCAATTTGCGATTGTAGTAAATCGTGTACGTGCCTGTGCCGCCCTCATTGACAGCTTGATCAGTCAGTTGAAGCACTCTCTTGCTGGCGTCTGCACCCATGACAGCTTTGCCACGGGTTATTGCCCCGCCGACTTTCATCTTGACTCTACCGTGAACAATAACAGGGCAAGGATCGCCAGAAGCTACTGTTTTCGCAGCCACCCCAATGCAATCCTGAGCGGCAGCTGCAGGGCTTACTGTCTCGTCGGCACTCAAGTAGACTGGATCGCCTTTGGTGATGGCTGCCCCAGCAGTATATGTTTCAATGACTGCGTTCAGATCGTCTGTTTCGCCTATGCTCATCCACGTTTTGCCAGAATTATCCGTCATAAGAATCAATCCTCATTCGCTTTTTCGGTTTCAGCCAGTTCGTCCTGACTTACTCCCCAAGTCACGTTAGGTGACAATGAAGCCTCAAGCCTGCAAACGCGTTCCTCCAACGCTGCAAGCCGCTTCGTCAATAAATCGTTCGAAAGAACCTTTTCCTCTGCAGATTCACATGCACGCTCATCTTTACTGTCCATTCTGTTTCATCCTCCTTTGAAGACCGCCAATAGTGCAACGCAATTCCTGACAGAGCCTCTGAGGACCAAACCCCCAGCTTCGTTCAACCATCACGCTGGGCAAAACTTTCTGAATGATTCCGATCGCTTCTTCAACTGGCATCGTTGGCTTCGGATTTTTCACAAGTCTATTGGCGAGACTGCCGGTGGGTTCTTGCAGGTTTGTGAGCGAACCTTCTGCTTGCACCATGTATTGAGGATGCAGGGCAAGCCAGTCTCGAATCTTGTTTTCGTCCCACATTTTCTGTTTCGCAAAAAAGATACTTTGAACCCTTTCAGTCTCAGGTTTGCTTCGCAGCTTCCCAACAACTGCGAGGACGCCGGTCTCTTTGTCAAGCCAAACCACACTGAAATGCTCGGGCAAGAATGCGGAAGCGCCTTGATAAAAGCCTAAAAAGTATTCTCCGGCGATTGTAGGTTCGAAGGTTTGCTCTTTTGTGAGTTTCTCCATGATTTGAATGTTCGTTTCCGGTATGCCTGGAACAGCAACGAGGCTTAGTTCGGCATTGTGTAAACCGTGCGGAACCTTTCCATCCAAGATGTCGATGGCTTCGTAGTCTGCACCTACGCTTACGTGTTTAACGATGTTTTTGCGGATTTTCTCAGTGGTCTCTTCGTCGTAGATTTCAGCCGTGTACCAGAGATTTTGTCCATCCCATTCAGTGTTCGTTACTTTTCCAACAGCGTTGGGGACGGCAACATGCTCAACGTAGACGGGTGCCGAGACCAGCTTGTTTGCGAAATTCTGCAGTTCGTCTGGAGTGTAAATGTTGAAGTTGCGGCTCATGCCTGTTGTCATAGCTATTCCGCGGATGCGCAGAGGTTTGTCAATTACTTTTTCCAAGACGTTAAATGGCAAAATGGCAGTCACATGTTCGTGAACCGTATCGTTTTCGTGATGTTTTTCAAACCAGTTCTTAGCCTTGTCAAGCGTCCAACCTTTTTCCTTGCTGAAAAGATAGCTTTCTACCTCGGTGGTGTGTTTGCCGAGGGGTTTGCCGATGACGGCTTTGATTCCTTCCTCTTCGCTTAAGGCAATAGTTCTCAAGCTGTTTGGCTGAAACTCCTCGGGGCTTCGGTGTCCGCTGCGAATGTATTGATCATTTTCTTCCCATGGCAAATTCTCATCAACCTTGCACAACTTATACCGCACTAATATACGGGGAAAGTGAAAAGTCAAATTGTACACGCTGCTGGCCATTTGGATGACCAACTCGATGAGCCTCCAGATGGGTCAAGCATCAAAAAATGAGCTGGTTTGCATGCCTAGAAAATGTATAGTTAAAGTGGTTCTAAGCAATGAGCAGAGGAGAATTCTTGACGAGTTAGCGAGGAGACTTGGAACCAGCGAAAGTGAGACTTTGCGCTTGGCGTTGATGGATTATGCGAAGGAACTGAGTCTTGTGACGGAGATGATGCATAAGGCGAGTGGTCAAGTCTTCTGAAATTTGAGCTTGTTCAACTTTAGGAGGGAAATATGCAGGTCGGCAAATATGTTCTGTTCCGAATCTGCACCTGACAAAAACAATAAACGAATAAAGTTTAAAAACTGACAATGAACCAATACATCACAACTAAACATCAGTCTATGTGGATGAGTGGTAGCAGAGGAACCTGAAAGTTGGCGAAAAAAACTTTCGACAAACTTTTTCTTGAGGTCATAGATGATGCCCTCGCTTCGCTGGGAGAATCAGCCAGGCAAGCGATCTATTTTCACCTTGAAACCAAGTTCAGCTTGCCCAGAAACGAAATTCCTTCTCGAGTCGAAGATTTCGGAAGCGGACTGGAGAAAATATTCGGTCCAGGGGCACACTTTATCGAGATTTTAATCATGAAGAAATTGCATTCGAAACTTAATAAGCCCATTATGTGGGATGAGGGCAAGGAGCTCGTGTTTTCGGAGTATGTGATGGTTGCCAGAAAGAGTTTTTTGAAAAAAGACGAGAATTAGCTGCTGCACTTTCTTCAACGTAAGGTTTCAGAGACGGTAGTTCCCGAATTCAGATTCGGAGTTCACAAACGATTTATCAAGGGTTGATGGAAGCTTCATCATAAATAGCATGTTAGGTTAGAGGATGCTGTTTGCCTTCAAACCGCTTTGACAGAATGCTTCTGTGCGCAGTTGAGGAAAGCCTCTCATCGTTAGGAGATTCGCCGAAACAAGCCATATTCTTCCATTTGGAGAACTCCTTCAACATAAAAAGAGAAGGAATCCCAGCGAACATAACGGAATTCGCTAAAGCTATTGAAGGGATTTTTGGCATAGGAGCCCCATATCTTGAGAAGCTCATCGCTAAGAGGCTCTGCGAGAAGCTCGGGTTAAGTTTTGAAGAGATGAAAGACTGGGATTTTTTGGAGTACATTAACACTGTTCAGACTTGTCTATCACCTAGAAAGGAGTCATCCAAGTGAAGAAACAATGCAGAAGCTGTAAGGACGTAAACAACGGGGAGCTTAAGCAAGAACTGGAGAGAATGCGTTCCTTCAGCGACGGCGTGGACGAGGCTATTTACATCATAGATCCAGACACGTACAAGATACTTTTCGCCAACAAAAAAACAAAGGAACTTTTCGGCAAAGAAATAGTGGGCAAAAAATGCCACAAAATCTTCCAAAGATCGGCCAAGCCATGTTCATCCTGCACGAACAAATACATCTTCGGAAAAAACCTCGGCAAAACCTTCACGTGGGATCACGAAAACCGAAATAGCAAACGCTGGTATCGAGGCATATACAAAGCAATCAAATGGCCTGGCGGCAAATACGTCAAGTATGCTATTGCTATCGACATCACCCAGCAGAAGACAGTCGAAGAAGCTTTAGAGAAGACGAACACATGGCTTCGAGGTCTGATTCAAGCCATTCCAGACATAGTATATTTCAAAGACGTTCAAGGTCACAATTTGATCGTGAATCAAGCCTATGAACGACTTACTGGATTGAGACAAGAAGAGATTGTCGGGCGAACTGATGGTCAACTACTCCCTTCAAACTTAGCCAAGCAATGCAAAAAAAGCGATAAAGAAGTGTTGAAGAAACGTAAAGTGTTCCGCTTTGAAGAACAAGTCAAAAACACAAAAGGCGAAACATTCTTCGAAACCATCAAGGCTCCTCTTTTCGATGACAAAAACAACATAGTCGGATTATTAGGAGTCAGCCGCGATATAACTGAACGTAAACAAGTCGAAAGAATATTGAGCGAGAGCGAGAAGCGCTACCGCAATCTAGTCGAAACCGCGCCAGATGTCATCTACACGCTTTCCAAAGATGGAAAAATCCTGTCTCTGAACCCTGCTTTCGAGAAGCTTTCAGGTTGGCCTTGTTCAAAGTGGGTTGGCAAATCTTTCGCGCCTTTGGTTCACCCGGATGACCTAGACCTTGCCGTAGAAACTTTTCAGAAGACTATGCGTGGAGAGACGCTGGCACCGTATGAACTGCGTATCCTTTCAAAATCGGGTGAGTATCTAGTCGGCGAGTTCACGAGCAAGCCATTGATTGAAAATGGCAAAATTGTGGGCGAATTAGGAATCGTTCGTGACACCACCGAGCACAAAAAAGTTGAACAGACATTACGGGAAAATGAGGACTTTTTCCGATCTGTCGTTGAGAACTCTCACAGTGGGGTCTTTATTATCGACGACAACTTCCGCATTATTTACGCTAACGATGAAGCTGAACGCTTGGGTGGACGCTCGAAAGAAGAGATCATTGGGCAAGATTTCAGAAAGTTCCTTGACAAAGAAACTCAAGCTCTAATTCAAGAAAGATACATGAATAGGCAAAAGGGAGGAAGTGTGCCTTTTCAGTACGAGCTTCAAATAATTAGGAAAAATGGGGAGAAAGTGGATGCTGAGGTCAAAGCAAGCCTTGTGCGGTGGAAACATGGCAAACTGTGTACACTTGTGCAAGTTCTTGATGTTACTAATCGCAGAAAGATGGAAGTAGAGAGAAAGCATTTTGCGGATCACCTTTCAGCGTTAAACTCGTACGGTCACAGTCTCAATAAAGCCGAAAGCATGGAAGAAATCTACAAGCTGACATTAGACGCTATGGACAAGATTTTGGGTTTCGAATTTGCCGACATCTTCGTGGTGGAAGGCAAAGCACTTCGCTTGATGGTTCATCGAGGTTATTCCGATGATCTGTCATTAAAACTGAGGCTGAATGGAGACCGGGGAATCACGGTTAAGGCAGTAAACAAGTGCGAATCTGTCTATGTTGCTGACGTGAGAAAAAACAAGGCATACGTGAAAGGCGGGGAAGGGATAGTTTCTGAACTTGCAGTGCCTATCAAGGTGAGAAACAAGGTATTGGGTGTTTTGAACGTAGAAAGTAAGAAGTCTGCTGCGTTCAACAGGGATGATCAGAAACTGCTTGAAATACTGGCTTCTCATGCAGCAACTGCAATTGACAACTTGCGAAGACAGGCTAAACTCAGAAACCTCTCTCACCATCTAGAGCACCTAATGAAAAGCATAACAGAAATTATCGACGTCAAAGACATGCATCAAAGACTCGAAATAATAACCAGAGCTATCAAAGAATTGGGATGGCGAAGAGTTGTAATCTCCCTCAGAGACGAGAATCTTGAAGGAAAAGAACTTGTAACAGCAGGCTTGTCAAAAGAAGAAGTCAAACTCCTCCTGGAAAGAAAAGCTTCAGGACACGTCTGGCGCGAAAGACTTGGTCCGAAATTTGAAAGATTCAAAATAGGCGAATTCTATTATCTACCTTGGGACGACCCTTGGATCCGAACAGAAGTTCATGGAGTCAAACCCGGAACCTCTCCTGAAGATGCCAATACTTACGCAGGCGTCCCAAGCAAGTTGTCTTCTGACGAAATGGTTGATTGGCATCCTCAAGACATGCTTTATGCTCCGCTCCGCACGCCAGAAGGAAGGGTCGTGGGCATTCTGAGCATGGACGATCCTTTGAACGGTCGAAGACCAACCAAAGAGTCTCTTGTTCCTTTAGGGATATTCTTGCATCAGGCCGCGATAATAATTGAAAACGCCCAGCTCATTGAAAGTCTGAAAGAGGCAAGAGAGCGGCTTGAGCAGAAGGTAGAAGAGAGAACTCGCGAGCTTAGAAAATCTCAGGAGCAATTGCTCAAAGCCCAACGGCTAGCTGTCATCGGCGAATTGGCAGGCATGGTCGGACATGACTTGCGGAATCCCTTAACGAGCATTTCGGGGGCAACATACTACGTGAAGAAGCAACTACCGTCAGAAACAAGCTCCAAAGTGAGAGAAATGCTTGACCTCGTCGAGAAAAACATTGACTACTCAAACAAAATCATCAGCGACCTTCTAGATTATTCGAGGGAAGTCACTTTAGACCTGACGGAGAGTAATCCGAAGTCCATAATGAAGGAAGTCATGACACTAGTTGAAATTCCTGGTAACGTGAAAATAGTGGATTTGACACACCATAGACCTGTGTTGAAGGCTGACTTTGAAAAGCTGAAGAGAGCCTTTGTTAACCTCGTTAAGAACGCGGTTGACGCCATGCCTAAAGGTGGAACTCTGACGATAGAAGCCAAACGAGTGAGCGATGAGTTGGAATTTGCTTTCTCTGACACTGGCATGGGTATGCCGTCATGCGTGATTGAGAAAATCTTCACGCCATTATTCACTACGAAGGCTAAGGGCATGGGTTTTGGCTTGGCGATATGCAAACGTATCGTGGAGGCTCATGGAGGAAAAATCAAGGTTAACAGCGTCCTCGGAAAAGGAACAACTTTCATAGTTACTCTTCCAATCGAACCGAAAAGAGAAGAAGGAGGTGAAGAGATTTGGGTGAAGCCGCCAGAATCCTCGTTGTTGACGACGATGAAAACATAAGGAAAGTGCTGGTTGCAATACTTGAAGATGAAGGTTACACAGTAGAGTCTGTAGGAAGTGCGAAAGAAGCGATAGATAGATCCAAGAAGAGATTCTACAATCTCGCCTTGATCGACATTCGGCTTCCCGACATGGAAGGAACGCAGCTTCTGGGAAAAATCAAGGAAACGACGCCGAGAATGCGAAAGATAATCATCACAGGCTACCCAACACTGCAGAACGCGATCGAAGCGGTGAACAAGAGAGCGGATGCCTACATCATGAAGCCATTTGACGTTGGAAAGGTTCTTGAAACAATTCGTGATCAACTGAAGAAGCAAGAGGAAGAAGCTAGATACAGTCAAAACAAGGTTGCAGAGTTCATCGAAACACGAGTGAAGGCGCTGGAGCTGGAGAACGAGGCAGTTCAAGGAAAGAAATGTTAAACTAATCATATCCCTTTATTCTTAAGATTTTTCGGTTCGATTTTCCATGTTCTCATCGTTATCTATGTTGATGCTGATGTTTCGTAGCCCTGTTGAGGCAGGGTTTTGCGCATAAATTTCCAGTTGTGACCAACCTGAAAACCGATCTTTCTCAAAAGCGCGACGGAGGCAACGTTGGTTTCCGAAGCGTACAAAGCCACAGAATCCATGCCTCTGTCAAAAAGGAAATTCATCGCCCGCACCGTAAGAACTGTAGCAAGATTCTTGCGGCGGTATTCAGGCAGTGTTGATGCGGGACCTAGGTATCCGCGGTTGGCTTTGTAGAAATCGTTGTAACGCGTGTCAGGTTTCGCAACAACGACTGAAACGATCCTGCCATCAGCTTCAGCAACGTGAATCCACTCCTCACTGAAGGGTGGGTTCTCAATCTTCCATTTCTCAATGTCACCAAACTCCACTCTATTCTCCCCAAAACTAGTGTTGACCGAATCGACAAACTCCTTTTCCTCTTGTCTCTCCAGATGTCGCAACCGTATTTTCTGCGGAACAGGCGGAACAGTCCGAACCTTATCAAGTCTCGCAACCATGTGATACAGTCCGCCTTCCTGTGCGTAGCCTCGGTCAACCCACTCCTGCGTCTTTGGGCTGCCTGCGTCAACAACCGTGAAGACCTTTCCTCTTTTGACGAGTTTTTCGCCTTCTCTGATCAACTCCTTTTCCACGAGCTTTCGGTCGGGACGTTCTGAGACGGTGAGCCACTCGATCTCTTCGCCAAAATGGCTGTCTTCATAGGCAATGAGTCCTATGATTTTCTCGTTTTCCTCAGCCACGAGTATCGTTAGGTTGCTTTCCTGCATCCATTGGCGAAGCATGTTTTCGTCATATGAACGATATTCGTATGCATCTTTTGCCGCTTCGTTTATCATCTTGATAATTGTTGGCAGTTCGTTTTCTGTGGACTTTCGAATTTGAAAGTTCATGTCTCGGTCTAGAAATGCAGAGGAGCGGAGTGATAATAAGCTTTCACTTAAGAACGATTCAGTAGTCGGTGTGAATGTAAGAAGGTAGCTTCGGGAATAAAACATTAATTAAGTTTTCGTAGGCGGGTTGCACGAGGAAGTCTGGATAGACTGTCTGAAGTTCCTTCAAACTTCGATGTCCAAGCAATAGCTGAACGAATACAAGTGGGTTAAATCGTATTTTTCGATCTTCACACGTTTCTGAACGTTCAATATTCGTGATTTCGCCGTTTTCGATCGTTATTTGAACGGTGTAGCGATAAAAGTTGAAGTTCAATTTTTCCGTCAAATGACGCTGAGGAGACGATGCAAGATGCTTTTCGAGTAGTGGCTTCATTTCCAAGAGGATTTTTGCGTAGTCTATGATACGAATTTGCCATGCGTAAGGCGGATTCTGTTCTGCCAAGCCTGTGGCAACTAGGTATCGTGTGAAGGGTTCATGGTGGCTTATCGTGGCAACAAGGGTTTCCAGTCCGCGTTGAATGCCCAAGTTTTTGAGAAATCCAAGAATCGATTGAGCTGTAGGCTCTTCGACGTCTGTGATCTCTCTTAGAAGCAGTTCTTTGCTTTCAAAATTGGCGTTCAATCTGAAGTAAGCAGTCATTTCCCCATTTTCTTCCACGGCATACGCTTCAAACTTGTATTCACTGACCCTGCCAGTTTCTTGCTGCATTTTCCAGATTTCTTTGTCTCGCAATGAATGCACGTAGAACTTTTGCTGAGCCTCGGTCAAGAGTTGCATGGCTCTGGGAATATCGTTGCTGGTGAAGGGACTAATAACGTGTGTGAGCTTGTAGTCTGGTATTTTGGCAAGCTGGATTTTCGTGGATTCTCCAAGCGGCAGAGCATATTCGTATTCGAATTGGCGGTAATAATAAGGAATGCCTTCAATGGCAGACAAGTCGTATCCTTGTCTGGTAATTTGCTCATGATATTTACTCATCAGTATTCGTTGAAGCTTTTGATGGCGATATTCGGGAAGCGTTGCGACGCACGCCAGCTCCGCCACTTTCAGAGGGATTCCTCCGATGCTCCATTTTGAAGGAATAATGTTGAGACAGGCAACCATTTTGCCTCGGCGTTTGATCACGAAAAAATCGTTCAAAGTCATTGTTGGATGGTGATCTATCCATTTCTTAACCATCATGTCGACGTTGCTGTTTTGTCCGAAGACGCTTCGCATTATTTCAAGACATTGCTCTACGTCTTCATTTGTTTCCAGATGATGAAACGTGAAATCGCTGTGCTCAGACAATGCTCTCCTCTTCCAATGTAAGTTGAAGCTTATGATTACTGTTCGCAGTTATAAACATGGATATTCAACTATGTGTATGCATCGAGTTGTGGTGGTCAGAGCCTTTGACCTCAATAATCATTGTGCGGCTTTCGATGTTTTCGCACTGACAACAAACCTTAAACGCCGTTGCATCAACCAGAATAAAAGGTGAAACGTATGAAATGGGTAACTAGACAATACGTTCACGTGGACAGAACAGCCTGTCCATGGCTGATCAAAAAGTTTGTTGACCCTGAAGCTGAGTTCATATTCGTTCCCGTTGAAAAAATCGACGAAGTCGAAAAGAACGAAGGGGCTATACCGTTCGATGCGCCTAATGTCGAGCTTGGACACCATGGCGACAAATGCAGCTTTGACGCCATAATCAAGAAATACCAAATCGAAGACCCTGCCGTTCTCGGACTTGCGAAAATCGTGCGTGCTGCCGACACTGGTGCTCCTGAAGATGCTCCAGAAGCTTTCGGGTTAGATGCAGTGATGACGGGGTTTTCCATCGTGGCGAGGGATGATCATGAAGCGATTGCGAAGGCAAGTCAGGCTTACGATGCTTTTTACGCTTCCTGCAAACTGAAGTTGGTGCAAGAAAAATATAAGAATGAACTTGGAAAGATGGACAGACCTCAGCGAAGAGAGTTTCTGAGAAAGAAACTAACGGAATAAGAATACTTCCCCGACTTTTTATTGTGGCAGCGGTGTCTAGTAACGCTTTGGTGAAACGGGCTAATGCGTGAAGCCAGTTAGCTTTGCCTGCATTCTTATTAACTACAAACAACAATGCTTGAGAATTCTGGCAGGACTACCCTTGAATCAGAAGATTGGCAGCGCCGTCAACGCGGTTTTCTGGACGCTTTGCATAATGGGCGGATTCGCCATCCTGAGCAGTACAATGTCAAAGAGTCCAGTATTGAATCCCTTCTCAGCTAGTATTGGAACTCCCACCGATTGGAGCGGACTGGTCAGCGCAGCCTCAACAATTCCCGGCATTTTGATAAGCCTTCCTGCAGCTTCGCTTTCCGACATTTTCGGCAAAAAAAGATTCTTGCTTCTTGCTGGCTTCATTTTTGCTTCCGCTCCGTTTCTATATCTCCTGATAACCGTTTGGTGGGAGCTCATACTTGTACGATTTTACCATGGATTTGCCACGGCGATTTTTGTTCCTGTTGCTGAAGCGTCAATTGCGGAATTTTTTCCAACGAAGCGTGGTGAGCGTATCTCGTTTTTCACTTCAGCCACATACATTGGAAGGCTGATCGCACCCACTCTGGGCGGATACATACTGCTGGCCACTAACAATAATTTCAGAGAGCTCTACCTCGCTGTGGCTTTCGCAGGTGTGGCTGCTCTAATTATGGCGTTGCCGTTTGTCGTGGAAAAGAAGAAACCTGCGGCAGACCCAAAGGTAAAACTTGCCGAAACGGTTGGAAAAATGTTTCGCGGCTGGCACGCAGTAATCAGGAATGGCAGTGCTGTCGTCGTCAGTTTGGTTCAAGCAAGTCAGTACTACGCTTATGGCGCCTTCGAATTTTACCTCACAGGTTATCTTACACTTTATCTTCATTACAATTTGCTGATTCCAGGTCTCGTGGGGACATGCGTTATTGGAATGGCTGTTTTCGCAAGACCGTACATGGGCAGAGTGTCAGACAGAATTGGTAGAAGGATTCCAATCGTGTTGGGTTCGATAGTTTCTGCTGTTCCGTTGCTGATGATTCCTTACGTGACAGATTATCTGGTTCTTATCTTTCTTGCTGTAGTCTATGGGTTTGGGTTTGCCACCGTCACTGGTTCCACATCACCGTTAATCAGTGAGCTTGTTTCTACGGA